>Ga0208856_1000161_pt1 | contig 29157 bp, 24 predicted proteins | sample LakMenEpi13Jul12_FD_150690 | JGI IMG/M metagenome (GOLD analysis project Ga0208856, IMG submission 150690) | Freshwater microbial communities from Lake Mendota, WI - 13JUL2012 deep hole epilimnion (SPAdes) | ecosystem: Environmental > Aquatic > Freshwater > Lentic | place: Lake Mendota, Madison...
CTTTTAATTGGAAAGATGTTAGCAAAAAGCACTAAGCTAAGTCATGTTCTAGTTGGCGAATAGTGCCAGAAAGGCTGATATTATTCCCAATTTCATCTTCGACCTTTTAATTGGAAAGATATTAGCAAAAAGCACTAAGCTAAGTCATGTTCTAGTTGGCGAATAGTGCCAGAAAGGCTGATATTATTGCCAATTTCATCTTCGACCTTTTTGCAGGCATGAAGAACAGTGGAATGGTCTCTACCACCAAAAAATTCACCTATTTCTTGAAGCGACATGCCGGTTAATCTGCGTGCCAAATACATGACAATTTGCCTTGGTAGCACGATTTCTTTATCTCTTGATCTGGTTTGCATGGATTTAGGTGTGATGCGGAAATGTTTGCCTACTTTAGAGGCAATGGATTCGACACTAATGGCTTTTTTTAAGTGGCCTGGGGTAGCGAAAAGCTTTTCGAGATCGGAGCGCTTTAAGGGCCTTCCCAACGTGCGAACCATGCTATGAACGCGGTTGCATACGCTTTGTAATCTGCGCATGCTTCCTTCCACTAACCCAGCCAGCCATTCTAATGCCTGAGTTTCGATTTTGGTGCCAAAAGATTCAAGCTTGCGTTCCAGAAAAAGCAGCCTGCTTTCAGGCCCAAGCGCAGGTAATTCAAGTATCAAACCCGAAGTTATACGGTTAATAAAGCGATAGGAAAACTTAGTTAATTGGCCCGGTGCAATCGAGGTAGAGAGAATGGTCAGGTTTCGGCTAGCGGTTCTTTCATCGAGGATTCGAGCCAGAATATCCGCTTCTCTTGGTTTAAGAAGTTGGATGTCTTCGAGAACCAAAAGATCTAAATCAATCAGTTGTTTTTGCAATGTTTCGAAGTCATCACGGTTTGCCATTTCTGCATCGCGAAGAGATTGGCAAAAATCGGAAGCCCGCATTATCTGGGTGGTTTTGTTCTGGGATACCTTTAATATTTTTCGACAAAGCGAGCCTAAAAGCCTGGTTTTTCCAGACCCCGGAGGCCCGTAAAGAATGCTAATCGCATCAAATCGTTTTGGTGCTCGCAAGACAAATAATTTGCCCACTCGATCCAGTGATAATCTGGCGAGTCGATGTTCGGGAAAATTCAACCTCAGCGAATGAGGAGCGGTCATTAGCGTCCTGAAAAAGCTTTTTAGTGTGTATTTATCGTTCAGCTGACTTGATTTTATGCTACTTACTTGTCTCTTCTCTTGCAATCCTAACCTTGTTATTCAAGCAATTATTAACGGATACTTCTTTATCATTAAACTGATTATTCGTTTTTTCCTGAATGGTTTCGTAGTGATTGAACAGCGAATGCAATTCTTTTCGCTCCCTCTATCGCCTCGGCTTCTTCCAAATGAAACCCGAAACTGAACCTCATGGAAGATTTTAAAACCTCCGGGGAAACTTGCATTGCCATTAATACGGGTGAAGGCAAAAGCGAACCACTTGAACATGCAGAACCGGTAGAGCAGGCCACCCCTGCCATATCCAACCGCATTAGCAGGATATCTGCTTTCAAGCCAGGAAAACCCAGATTAAGCGTGAAAGGCAACGCAGGGTTGTGTTCGCCATTGATAGTGAAATCGGCCACTTCTTTTCGGAGTTCTTGTAGAAATGATTCTCGGAGTAGGGCGACTTTATTACGCCTTGCTTCGAGGTTGTTCATAGCTAGTTTAAGGGCCAAAGCCATGCCTACAACAAGGTGAACGGGCTCGGTTCCGGGTCGTAGGCTTTTTTGTTGATGCCCACCAAAGAGCATAGGTTTTAAAGTGCTGCCTCTGCGCACAAGAAGTGCGCCAATACCTTTTGGGCCATGAAATTTATGGGCGCTCAGTGCTAAGGAAGTAACACACAAGCGGTGGAAATCGATGCGTAATTTTCCTGCACCTTGCACTGCATCGGTATGCACCCACATTTTGCTTTGAAGCTGATTGCCTAGGGTTTCGATGGGTTGCAAGACACCTGTTTCGTGGTTGACCAACATCAGGGTTGCAAGCCTGGTATCGGTTTTGATTAAGTCTGAAAGATTAGAAAGGCTGGTCTTACCCTGGGGTTCGGTTTCGAGCCATTGAACCTGAAAACCCTGTTTTTCAAGCTTTTTGAGATGTTCGGTGATTGAAGCGTGCTCTATTTGGGAAGCGATTATGCTTGAGGGGGAATCAGATAAAGCACTTTGAAGAGCGAGATTGTTGGCTTCTGTGGCACCACTGGTAAATACCACTTCATCGGGGAATGCGCCCAAGAGTTGGGCAATTTCTTCGCGGGAATCTTCGAGCGCTTTTCGTGCTCTTCGCCCTGCGCCATGGCTGCTTGATGGGTTCCCGAACTGGGTTAATGCAAAGGGTCGCATGGCATCCCAGATTTCGGGTAAGACCGGCGAGGTCGCATTCGAATCAAGGTAGATCAAGTTCAAATTATTCATAATTGCATCTTAGCTGATTGAAAGGGGATGAGTGGTTTTAAAGCAACCCTTCCAAGGTTAATTTGTCGCTGATCATATGTTTTAGATCTTCAAGGCCGGTAAGAGTTTTAAGAGTGGGGGCATCTATGAACGGTCTGAGTTCCTCAGTGCGGAGGTCTTTGATGTAAATGGCGGGAAGTTCGTCTTCAAGCTTGAATTCTTTGCGAAATTCATCCCGGTGTAGGAAGGTGAGAGGGGGCTTTATTTTGGCTAAGAAATCGCGCCATTCCTTGCGCATCGAAAACGCACCATGGGTAAGGCCGCAAAGATTGCAAGGATAGGTGCTTGGGGAAAGCACCTTATGCGAGATATCCGCCATCATATTAAAGAACCCTCTGTCGGCATTGTAAACAAAAACGAGCCCTGAGTTTTTATCCATGACGGGAGTTTCCTTATGTGATCGATACAACCGTTACCAGTTTAATCTCAAGAGGAGGAATAGGGAAGATAAAGGGCGTTGAATGGAGAAAAACAGATAAAGAAAAAGGTTTGAGCAATGTTTTGGAAGAATAATGACGAAATTTAGGATAACTAGCTTGACTAGGGGATAGTGTTTGTCATAAATTGAAATAACTTGGAAGCTATCTACCAATAGCTTTCAGTAAATGTCAGGAGTCGAGTGTGATTGCCGAAGAACGAAGACAGCGCGTTTTAGACTTGGTCAGCACCAAGGGGTTTGCGACCTTGGCTGATCTCGCCTTGGAAATTCAAGTTTCCGAGTCGACTGTCAGGCGCGATCTCGAATTCTGGCACCAGCAGGGCAATCTCAAACGCACTCACGGTGGGGCAATCTTTGTGGGCGATGGCTCGAGCTTTCCCGCTCTTGAAGAGCGCATTGATGCCCAACTTGAAGAAAAAAGGGCCATTGCCCGAGCTGCAGTTGGTCGCATTTGCGATGGTGATACTGTTCTTTTGGATGGCGGTACCACTACTTTAGAAGCTGCTCGCTTGCTTCTTGGCAGATCGATCCAAGTGGTTACCAACAGTTTGCCCATAGCAGCATTGCTGGCAGGCAGTCGGGAAACTGATCTCGTATTACTGGGCGGGTACATCTACCCCAAAACGGGCGTAGCTCTTGGGCCCTTTACCGTGCGTATGATGCAAGATCTTCATGTACACCAGACTTTGCTTAGTGTTAGCGGGTTGACCGAGCGTGGCTTGTTCAACAGCAATTTGCTTTTGGTCGAAACCGAGCGGGCAATGATGCGCTGTGCCGATGAAGTGGTTCTGCTTGCAGATCATACTAAAGTGGGGCGACCTGCTCTGGCGTTTCTTTGCGAGTGGTCTGAAATCGACCTTTTAGTTATCGATCGCAAGCTTGAAGACAGAAAAAAATCAATGCTGGCGCAAACAGGCGCCCGCCTTCTTATTGCGGGTGATCTCGAGGAGTTTGGCAGATGAGTTCCAATATGCTTAATAACAACCTGATGGGTCTTGATCGCAATCGAATCGAGCAATTGGTTCGCGAAGCTGTGTCATCGCAATTAGGCAGCAATCCTGCTAAATCAATAGCCCCCGGTCAGCCTAACCCTTTATTGGTTAATGTTTCTGCGCGCCATGCTCATGTGACTCAGGAAGATCTTGAAAGGCTTTTTGGCAAAGGCCACAAACTAAAGGTGTTTAAAACCCTGTATCAGGATGGGTTCTTTGCAGCAGAAGAAACTGTAACTATCATCGGGCCTAGGCACCGCATGATCACCAACCTTCGTATTCTTGGCCCTTGCAGAGATCATAGCCAGGTAGAACTGGCCTTTACTGATGCTGTGCAACTTGGCCTAGATATCCCTGTAAGAAAAAGTGGCGACATTAATGACAGCCCTGGTTGCTACTTACTCGGCCCTGCTGGAATGATTCATCTTCCCAAGGGGGTTATCCGCCATGAACGCCATGTTCACATGAGCCCTGCGGATGCCAGTTTTTATCAAGTCAAAGACGGCGATCGCCTTAATTTGCGCGTGACAAGCGATTGTGCCGTGGTTTTCGAAAAACTTCTTTGCAGGGTGGGTAATGCCATCAAGTTGGAAGTGCATATCGATACCGATGAAGGTAACGCGTGTAATTATGCCCGGGCAACCGGGTTTGAACTGTTTCGATAAGTTTTTTGTCCGGGCGTGACGGACAGAAGGCAAATCGAGTAATGGAGAAAGAACGATGGCAGTAAACATGGAAGCCCTCGGGATGATTGAAACCCGTGGCATGGTCCCTTTGATCGAAGCTAGCGACACAATGCTGAAGGCAGCGAATGTGAAGTTGGTAGGTTGGACAAAAATTGGCAGCGGTTTGGTAACCGCAATGGTAGTGGGCGATGTTGCAGCAGTAAAAGCTGCGATAGATGCAGGCGCCGCTGCTGCCAGCAGGGTTGGTGAAGTCGTTGGAGTTCAAGTAATTCCAAGACCACACGAAGATATCAGCACCCTGATTCCTGAACGAAAAGCAAATAGCTAAACCCTAACAATTAATGAAACGGAGGAAAAAGAAATGGCAACAGTAGCGACTCGTGGACAAGCCGAAGCCCTCGGCATGGTGGAAACCAAAGGATACATTGCAGCAGTGGCAAGCACCGATGCAATGTTGAAAGCTGCAAACATTACCCTTGCAGGCCAGGTACAGATTGGGAACGCATTTGTATGCACATTTGTGCGTGGCGATGTGGGCTCGGTTCGTGCTGCGGTTGATGCAGGTGCACAAGCTGCGACCGCCAATGGCGAGTTGGTAAGTGCGCATGTTATTCCAAGGCCAGAAAAAGATGTCCTTGATTTCTTTCTAGGCAAGTAAAGGGGCTTCTTGATGAAGATACTGGTGGCAAACCTTGGTAGCACCAGCTTCAAGTACCGTCTGTTTGATATGGACGGTGAAAAGCTGCTGGCACGAGGAGGCGTCGAGAGAATCGGCGCACCTGTGTCTCCTTGCTTTGTTGAATCTGGTGGAACCCGTGCCGATGCCGAGATTGTGGCAAAGGATCATGCCGCGGCTGTTACGCTTTGCCTAGAGCAGCTTTCCCAACGGGGTTGCTTGAAGGATCCGGGCGAACTGGCAGCAATCGGTTTTAAGGCGGTTCATGCCAAGGATGTCAGTGGTGCGCAACGCGTGGATGAAAGAGTGCTGGCAGCCATGCAGGCTTACGCCGATGTGGCTCCTGCTCATAATCCACCCTACATCAATGCGATGCGATTGCTGGCTTCGAAGTTGCCTCAGATACCTTTGGTTGCTTCATTTGAAACAGGGTTTCATGAAACCATTTCCGCAGCAGAGCGTTCTTATGCCATTCCCCATGAATGGATAGAGAAGCATGGTGTAAAGAAATGGGGTTTTCATGGAGCGAGCCATCGATACATCGCAATGCGTACTGCGGAGTTATTGAAAAACCCGAATGCAAAGATTATCTCTTTTCATTTAGGTGGATCGAATTCTGTGTGTGCCATAAGTGAAGGAAAATCCAGGGCGAACAGCCTTGGGATGAGCCCGCAATCCGGGTTGCCTCACAACAATCGTGTGGGCGATTTCGATATCTTTGCCCTGCCTGTACTCTTGCGAGAAACAGGAAAATCAATTGAAGAGATTCTAGATATTCTCGCCAACCATAGCGGCCTTCTGGGTCTTTCTGGTGGCAAGAAAGACATGCGCGATTTAGAGCAAGCTGCCTTGGCAGGTGATGCTAGATCTCAGGTGGCGCTCGATGTGTTTATCGCATCGATAAGGCATTATCTGGGTGCGTATATGGTTTTGCTTGGCGGAGTGGATGCCATCGTTTTCACCGGGGGCATTGGTGAAAATTCTTCGGTCACAAGATCGGGTGTTTGCGCCAACCTCGGATGGTTTGGCATTCATCTGGATGAGGCGAAGAATGCTAGTGCCAAGGGTGAAACCACCCTGCAAACTGCGGATAGTAAAGTTCAGATTTGGATCATGCCTACGAACGAAGAGTTAGTAGTTGCTAGGCAGACCCGCGATCTTTTAACTCGTTAGGTATTTTTTTAACAAGAAAGTAAAGGAGATTTTTCATGATAGTAAACATCACCTACTGCACCTCTTGAGGGTACAGGAATTTTTCCGCCAGTTTGGCGGGAGCAATCCAAAAGGCTTTTCCAGACAAAGTAACAGTAAATCAAAAGACAGGTTCGGGCGGGGTTTTTGATGTCGAACTGGATGACGAAAAGATCTTCAGTAAGTGGGATCAAAATCGCTTCCCCGATAATAAAGAAATCCTACAAATGATTGAAGCCCGGCTTAAATAAGGAGTTTTATCATGTTCGTGGCACGCGTCACAGGTTCGGTGGTTTCTTCCCAGAAGGTATCTTCAATGATCGGGCACAAGTTGCTCATCGTTGAACCTCTGCGTGTTGATCCTGCCAACCGCGATAAACTCATAGGCACCGGGCGCAGCTTTGTCGTGGTTGATACCGTGGGCGCCGGCCTTGATGAAATGGTTCTTATTGTTCAGGGGTCTAGCGCTAGGCTTACCCCTGAAACTGAAAAGCTTCCTGTTGATGCAACCATCATCGGGATCATCGACACCGTCAGCGTGCACAACAAAATAGTTTTCAGTGCCAATGGTAGCAATGGTTAAAGATCAAATAGATCAGGATGATTCAAAAAGGGGAACTTCATGCAAGTAACTGATGATCTGGTAAGAAGTGTAGTGCAACGAGTGCTGGCGCAAATCAGCGCACCCTCGGGTTCATCCGCATCTGCTGTAAAAGCAGGCTCTGATGGCATCTTCAGTGATGTTGAATCTGCAGTTGCTGCCTCCGTTGCAGCACAACGCACCTTCGAACGAAGGGGCCTTGAAGACCGCAGAAAAGCACTCGCCTGCATTCGCAAAATCTGCCTCGAGAGGGCTGATGAGCTAGGCCGTGAAGAAATGGAAGAAACCAAAATCGGTAAGCTCCCTCATAAAATCGAAAAGCTTAAACTCATCGCTGATCGCATCCCTGGCGTCGAGTTTTTGAAAACCGATGTCTTCTCTGGCGAGAACGGTATCACCCTCCAAGAATACGCTCCCTTTGGCGTAATCGGGGCAATCACCCCTGTTACCCATTCGCTTCCTACGCTTGCTTGCAATGCAATCAACATGCTTGCCTCGGGTAATTCCCTTGTGGTTAATGCGCATCCTTCCGGTGTGAAAATCGCTTGCAAAGGCGTCAAGCTTTTCAACCAGGCGATTCGTGCTGCGATAGGAATTGACAACCTCATTACTATCATTGACAAACCTACTTTGGAAACAGCGCAGGCGATTTTTGATCACCGCGATGTTCGAATGTTGTGCGTCACCGGTGGGCCTGCTGTAGGCAGAGCTGCTTTACGAAGCCCTAAGCGTGCAGTAGTTGCTGGCCCTGGTAATCCCCCCGTGGTGGTTGATGAAACCGCAGACATTGATAACGCAGCCCGCTGCATCATTGCGGGCGCAGCTTACGATAATAATCTGCTTTGTATTGGTGAAAAAGAAGTGTTCGCAGTTGCTGCTATCTTCGAAGAATTGATGGAAGCAATGAGCAGGCATAAAGCAGTAAGGTTGAATGCTGCGCAAGTCGATGCACTGACTAAAATCGCCTTTAGCCCTTCTGAAGATAAGAAGTACATGGTTCCTACGAAGGAATTTATCGGGCAGGATGCAGCTTTCTTAGCTGCGAAGATCGGCCTTTCGATTCCTCTGGATACCGAGTTGCTTTATGGCGAAACTGATGAATCCAACCCTTTTGTTCCCACCGAACAAATGATGACTTTTGTTCCCTTTGTTAAAACCAGAGATGTTGATTCTGCGATTGAATTAGCGAAGAAGCATGAGCATGGCTACAAGCACACCAGCATCATTCATTCGCGCAATGTGGAAACCATTACTCGCATGGGCCGTGAAATGGATACCACTCTTTACATTCAGAATGGCGCCAGCGTTGCTGGGTTGGGTATTGGCGGGGAAGGGTATGTTAGTTTCAGTATTGCAACACCAACAGGCGAAGGGATTACCACCCCACTAACTTTTACAAGGCAACGACGCTCGACCACGGTTGGTTCGATGCGTGTTATCTAGGAAACGAAGATGCAAATTGGCACAGTGGTAGGAACTGCAACTGCAACCATGAAGCATGACAGCCTTAAAGGCTGGAAACTTGCGCTGATTCAGCCTTTGCAAATAGATGGCAAAGCAGATGGCGAGCCAATACTTGCAATCGATCATCTTGGTTCAGCGGCTGGTTCGAATGTGATCATCACAAGCGAAGGTGGTGCAGTAAGAGATATCATGAAGCGGAAAGATTCGCCTGTGCGTTGGATGGTCATGGGGTTGTGTGATTGATGAGTAACGCAGTGCATGAATGGCCTGGAACGGTGCTTGCGCTAAATGATTTACAGCGCCTTGGGCCCAATCTGCGCGAGTTGATTGTTGCAGATAAGGTAGTGCTGACCCCTTGTGCGCGTGACGAAATTAAAAGGCTGGGTGTTTCTCTGGTGCGTAGAGTTGCCAAAAAAGAAACAAGCATCGGATATGGTTCTGATGGCTTGTACCCGCAAGTTGCGACGGTAGTTCTGGCATTGGGCAAAGAAGGATTTACGCTTAAAGCATTGCAAATGCAGCAGGGTATTGGCTCGATGTTATTGGGAAAAAATGCAGGTGAAATGGTTGCAAGCGGAGTTATGAAAAGTGCGGTGTTGTTTTGCAGAGAGCCCGAAGCTGCTGCTTGTGCTGCGAATAAACTGGTTGGAATTCGTGCCGCTGCGGTAAACAACATGATGCAGGCGAAAAGGGCCTGTGCAAGTTTGGGCGCAAATATGATGGTGGTGGAAATGCCAGGCCGTACTTATTTCGAAATCAGGCAGGTGATTCTTCTGATGATGAATACTAAAGGATGCCCTGAAGGTTCGCAGACCCTATTGGAGAGACTCGATGCGCGTAGCTGAGGTCATAGGATCGCTAACATTGTCGCGAGTTCACCCTTTGCTGGTTGGATCTCGTTGGATTATCGGGGTTCCCTATAGCCTCGACGCCCTTCGTGCCGATGGTAAGGGGGATGGCGAAGACTTAGTGATATTCGATAATTTGGGCGCGGGTCTGGGATCAAAAATTGGCTTTAGTGAAGGGGGAGAGGCTGCAGCGCCTTTTCATCCGATTAAAAAGCCTGTCGATGCGTATGCTGCGTTGTTGATAGATCAGTTGGAAATCGTACCCAAGAGTTAGTTCAAACAGTTGTTAATTAAACCGAAGTAAGGAATTATCATGTACACAAATGAATACAAACTAAAAGAATCAATCTGCGAGATCGGTCGCAGGGTTTATAGCAAGGGCTTTGCCGCCGCTAACGATGGCAATATCTCTATCCGCCTAAATGATAAAGAATTGCTTTGCACCCCCACTATGGTATCGAAGGGTTACATGAAGCCCGAAGATATTTGCAAGGTGGATTACGAAGGCAAGCAGATTTCCGGTATTCGTAAGCGCTCCAGCGAAATACTTTTGCATCTTTCGGTCTATAAGAACCGCCCAGACGTAAATGGTGTTGTGCATTGTCATCCGCCTCATGCCACTGCTTTTGCAGTTGCCCACGAACCCATACCAAAAGCTATTCTTCCTGAAGTCGAAGTGTTTTTGGGCGAAGTTCCTACTGCGATTTATGTAACTCCAGGTGGCCAGAAGTTTGCAGACTCAATTATTCCCTATGTCAAGGATTGCAATACCATCCTACTTGCAAACCATGGCACCATCACCTTTGGCCCCGATCTTGAAAAAGCCTATTTCAATACAGAAATCATCGATGCCTATTGTAGAATCCTTATTCTTTCCAGGCAGTTGGGCAGGGTGAATTACTTCACCGAAAAAGAAACCTCCGAGTTGCTTGAATTGAAAAAGAAACTGGGTTACGACGATGTTCGATTTAAGAACAGCAATTGTGATCTGCGTGGTGAAAACTGCTTCAACGAAGGTTACACCAAATTCCATCCTGAACATGTTGCTTTCCCTGTTGCTGAACAAGATGCATGGATTAATGCAAAACCTTCGCCAGCTAATAACAACCTTGATATTGATGCACTCGTGAAAAAAATCACGGATCAAGTGATGGCTGCATTGAAAGGTTCCCCTGCGTAAGTTGGGCCCTTGGCTTCAGTGCCTACATCTAACTCTGTGAGATTTTAAATGTTTAGCTTCAAGAAAGATAAAACCGGTTTCTTTTCAGCTCTCAGCCTTATTATTTTGGTTGCTGCAACTGTTATTACAACCGGCATCCTTCTTGCGCAAGGTATCAAGGAAGGCAATTGGGAATATTACAGTATCCCCATTAAGATTGTTCTTGCAGTTTTCTGGATTGCTGGCATGACCATCGTGCTTACCCGCATTGGTGTTTTTGCAGTGCAGCGTGCCAATAAGAAAATAGAAGAACTGCAATCAGGTGAAAGCCCTGCATCACAACCTGATTCCCAAAATACTGATCCCGAACAACCTAAATCATAAATAAACAGCTTTCTGGAGAGATTTGTCATGAAGGTAAGTATCATAGGCGGCGGCGGATTGGTCGGAAGCATGGCTGCTTATGCTCTTCAATTTGGAAGAGCCGCAAGCCATATCTGTATCATTGATGCCAACAAGGATGTTGCCCAAGGCGTGGCTTTGGATCTTCTACAAGGCTCATGCCTGGTTGCAGATCAACGCATCACCGCAGGCACAATGGAAGATGTTTCCACCAGTAATATTATTGTGATCACTGCGGGCCTTCGTCGAAAACCCGATGAAAGCAGGCTCGATCTCATCAATCGTAATGTCGATCTTTTTCTCAATCTTTTGCAGCAGGCCAAAGCAGCGGGCATTAAAGAAAATACCCACCTCGTCGTGGTTAGCAACCCTGTAGATATTCTTACCTACCTTGCTGGTAAACTTTCTGGCCTTGATCCCAAACGCATCATGGGCCTAGGCACTGTGCTTGATACAGCTCGCTTCCGCAGCCATATTGCAAAGCGACTTCAAGTTGCACCTACCCAAGTTCAAGCACTGCTTCTAGGCGAGCATGGCGATAGCATGGTGCCCATCTGGTCAAGCGCAACGGTGGCAGGTTTGCCTTTGGAACAATTCCCCGGCTGTAATCCTCAACTGATGAAGGATGCTTTTGAAGAAACAAAAACCGCAGGCGCAACCATGATCAAGCTGAAGGGCGGATCAGGCTTTGCTGTTGGGGTTTCCATTGCTGAAGTGGTGCAATCCATCATTCTTGACAGCAGGAAAATTCTTCCTGTAAGTTCGCTGCAAAATGGCCTTTATGGTGTGCATGATGTTTGCCTAAGTGTTCCCACCGAAGTTGGGTGTGGCGGAGTTCGCAAACTTTTTGAACTTGCACTTACCCCCAAAGAAAGAATTGGTATTCAGCAATCGGGTAAACTTTTGCGCGAAATCATTGATCAAGTTGAAGCTCGCATTGGGAATCCTAATTCCGTTGCGATTGGCGCTTCTTCTCCTATTAACCCCCAAAGCAATCCACAGGGCAAGATTCTCCCCAGATCGGCCTGGCAACCCTCCCGGAAGTATTAATCATGGAAGATATTAAACTTATCGCAGCCATCGTTTCCCTTGCACCAGGCTACAACATCAGCATCGGTGGTGGCCTTGATATCACCCGCCTTGATGAAAATATTTTCTCTGTTACCTATCCTGAATCAGATGCCATGGATTCTGATATTAAGGAGAAACGCTTCAAAGACGCTGAATCCGCAGCTAAATTCTTTGAGCAAAAACGACAAGCGCTTAAACTAGGCGATGACTTCTTAACCGAGGACGATGAAGAGTGAACGCCAAATCTCTCGATCTAAAACTGCAACGCATTCATGCCAACCCAAAGTTGAGTAAGGATTTTATTCTTGCAGATGCTAAAGATCCAGATATGGCGCTGGGCATTGCAGCTACAGGTAAATCTCCGGAAGCTCATCATGGCGAAACTAAATATCGCAGCCTTTCTGAATTTCGCGATGTCATCACCCAGGTCGTTGAACAAAAGCTTGTAGATATAATGTTGATGTCTGCAAGCACCGCAGAAGTGATGGCAATTCACAAGAATATTTTCGCCAACAGCCCCGTAACTCCTGCTGCCCGTGCCAATGATACCACCGATATCCATATCCTTCGGGGTGGCCAATCTGCAACCCAGCCTTCGCTTCCTTTTCGCACCGCAACACTTGATCATATTCAGTGTGGCAAATGGAATTGCTCTCCGCTTGAAAGGCAGAATGGTGTGAACCTTGGCCTTTACAGCATTACTTTTAATAATGATTCCAATCTCGATCGCAATGCGCTTGAAGAATACAAAAAGTTTCGCATCGATGCAGAACAAAAAGGATTTCGCCACTTTTTAGAAATATTCGATCCCAATCGCGCTGGGGCAGTAGATCCAGAACAACTTCCTGGCTTTATTAATGATGCTATCGTGCGAACTTTGGGCGCAGTAACTTCCAAAGGCAGGCCAGTGTTTTTGAAGATTGTTTATCATGGCCCCAAAGCCATGGAAGAACTTGTGCATTATGATCCACACCTTGTAGTGGGAATTCTGGGTGGCTCTGCAGGCACCACCTACGATGCGTTCAAGCTTCTTTCCGAGGCCAAAAAGTATGGCGCCCGCGCTGCACTCTATGGTCGTAAAATCAATAACGCTGAACATCAGCTTTCGTTCATCCGCTATCTTAGGCTTTTAGCAGATGGTCAGATTTCCGCTGAAGAAGCAGTAAAAGCGTATCATGGCGATTTGCAAAAATTAAACATCAAGCCCCAAAGATCATTTGGAGACGATATGAAAATAACCACGGGTGTGATGAATTATTCCGGGTCAGGTACCACGATTAGTTTTCCCCAAACTACTTCGCAACTAAAAGAAGATGATCACGATTGCTCATGTAAAGGTGGCCCCAAGGCCTGCCCTTGTGATGCACCTGTTGCAGAAGTTAAAACAGTAACTCCCCCAGCTAAGGTTGAGAAAACCACTACGGTTGATTTTTCTAAGATGACCGCTGCAGAGAAAATGGCTTATCATCAACAACGCTGGACCCGCATCCTAGGCTAAAGCTTCTACCACTGTACGAAGCCTAGGAAAACATCATCGATGTAAATTGCACGGTCGGGAATTACGCTTCCCGCAGTAATAAGTGTATTATCGATAAAGCAATGCGAACCTAAAGTAACCCCGTCTTGAATCGTTGAACGGAAGACAACAGAAAAATCACCCACAGTGATATTGCTGCCCATAGTTGTGCCCAACCTGCTTCCGGTGCTGGTATCTTCACCACCATGTATGATTGAGTGGAAGCCAAATTGATTATTGTCGCCTGCAACAATGCCGGTGCCTTCAAGAGCATGGGCCGTAAAATTATCAGCAATTTGCCTAAAGGTACCAAATACAAAAAGGGGACCCTCATCTGCACGAATGGAATCACGATTCCCCATAACCAGGTTAAGCTGTGCAAGCGAATCCGCCAAGGTCACATTTCCAATGATTCGATTACGGAATGATGTTACTGCCTCACTTCCCGAGGAACCAAGTGTGGGCAAAGATTCAACCGGATTAAAATCAGTTGCAGGATTCAAATTGATTCCCAGAAGGGCAAGAATTCCACCTTGGAAATAAAGCTGATCATACCCTTCCGCAAGTTGAACATTCACATTAAGAACATCCGCCATGAAAGTTCGTTGAGCAGAGGTAACGCTAGTGACTTTGCCCAGACTTGGGTCATCAGCCTCGGCTTGAGTTTGTATAAATGCCCCAGAATTCACTGCAATGCCCGAACGTATGGTAATTCCGGGTGCGACTTTCGCAAGATGCAGAACCATCGAATCTTCTTCAAGGATTGCACCATCAACGATGGAGTTAAATCCTACGAAAGTAGGCAACCCGCCAGCTTTGCCGATTTTGGCAGAACCTAAAACACTAGCACCGTGGCCAATGATGACATTGTCGCCAATGATGACGCCGTCGCCGCTGGAAACTATCTGTACATTATCCTGCAAATCAGAATCATCACCGATAGTAATTGGGCCATTGGTTGCATCAAGGATAACAAAAGGAGCAATTAAGACTGCGCCTCCAATTTCAACGTTGCTTGGACGAATAAATTGGACAGTGGGATCAATATAAGTGTTGTTAAGTTGGACAGGGATGCGGACAGATCCAGCAGCCAGAACTCCGCCTTGAAAAGCGGTGTTATAGGCTGAAAAAGAACTAATTTCTGTGGCTGCACTATTCCAGATGCTAACTTCAGGAGCTCCCTCAGGCCCTGCAGCGGCAACGATATCTTCGAATCCATCATAGTTAACATCTGTAAGGCTAACAGTAATCCCGCCAGAAAATTGCTGATCAAAAGCAAAGAAACTGCTTAGTAGGGTGGCATTACCACCATTAAAAACTCGCACATTCGGGCTACCACCTGCCCCGGGGCCGGTGACAATTTCAGATTTTCCATTAAGATCCATATCCCCAACTGCAACAAAAACCCCGCCTGTGAATTGTTCCGAGTAAGCGAAAAAGCTTCCTAATTCGATACCATCGGGTTGAAATATTTTAACATGCGGAGCGCCCCCCTGGCCTGTGCCTGTGATGATTTCATCGCCTGCTATGCCATTATAATTTTCAGCAGCAACCGTAACGCCGCCAGTAAAACTTTGGTCGTAGGCAAAGAAGCTGCTTGTCAGAGAAGCCAAGCCGTTTTCAATATTGAAGATGCGGACATTGGGGCCACCACCTGCACCCGCGCTGACAACGATTTCAGAAAAACGATCGCTATCAAAGTTCCCTGCAGCAACAAAAACACCACCGCTAAAAGAGGGATCAAAGGCAAAGAAGCTGGTTAATAGTTTCAGTGTTTTGCCATCAAACACATTTACCTGAGGGCCGCCCCCTGGCCCTGCGCCAGTTATAAAATCTGGAACACCATCTGCGGTAATATCCGCAACAGCAACCCGAACACCCCCGGTGAAGGCTTCGTTGTAAGCAAAAAAGGAAGCAGTCTCTTGATTCGTTTCAGCATCAAAGATTCGTACATTAGGGCTACCACCAGCCCCTGCACCTGTAGCAATTATTGCCCCAGCCAATGCAATTCGATTTTCCAATGCTTCTAAATGGGGTGTAAATTTTAAAATAGTAAGGTGAATCCTATGTTAAAACTATGGAGCTAATGTTTAACAGTTCATCTTTTTTTAATTTGGCTTCTGCCGTGAGCAAAGTCAATTATTGTTTCGATGGGAATTTAAAAAACTTGGGTACGATTTTGCCTTAAATAACGGTTATGCTCAACGAAGAATTAAAACATATCTTTCAGAGATGCAAGTGTGAGCGATGGTGGGCGAAAGCAAATGGGCCCCTTCGACAAGCTCAGGGACCGGTTTACGGAGGCTCTCGCCCGTCATTCCCGCGTAGGCGGGAATCCATAGAAACAAGCTGCAAAATGGATCCCCGCATTCGCGAGGATGACAAAGGGCCGGAGGCCCTTGGAAAAGCTCAGGGACCGGGTTTCCTTCCAACGGTCAGTTAGCTTGTCGAACTGGCTGTTAGGAGTTGGCAGGGGCTAGAAAAAAAGAAAATAACCACGATAAAGCACGAACGAACAAGATCAGATTCTTTCTTCTTCCGTGCTTTTCCGTGTAATTCCGTGGCAAATGCTTTTCTTTGCTCTTCCTCTGTTTCCGTGGTTAATTGTTTAACCCTTGTTGAACTTCTGGATACGGCCTTGGCCCACCCATTCCAACACATACAGATTCCCCTTGGAATCTAAGGTCAAAGCATGGGGCGCCTTGAACTTGCCTGGATGCTTCGAAATATCATCCTTGATGCCAGAGCCATCACCCATCTGCGCCACGATTTTATCTTTCGCATCGATCACCGTTACGCGCGAACCAAGTTCAGGCACATAAAGATGCCCATCGTGCTGATACAAACAGCAGGGTGTGCGAACCCCTTCCACCGTTCGCTTGTATTCCATTTCAAGGGATAAAACTTCCAGGCGGTTATTGCCACGGTCTGCAATGTAAAGTTCGGGCTCCTTGTTAAGAGTGCTAACCCAAACACCATGGCAGGTGTTGAATTTTCCGTGGTCTTTGCCCGAGCCACCAATGGTCTTCAAATGCTTGAAGCTCTTATCGAATTGAAAAACCTTCTGGCTGCCATAACCATCCACGATGTAGATATCGCCATTGGGGGAAACAGCAACATCGGTGGGGTTTGTAAAATCCCACTTGATTGCTTTAGGGCCTTCTTGTACTACATTACCGATCTCGAATAAAATCTTACCGTTCATGTCGGTCTTATAGATGCGGGCGCCTAGCTTCTTACCATCTTTGCCCTTGGATACATTTTCGGTCCAGTAAAGGAATTCGCCTTCGGGTTCCTTGCTCCAGTAAAGGCCGTGAGCGGTAGCATTAAACTGTGCCTGATCGTAACCAATGCGCGAAGAAATATCCTTGCTCCAGGTTTCAAGAAGTGTGCCCTTGATATCGAAAATTGCAACGCATGGGTTTGTCGATCGCGAGGTGACAATGATGCGATCCTTGCTATCAACAACTACCGCACAGCCTAGGCCGAACTTCATGCCATCGGGCAACTTGCCCCAAGTGGGGTCGACTTCCAACTTGAGAGAATTCTTGGGTTCATCCTTGTCGAGTGCCAGAAGGCCCGAGGTAGCCAAGGTAAAAGCTGCGCCTGCAGCGAGGAAATCTCTGCGGGTTTTGCGTACTGGGAAAAGGTATTCGTTAGAAAGCATGGTCGTTTGATCCTTTAAAACAGAGGTAAAAACAAAAGGTTGAATTAAACTTTCTTAAGCATGCTGACACGGCCGGTCGCGACCCACTCAGCAACATAGATATTACCCTTGGCATCGAAGCAGGCATCGTGAGGGTGGACAAACTTCCCTGCGACCCATTTTTTGCTATCGCCTCGAATCGCGCCGCCATCTTTCGCCGTGACTCTTTCTTTATCATCCCCAAGCACCGCCACCACTTCGTTCTTTTCATTAAGAAGGGTAACCCGGGCTTGAAGTTCGGGAATCAAAAGCAGGTTCTTATGGGTGTCTGCATTTGCAGGAAGCCCAAAGCCCTTGATGGTCTCGAGGTATTTTCCATCCATGGTGAAATATTGCAGGGTGTGGTTCGCCCGATCGCAAACAACGATCGAAGGTTTTCTACCAGGGCGGTTATCAACCCAGATGCCATGGGGTGTATTGAATTTCCCTTCGCCTTTCCCCGCGCCACCAAAGAATGATTTCCAGTTGCCATCTTTATCGTAACGATGGGCTGCGAATGCGCCATAACCATCCACGAGCAAGAAGCCACCATCATCAAGGAAGGCGAAGTTGGTGGGCATGAAGCGATCTCTGCCCCAAATCTTCATGGGCTTCTTATCTTCATCTTTTGCATAAAGGCCGGAATCCATGGGCGCGTATTTCTGCCAAACGGTTTCTCCGGTAAGGCTCATCTTTGCGAAAGATTTCACTTGTTGATAGGCGCAAACATAAAGGTATTCCTGGCCGCCTTCTTCACGGATTTCGATACCATGCCCGCCCCCTTGAAACTGTTTACCAAACGCACGGATGAATTTGCCTTCGGGATCAAACACGAATATCGAGGGATGATCTTTAAGGTTGTCCCGACCTTCGTGAATCACATAAAGGCAGCCTGATTTATCGACTGCAACATTGTGCGTGGTTTGCCAGGAATATTGGCTAGGCAGCTTGGCCCAATCGTGGATTACTTGGTACTTATGTTCGCCTGTGCCCACGATAAGGGGCTTGGAATCGGTTTTGTCTTGTGCGCCAAGGATCATTGGTGCGTTGTAGGCAAGTGCGCCTGCGGAGAGTGCTGCGGTTGATTTCAGAAATTTTCTGCGTTGCATGGGAGAGATCCTTTGAAGGTCTTTAAGGGAAGGCCAGCTAGGTAGCTTAAATTGAAGGGCTTAATGGTGCAATCAGAAAATGAATTTCAGAGCCGGAAGCGTAAGCGACGGTTGACGAAGCAGAAGAATTAGCCACGGAATGACACGGAAAAACACGGAATAAGACAAAAAGCAGAAACACGGAAAAGAAGTAGAAGAAGAAAAGACATTTTGCCACGGACGAACACGGAAAAACACGGAATAAGACAAAAGCAGAAACACGGAAAAGAAAGAAAAAGAAAAGACATTTTGCCACGCACGAACACTGCATTCAGAGCCGGAAGCGTGAGCGACGGTTGACTAATTGTCTAAGCAGAAGAATTAGCCACGGATGAACACGGGAAAGAACTATTATCTATTGATCAGCCAATGGTAATCCTATCTTGCTTTAGGGTCTAAAGGCCTTTATAATAAGCTTTTATTATAAATCTTTTAGAACAATTGAAAATATATTTATGAACACAAATGTCTCTGTAAATTCCTGCCCTTCAAAAGAAGAACTAGATGAGTTTTTAAAGAAAACCATTGATAACCCCCAACGAATAAACTTCCTGACAGACCATATATCCAATTGCCCTAAATGCCAGGCGGAAGTCGCTTCTTCCAGTGAGGTTTCGGCTAGCACTACTTTGTTTTCTTTGAATGATCCTAAAATCGAAACACAGGTAAATCAGGAATTAAGCGTACCTACCCAAATCCTTGGCCAAAAAGAGGGCAATGTATCCAAAGACACCCAACCTGGTTCTGCAACCGAGATTTTTAAATCAGTGCATTCGCAAAATTACCCTGCGAAGATAGGCGATTTCATCATTCTTCGATTACTCGGGAAAGGTGGAATGGGCTTGGTGCTTGAAGGCGAAGATCCAATCCTTAAACGAAAAGTTGCTGTAAAAATCCTTCATCCTGAATTTGGGTTGGTAGAGAATAATCGATTACGATTTATGCAGGAAGCAAGAGCCGCTGCTGCAATTGAACATGAAAATATCATCACCATTTATCAGGTTGGTGAACAAGACAAAACCCCCTTCATTGCGATGCAATTGTTGCGTGGCGAATCACTTGCGGAAAGAATTAAGCGTGGCCCAGTTCCCGTGAATGAAATAATCAGGATCGGGTTGGAAATTTCCCGTGGCCTTGCCGCCGCCCATGATCATGGCCTGATTCATCGCGATATCAAACCCGATAACATTTGGCTTGAATCAACCGGTTCAGATTTAGTCTGGACCCGGTTAAAAATTCTAGACTTTGGCTTAGCAAGAGCCGTGGAACATACCGACAACTCCATGACAGGGGCAGGCATTATAATGGGCACCCCCTATTATATGTCCCCCGAGCAAGCCTCTGGTTTACCCCTTAACTCAAGCACGGATATTTTCAGCCTGGGCGTTTTGCTTTATCAGTTGGTTACGGGTTCCTACCCCTTTGAAGGCAGGACAACCTTGGCCGTCTTGAGTGCTGTGACCAGCGCTTCACCGAAACCAATTACAAAAACCATTCAACCGACGCCCCCTGCGTTGGTTGAATTAATTTTTAAGATGTTGGAAAAAACTACAAGCCTCAGGCCCAAGGATTGCCATCAGGTTGAATCTATGTTGCAGGCTATTCAAGAAGGCCAAAACCCCAAAGTCCCAACGGCTAATTTGGGCAGTAGAAAAATTGCAGCATGGGCGGGCGGAATCTTTTGTTTGATGCTTTTAAGTTTGTTTGGTTTCTTTTATTCTGCAATCTTTCCGCAAGAGCCGATTCATGTGGGTCTTCTTCATGATCTTACGGGCTCTCTTTCACAAAGTGGGAATTCTGTCAAGGATGCAACCATATTCGCAATCGATGAAATCAATGCGCGGGGTGGAATCAGAGGCCGTAAAATCCTGCCTTATTACGAAGATGGAAAGTCCAAGCCAGCTCTTTATCCCGAACTTGCAACCAAACTCATAAACGAGAAAAAAGCTTCTGTTATTTTTGGTTGCTGGACTTCCGCAAGTAGAAAAACCCTTCGGCCTACGATTGAAAAACTTGATGGTTTGCTTCTTTATCCAGTCCAGTACGAAGGAATGGAAGAATCAAAAAACATCATGTATCTAGGCCCATGCCCCAACCAGCAGATTCTTCCTGCTGTTTCTCATGCTGTTAATGTGATGAAAAAAAAGAAAATCCTGATCGTTGGGTCTGAATATGTATTTCCTGTTGCAGCTTCCGAAATCATCAGGCTTCATGTCAAATCCCTCAACGAAACTTCTGAATCAATGGTCGAGATTTTAGAACCTCCAGTTTATCTTCCTCTTGGGGAAACCCAAATGGACGAAGTCCTAGCAAGAGTTGTAAAAGATCAACCTGATTTAATTATCAACACAATCAATGGCGACACCAACACACCTTTTTTTCGTGTTCTTCGTGGGCAGCGAAAATTTGATAAAATCTCCACTATTTCATTTAGTGTTGGAAAACAAGAATTGGGGACTTTAGATCCTGCGAGCTTGGTAAATGATTACATTGCTTCCAGTTATTTCGAAAATTTAGAATCGGATACAAACAAACGGTTTGTTGCTGAGTTACAAAAAAAGTCAATCGTTTCAGTAACCGATGCCATGGTCACAGCTTATTGCAGTGTGCATTTGTGGGCAAAGGCAGTAGGGGTTGTGGGAACGGAAAAATCGCAAAAGGTTAGCGAGATACTTAAAAACCAATCCTTTGAAGGCCCTGTTGGAAAAATATGGTTCGACCCCGAATCGAATCACGCTTATCGAAAGTTTTTGCTTGGAAAAATAGAACCGGATGGTTCGTTTAAAATCATCAACCTTGAAAATAACAATCCGATTCGCCCAGAACCCTACCCAAGGTATAGATCCAAGGAAGGTTGGGATAAGTTCCTTGACGATCTATTCAACAAATGGAATAAAAATTGGCAACCTCCTGTTGTTAATACTGCAGCTAATTAATATTTAGGCCAGTTAAGCAGAAGCATTAGCCACGGAATGACACGGAAAAAGCAGAAGAATTAGCCACGTAATTTCACGGGAAAAAAACACTGCATTCGATTTGGGTTGATGAATGACTTCAAAGCCCATGGACTGCGTTCCATGGGTCTGTTGGTTTTAGCCACGGAATGACACGGAAAAACACGGAAGTAAGCAAAGCATGGATCCCCGCATACGCGAGGATGACAAAAGCGCGGTGCGAGGGCCAACCCCGGGCTAGCGAAGCGAAGGGCCCTCTTCCAGCGGAAGAGGGTTGGGTGATGGAGAAGAAAGAAAAAAGAAAAGAACAAAAGAGCCCCACCCAGCGCAGTGGGTGGGCTTTTAAGACGTCTTTCAAGCCCACCCACTGCGCTGGGTGGGTCGTTGAATTAAATGTTCATTCAACTAACAGGGGGTCTGGGGTTGCGAGGAATAATTTCTGAGACTTATCAAACCTTGGGAGTAGTTGTTCGTTTAATTTTTCATCGCGTCTGCGCAATCGGGGTCGGATAGCTTTTGCGAGGTGTTGCCTTTCTGCTGCGCGCAAGTTTGCCAGATTGGTTTCCTTGGTTAGGAAAGCTAAAGGTATTCCGAAGGCGTTTGCGATATCATCTCGGGTTGCTGCTGCTTCTAAAAGGGAGCTCGGGTCGCCTAGTCTGGGTGATAGGGGTTGAACTTTCATACCGCCATCTGCCACTAATATGCTGCCGTTGCCTTGATTGCGAAAGCGGGCGTTCCAGATTGCTTCAAGGCGGTCGCGTTCGTTTTCATGCATTGGCTCTTCGGGTGAAAGAATCACGCCTGGCATTGCATGGTTTTCGTAAAGTGATTTTTTTGTACGAAGCAGCAATGCTTGAAGGGATGCGGATTCTTTGCAGGCACGCAAAGGGGAAAGCCCTGCGCCATAGGGATCTCGCGGGTCTGGATATCTGAAGTGAATGATTCTGCCTGGGTGAATTTTCTCGATGTTGCCTCCGCGCCTGATTTCGTACCAATCCACAGGCTTGATGGAATCCCGTTCGCGCATTGGCTTAACTAAATGCGCAGGCAAGGGCCAGATCGCACTGGGCAGGCCGGTTTCGATTGCTTCATCGATCAGCCAGTAGGCAGAGCCAAATAATTCTTGATCGAAGGTGGTTAGCTCCCAAAGATCATGGGCGTTGTGTACTGGGTTTACTTGTTTGAAGAGTTCGAGTAATGGGTGTTCAAAAACTTCGGTGCTGCCTGGGCCTTTGTTATCTTTTTTGTAAAGCTTGGGTGGGTGAAAAGCGCAAACTGATGCGTTCATACTTGCGCAGGAATAGACGGTACCATGCACTTCTTCTGCAAGTTCTAGGTCGGTAGCCCTTCTGGAAGAAGTATTGCGGGAAGCGGGTATGGGGAAGGTCCAGTTCTTTTGCTGGGGCGTGTAAAGCGATTTTGCAAGCCTGCTGAATAGGTTGCTTAGTAAGGCGCGCATTAGTGAATCCTCCTCCAGGTTTCGGGGGTTTTGGTCTTGGGTAATAAAGGTGATGATTGGTTTGTTAAAACATTGCGATCAAGCGATGCGATCAGATAGCGCAGTGCAGCAAGGGCATGGTTATCTGCATCGAGGGGTTTTTCGCCACCGGCTTCGGGGTAGCGGTATAGCTTTGCTTCACGAACGAGATTAGGGCAGCGGGAAGCGATGACTTTCAATTTCCCCATATTGATTCGTGAAGAAACCGCAGCGATCCCAGTTCTTAGTGCGTTTTCCCCTTTGCGAACCACCAGTCCCAATTTATTAAGGGATGCGATATCGCCCGGGTTTGCAGGGTCTGCCCACCAAGTCACATTCCTAGGAAGCAAGGGCGCGATCTCGGTTATGGTTGCATGCGTTACATAATGTTCATGCGTGATGATCAGGGTTTGTTGCTCATCCACGAATCCCCAAAGCGCTGCAAACGGGTTATGCCAGCCGAAATCTATCCCGCCCACATGGCTATTCGGCTTGCTTTGCGTTTCCTTAATGAAGGTGGATTCAAAGTTTGCAAACACCTGCCCCTCTTTATTCGAGAAGATGCAAAGGTATTCCTGATCGACCCAGTCAGGCCCCATGGCTTGGATTTCCTGCTGGATAAACTCCGGGGGAATCCGCGGGCAACTATCCCACGGTATAGAAATGCGATGCCAATCTTCCTGCCCGACCCAGGCATCATGAAACCAGCCCCGCTTTCCATAAGGCGTAGAAAGCGCAGCCAACTTCCCACCACTCACTGCAAGCATAGGCCTAACAGATCTATACAGTTCATCCGGAATTCGCGCAGCTTCATCCAGTACCAATAGCGATACGCCACCAAACGATCTGATAAATTGCTCTTTGCCAGGCAGCGAAAGAATCCGCGAGCCATTCTTTAACTCCAACTGCGCCCGGGTCTGATGATTCGCACCCAAAAACCCTTTGAAGTACGAATAACCCTCTAATACCTTGCGGAAGATTTCATTACTTTGCCTAAGCGAAGGCGATAGCAACAACACCAATGAATTAGGATGAAACAACGCAGTATGAAGCGCAAGCGCCCCCACCGTGGTCGATTTACCTACCTGCCTAGAACAGTTAAGAAGCGAAAACCTGGGCGTATCGAGCAAGAATCGCTGCTGCCAAGGGTCTGCGGTCAAGCCTTGCACCCGGAAAAGATGCGAAGGATCAAGCGCACAAGCTAACAGCGTTTGCGGGTTCATTCATCAAGGGTATTACCCCCGGGTGTGTTGGGTGCAGATGGGTTTAAGACTACTTTTGTTTTTTTTCTCATTTCTCTTTTTTCTCCATCACCCAACCCTCTTCCGCTGGAAGAGGGCCCTTCGCTTCGCTAGCCCGGGGTCAGCCTTCACCATTTGCCTTCGTCATCCTCGCGAATGCGGGGATCCATGCTTGGTTTTCCTTCCGTGAAATTCCGTGTTCGTCCGTGGTTAATGCTTTTTCTTTCTTCTTTTCCTTTCTGTTTATTGATGCGGGTGTGTTTAAAGACAGAGCGGTTGCGATGGGGAAGCCCCACTGCAACCGCTCCATTTGCACCTTTAGACTTTGGAATATGCGCTTTCGTTACCCGGTCCCTGAGCTTGTCGAAGGGTCGAACTAGCCCCGCGCTTTTGTCATCCTCGCGAATGCGGGGAAATGAATGCGGCTCTGAAGCCCCGAAGGGGTGAAATCAGATAGCCCGGGGTGGAAGCGGAGCGCAACCCCGGATAATCATTGATAGCCAAGCATTTACATCACCGCCATTCGTAAGCATAAAAACATTCTCACCGCGAAGACGCAAAGAGCGCAAAGGAAGACAAGAAATCCAAACTTTTCTGCTGCTTCTTTGCGTACTTGGCGTCTTTGCGGTAAAAATTCTTTGCTTTGGAGTTTTTCAGGGAAGACTAATTAATGATTAGGGAATGAGTACAACCGTCGCTCACGCTTCCGGCTCTGAATTCCGTGTCATTTCTTATCTAATGCTTCTGCTTCCGCCTTTTCCCATATCATTTTGTGTCTAATGCTTCTGCCTCTGTCTTATTCCGTGTCTCTGCCTCTGTCTTATTCTGTCTTATTCCGTGTTTTTCCGTGGCTAATGCTTCTTCTTCCGCCTTTTCCCGTGTTTTTGCTTCTGCTTATTCCGTGAAATTCCGTGGCAAATGCTTTTGTTTCTGCCTTTTTCGTGTTCGTCCGTGGCTAATGATTCTGCTTCCGTGGGTCTTCTTTAGCCCCGCAGCAGCTCTTAATTAGACCAAACACTAGAACCCATCTATATAGCCATGCCCGGGCGCTTTTAATCATCACCTAGCATTAATACTTGGCTAATAGCCGCCGATATTTGAATAGCGCCCAGTTAAATTGTTTTCAGGAGACCTTACTTGAGCTGCACCAAAACAACCTTATTTCAATCATTAATTAACGCCATATTTAAAACAAAGAACCCCACGGAACGCAGTCCATGGGCTTTTACAGATATCCTCCCTACAGCACTGATTTTTGTCAGCTGCAATTCAATTTGCATCTCACAGCACTTAAATAACCTAAATTACCAAATTTATTTTTAAAATATTTATACCCCCTAAAGTACCCATTATTGTGTAGTGCAATTTAGTGTGTTTAAGTGATTAAAAAAGATAGAGATTTTGCAATAATACACTTGTTTAATAGAGGTTTTACTTATTTAGAGACTACTGAAATACTCAATGTAAAGGTGGGTTGTTTAGTTGGTTTAAGGGCATCAAGACTTATCTGCAAAATAAGAAGAATCGGAATATTCCGTAAGTTTATCCTTGCATGACGGTTCTTCTGCCCTTAGAAATACACGGAGTTGATTTTCGTAGTTTCTTTATCTTAATCTCGGCCAGAGTGTTTCTGGTTGGATGGTGAGCGGCAGGGATAGGGTTGGCCGCGCTGGATACTTCTGTGAAGTCCCCAGAGGGTGTTGCAAGAATGCAAGCCTTTTCCGAGTTGATGAAGAGATGTGTTTGGAAGGTTTTTTTAACAAAGAGGGTTTTTATACTATGTCGAATTTCTTTAGAAGTTTATTTGGTGCCAAGAAGGCTGCCAAGATTGTTCAAGTTGCGAAAAGCAAGATGCAGACACGAAGGCTCGAACTCATCGGCCTCGAAGAAAGAATCACTCCTGCAACTGTTTCAGTTGTTGGCACAGATGTTGTTATTACATTGGGTGCAACAGAAAACATTACCGATTTAAATACTAGCACGGCTGCTGCTGTTATCACTGTAAATACTGTTGGCAGTGCAAACAATACTTTAACTGGAACCCCTACCGGTGTTACAGTCACTAACAATACCGTAGTAATTGATACTGCTGCATTCGCTACCTTTACCGGTATTTCGGTTGTTGGTGGATCTGGTGTTAATGCTGTTACTGTTGGAGCTACCGGCATTGATTTAACCGCTGTAACAACCGCTGCTACCGCTCAAAAAGTTTCGCTTGATTTAACCACCGGTGGTGGTGCTGATACTTTGACTGTTTCTGGCGTTATCAAAACTAAAGGTGCTGGTGTAGCTACCCTAAGTTCCCCAACTCTAACCATTGGCGCTACTGGCGATATCACTACCACCACGGGTGCAGTTGCTATCACTGGTACTACCATCGGCACCGCTGGTAATGTTAACACCACTTCCGGCGCAATTGGCTTTACTGGCGCTGTAACTCTTACTGGTCCTACCGTTCTAACAACCACAGGTGGAGCAGTTACAATCACTGGTGCAGTATCCGGAACACAGGATCTTGCCATCAATTCTGGTGCAGGTGCAGTTAGCATCACTGGCATCGTTGGTGCCACCAGGTTGGGTGCACTTTCCGTTACATCAACCGGAACCATTGGCTTTGGCGCAGCAGTTACTGCAGCATCCGTTACCACTACTAGTTCTACTGGCGGCGCTGTAACCCTTGGCGGCACAGTTAACACTACTGGTGCAACTAACTTCGCAGGCGCTGTAACTGGTACTACTTCAGTTACTGTTGTTGCCGGCACTGGTGCAACCTTTGGCAGTACTGTTAGTTCTGTTGGAGCAATTTCTGTTACCACAACCAATACTCCGATTAGCTTTGGTGGAACAGTTACTGGGCTATCCCTTGCTACTGTAGGCTCAAGCGGTGTAGTGCTTAACGGCGCTGTTAGCACTACCAATGACATTTCAATTGTTGGTGCAGTAACCAGTACCCCTGCAATTAGTGTAACTTCTTCCGCGGGCAGTGTTGCCTTTAGTAGCACGGTTGCATCGTCCGCTGGCGCTGTAACTGTAAGTGCAGCAACCGCTGGCAAAAGCATTTCCCTTGCTGGTAATGTTACCGCTGCTTTGAATTCTGACATCCTCCTTACCGGCGATGTATTGTCAAACGCTTCTGGTGTGACTCTTAGTGCTAATGCTGGTGTTGGTAATGGAAACATTACAATCACTGGCAAAGTTGATGCGGTTACTGCTTTGAATGACCTAACCCTTACTGCAGGTTCTGGTGCAGTTACCATCACTGGTAATGTTGGTTCTAGCGCCACAGCTTTTGGCGATTTGGGAGCAACTGGTACTGGAACTTTTCTTGCTTCCGGTACAATTAATGCTGCTGCGGTAGATGTTAGCACTTTTGCTACATCCATCACCTTCGCTAAGGCTGTTACTGCAAATGGTGCACTCGATGCTGATGGTGTTGATGTTAATGCAGGTGGCGCTGGTACAGTTACCTTCTCTGAAACTATCACTGTTTCTGGAACTGCAGCTACCAGTCTTGCTGATATATTTATTACCTCCACTTCTGGTGCAATCAGTGTTGTTGGCGCAATCACTGGTTTGGATTCAGTAACGGTTACCTCCACTTCGGGCGCTATCACCCTGAGCGGTGCAGTTACCACTTCCGGTACCGTCACTTCAGCTACTACTGGTGGTAGTTTTGGCGATATCCTCATCGGAACAGGCACCGCTGGCAATGTTCTCCTTTCGGGTAACATTACCACCACTGGTCTTGGCGATATCGAAATTGATAACGATGGCACCGGCACCCTTACCATCAATGGTAATGTTTCCACTGCTGCTGTTAACCAAACAGGTTTCGATAATGGTGACATCTTGATCGGTGCAGATAATACAGGTGCAGCAACTGGTGCTGGCTCGGTAGTTACTATCAATGGCACTGTTACCACCACTGGTACAACTGCTGGCGATATTTACATCGCTGTTAATGGTGCTTCCGTAGCAGTGAATAAAGCTGTTACTGCTGGCGCAACCGGCGATGTGGTATTCATCACCACTGCAGCAACTGATTCAATCACCATTGCAAGTGGTGCAAACATCACCGCAGGCGATGATGTTATTGATGTTGGTGCTGGTATCTTGAACCTGGGTGCTAATATCACTGCAGGTAGCGATACTACAGCAGGTGGCACACTTGTAGATGGCATTATCTTGGATGTCGCAACAGTCAACTTGACTGGTGCAGTGTCCATGAAGGCCTCTGGTACTGGTGCTGACATTTTCATTAATAGTGTTAATGGTGCTCAGAACCTGACCTTGGAAACTCCAGCCGTTTCTGGAAGTGCTATCTTCTTGACCAGCGTTGGCCAAACCACTGCGTTGAACACAATTACTGTGACCAACTCGGGTGGTGTAACTGTTTCTGGTAACTTCAACGGTAGCGTAGTGTTGACCGATACCACAGGCGCTGTTGCTTTTAATGGTACTAATACAACCATCAGCAAATTAACTACTGCTGCTAAGGGTTATTCAGTTGCCTTTGGTGATGGCCAAGCTGATACCACGGTTCTTTCTGGCGCACCTGTGTTCTTGAACACTGGCGGTGTAAGTTTCCAAGGTATCACTTCGCTGACCACTGGCGCTACCATCACTGGTAATGTAACCAGCACGGTAACTCTTGCTAATACCATTGTTTCAGGCGGAGCCTTCAACATCGGGGCTGCTGCAAATACTGGCGTTGTCTCTATTGCTGATGCTACCCAGTTGATCCTTAACTCCACTGTTGCTAGTATCATTGCAAACCCCATTGCCATTAATGGTAGTAGTGCAGGGACTCTTAGTTTGTTAGGTACCGGTACTTTGACCCTGTCTGCAGATTCACTTACTGGCACAACTGGTGATAGCATCAGCGTAATCAACGGTACCTTGAATGTTACCGGCAAGATTGCTAATGCTACTACCGCAACTTCTGGCACCATCTCCGGTGCTGGTGGTACTATCGGTGCTCTTACTGTTAACACGGGCACCGTTGCCCCTGGTGGCACTTTGACTACCGGTGCTGTTACCTTGAATGCTGCAACCAACTACAGCGCTGCTGTGTTGACCACAACCACTGCTGCCAACTTGAAGACTGCATCGCAAATCAGCTTGC
>Ga0208856_1000162_pt1 | contig 29101 bp, 22 predicted proteins | sample LakMenEpi13Jul12_FD_150690 | JGI IMG/M metagenome (GOLD analysis project Ga0208856, IMG submission 150690) | Freshwater microbial communities from Lake Mendota, WI - 13JUL2012 deep hole epilimnion (SPAdes) | ecosystem: Environmental > Aquatic > Freshwater > Lentic | place: Lake Mendota, Madison...
CCCTCACCCCAGCCCTCTCCCAAAGGGAGAGGGAGGAGGGGTAACCCCTCGCCTCCCCGTCTGGAAGCCCGAGGCGTGAGCCGAAGGGTATACGCGTGGGGTTTCGTCACCGGGGCATCCTCTCGGCTTACGCCTCGGGCTTCCAAATGATTGAGTACGGAGAGGCGCGGGGCAGCCTCTCGCCTCCTCATTCCAATAGAGGAGGCTTCGGGCGAGTACAAGCATGACAGGCTGAAGCCTGTCCTACATGAAGCGAAGTCAGTCGAGGACAAGCAGGGCGATCGTGGTGTAGAGCACGATGCCCACGATGTCGACGATCGCCGACACGAAGGGATTGCTCATCAGGGCCGGGTCGAGGCCGATCGAGCGGAAGAGGAGCGGGAGCACCGAGCCCACGAGCGTACCGAGCATCACGACTCCGAGCACCGTGAGCGGGATCACGAGGGCCTGGAGCGGCGTCGGCGCGTAGACGAGCGCGAGGAGATAGCCCGGCACGGCCAGGAGCGTGCCCAGGAGCAGGCCGAGCACGAACTCACGTTTGAGGATTCGGCGCCAGTCGGAGAGCTTGCAATCGCCGGAGGAGAGGGCGGTGATCACGAGCGTGGCCGACTGGTTGCCCGAGTTGCCGCCGCTGGCGATCACGAGTGGGATGAAGGCGATCAGCCAGGCGTGGGTGAGCGGGGCGCGGGCCATCACCATCGCGGTGACGGCGGCGGTCGCGAACAGGATCGTGAGCCATACGCCGCGCTTCCAGGTCATCGTGACGAGGGCGGCCTCGAGGTAGCTCTCGCCGAGCGGTGTGATGGCGGCGATCCGCTGGGCGTCGTCGGTGGCGTCTTGGCGGACGGCGTCGAGCACGTCGTCGTGCGTGACGATGCCGACGAGCCGGTTCTTGTCGTCCACGACCGGGATGGCGATGAAGTCGAAGCGGGCGAGTTTCTCGACGACCTGCTCCCGCGGTTCCTCCACCCGCACGCTGATTGGGTCGCGCTGCATGAGGTCGGAGACGAGGGCCGTGGGCTTGGCGAGGATCAGGTCGCGGAGCGACACGAAGCCCACGAGGTGCCGCTCGGCGTCGAGTACGTAGATGTAGTAGATCGACTCGCTGTCGGGGGCCTGGGTGCGGAGCCGCGTCACCGCCTCGCCGGCCGTGATGTCGGCGGGGAGCGACGCGTATTCGGTGGTCATGAGCGCCCCGGCCGATTCCTCGGGGCAGGAGAGGAGCATGCGGATGTCGTGCCGCTCGGCCTTGGCCACAAGCGGGAGAATCTCCTCCACGAATTCCGGGTCGAGCTCGCGGAGGAGGTCGTCGCGGTTGTCGGCGGCCATCCATTCAAGCAGCTGGCCCAGGTGCGGCCGGTCGGCCGCCTTGACGAGATCCACCTGCCGGGGCATCGGGTAATAGGGGAAAATTTCTGCCTGGCGTTCGACCGGCACGGCGTCGAGCAGCTGCCAGAGCTCGCGGTCGTCGAGCCCCTCGGAAAACTCGGCCACCGTCGCCGGGTGGAGTTCCTCGGCCACCTCGCGCAGGCCCGCCTGATCGCCCTCGGCGAGCATCACGCGCAGCTCGGGAATCAGGAGGGGATTAGCGGTGACCATGGGAGGGGGCCGGGGCGGCGGGAGGCGGGAACGCGCCTATACTCAGCACACAGACGCGCGGACGACTGAAAGCCAGTATGACATGAACATGCCGGGAATCGAATGCAGGCTCGGCCGGTGGGCAAGGATGGCGCTCGCCCTGATCGTCGTCGCCCACGTGGGGGGACGAGCCCGGGCGAGCGAGCAGGCCGACTCAGGCTGGGAGCTGCTGCGGTCGCGGGCGTATCTGCCGGCCGACTTCGACCAGGAGGTGTTCGACGCCCTTTGGACGACGTGGCCCGAACCGCTCCGCAGCCAGGCCGAGCGTGCATCGCCCGAGGAGCGGCGGCGGATGGCGATGGACCGCTACGGGCTCGATCCCGATCCCGACGATCCGTCGCGGGCGCTGCAGTATGTGCGCGGGGCCACCGGCTCGTGGACGATGAGTTGTCTGGCCTGCCATCAGGGTCAGGTGGCGGGGAAGGTGATCCCGGGGCTGCCGAATTCGAACTATGCCCTCGAGACGCTCACCGAAGAGGTGCGGCTCGTGAAGGTGAAGCAGCGGAAGCCGTTCGGCCACATGGATATGGGCTCCTTGCTGCTGCCGCTGGGCACCACGAATGGCACGACCAACGCCGTGATCTTCGGCGTGGCGCTCATGCGGCATCGCGACGCCGACTTGAACATCATCCAGCGGCCGCCGCGGTTCGACCTCGTGCACCACGACATGGATGCACCGGCATGGTGGCACTACCGCCGGCGTGCGGGCCTCTACGCCGACGGCTTCGCGCCCAAGGGGCATCGGATGCTGATGCAGTTCCTGCTCGTCAAGGAAAACGGCCCGGAGAAGTTCGCCGAGTGGGAAGACGAGTTTCGCCGGATCCAGGGCTGGATCGAGGCGCTCGAACCGCCGCGGTGGCCCTGGGCCGTGGATGCCGCGCTCGCCGAGCAGGGCAGGGGAGTGTTCGAGAATCACTGTGCGTCGTGCCACGGCACCTACGGCCCGGGCGGAAGTTACCCGGAGCGGATGGTGGCGCTCGACGAGATCGGCACCGACCGCGTGCGGTTCGATTCGCTCACGCAGAAGGAGCGGAGCGACTTGAACGAAAGCTGGTTTGGCCATCAGGGCGACGACGTCGAGCGGCTCAAGAACCGTGAGCCACCGACTGGCTACGTGGCCCCGCCGCTCGATGGCATCTGGGCGACGGCACCATACCTGCACAACGGCTCCGTGCCCACGCTCTGGCACGTGCTCCATCCGGAGGAGCGGCCGACTGCGTGGCAGCGCACGCGGGCCGGCTACGACCAGGCCCGGGTCGGCCTCGAGATCACCGCGGCCGCGGCGCCGCCAGCCAAGCTCCCGAGCGCTGAGCGGCGCAGTTGGTTCGACACCTCGAGGCCGGGCAAGAGCGCTGCTGGCCACGACTTTCCGGCGGCACTCGACGACGGGGAGAAGGCCGCCGTGCTCGAATACTTAAAGACGCTGTAGCGAACTGCTAAACTTCCGGCATCCATCCGCCAAGGAGCCATCGATGACCCAGCTAGAAGCCGCCCGTGCCGGCCAGATCACGCCCGAAATGACGTTCGTCGCCCAGCGCGAAGATCTTCCCGAGGAGCTCATCCGGAGCGAAGTGGCCCGGGGGCGGATGGTGATCCCGGCCAACACGGTGCATCTCACGAAAACGCTCGAGCCGATGGCGATCGGGATCGCCGCCCTCACGAAGATCAACGCCAACATCGGCAACTCGGCCGTCACGAGCGACCAGCAGACCGAGCTCGAAAAGCTCCACATGGCCGTGCACTACGGCGCCGACACCGTGATGGATCTCTCCACCGGCAAGGACATCGACACGATCCGGCAGGCGATCATCGATGCCTCACCCGTGCCGATTGGCACCGTGCCGATCTACCAGATGCTCGAGGAGCTGGGCGGCGACATCGACGACATGCGGCCGCAGCACTTCCTCGACATGTGCGAAAAGCAGGCCAAGCAGGGCGTCGACTACATGACCGTCCACGCCGGCCTGCTCCAGGAGCATTTGCACCTCACGATGCAGCGGATCACCGGCATCGTGAGCCGCGGCGGCTCGCTCATCGCCCGCTGGATGATGACCCACCGCCAGCAGAATCCGCTCTACACCCACTTCGAGGACCTCTGCGACATCTTCCGGCAGTACGACGTGACCTGGAGCCTGGGCGACGGCCTGCGGCCCGGCAGCATCGCCGACGCCAGCGACGAGGCGCAGTTCGCCGAGCTTCACGTGCTCGGCGAACTCACGCGGCGGGCGTGGGCGAAGGGCTGCCAGGTGATGGTGGAGGGGCCGGGCCACGTGCCGATGGACCAGATCGACATGAATGTCAAGCGGCAGATGGAAGAGTGCGACGAGGCGCCCTTCTACGTGCTCGGGCCGCTCGTCACCGACATCGCGCCGGGCTACGACCACATCACGAGCGCCATCGGCGCGGCCCTCGCCGGCTGGAGCGGCGCGGCCATGCTCTGCTACGTGACGCCCAAGGAGCACCTCGGCCTGCCCGACGCTGAGGACGTGCGGCAGGGGGTGATCGCCTACAAGATCGCCGCCCACGCGGCCGACCTCGCCCGGCATCGAAAAAACGCGAGAGTCCGCGACGATGCGCTTTCGCGGGCCCGATTCGCCTTCGACTGGAACGAGCAGTTCCGCCTCGCGCTCGACCCCGAGACGGCGCGGAAATACCACGACCAGACGCTGCCGCAGGAGACGTTCAAGAGCGCCCACTTCTGCAGCATGTGCGGCCCGAAGTACTGCTCGATGAAGATCACGCAGGACATCCGCGACATGGCCGCGGCCGAGGCTGCGACGGGGACCGCCGGCACGCCCGACGAGCCGGTCACGATCCAGCTGCGCTGAATCCAAACAGTGAGGCGAGGGCACCCTCTCGGCTCACGCCTCGGGCTTCCTAGGCGGCGAGTGTGCGCCGGAGCGTGGCCCGGGCGGCGAGGTGGATCAGGAATCCCACCGGGCCGGCGAGGAATGTGAGCACGAGGGCGAGCGTGCGCAGGGGCCAGGGGATGCCGAGGCGGACCGCGTCGCGGGCGATCCACGCGCCGACCACCATGTCGAACACGAGGTAGTGCGTCCACGCGGCGGCGAACACCCAGTCGTCGGCGAACGCACTCCGCAGGCCGGCGAGCGTCATCAGATCGTCCGGCGGCGGCCCGCCGCTTGCGAGCTTCCAGCCGATGACGGCCGCGTAGCAGGCCGCGAGCAGCCCCGGCACGATGATCGCGCAGAGCACGGACGACACGAACCGCCTGCCGGGAAAGACCACGAGCACGATCCAGGCGACGAGGGCGACGGTGTTCGTGACCTCGAACAGCCGCTGCGGCGTCAGGAGGTCGCCGATACCGCCGTTCACTTGCGGCTCCAGCCCGTGCCGTCGGGACGATCCTCGAGCACCACGCCCGCCTCGGTGAGCTTGTTTCTCACGAGGTCGGCGGTGGCAAAGTCCTTCGCCTTGCGGGCGTTGGCCCGGATCTCGATCACGAGTTCCATGAGCTTGCCCACGAGCGCCTCGTCGGCACCGCCGCCCTGCGCCTCGGGCTCCTTGAGGAACAGCCCGAGCACGCCGGTGAGCTCCCGCATCACGAGCAGCATCGCATCGAGCGTGGCCAGCTCCGTGGCCGGCTTCTTCGCTTCGAGGCCATGCTGATCGATGAACTTGTTCACGACCCGCACGAAGTCGAAGAGCGTGGCGATCGCGATCGCCGTGTTGAAGTCGTCGTCCATCGCCGCGAGGAACGTGTCGCGGAGCGCCTGCACGTCGGCACCAGCCGCGGCCACGGCGGCATTGCCCGCCTGCCGATCGCGGCAGGGCAGGGCGTAGAAGGATTTTCCGCTCACGCGGCCATAGCGGGCGAACAGCCGCTCGAAGGCCTCCATCGCCCGGGCACTCTCGCCGAGCGGTTCCTCGCCGAAGTGGATCGGGCTGCGGTAGTGCGTGGAGAGCAGGAGCATCCGGATCGCCTCTGGACGATGGCGGGCGAGCAGATGCTTGAAGGGCTCGGCGCCGGTGGATTTCGAGATCTTCGTGGCGGCCTGTGCGGCCGCTGTGTCGGCTGCCGATGCCTGTGCAGCGGCTTCGTCGGCCGACCCCGCCTCGCCCCGCGGGCGACCGCCCACCTTGCCGGCCGCGCCGCCGGCCTGCATGAGGCCGTTGTGCATCCAGAACGTCGCCATCGGGCAATCGTGAAGCGACTCGCTCTGCGCGATTTCGTTTTCATGATGCGGAAACACGAGGTCGAGCCCGCCGCCGTGGATGTCGAAGTGCGGCCCGAGAATCGCCTTGCTCATCGCCGAGCATTCGATGTGCCAGCCCGGCCGGCCGGGGCCCCACGGGCTCTCCCACGCCGGTTCGCCCGGCTTGGCCTGCTTCCAGAGCGCGAAGTCGGCCGCCGACCTTTTGCGGTCGGCCGTCGAGCCGCCCTCGCCCTGCGTCTGCTCGACGGAGCGGTTCGTCAGCTTGCCGTAGTCGGTGTCTTTCGTGACGTCGAAATAGACGTCACCGTCGCTCGCGTAGGCATGGGCCTTGGCGATCAGCCCCTCGATGAAGGCGATGATCGTGCCGATGTGGTCCGTAGCCTTCGGCATCTGGTCGATGCTGGTGACGCCGAGGGCGGCGAGATTCTCGAGGTAGTCGGCCGTCATCTCCTCGGCGAGCTTGTGCATCGTCGTGCCGCGGGCCGTGCTCTCGGCGATGATCTTGTCATCGACATCGGTGATGTTGACGACCCAGGTCACCTTCCAGCCCGAGTATTCGAGGTGCCGCTTCACGGTGTCGAAGATCACCGGGCCGACCATGTGGCCGATGTGACTCGGCTTGTAGACCGTGGGGCCACAGAGATACATCCCCACGTGGCCCGGCTTCACGGTCACGAGCGGCGTTTTCGCCCGCGAAAGCGTGCTGTAAATCTCGATCGTGGGGAGCCCCGTCGCCGTCGTCATCGTGCCTCCATTCCCGTCGTTCATTCCGGCCGCGCCCGTTCCACGAGCACGACGCACTCCGCGCCGATTGCGAGCTCTTCGCCGATCGGCCCGACATGCTCGCCCGTCTTGGCCTTGAGCCACACGGCCGAAACGTCGCTGCCGAGGATCCCGGCGATCCGTTCGCGGATCTTCTGCCTGTGCGGGAGGATTTTGGGCCGCTGGGCGAAAATCACGCAATCGAGGTTTACCAGCCGCCAGCCAGCGGCCGCGACCCGCGCGTGGGCGGCCCGAAGCATGTCGGCCGAATCGCGGCCCTCGTTGGCAGGGTCGCTGTCGGGAAACATCTCGCCGATGTCGCCGAGCGCCGCGGCCCCGAGCAAGGCGTCGGTGATCGCATGGAGGAGCACGTCGGCATCGCTGTGGCCGATCGCCGTCTTGTCGTGGGGGATGCGAATCCCGCCGATCACGAGGGCGTCACCCGCGCCGAGTCGATGCGTGTCGTGTCCGATGCCGATGCGAAACATGCCGCTCCTCTCCGCCGCGTGAGGCGCGCGGACGTGACACCGTTTTCCCCTATACTCCCCGCATGCACAACTCCAGTGGAGAGGACCGCGCGGCGGCCGCCGTGATCGAGGTCGAAGGGCTCACCAAAAGCTACCGCGTGTTCGACAAGCCCGAGGGCCTGGCGGCGAGCGTGAAGAGCCTGTTCCACCGGCCGAGCCGCACGGTCGAGGCGCTCAAGGGCGTGAGCCTGGCGGTCGGTCGGGGGGAATTCGTGGCCCTGCTCGGGCCAAACGGTGCCGGCAAGACGACGTTCCTGAAGCTTCTCTCCGGGATCATCACGCCCACGCGGGGCACCGCCCGGGTGCTCGGCCACGTGCCCTGGGAGCGGGCCGACGACTTCCGCCGCCGCTTCGCCCTCGTGATGGGGCAGAAGAACCAGCTGTGGTGGGACCTGCCCGCCGCCGAGAGCTTTCGCCTGCATCGGGAGATCTACCGGATCGAGCCCGGGCGGTTCGAGCGCACCCGCGACGAACTCGTCGATCTCCTCGGCGTGCGGAAGCTCGTGCTCCAGCCAGTGCGCGACCTCTCGCTCGGTGAACGCATGAAGCTCGAGCTCGTGGCGGCGCTCCTGCACGAGCCGGAGGTGCTGTTTCTCGACGAGCCCACGATCGGGCTCGACGTGGTCGCCCAGCACGCGCTCCACCAGTTTCTCGCGCACATCCAGGTTGAGCGCAGGATGACGATCGTGCTCACGACCCACTACATGAAAGACGTCGCCGCGCTCTGCCACCGGGCGATCGTGATCACGGACGGTTCGATCCTCTACGACGGCTCGCTCGACCAGATCGTTGATCGCTTCACGACCCACAAGATCGTGACGCTCGATCTCGACGACACGCCCACGGCGGCCGACTTCGCCCATCTCGGCTGTCAGTGCGAGATCCGCGGTCCCCGGGTGACCCTGCGGATCGACCGGCAGCGGATCGCCGACGTGTTGCCCGAGATCCTGCGCGGCCGGCAGGTGCGCGACGTGTCGGTCGAGGACGTGCCGCTCGAGGAGATCGTGGCGGCGCTCTTTCGGTCGGGAGCGGCCGGGGTGGCCAGGGCGCCCGCGGAGGCACGGGCATGAGCCGGGCCGCCGCCACGCCGCTTCTTCCGGGCCTCCGGGCCTGGTGGACGATGCTCGTGATCTGCCTCGAAGAGCGGCTCGCCTACCGCGGCGACTTCATCCTCGGCACCGCGATGCGGTTCCTGCCGATCGTGACGCAGGTGTTTCTCTGGTCGGCCGTCTTCGCCGCCACCACCCGGAGCGACATCGCCGGCTATTCCCGCACCGACATCGTGGCCTACTACCTGCTCACGATGGTCACGCGGGCCTTCTCCAGCATGCCGGGGCTGGCCGGAGGCATCGCCCGCAGCGTGCGCGACGGCTCGATCAAGAAGTATCTCGTGCAGCCTGTCGACTACGTGTCGTTTCTGCTGGCCGCCCGGATCGCGCACAAGCTCGTCTACTACGCCGTGGCGATCATCCCGTTCGGGGTCGTGTTCGTGATCTGCCGCGGCTATTTCCCGCCGGTGCCCGACGCCGCTACGATCGCCGTGTTCACGCTGTCGCTCGTGCTCTCGTTCCTGCTCGGCTTCTTCATGGAGGCGACGCTCGGCATGCTCGGCTTCTGGTTTCTCGAGGTATCGAGCATCATTTTCGCCTACATGCTCGTGCAGTATCTGCTCTCGGGCCACATGTTTCCGCTCGACATGCTCGCCGGTGTGCCCACGGGCCTCGTCGGCGTGAGCGTGGCCGACGTCGTCCGCTGGCTCCCGTTCGAATACACCGCGTATTTCCCGGCCGCCGTCTGGCTGGGAAAGATCCGCGGGGCGGAACTGGTGCGGTCGCTCGCCATCGAGGCGGCCTGGGTGGTGGTGTTGGCAGTCGCCTGCCGCATCGCCTGGTGGCGCGGCACGCGGCGCTACAGTGCCTTCGGAGGCTGACGGCGCCGGAGGCAGCCGGCGGCCGCGACGCACCCAAACAACGCCATCAGGGACAGCGTCGATGGCTCAGGCACCGCGGTGACCGTGTAGACCCGAAAGTTCTGTGCGCCGGTCACGCCATCGATGTCATAGGTCATGTCCGCCGAGGTGGAAAAGCCACCCTGGGAAGGAGCGCCGAAGGCCGCGAGGGCGTTGCTGAGGGTCATCCCCGTGCTGCCGATCGTGCCGAACGACCATTCGTTGGTGCCGAAATCGGCGCCGGGAATCGCGGAGGCGACCACGCCGCCGCTGCCGGGGCCCCATGAAATGCTGCCGCTCGTTCCGGCGACGGCCGCACTCGCCGAGACAAGGTTCGAACTCGTGAGGTAGGCGGCGGCCGGGCTCACGTTTGGGCTGCCAAGCGTGAAAAAGGCTGCGCCGATCGTGTTGTCGTCGCCGACGGTGACATTGCCCAGAGTCGGCGGAAACAGGTACGAGCCGCTGGGATACGAAAACTGCGTCGCAGTGCTCGAAAACTGGATCATGGCTGGGTTTGGCCGGATCACATAGGAGCCGATGCCGTTGCCCTGGCTGACGCCGGCGTTGCCCGGGTTCATGCGGAGTTCGCCGGTGTCGACATTGAACACGACGAAAGCATCCCCCGCCTGCTCGGCGCGGGCGGATGCATGGCAGCATGCGATGGCGACTCCAGCCACACAAACGGCCACCAGACGTTCAAACACTTGCGATGACATGGGATCTTTCAGGATGCGGATGAGGATCGTTTGTGAAGAACGAGGAACCGGAACATGGCCGCCCTCTGAGCGGCAGAAGGTGCCGGCGCACTCGGCGCAGAGACACGCCCCCCCCGGCGGGCACTCGCGATCGAGCCACGGGTGCCGGTGCGGACAGCGCCGGCCGGATCGCTCGCCACCGGTTCGGCTGCGGGCGCCATGCTCATCACCACGAGCGGCGGCTCCACGGTCGCGTTCGCCTCAGGAGTGCTTGGCAAGGGCGACGTGAGCGGTGCCACGACGGTTGTCGATGTGAGGGGGGCCATCGGGGCCGTGACCATTTCCATGGAGGACGCCGAGGCGACGATGGACGGCAGATACGAGCCGCTGCCGTAGAGGCCGGACGTCCTCAAGCTGACGAGGTCTTTGATGTTTACGAAGCCGTCGTAGTTGAAGTCGCCATGCCACCATGCAGCATCGGTGACGGCCGAGCCATATTTGCCAGAGGATGAGACGGCGGTCACATCGCTGTCGTCCACGCGGCCATCCATGTTTGCATCGCCCACGCCGGAGTAGCCCACCACGAGCGAACCATCATGGAGCGCGCGGTAGCCGACCTCGAAGGGCGTGCCCGGCTGGATGCTCGTGCTCGTGATACCTGGGCCGGACCATGATCTGTTGCCGCGTGCGTTCAAGATCAGGCCACGAATGCCAGCCAGGTCGTAACTTCCCGGAGTGAGCAGCACCGAGCCGTTCGCCACATCGAAGGTGCCGCCCGACGAGAGTTCCAACCGTGCCACCGACACACGCTCGGCGCCTGCATCGAGTGTCACCCTGCCGCCCGCGCGAACCTCGAGAACGCCACTGCCGAGGCTGGCTGGGTTGCGGATCACGAGTTCCCCGGCTTCCACCACGATGCCCCCGGAGTGGGCGTTCGACCCTGCCAGCACGAGCCGGCCGGCGCCCCGCTTCAACAGCCTGCCGATACCGGAACGGCCACCCGTATCGGTCGCATTCTGTCCAGCTGCGACAGTCACCACCTGATCGGCCGACGTGATCGTCACCGCCGCCTGACCAGTGACCGACAGAGCCGAGGCGGTCACGGTCGATGTGCCAGCCGTCGCCGCCGCGGTGAACAGGCCGGTGGTCGTGATCGAACCGCCGCCCGTGACGGCCCAGGTGAAGCTCGGCGGCGTCGTGAGCGGGTTTCCGAATTGGTCGGTCGCGGAGGCGGAGAATTGCTGCGTGCTGCCGGCCACGAGTGAGGCTGTCGCGGGCGACACGGAGATCGCCGTCAGCGTCTGGGCCACGGTCACGTTCACGGTCGTGGCCGCCGTCAACCCGCTTGAATCGGTGATCGTCGCCGTCAGGGTATATGAGCCGGCCCTCGAGAACGTGGCAACGCTGCTCTTGGCGGTGTTCGTACCGTTCTCGGAAAAGGTCACTGCTGCCGGCCCTTGCGCTGTCCACCCGTAACGCAGGTTGGGCTCGCCGTGGTCGTCGGCACCGAGCACGGAGAGGATCGCCGTCGAGCCCGTCACCGTGCCGGGCGTCGCCGTGGCTGCGACCACCGTGGGCGCCAGGTTGCTCACGGTCACGTTGGTGAACTCGGCGCGGTTGAGGAGCGTCGCGGCACCGCTGGTGGAAGCCAGCCCGATCAAGGAACTCGAACCCATCGGGATCGTGATGCTGCCGACGTCCGTCCATGTGATTCCGTCGGCCGACCACGAGCCTGTGAATGTGTTGCCCGCTCTGGCAACCTTCACCCAGGCTGGGGCCGCCTGGGTCGTCGGCCCGGCGACGACCACTCCCGAACCGCCCACGTTTTGCCGATACTGCCAGGCGATGCCGTTGGTGGCCGATACGACCATCACCGCCTGCCTGGCGTTGACGTCGGTCGACTCGCGGATCATGACGCCGGCCTTCGCCCAGCCATTCGTGTTCTCGAGCGTCGATACTCGGGCGATGATGGAGCCGTCGCCGACGAGGGGCTGGTAGGTGGAGCGGAACGAATCCGCCGGCCCGCCAATGGCGGTGCCGCTCGAGACCAGGATAAACGTGCTTGATTGCAGGCCGGTCGCCCCGTCGCCGCCCACGCTGCCGATGTCGGCGGCGATCCACGGCTCGGGGAGGGCCGCCGTGCGCGGGGCTGCCGTGAAGATCGTCGGCGACGGTTCCGCGACGGTGGTCCCGTTGATGGCGACGACCCGGTAGTAGTATTTGCCGAGCACGGCGACGGTGGCGTCGGTGTAAGTCAGCGTGCCGGCGGCCACGGTGGCGAGCGTGGTGAAGCTGGTGCCGTTGGTCGACCGCTCGATGCGGTAGTTCGTCGCCGCCGAGACGGCCGACCATTCGATTCCGAGGGCCGACGAGGCCTTCGACGTGAAGGCGAGGTCGACGACGGCCTGGAACCCAGTCGTGCGTCCGGTGATCACCACCGGATTCCCGTCGCCCGTCGGACTCATCGGCGAGATACGAAACCAATACGGCGTGCCTGCCGCGAGCCCGCTGACCGAGTAGCTCGGCAGGTTGGTGCCGATCGTCGCGATCTGCGCGAACGTCACGTTATCGGTCGACCGCTCAATGCGATAGCCCGTCTCGCCGCTGGTGTCGATCCAGTTGAGCACGAGGTGCGAGTTCGACAGGACCGTCACGGCGGCCTCGGTCACCGGGCTCGGGCGATTGATCTCGCTCACGATCGCCGAGGCCGCCGATCGGCCCGCTACGGTCGTCGCCCGCACCCTGTAGAAATACCGCATGGAGCCGGCGAGGCCCGTGTTCGTCCACGATGTGGCCGAGGACGCCGCCGTGAACACGCTCGTGAAATCAACGCCGTTGCTCGACCGCTCGATCGCATAGCCCGTCGCGTTCGCCACAGGCTGCCAGGAGACCACGAACGACGCGCCGCCCCCCTGCGCGATCGCGACGCCCGTCGGGGCCGCGAGTTCGTTGGGCGTTTCCGGGGCGTTGAGCGTGCCCGTGAGCGACACGTTCGTGAATTTCGCCGCGTTGAGCTTCGCGGCATCGGTGGCGGAGCCGAGCAGTCCGATGAAGACGGTCGCACTCATCGAGACGGTCACCGACCCGACCGTCGTCCACGAGGTGCCGTCAGCGGAACGCGAGGCGGTGATCACGTTGCCCACGCGGACGAGCCGCACCCACGTGGCCGTGAAGGCGGCCGCCGTGCCGTTGACGGCGGCCGTGGAGCCGCCGGTGGTGGCTCGCGAGAGCAGCTGGGGGCCCTGGGTCGCGGTAGTGACCATCGCCACATGCTTGGAATTGGCCGCGAGGGATTCGCGAATCTCGACACCGGCCCGCGCCCAGGCGTCGGTGTTTTGGTTTTGGGTGACGCGGGCCACGATCGAGCCGTCGCCGGTGAGTTGTTGCCAGGCGAATCGGAAGGCATCGGCGGTGCCACCGACAGCGGCCCCGGCCCCCTCCACGGTGTACGTGCCACCACTGAACTTCGCGTCGCCCTGCAGGCCTGTCGTGCCGATATCGGCGGAGGCCCAGCCCGCGGGCAGGTCGTTGACCGTGAGGTCATACGTTCCGAGATCGCCGTAGTTGCCGTGGCTTGAAATCGACACGTACCACGTGCCGGTTCCCGCGGGCACGACAATCTGCTGTTCGTTGGCGTCGCCGTCGCGGGCGGCGATCAACGTGCCCGTGGCGTCGAAAACCTCCACCTTCGCATCGAGCCCCGACGGCCTGGTGGGCACGACGGAGATCACCGCGCCGGTGTTGGAGGTGGTGAAGGAGAACGTGTCGACGTCGGACATCCGCTCGATGATGCCCGTGGTCGAGCGGCCGCCGGCTGTGAGCGTGAGCGGCGTGGCCGCGGCGATCGTGCCGCCGAAGTCGTCGGGCCGGAAGCCATCACCCCCGGTCGGCTGATACGGCCTGATGGCGTTCGCGATCACGGCGATGTCGTCCTGCAAGGCGCTCGCGGAACTGCCGGGATGGCCGAGCGTCCACTTGTTGACGTCCTGGCGATAGTCCACGCCCATGAGCGCGCCGTGCAGGTCGTCGGTGCCGTTGGAGTATTCGCTGGTCTTGTTGCCCTGCAGGTCGTAGTCCGACTGGTGCGCCAGCCCGAAGTTGTGACCAAGTTCGTGGGCGATGCCGGAGGCCCGCGTGCGGGCCGACGCGCTATCGATCCACGACTGCGGCTGCGTGTTGGGAAACACGCCCACGAAGCTCGTGCCGCCCGTCACGTCGTTGCTGATCACGATCCAGGCCGTCGGAACCGTTACTAAATTGGGCTTCACCGTGGTCACGTTGACGTCGAACATCGCGTAGTAGACCGACACCTGCCGATGGGCCTCGGTGATCGTGGCCGCCTCGGTGGCGTTGAACGTGGTCGGATCGCCGTCGACGTCATAGGCCCCGAGCGTGCTCCCGTGCCCGTCGAAATCGAGGTAGATGGCCGTCGGCGCCCCGAGCAGGCTATGGAGATCAGGCAGCCCGTTGGCCGCCAGCACGAGGCGGCCTTCCAGACGCTCCACCTCGAGTATCTGACCGCGAGGGCGCCTCAGCCTGCGGGCGTCGCGGTGGCTGCGACGTTGCGATCGCATGACGCCCGGGCCTCTCTCGTGGTGCTTCACTCGTGCCTGACTTCAGCAATCCGACGCCTTGCCGCCGTGGCAGGGTCCTACCGTCCGGCCCGCTGGAGTCTCCTGCGGACTCCCGCAGCTCCGAGCAGGCCGAGGCCGAGTGCCGCCGTGGCGATCGCTGCCGGCTCAGGCACCACGACGAGGTTCACCTGGTTCGCCGTGGACGTATCGATCGCGAAGGAATTGCCGCTGGACAGGGTGGGCATGGTTCCGAGCGACAAGCCGTTATCCGTGAGCAAGCCCGTGTAGTCGAAGAGCCGCCATGAATCGCCCACGTTGGCCGAGAGGAAGCTGCCGATCCCGGTCACATTGAGCGTGCCGGCGAGCGTGAGATTGCCTGAGACCGAGGAGAGGTCGTTGATTCCGGAGCCCACCGTCGTGTCGGTTCCACTCAGCTCGTAGTTGACGATGGAGCCACTACTGAGCGAGAGATTGTTTGCGAAGGTGAGCGTTCCGGGCGACAGCCCCGGTGCGATCGTCCCCAAGGCTGTCACATTCCCCACGACCGTGCCCACGCCGACGAGGGCCTGAGCCGCTCCGAGCGAAAAGCCACCCGTGACGAGCGATACATCGAACGTTGTAGACCCGGTAGCCAGAACGATCGCGGCGCTGTTGGCAATCCCGCCAGCGGCACCGAGGGCCAGCGTGCCAGTATTGATCGTGGTGTTGCCACCATAGGTATTGGCACCGTCGAGGATCAGCCTTCCGGACGCGCCGGAGCCCGCTTTGATGAGGGCTCCGGACGTCCCGGAGAAGATGCCCGAGAGCGTCACGTCGGCAACGGCGTTCGCGCCACCTTGCGACGTGTCGACGGTGAGATCACCGGTGAGCGCTCCGCCGGACGAGATGGTGATTGCCGATGTGGTTTGGTCGTCCTTGTTGAAGACGACCGTGCCCGTGGAGGGAAAAATCACGTTGGTGTACGTCAGGGCGTCGCCGCTCAAGCGAGCCGTCAGCCCCGCGCCATTGTCAAGCGTGACGGCGTTGGTCAACGTGCCGCTTGCGACGGTTTGGCTCGTGAGCCTGACACCGTTGCGCACCCGGACGCTGCCTGTGCCGAGAGCATTGCTGCCTTCGAAGAAGGTGCGGATTCCGTCATTCGACCCGAAATCCCAGTTGACGTTCGTCGCCGTGCCGGTAGTGTTTTGAAGCGTCAGTGCATTTGCGCCGATCACCGCCACGGTGTTGCCTGAGCCTGTGAACCGCCCGGCCGTCAAAGTGCCGCCGTTCACATTGATCGTCGCGGTGCCGGCGCCAATCGTGATGCCGCGGTTCATGCCGAGGGTAACGGCCGCGCTCGTTCGCAACGCGGCGCTGTTGGAAATCTGGATCTGATCCGGCGTGAACGACCCGGGAGCCGTCCCCAGGCTGTTGTTATTGCCGATCTGCAGGGTGCCGTTGGTGATCGACGTTTTGCCGGTGTAGGTGTTGGCACCCGCGAGAACCACGGTGCCTGAGCCCACCTGCGCAACGCCGATCGCGCCACCGATCACGCTGTTGAAGTCCGTGCCGGAGGAGATCGTATCGGTGCGGTTAAAGGCCAGCGTCCCGCCGGACGAGCCTGTGATTACGCTGGATGTCGAAAGCGAGCCGACCGTGCCGCCATTCCCGAGTTGGAGCGTGCCGGTGGTGATGTTCGTGGTGCCGGTGTAGGTGTTCGCACCGCGGAGCACGACACGGCCCGATGCCCCGGTGCCCGACTTCACGAGGCCACCTGTACCGGAAAAGACTCCGCCAAGCACGACGTTCGCGACGGCATTCGCGCCGCCTTGCGACGTATCGATCGTGAGGTTGCCGGTGAGCCCTCCCCCCGACGTGAGCGTGAGAATCGACGTTGTCTCGTCGTCTTTGTTGAAGGTGACCGTACCAGCCGAGGGAAAAATAACGTTGCTATAGGTCAGGGCCCCGCCACTCGATCGGGCGGTCAGCCCCGCGCCACTATCGAGCGTGACGGCATTGGCCAACGTACCGCTGGAGACGCTCTGGCTCGTGAGCCTGATGCCGTTGCGCACCGTCACGGTGCCCGACCCGAGGGCATTCGCGCCCTCGAAGAAGATTCGTATGCCACTATTCGAAGCAAAATCCCAGTTGACGTCCGTCGCAGTACCGCTTGTGTTCGTCAGCGTCAGACCACTTGCACCGGACACGGTCGCGGTGTTGCCCGAGCCAGAGAGGCGGCTGGCGACCGTCGAGAGGCCGCCATTGATGCTGAGCGTACCGCCGCCGGATCCGATCGTGATGCCACGGGCCGCATTGAGCGTGAAGGCGGCGCTTGTTCGCAAAGCGGCCCCATTCGAGATCGTGATCCGGTCAGACGCAAAAGTGCCTACGGCACCCAGATTTCGGTCTGCACCGACCTGGAGGGTGCCCGACGTAATCGCGAGTTTGTTCGTAAAATTGTTGGTGGCACTCAACACCAACGTGCCAACACCGTCTTTGATGATGGACGGCGTAGTGCCGCTGGCACCGAGCACAGCCGAAATCGTCGCCGTGGCTCCGGTGCCGAGGGCGTTGACGGTAATCGTTGCACTATTCGCACCGTTATTCATCGTCATCGTGGTACCAGACGCCACTGAAGCCACGATCCAACTCGCCGCCGATGACGTGTCGGCGTCGCCAAAGACGAAACTTCCAAGGGATCGGCTGGTGTCGAGCGTGACTGTGCGGGTAGCCGTGATGTTGTTGGTGAAGTTGGCTGTACCGCTAACTCCACCCGCGACAGTGTTGTTCAGCCAGTTGGTCGTGACGCTCCAGGTGCCGTCGGCATCGACGTTCCAGGTTCCGCGGGTCTGCGCTAGAGCCGGGCCGGCCGCCAAGGCCACCATCAACGCCGATGCCAGCCCCGCAAGGCGGATCCCGTGCATGCGATAACGCACAAAAGCGGCGCGCATCATGAATACCCCCAGAAGCTCTTTTTCCGATTCTTGAAAAATTTTCCGGGAGACGAGATCTCCCCCGTAACCCTTATTTCTTCCCAGCGGAACGAAAAGTGCCACGGGCCTGGCTTTGGAGTTCAATTTTTGGACCGGTTTAAACCGGCCCGCCCAGCGGCCGCCCAGCCTTTTTCACGACCCTTGTCGCAAACCAATGGCTCAGAGCGGTGCCATCGGGCCCTCAGAATCGGCCGTGTCTGCCCTACCGGCCCATGGCCCCCCTTCATTGAGGGAAGGCGGCCAGTAACTCTCGTTGCCGGCCGCCAGTGAACGAACCAGCCTGGCTCCGATCAGCTCGGAATCAGTACTCGGCAATCGGCTCGCCGCTGGAACGAGTGTTGAGAGCCTGGTAGGTATTTGCGGCCACGTCAGCCCCGATGAACTCCACGTGACCATCGGCAAACAGGTGGCCGATGATCTTTCCCGCGTGATCACTCGACGGACCCCAGGTCAAACTTTGGCTGCCATCGGCACCAAGGAAATGGTTGACACCCGCCGGCGGCAGAGTGGTCGTGTTCGAGCCGCTCATGAGCGCGAGGCGGGTCGTCGGCGAACCCCCCCAAACGCCTCCCGACAGCGTGCCGCAATTGATCGAAGGCATGTGGAAAAGTTCGCCGAGAATCCAGCGGCAAGGCGCGCCCGTCGACGTATCCGGGTTGATACGGCTTTCCGAGATCATCACGGTCTTGCTTGTGCCGTCACTAAAATCCCGGAAGCCGACCCGCTGCAAATGGGATAAGCCGCCGAGACCAGCCGTCGTCGATGCAGACGTGGGTACCGTTGCCGATTGGGCGATGCCGGCGTTCGCGCGGTAGTTGCTCACGCCGTCCATGCTGCCGGAAACCGTCGCGTTGCCGGCAAAACTCGGGCAAAGAGCAAAGTTCAGCTTCGTCGAGCCGGGCGAGTTCGCGGCTCCCCGAATCTGCTGGCCCGACGCGTTGTTTACATTCGGGAAGCTCTGCGTGACCGTCGAACCGTCCATGAACGGCTTGGAGGCGTTCGTGGTGCCCGTGATGAGACGGAGCAGATTCGTCTCCTCCATTCCGCCCAGTGCCTGGGCGAGCCAACTGAAGCCCATGCCCGCGCCTCCACTCGTCCCGCCCGTCGACATCCACGGGAAGAAATTGTCGCCGCCGCGGGCGTTCGAGTCGGCGTAGACGTGCAGGCCGACGCCGATCTGCTTGAGGTTGTTCGAGCAGCTCGAACGACGGGCTGCTTCACGGGCCGCCTGCACGGCCGGCAGGAGCAGACCGATGAGCACGCCGATGATGGCGATCACCACCAAGAGCTCGACGAGCGTAAAGCCCGGTCGCTCGGAAACCGAGGAACGATTCATGGCCACACCTTTTGATGCCCAAACGGGCTGAAATGGATAAAATAAAAAACGCTTGTGGATGTCGGCTCGGCCTCTACGGTTCTTTGCCGGAGCCCGGAAAAGTGCCACGCCGGGCTTTTTGCCTCTTCAAACCAAGGGGGCAATCCGGCGCTTTCGGCGTCCGCGCGGCCCTGACTCACGCTGCGTCTCGGGTTCAGCGGCCCGAGGGACGATCGTCGTGATCCAGATCAGTTCGCATCCAGATTGAGCGGTTCATCGACCACGAAAGGCTGGGGAAAATCCGCAGCGGAGTCGCCGCCGCGGGAGCGGAGCCGCTTGTTGTTTGCCCCGCCCTTCGGCTGGTTCAGCGGAATCTCCATGCCGCCGAGGTCGGCCATCAGTCCGTAGAGCCGATTCTCCAACGCTCGGGCCGTCTTCGCATGCGCTGGATCGTAGAGCAGGTTTGTCGCCTCGTCTGGATCGGCCGCGAGATCGTAGAACTCGTCGGCATCCCAGAGGCCGTAGTAGGTGATGTATTTGTGCGTGGGGGTCCGCAGGGCGAAGGTGGTCGGTGTCTGCGGGAAATTCTTTTCCCAGTAATAGACGTAGAGAAAGTGCTCACGCCACGGGATATTCTCTCCGCGGGCCAGGGGCAGGAAACTGGTGCCGTCCATATGTGGCGGCGTCTCCAGCCCCATCGCCTCCATCACCGTCGGGCCCACGTCGATGTTGGCCACCATCTGGTCGAGCACGGTGCCGCCCTTGATCAGGGCCGGGCACTGCACGAGCATTGGCACCCGCATCGAAGTCTCGTAGGCGACGCGCTTGTCGATCAGCCCGTGCTCGCCGAACATGAAGCCGTTGTCGCCCATGTAGATGACGAGCGTCTCGTCGTGAATCCCCATCTTTTTGAGCTGGTCCAGCACGCGGCCGATGCTGTCGTCGACCGAGCGGAGCGTCTCGCAATACCGCTTGTAGTACCGCTCGATGTCGAGGGTGCTGTGGTAGGGAAAATCGACGCCGTGCCATGAGTTGCGCTGGTCCCGCAGCCAGCGGGGCGCGAGCCGGTTTTGGGCCGTCGTGCTCTCTGTGGCGGGCCGCGTGAAGGGGAGATCCTTGCAGCTGTCTTCGTACCGCTCTTCCGGCGTGAAATTGGCGTGCACCGCCTTGTGCGAAAGGTAGAGGAAAAACGGCTTATCGTCTGCCTTCTGCCGCGTGAGCCAGTCGATCGCGTAATCGGTGAGCTCGGTCGTGATGTAGCCTTTTTGCTTCACCCGCGCGCCATCTACGTTGAGCTTGTAGTCGGGGCCGGGAGGGAGATAGTGCCCCTGGCCGGCGAAGCTCACCCAGTGGTCCCAGCCCGGCTGCGGGCGGTCGCTCTCCCCGCCCATGTGCCACTTGCCGATAAACGCGGTCGCATAGCCGGCTTTTTGCAGGTATTGCGGGAAGTAGACCGTTCCCGGCGGGATTGGACGGTTGTTGTCGATCACCCGGTGGCGAAACGTGTAGAGCCCCGTGAGGATCGACGCCCTGCTTGGAGAACACAGCGACGTGGTGACGAGCGCGTTTTTGACGTAGGCCCCGTTTGCCGCCAGTGAGTCCATGGCGGGCGTCTTGGCGAACGGGTGGCCGAGGAAGCCCAACGCGTCGTAGCGGTGGTCGTCGGAGAGGATGAAGACGACGTTTCGCGGCTTCATGCCCGGGATGTGCTTCGGAACGACCTCGGTGGGCACGGGGGCGGCGGCGTGAGCGAGGGTGGGAGCCAGAGCGATAAGCAGGACCAGCTGTCGCATGGAATCGTGCACCCGTGAAAATGGCACGCGACCGGGCGACGGCCATCGTCCACCGGCTCACTGCGCGCCCGGCTCCAATTCAACCGGCGGGCCGAAAAGTGCCATCAGCGGCCCCTCTCCCCGCCCCTACATTGGGCCGCTGGACGCCGGGCTGATCCCCCCATGAGGGCCCCATCGGCCACCGGGGCGCTTGGCTCCGATGGCACAAATCCTGCTATCAATGAAATACAAGGCGGTGAGGTGCGTGTTCCTCGCCGATCAAGCCGCGCTCCGACGGCGAGGGTTTTTCCGTGCCTGAGTTGCCGAATTCCGACAGCGAGTTGTTTCTGAGCCTGATTACGGCCAGCCACGACCAGTTGCGGAGGTACATATACACGTTTCTTCCCAGCGAGGAAGACGTGAAGGACGTCCTGCAGGAGGTCTGCATCGCGATCTTTCGGAAATTTGATGAGTACGACAAGTCGAGGCCGTTTCTGCCCTGGGCATATCGATTCGCCTATCTCAAGGTGCTGGCGTTCAACAAGCGGCAGCGGCTCCGCCGGGTCGTTTGGCTGCCGACCGAGGTGCTGGAGTTGCTCGCGGTGACGCGGGACGAAGAGGAGCCTGTGCTCGCCAGGCGGCTCGCCGCCCTGGAGGAGTGTCTCGAGAAGCTTTCCGACCAGGATCGTCGCCTGATTCGCGCGCGGTATGTCGATCGCGCGCCGACGGAGAGTATCGCCACGGCGTTTACGCAGAGTCGAAGAACGCTGTTTCGCAACCTGGAGCGGGTTCGGCGGCTGCTCTTTGATTGCGTCAGTCGCTCCATGGTTCTGGAGGGGCAGGGATGAATTCGTCCAACGAAAAAAACCTGCACGCTCTGCTCTCTGCGGTGGTGGACGGCACCGTGCGAGATGACCAGGTCGCGGAACTCGCGAAGATGCTGGAGTCTGACCCCGAAGCCCGGCGGTTCTACGTCCACTACCTCGACATGAATGCGTCGCTCATGGCCTCGGAGGCGGGCGAGGTGTCTCGGCGCCGGTGGAGCCTGCCGTGGGTTGCGGTGGTCGGCTCGCTCATGGCTGCGTCGCTCCTGCTGGCGTGGTTTGTCGTCTCCGGCGGCGGTCGCGGCGGCGCGCCCGAGCCCGGTGCAGCCGAGAGCGCCGCGAATTCCCCGGCCCCGGTTTACGTGGGCACGGTCTTGGCGGGCGACGATGCGATCTTCAATGGGGATCGCGTTGCCCCCGGAACCAGGCTCACTGTCGGGGCCTATGCGGTCGCAGCCGGCAGTGTGACGATACGGTTTGACGGTGGTGCTCGAGTGCTGTTTACCGGTCCATCGCAGTTTGTGCTTCATTCGCGGAGGGCGATATCGATCGATCGCGGCACGTTCGTGTTTCAGGGCGACCAGACATGTGAATCAATCGAAATCACGACCCCGCACTCGGTCTTCAGGAACATCGGCACGCGGTACGCCGCCGTCGTCGACTCCCGCTCTGAGGAGGTTCACGTGGCGGAGGGAGCCGTGCGGCGTACGACGGGAGATGGCGATCGGGAGGAGCTGCACGAACTGATCGAGGCAGGCGCGGGCCGGAGGTACGACGCAAAGGGGAGCGTGCGGGCGCAGAAGTCCATTCCGCTCGATGCGATGCTTGTGGCGAGGCCGGTCACGGACGGCGCTTCGGAGACCGTGGCGGTGCGTCCTGCGGTCGCGGACGATTTTCACGGAGGGGGTGACAAGATTCACGGATTGCGTTCCGGCTTCGGCTGGGTCGAGCCGTGGCGGTCGCCCGGTGAGCGGTTGCGGCTGGTCTCGCCGGGATTAGCCGAGGGAGACTCCGTGGCCGTGCTGCACGACGGCTCCGGAGGCGACCCTTCCGCGCGGCGGACAGCGGCGCATCGGCAACTCGAGACGCCGATCGATTTGTCGCAGGACGGCATCTGGTATGTGCGATTTCTCGTGCGCCGTGGCCGGGTCATTGCGAAGGACGAGCATCGAGCGACTGTGGTCCTGCGGAAGCGAGGCCTGGCGGTTCAGGAGGAGCTCGAGCAAAACGCTTTGATCCAGATCGCCTTGCGTAAAGACGACACGGCGATGGTCCGGGTCGCCGACACGCTGACGCGTGTGTCGCTCCCTCAGGCTCCCGGGCAGACCTACGCCGTGGTCGTCAAGATCGTGGCGGGGCGGGTGAAGCCCGAGCAGGTTCTCGTGCGGCTGATGACGGCTGACCGGCTCGCTGATTCGGAAGAGCCGGCAGAGTGGTCATTGGTCAGCGACAGCGTTCAAACCGACCTGAGACTCGACCAAGTGTCTTTGGAATGCGTGAGCCGTGGCCGGATCGAGTTTGGCGATCTGCTGATTGGTCCAACGTGGCAGAGCGTCGCCACGCCCCCCCCGGCCAGGTAGAGGTGCGGCATCGCTGGGGTGTGTCGGGGGGTGTCGGGCCATCAGTCTTGATGGGGCTGCCGGAAAACCGCGGCTGGCATAGTTTTCGTGACACTTTCGCATTCCTGGGGAAAAAGGCTTGTGGAAAATTGTTTTTTTGGAGTCCAGACATAGGATCTCCATTGGCGTTGGGGGTCGCCCACATGATGCCCGCCTTTCTGTATGTGCCTGCGAGCAGTCGGCGTCGGGGTGGCTTTACGCTCGTCGAACTGCTCGTGGTGATCGCGATCATCGGCGTGCTGATCGGCCTGCTCCTACCAGCGGTGCAGCGGGCGCGAGAGTCAGCTCGCAGGTCAGGTTGTTCGAATAACCTGAAGCAACTTGGCCTCGGCATGCACAGCTACGTGGCCGCTCGGAAAGTTTTCGCCAGAGGCGCCAATTTCCCCCCGGGCTTATCCGGTACCGCGGCCGGGTGGCAGTTCCCGTACACGTTTCTCAGCGCTCATGCCATGGTCCTGCCGTTCATCGAGCAGGCCGACCTGTACAACTTCGTGAATAAATCGACGACCAGCAACCTGCATCATGACGGCACCAGGTTCGGTCTCGTGCCGGTGAACGGATTTCTCTGTCCGTCTTCCAACCAGACGTTCCAGTCGGGAACCTTGCCCGGCAATCAGTACGCTTGGTCAGCGGGCAGTAATCCGACGGTGGCTGGTTATGGAGGAACCTACCTGCCCGCCACTGGAGTCCAAAGCGAGGCGAATATTCTGCAAACCACCAACGGCATGATCGTGGCCTGCAAGGGAACGAAGATCAACGAGGTGGCCGACGGGCTTTCGAAGACCATTCTGGCCGCGGAGTTTCTTTCCGGCGTCGGAGGTGACACGTATCCTTTCGACGCGTTCGCTGTCAGCTCAATCACGGCGTCGAACTTGAATTTCATGACGGAAGCGGAGCTCAACAGTGCTGGGTCGAGCACTCCAAGCTCGTCGAGTTCGGAGATTGGGACGCGATGGAGCCGCTGTTTGCCGATGCAGACCATTCTCAACACGGCGGCGCCGCCCAATTGGGCTCAACCAACCGTGGGTGTCGGGATTGGCGGCTGGGTCAACAGTTTCTCGAACCAGATTATTCCGCCTCGTAGTATGCACGATGGTGGCGTCAACGCCGTGATGGCGGACGGCGCGGTCGTCTTCATCCGCAACGAAGTGAATCTGCTCCTGTTTCAGAGGCTGGGCCATCGCAGCGACGGGTCGGCTGTCGATGTCAATTCTCTGTAGGTTCTATCTGTTTCGGGCTCCACGGCCTGACGCCAATGGAGGGTTTGTGTTCGGAGATCCTGGGAAATCTGCCCGTGTGGCCGCGTGGCTCGTGCTGATATCCCCAGCCTTTGTTGCGGGGTGCGGCTCTTCGGGCGCACCGCAGCCGCGAGTGATCAAGGTGGAAAAGCAGCCGCCGCTGCAGGTCGTGCGAACGCAACTCGAGCAGTACGCGGCCGGGCAGCTTGTGGATAGCGAGAGAGATCTGTTCCCGGGGTGGGTGCGCGACGTTCGGGCTAGCGATCCGCAGGTGGCCGACTTGATCGAAGAAGGGCTGCAGCAGATCGAGGCAAACCCGGCCCAGGCCCGCACGATTTCCAAGAAGATTCTCGAGAAACTGCCGTAAGTGCCGCGGAGCAGAGCGGCTCCCGCAAACAACTTCAAGACGCCGCCCGCTCAGCCCGCGTCCGGCGGTTGCGGAAGAGCCGTTGGCCGTCTTATCCTCCTCTCCCCCGGCCGCTCGCGATCGAGGCGGCGTGGCCGGTGGTGAGCGAGCGGCTTCGTAGGATGGCGGCGTGGCCAGGTATTTCTCCATCTTTCTGACGTTCGCCCGGGCGTGCCTCGTCCGCGACATGACGTTTCGGGCCAACTTCGTGCTCGAGTGCCTGACGAGCCTGGGCTGGATGTCGATGAACCTCGCGTTCTACCTGCTGGTGTTTCAGTTCACGCCGGAGATCGGCAAGGGCACGGGCTGGACGCGGGAGCCGTTCTTCGCGTTCGTGGCCACTGGGCTCGTCATCAACTCGATCGTCCAGGCGCTCTTCATGCCGAGTGCCGAGGAACTCACCGAGATGGTCCGCACCGGCGGCCTCGACGCTGTGCTCGTGCAGCCGCTCGACGCCCAATTTCTGCTTTCGATGCACCGGGTTGATTTTTCGTCGTTCGCCAACGGGCTCGTGGGCGTCGGGCTGCTGGGCTGGGCTGTTTCGCGTATGGATCACACGCCCCCGGCCACAGCCTGGCTGCTCTATCCGTTTCTCATTCTCTGCGGCGTGGCGATCCTCTACGCCCTCGTGATCATGCTCGCGGCCGCCACGATCCTGTTGGGCCGCAATCAGAGTCTCTACGACTTCTGGTTTTACCTCACGAACTTCTCCCGCTACCCGGCCGAGATTTATGCCGGGCCGTGGGGTGGGCCGCTGCGGGCGGTCTGTACGTTCGTGATCCCGATCCTGCTCGTCGTGAACGTGCCCGCCCGCGTGATCGCGCAGCCGCTCACAGGACAGGCGTGGGGGCTCGTGTTGCTCGCCGTCACTGCGGCGATCGTCTCGCTCGTGGTTTCGCGGCTGGTCTTCCAGGCAGCGCTCGCGAAGTATCGAAGTGCCTCGAGCTAGTCGTCGCGGAGCTATTGGCATGCATGCCCAGTCGACGTCCGGGGCCCCAGCGAGAGGCGGCCTGTCCGAGGATCTTGCAGCCACGCTTCTCGGCATCGTGCTCGTCGCGGTCGCGCTGGCTGCGACGTGGCTCGGGCGGCCGACAGGCGTGGCTGCCGAGGCGGAGTTTCCGAAAGGCTGGCCCACGCCGCTTGCGACGCTGATCGACAAGCCGCAGACCTGGGGCGACTCGCCGCGGGAGGCGTTGTTCGATAAGCGGGGGCGGAGCCTGGCGGTGCCAATCGGCCTGGGCGTGGCATGGGTTGCAGCGGTGGGAGTGGCCGGGGCCGCGCTCGCCGGCGGGCGGGCGGCGCGGGTCGTTCCCGGCGCCGTGGTGCTCGGGCTCCTGGCGGGGCTGGCCTATCTGCTCGCCGCGCAGAAGGTGATCCATTATTACAACCTCGAATACCCGCTCTGGGCCCTCGCGGTCGGCATCCTCATCGGCAACACCGTAGGTGTGCCGCGGCTGATCCGGCCTGCCATGAACGGTGAGTTTCTGATCAAGACGGGGCTCGTCGTGTTCGGGGCCGAGGTGCTGTTTGGCCGGCTGCTCGAACTCGGGCTGCCCGGCGTGATGACGTCGTGGGTGGTGACGCCGATCGTGCTCGTTGTGTCGTATTGGTTCGGCGTGCGGGTGCTCGGGATCCCGTCGCGGTCGCTGTGCATGGTGGTGGCGGCCGATATGTCGGTGTGTGGCGTGTCGGCGGCGATCGCGGTGGGGGCCGCCTGCCGGGCCAAGAAGGAAGAGCTCACGCTGGCGATCGGGCTCTCACTCGTGTTCACGGTCGGCATGATGGTGGCCATGCCGCCGTTCATTCGCTGGGTGGGCATGGACGAGATCGTGGGCGGAGCCTGGCTGGGTGGCACGATCGACGCCACGGGCGCGGTGGTCGCCGCCGGCGAGGCGCTCGGCAAGGAGGCGGGGGCGGTCGCAGCCACCGTGAAGATGATCCAAAACTCGATGATCGGCGTGATCGCGTTTGCGGTGGCCGTGTATTGGTCGGGCTGGGTCGAGCGCGACACTGCTCCGCGGCACGGCACGCTCGCTGCCGAGGCATGGCGGCGCTTCCCGAAGTTCATTCTCGGTTTTTTGCTGCTCTCCGCCGTCTGCTCGTGGATCTTCAGCAGTTCGCACGCTGGGGCGCATCTCGTGGACGGCACCATCACCGGCTTTACGTCTCGCCTGCGGGGCTGGCTGTTTTGCGCCGCGTTCGTGTGCATGGGCCTGCAGACGAACGCCCGCGAGCTCGCCCCTGTGCTCGCCAGCGGCCGGCCGCTCGTGCTCTACGTGTGCGGGCAGGTGCTCAATCTCGTGCTGACGCTCGGAATGGCGAGCCTCACGTTCGGCTGGCTGTTTCGCAAGGCGGTGGAGCCATGAGGCGATTCGGCATGCTGGTCTTCGTGATGGCGGGCATCTGGCTCGGCGGCCTGCCGGGGCTGCTCCGCTGGGGGCCGATCGCCCGCCATGTCGCGCTGATGGAAGCCCGCGGCGTGAATCCCGCCGCCATGTACTACACCGAACTCGACGAAGTGCCGCGGCGGCCCGCGTGGTTGGCCCGCCGTGTCGTGCTCTGGCCGTGGCAGCGGGAGATCGCGGGGGCTACACTCGCCGCCGAACCCCGTGAGTGAAGCGATGTCATTGTTCGGCGCCTGGCTGCGACTGTTGCGCATTCCCAATCACGCCACGGCTGCGGCCGACGTGCTGGCGGGATTTCTCATCGTGGCCCGGCTTCGCGAGATCGCACCACTGCCGCCGGCATGCTGGTGGGCGATCGCCGCCGGCCTGGCCTTCTATGCCGCCGGCATGGTGCTCAACGACGTCTTCGACGTGGACCTCGACCGCCGCGAGCGGCCCGAGCGGCCGCTGCCCTCCGGCGCGATCGCCGTCGGCACCGCGGCAGCCGTGGGCCGTGGGCTCCTCACGGTGGGCAGCCTGTGCGCATGCCTGGCTGCCTTTGCATCGGGTAACGCCGCCGTCGCGCTCGTCGGGGCGGCGCTGACTGCGGCGGTCTGGGCGTATGATCGCCACGCAAAGGCCACGCCGCTCGGTCCGGCGGTGATGGGGTCGTGCCGGGCGCTCAACTGGCTCTTGGGAATGACGGCCGCCGGCGGGCCTGTCACGCCCTCTGACTGGCTGATTCCACTCGGCATGGGGCTCTATGCCGGCGGCATCACGCTCTACGCCCGTGACGAGGCGGGCCGCAGCCGTGCCGGCACGCTCGCGATTGCGACGCTCGTGATGCTCGCGGGGCTCGGCATCGCCGGCGCTTCCGTCTGGCTTCTGGCCGCGACGGGGGAGGGGGCAGCGTGGCTCCGGTCGGGGCGGCTCGTGCCCTGGCTTGCGCTGTGGGCCGTGCTGACGTCGTCGATTCTTCTGCGCAACGTGCTCGGCATCCTCGATCCCGCGAGTGGCCGTGTGCAGCAGGCCGTCGGCAATGCGATCATGTCGATGATCACGCTCGCGGCGGTGCTCGTGCTCCCAGTGTGTGGCGAAGCCTGGGCGATCGTCGTGCTCCTTCTACTCGTGCCGTTTTTGTTCGGTCGGCAGCTCGTGTCGGCCACCTGAGACTGCGGATCGCCCGACCATGCGCCTGGGATTCAGCACCAACGGCATCGGTGACGTCGCCCCACTCGACGCGCTGCCGATCCTGGCGGACCTCGGCTACGAATCGCTCGCGATCACACCCGATCGTCACCTGCTCGATCCGTTTTCGTCGGGCCTCACTGCCGAGACGGCCCGCTGGCGGAAGGCACTCGACGCCGCCAGCTTCGGCCGGGTGCTCGAGACGGGGGCCCGGCATCTGCTCGATCCGCTGCACAAGCACGAGCCGACGCTCGTCTCGCCGCATCGCACGGATCGCGACCGACGCACCGACTTTCTCGTGCGTGCGATCGACCTCGCCGTGGAAGTCGGCGCCCCGGTTGTCTCCCTCTGGTCCGGCATGGCCCGCGACGCGGCCGACGAGGAGACGCTCTGGCAGCGACTCACGAGCGGCCTCGGCCCGGTGCTCGACCACGCCGCCGCCCGCGGCATCGTGCTCGGCTTCGAGCCGGAGCCGGGCATGTTCATCGACACGCTCGCCCGGCAGGCTGCGCTGCATGAACGGCTCGGCCGGCCCGATCACCTGCGGCTGACCGTCGACATCGGCCACCTCGAATGCATGGGTGAACAGCCCGCGGCCACGCTCCTGGCTTCCCGAGCCACCGAGATCGTCAACGTGCACGTCGACGACATGCTCGCCTGCCGCCACGAACACCTGCCGCTCGGCACGGGCGACGTCGACTTCCCGCCGCTGCTCGCCGGCCTGTCAGCCGCAGGCTATGCGGGCGGCCTGCACGTCGAACTCCCGCGGCAGTCGCATCGCTGGCTGGAAACCGCCCGCGAGTCGGCGGCGTTCTTACGAGGGATGCTCGACAGATAAACGGTTGCGGAACCTGGCAACGACCCGCATTCGGAGCCGGCGGTTTGATCTGCAATCGCCGGCTTCGGGCTCCCCATATCCCGTCGCCGGACGTTCGGGGCATTGGGCGCACCGGCTCGGGGTAACCCCTCGCCTCCCCGTCTGGAAGCCCGAGGCGTGAGCCGAGAGGATGCCCCGGCTGCGCACTTCCACGCGTTTTCCCTTCGGCTTACGCCTCGGGCTT
>Ga0208856_1000164_pt1 | contig 29054 bp, 16 predicted proteins | sample LakMenEpi13Jul12_FD_150690 | JGI IMG/M metagenome (GOLD analysis project Ga0208856, IMG submission 150690) | Freshwater microbial communities from Lake Mendota, WI - 13JUL2012 deep hole epilimnion (SPAdes) | ecosystem: Environmental > Aquatic > Freshwater > Lentic | place: Lake Mendota, Madison...
CCCCTATGAACTCGTGTTCGTCGACCTCCTCGATGAAGGCATGGAGCTCGTGATCGACCGGCTGCGGCGCGACGGTGCCACCGCCGAACCCGAAAAACTCACCGGCTGGCTCGGGCAATTCGACCAACTCTCCGCCCAGGCAAAGGCCGCGCGGCAGGGGCTGGCCGAGCGGCTGGAGGGGGCGGGGCCCCCGCTCGCGCTGTCGCCACGGGCCCGGGTGACAGCCAGCGAGATCGAGTCGCTCAAGCTTGCCGGTTCGTTCTTGCTCGCACAGAGCCGCCTGCCTGCCCCAGACAAGGCAGCTGCCGACGCGGGGGCTGGCAGGCGTCCAGCGCCCAAGAAGGCGCGGCAGGATGCCGTGGAAAGCCTCGCGCGGGCGGTCGAGGCGGGCGAGGCACTGCTCCTGCAGCCTGCCGATGCCGAGACCGGTGCCGGCAGTCAGGATCGCGACGATGCAGCAGGCCGCGCTCGGGCGGTGGAAGCCGAACTGATCATGGCCGACCTGCGGGAGAACCTTGCCGAAGCGAGGCTCTTCGCCGGCGATGCCGACGGAGCCCGGGAGGCCATCGAGCAAGCGATCGCATCGCGGACCGTCGCCTCGGGGGACGCCCATCCCGATCTCGTGCGAGCCACGATCCTCTACGCCGGCATCGCCGAAGCGCAGCGTCGTGCGAGCGAGGCTGCGGGGCGATCGTTCCCCGCTCGCGAGCAGGCCAAACTTGTATCGACGCTCGTGGACCGGGCTGGCGAGCTGCTCAAACAGCACGACAAACTCTTCAACGCCGATTGGCCGTGGCGCGGCTCGTTGGCGGCGGTCGCCAAAAATGCCGCTCCAGCCGAGAACGCGAAGAAGGTCGACCCCGCCACGGCCGATGCCGTCGACGCAGCAGCCGAGCGGGTGCTGCCGCTGCTTCGCGCCCTGCCATAAGTGGAGTAGAAGATCAGTTGCGGGCTGCGGACCGCTGATCGATTTCGGCGAATACGGATCGGGGATTGTCGAGCCGTGTGGCCAGGGCGCGGGCCCGGCGTTGGGCGTCGGTGCCGGCCGATTCTTCGCCGACCGTCTTGAGGATGCCCGCCACGTCGGCGAGCGCGAGGGCCCGGTGTTCAAGTTCGGCCGTCGAGGCGCCGCGGCGGGGTTGCCAGCAGTCGAGCTTCGCCGCTGTCGTCGCCGCCACGCGGGCACGGTCGGCATCCGCCTTCGCGAGATAGGCCGTGGCCAACGGCACGAGCACTTCGGCGAGCCGCCAGTCGCTTTCCGGCGGCTGCTTTTCATAGGTCGCCTGCAGCCGTTCGAGCAGGGGCAGGGCTTCTGCGGCCCGGTCGTCGGCGACTTTCGTGAGCGCGAGTGCCTGCGTGGCAGCGAGCGTCGCTGCATGGCTCTCGCCGGCCGTCGCTTCCCAGATCGCAAGTGCCCGCTCGAGCGATTGCTCTGCGGCGGCGGTGTTCGCAGCGTCGCGCTGTGCCAGCCCGAGAATCAAGAGCGCGCCGGCCACGTCCGGATGTTCGGCGCCTCGGGTGGCTTCGAGGGCAGGCACCGCAGGCTCGAGAAACCGGATCGCGTCTTGGGGAACTCCCGCCGCGAGCCGGGAGCCACCCGCCAGCACGCGAGCGAGCGCCGTCGCGGGATGGTCGTCGCCATCAAGCCGCTGCCGCATCGTCACGAACGCATCCCAGAGCGACGATGCCTGTGGCTCCGGCGCGCCGGCAGCCGGCGCCGGCGAAACACGCGCGGCGAGACCGATGATCCGGGTCAGTTCGCGATCGCAGGCGAAATCGCGGCGTGGCAGGCCGCGGTCGAGCACGCGCTGCAAGAGGGCCGTGGCCTCGGTCGGCAGCCCATCGAGCACGTTGCACTCGGCCAGCGCCGCCATCGTCCGCAGAGTGCGCGGGTCACCGGGGCCGAGCTGCGATTCGGCGTCCCGCAAGGACTCCTCGAGGAGTGGGCGGGCCTCGGCGGTAACGCGCGTGTCGAGCAGGCAGCGGGCGAGCAGCAGGCGATGCTCGATGCGGGTGGCCGGAGGAATGGCTTCCCACGCCGACTCACATTCGATTGCGCGGGACGCGAAGCCGCGGGCGGCCTCAGCATCGCCTCCTTCCAGGAGCAGGCTCGCGGCACGAGACAGTGCACGAGCCAACGCAGGGGAAGGCTCTTCCTCATCGGGGCCGGCGACCGTTTCGCGTACCGTTTGTGCGTCGGGCGCCCGGCCACGTGCCGCTTCGACAGACAGGATGTTCAGGCGATCGAGCCGGGCCGAGGGATGGTTGCGGCCGAAGGCCGATTCGCTCGCCGCGAGAGCGGTTTCGAATGCGGTGGTCGCTGCCGTGAATCGCTCGGCTGCCACATTCATCTCTCCGAGCAGCCGCAAGGCTTCGATCCGGGCCGGGGCGGAGGGCTTGTCCGTGCCGAGCGTCTCTATCAATGCCTCCTGGTCGGCGATGGCCTCGTCGGCTCGGCCGGATTCGACGAGGAGCCGCTGGAGGCGGTCGAATTCGGCCGTCGCTGCGGGGCTCTCGTTCCCCGATCGCTTGCGGAGTGCGGCAAGGGACAGCCGTCTGGTTTCGATCGCGGGCTCCAGGCGGCCGTACGACTCGTCGAGTGCGGCCAATCGCTCGCGTGCCGCGAGTGAGGCCTCCTGCTCCGGGCCGAGCAGATCTTCGAACGACACGACGACGCGGTCGAGCGTTTCCCACGCGGCTGTCGTGTCGTCGTGACCGGGCCCGCGGGTGCGATCAAGCAGCTTCACGGCCGTCGTCCCGGCCTCGAGTGCCGGCTCGAGTTTGCCGGCCGCCAGCCGGGCCCGCGCGAGCAGCAGCCACGTGCGTCCGAGCGGAGTTTCGTCGTCGAGTTGGCCTTCCGCCTGCAGTTTTTCGCGAATGGCGATTGACTTCTCCGCGAGCGACTCGGCCTTCTGCTTGGGATCCGTCTCCACGAGGATCTCACCGGCTGCGTCATAGATCGGGAGCAGGTCTGGGTGGCCCACGCCGCGTCGTTTCTTCACGTCGAGCGTGGCGGCCCGCAGCACCACGAGCGCGTCCTCGGGCTTTCCCTCCTTGACGAGGGTCGCGGCCTTGTCGAGCGCGGCCTTCGTCGGGCTCACCGCCGCCTTCTTGGGCTGCGGCGGGGCGGCGAGCGTGGTCCGCACCGGGGCGATGAGGCATGCCACAGCAAGTACGGCGCACAACGCTTTCCGCGCCCAGCGTCGCACACGCATGGCCAAGCCGATCAGCGTGACACCGCCCGCCAAGGCGATCAGCGTCGATGGTTCGGGCACGCCGACGGTGACGCGTTCTGCGGTGGGGAACAACGCCGCCGAGCCTGTCGAGAGCGTCGCCTGGGTGATCGGCGTTGGAGCGCCGAAGTAGATCAGGCCGAGAAACGTGGGGCCGGCTCCGGTGACCGTCGCCGTCGTGCTCGACAAGAGGATCGGAGACGTGCCCGTGAAAATGCTCAAAGCGATCGAGCCCGAAGCGCGAAGTTCGTCGAGATTGGTCAGGGAGAATCGACCGCCGAACGCCGTGATGCCGTTGAAGGCGTCGAACACGAGCGGCGTTTCAAGATCGTTCGGAGTGAGGCCGAAGGGGCCGCCAAAGACGCGGTAGAGCCCACCATTGGCCGTGGCCTGGTAGGAATAGCCAGCGGTCCCAGAAAAAGAGATCGGGTTGGGCACCGGCGGGGGGGGGACATCGGCAAAATCGTTCACGAAAGCAGGCCCCGACAGGCTGCTCATGAACGACGACTCATCTGTAAACCACGAGATCGTGCTCGGCTGCGCAACACCCGGAAGGCAGGCAAGAAGCCAGCCGAACAACGCCACGACTGCGAGTTGTGCTGGCGCAGGACGAACCAACGCCCGGCGGGCGGAAAGCGTTCGCAAAACGGGATGTATCAAGGTGTTTATCTCGGGAGTGGCGAAAACATCACAAAACTCCGTTGCGAACGGCGTTCCTTTTTTTGTGAGAATTTCGTATAGATTCCCCGGACATCATAAATTCCGATTATCCGAGTGGGTTTTCCAGAATCCGGTGAGTATCCTTCACTGCCTGTTGTCATGGTATGATCCCCCAAAGGGGTGAATCGCCTCGCCTGTCTGGGGCGATTCGCCCCAGCGCCTGGGGCGATTCGCCCCATCCCCGGGCACAGGGCACCACTCGAGCCAGAGACCCAGTTGGCATGAACAGTCAGGTGTACTCCGTGCGAGCGTCGCGACGGTCGGGCATGACACTCGTCGAGTTGCTGGTGGTGATCGCGATCATCGGCGTGCTCGTTGGAATGGCCCTGCCGGCACTCTCGGCGGCGCGAGCGGCCTCATTTGCCGCCGGGGCCGCGAGTCATTTGTCCGCATTTGGCAGAGGCTTCGAACTCTTTGCCCAGCAAGACCAGGCGGGGCGATATTGCTCCGGCGCGTTCGACCACCTGCTCGATGGCGATATCCGGACCCGTGGCTGGGTGGCGGATGTCCTGGGAATCAAGGCGGCCAACCCGGGGAAGGCGCGGGATCCGGCCAATCGGTGGCAGGTGAGCGAGACCGTTGCCGACTACGCCGGTGCGGCCAGGCAAGGCACTGCGATCGTCCTCGACGGGGCGGATCACGGCTGGACGACGACCAACTACGCCGCCGTTTCGGGTAGTGCCTCGTTCGGCACCCTGGCTGCGATGAACGAAGTGTGGTTCGCCGGGCACAACACGACCTTCGCGACGACGTGGCACTTTAGTCGCGGCGACCCGACGACCACGATCGATGCCGCTTTTCCAGGGTATGGCAGCGTTCGTGGTTCGAGAATCGAAGGGAGCGGTCCGTTGTCGATCTCCACGCTCGAAAAGGCGGCCACGACGGCAGCCCGCGTGGCACTCATGGGGCCTGCGCGGGCGACCGATGGCCCGTCGTTCGTCGTCCGGCCGGGGGCCGTCCGACTGCGCACCGGGGTGGCCGATGGCGTGATCAACGGCTTCGTCGGTTTTCGGCTTGTGCGGCCCAATGACCTGCTCCTCGACAGTTTCACCGACGGGATGAACGTGGTGTTCACCGACCCGGCGATCGGCGGGGGCCCGAGTCGCAAAATTCATGAACTCTCCGACATCCATCCGCTCCACCAGCCCAAGGCGGGTGGGGCGGGCGGATTCGCGCCGCTGTTGTTCGCCGACGGGCACGTCGAAAAAGTATTCGACAGGGTCACGGCGGGTGCGTCTGCCGGCCCATCGAAGGGCGACAGCTTCATCGGCAACGGCGTCACGACCACGTCTGGCACGATCAGCGGCTTCGTGATCGACGGGCCGAGCTACGAAGAGGCGGCCGACCAGATCTGGCTCAAGCGGCTGCAGGTGGCAACGCTCGACGACGGCACGACCGTCGTCGAGTGAGCTTCAGCGCGGGGCCCCGATCACGAGCCCTTCGCGGACGCTGGCGGTGTGCCCGGGGCTGTCTCGCTCGTGGCCTTGGCTGGAGAAACACCCCTGCCCGGCGGTGGTGCATCCGGCTGCTCGTCGGCCGCTTTCGCCGCCGGCAGCGATGCGAGGAGTTCCTGCGCGGCCACCGTGCTCGGGTGATTCGCACCGTTCATGCGGCGGCGGATCGACAGGGCCTTCTCGAGCAGCTGCCGCGCGGTGTCGACGTCGCCGTCGTCGCGGCGAACGAGCGCGAGCGTCTCGAACGAGGCAGCGGTGGTGGGGTGACGAAACCCATAGGTGTCTTGCCGGATTGCGAGGGCGGCGAGGGCCAGGGGGTCGGCCTCGGCGGTGCGGCCCGCCTCCCGGAGGATGTTGGCCAGGCCCGCGAGCGAAGCGGCCGTGAGCGGGTGCGACGGCCCGCTCGACCGTTCCCGGATCGCGAGGGCCCGGCGGGCGAGCGTTTCCGCCTCGCGGAGATCGCCACGCTCCCGCGCGTTGGCCGCGAGGTTGCCGAGTGACTCGGCGGTGTCGATGTGGGCCGGGCCGAGGAGCGTCTGGCGGGTGGCGAGCGCCCGGCGATGCAGCGGCTCGGCGGCCGCGTGATCTCCGCAGGCATCTTCGAGGCAGGCGATGTTGTTGAGGGCGCGGGCCGTGAGCTGGTGCTCCGAGCCCACGGTCTTGTCGTACATCGCGAGGGCGCGGTCGTAGGCAGTGCGAGCCGCGGGGAAATCGCCCTGTTTCTCCATCGCCTGGGCGAGATTCAGGACGGTGCTCGCCACTTCCGGGCTCTCCGGGCCGGTGATGCGCGCCTGGATTGTGATCGCCTGCTCGAGCATCTCGCCCACGCCTGTGTAGTCGGCCGCTGCGATCCGCAACTGGGCGAGCTCGTTCAAGGCCTCGGCCATCGCCGGATGCGTCGGGCCGTACGCCCGCTCGGCGAGGGCCACCGACATCGTGGCTGCTCGCAGGGCCTCGGCCTGTCGTCCGCGTTTGCGGAGGTCGCGCACGTTGTCGGCCAGTTCGACCCACTTGGCCTTCAGGTCTTCTGCGGTCGGCTCCGGCACGCGGGTGAGCTGCACCCACGCCAACGCGACGCTGACGAGCACCGCCACGGCGATCGCCCCGAGAGCGACGGGCTTCGGAATCTGCTGGGAAAGGTCCACGGTGCTGCACTCCGGGTGATTGGTTGGGCGGCGCGGAACACCGTGATACGCCGGATGCAAGCGTTCGGGGTGTGAGATTTCGATGAAATCGAGCGATTGTCGCCACGATTTCGCGCGATTCTCACAGACGACTCATCAGCCGCTCATCGACGGCCTCTATCCTGCCCGACGTCAACGAGGCAGCCGAAGTGTTCGGCTCCCGGAGGCAGAGACGGTTTTCATGCGTGTGATCTCAAGGAGTTTCTTCATGCGTTCTTTTCAAGCCAAGGGCCGGCAGGGTTTCACCCTCGTCGAGCTGCTGGTGGTGATCGCGATCATCGGTGTGCTGGTGGCGCTCTTGCTGCCGGCTCTGTCGTCCGCTCGCTCTGCTGCGAATGCCTCGGGCAGTGCAAACAACATGTCTGGCTTCGGCCGGGGTTTTGAACTGTATGCGACCAACAACAATGGCGTGTACACGTCTTCTGCGTTCGACCACTGCCGCGATGGCGACATCCGGAGGTACGGCTGGGTGGCCGACCTCATCTCGTCGAAGGTCTCGGCTCCGGGCAAGGCCCTCGATCTGGGCAGCCGGAACAAGATCAACGAGAAGGTGGGCGACTACATGGGTGCCACCACGAAGACCTCGGACATCACGCGGTCGGGCGCCCCGGCCGGCCGGTGGACGAGCGACATGACCAACGACAGCGGCTCGGCGGTGAGCGTCTCTGCTCACGATGATTCGAACTCCGGCGAAGCCTTCTTCGGCGGTGATGCCAAGGCGAAGGATGTCTGGGATGAGGGCTACAACAGCAACTACGCCACGACCTGGCACTTCAGCCGCGGTGATCCGTCGGCCTCCGACGGCTATGCGGGCGGTGCGAAGGGCCCGAACGACGGCGACGGCCCCCTCAACACCAACCACCTCAACCAGGGTCTCACGACCGCCGCTCGCGTGGCGCTCATGGGCCCGGCTCGGGCTGGTGACGGTGCTGACGCCCTCGTCGTGAGCACGGCTGGGCGGCAGACGACCGGTGCCTCGGCTCCGGTGATGAATGCGTTCGCTGGCAACACGATCGTCAAGGCCAACGACCTCTTGGTCGAAAGCTTCAACGACGGAATGACCGTCAATTGGTCCGACACCGCTCTCGGCGGTTCGGCCGGCCAGAAGATTCACGAGTTTAACGATATCGAGCCCCTTCATCAGCCGAAGGACCGGACGGGTACGGGCGGCTTTGCGCCGATCCTCTTCGCCGACCTGCACGTCGAGAAGGTGTTCGACACCGTGACGTCGGGCTCGACCGAGAAGACGTCCGAAGGCGACGGCTACATCGGCAACGGCGTGACCCGCGATTCGACGGGCAAGATCACTGCCCAGATCATCGGTGCCAATGGTTACCAGGAAATTTCGGATTTCATTTGGGTCAAGCGGCTCCGCAACCGCCAGACGGCTGCGGGCAGCGTGAACGAGGGCTGATCCTCGTCGGGTCCAGTGAGTCGGTTTATGCCGCGGCCGCCTTCGGGCGGCCGCGGTTTTTTCATGGTTTCGTAACAACTGCCGAGGCAAGTCGATGTATCATCGATGCCATGGCTACAGCGACGCTGCCAATTGATATCGATGCCGCGCGGGAAGTTGCCGACGACGCGTCTCGGGCTGCCGCCGACGCAACGGCGGGTCGGTCGCTGCGATTTCAGATCGCGGCCACGCTCGTGGGCGCGACGCTGCTCGTGTGCTCGCTCGTAGCCCAGGTGCTCTGGACGAAAGACTTTTATCCCGCCGTGCCGGCGGCATTGGCCGTGCTCCTGCTCGGAGCGCCGCTCGTCGTGGCGGCGATCAAGGACCTGCTCCGCGGCGAAGCGGGCATGAACGCGCTCGTCGCGCTTGCCGTCGTCGGGGCGGCGGCCACCGGCAAGTATCAAGAGAGCGCCGCGATCGCGCTCTTCATGATCGTGTCCGGGTTGATCGAGAAGCGGACCGCGATCGGAGCCCAGGCGAGCATCGAGTCGCTGATCAAACTCTCGCCGACAAAGGCGCATCGCATTCTGCCGGCAGCGGGTGAGGCGACCGCACGCGAGGAGTTGGTAGAGGCCAAGGATCTTCGGCCTGGCGACGTGGTCCGCGTACGCCCCGGCGACAACATCCCCGCCGACGGCCGGATCCTCTCGGGCACGAGCACCGTCAATCAGGCCAGCATCACGGGCGAATCGCTCCCGGCCGACAAGGTGGCGGGCGACGAGGTCTTCGGCGGCACGATCAACCTCACGGGCGCGATGGACATCGAAGTCACGAAGGCGGGCGGCGACACGCTGCTTGGCCGCGTGAAAGACCTGATTCTCGAGGCGGAGCGCACGCGCACGCCGATCATGCGGCTCGTGGATCAATACGCCGTGTGGTATACGCCGACGGTGCTCATGCTCGTGGGCGTGGTGCTCTTCTTCGCCCTCCGCAGCGACCCCGACACGGCCTTCAGCCGGGCGATCGCGATGCTCGTGGTCGCCTGCCCGAGTGCCCTGATCCTGGCCACGCCGACGGCGATGGTGGCGGGGCTGTCGGCCGCAGCCCGGCTGGGCGTGCTCGTGAAGAGCGTGGTCACGCTCGAGGCCGCCCGCAACCTCACGGCCATCGTGTTCGACAAGACGGGCACGCTCACGACGGGCGTCTTGTCGGTGAGCCGCCTGGCACCCGTGGAGGGCGTCGAGGGTGCCGAACTCCTGCGGCTGGCCGCCATCGCCGAACAAGACAGCCGGCACCCCGTGGCCCGCGCGGTCACGGAGATGGCGCGACGGGCGAATCTGTCGATTCCACGGCCACAGGAATTCGAGGAAGTCGCCGGCCGGGGCGTGCTCGCCACGACCGATGGCCGGCGGATCATGGTCGGCCGGGCCAGTTGGCTGGCGGCGCCAGAGGCGGGCCTCGCCCCGGCCGAAGTGGCCGCGATCGAAACGATCCAGGCGAGCCCCGAGGCCGACGGCGTGAGCGTGCTTTATGTCGTGGCCGACGGCCGGCTCGCCGGCTGGATCGGCCTCGAGGACAATGCCCGCCCCGAGGCGGCCGAGGCGGTGGATCGGCTCAAGAATCTGGGCCTCAAGCGGCTCGTGATCCTCACGGGCGATCGCAAGAGCGTGGCCAAGCGGGTGGCCGAGCAGATGCACTTCAGCGAGTTCAAGGCGGAGGTCTTGCCGCATGAGAAGCTCGAGATGGTGGATGAGCTCAAGGCGAAGGGGCACCGCGTGGCCGTGATCGGCGACGGCGTCAACGACGCCCCCGCGCTCGCCGCGGGCGACATCTCGATCGCCATGGGGGCGGCCGGCAGCGACGTGGCGATCCACTCGGCCTCGATCGCGCTCTTGAACAGCAACCTCAATCGGATCCCATTCCTCATCGAACTTTCACGCCGCACGATTGGCGTGATCCGGCAGAACATGGTGATCGGGGCCCTGTTCATCATCGTGTTCCTCGGTCTGGCCGGGGCAGGCTACGTGTCTCCCGTGACGGCGGCGCTCCTCCACATCGTGAGCGGCCTGATCGTGATCTTCAACTCGGCCCGCCTCGTGCGCTGCGGCGAGGAGATCGAGCAGGAGGAGGCGGATCGCGCGGTTTCGGCTTCTGATCGCTCGCGGCCATGAAGGCGCGGATGGCAGCCGGCCTGCTCATCGCGGCGACGGCCGCGATCTACGGGCAGACGCTCAGGCATGGCTTCCTCCAATTCGATGATCACGCCTACATCGCCGCCAATCCGCACGTCCGCGGCGGCCTGACGGCGACGAACGTGCTCTGGGCCCTCTCGGCCCGCCACGCGTCGAACTGGCATCCACTCGCGTGGATATCCCACATGGCGGATTGCTCGCTCTACGGCATGTGGCCTGGAGGGCACCATCTCACGAGTATTTTGATTCACGCGATCAATGCCCTGCTCGTCATGGGGTTGATGCGGTCGCTCGGGGAGACCCGTGGCCTCGCTGCTCTCGTCGCGGGGCTGTTCGCGATGCATCCGCTGCGGGTCGAGTCGGTCGCTTGGGTGGCCGAGCGGAAAGACCTGCTCTGCGGCACGTTTTTCCTCCTGGCGGTCTGGATCCATGCCGCGACCGTGCGGGGCGGCCTGCCTCGGAGAACCGGCCTCACGGCATGCGCGGTGGCGATGGCTCTCGGTGCCCTGTCGAAGGGGATGATTGTGACGCTGCCGTGCGTGCTGCTGCTGCTCGACTGGTGGCCGCTGCGCAGGCTTGCGTGGTCGCCCGGCGGGCCGGCCGGATCGCCAGCGAGAATCGCGGGGCTCGTGCTCGAGAAGTTGCCGCTGTTCGCGATCTCTGCCGCTGCGTGCTGCATGACCGTCTGGTCGCAGGAGAAGGCGATTGCTTCGGTCGCCGATGTGCCGCTGCGGCTGCGGCTCGCCGGCGCGGTGATCAACGTCGCCGACTACCTCGGCATGTTCTTCGCGCCGGTGAACCTCGCGGGGTTCTATCCGTGGGATTCAACTCGGCTCACGCCGATGCGTACGGGCTTCAGCCTCGCTGTCGTCGTCACGGTGACCGCGGTCGCGGTGGCGGTTCGCAACCGGCAGCCGCGGCTCCTCGTTGGGTGGCTCTGGTTCCTCGGCGTGCTCGTGCCCGTCAGCGGGATCGTGCAGGTCGGCCGGGCGAATCTCGCCGACCGCTTCACCTACTTGCCGCAGATCGGCCTCGCGTGGGCGTGTGCGGGCATCGCCAGCGAGGCTTGGGGCGGGATGGCGGCCCGATCCGGCGATGCGGCGGGCCGCCGCCGCTGGGGGGTAGCCGGCATCGCCATGGCCGCTGCCGTGCTCCTCGCACTCGCCGCAATCTCGTCGTTCCAGGCCACGCATTGGCGAGAGACGCAGTCGTTCTGGCGGCGATCGCTCGCCTGCTCGCCGCGGAACGCCACGGGCCATCTCAATCTCGCCTTCGAGCTACGGAAGGACGGGCGGCACGAAGAGTCGATCTTTCATCTCGAAATCGCCCACGAGATCGAGCCCGACGCTGCCGACATCCTGCTCGCGCTCGGCATTGCCTTGGCCGACACGGGCCGGCCAGCCGAGGCGGCGCGATGCCTTGACCGAGCGGCCGAACTCGACCCGCGAAACACGGAGGTCGAACATGCGATTCGGCGGCTGCGGCAGTCCCGGTGACGATTCGGATCGGACCTAGCCCACGTCGCGGTGTTGGAAGAGGAGCACGGCGAGGCTGATCACCGCCCCGACCACGAGGGCCGCGTAGAGGCTCACGGCGCCAAAGTAGCCGAGCGTCATCGGGTTGCCTTGCGTGAGGGCGTCGGCCGACCAGAAGAATTGGAGGTTGGGGATCGCCGCGTACAGAGGCCAGGCCAGCAGTCTGGCGAGCGGAGACGGCCCGCCCTCGGGGCCGGGGGCCGCCACCACGGTGCCCAGAAAATACTCGCTCACGAGCCCCACGAGGAACACGCCGAGGCAGAGTGCAAGCGTCATCACCTGCCCGAGCCGCGTCGAGGCCGCGATCGCTACCGCCGCGAGCACGAGCACCGCCTCGAAGACGAGCCCCAGGGCGATCATCAACTGCGGATCCCACTCCACGCGTGGATCCTGAAACGCCCAGTCGCGGCTCACGCACCACACGATTCCGAGCGCCGCCGTCAGGGCCACGGCGAGGCTCACGGCAAACGTGCTGGGGAACGGACGTCGGTAGAGGTAGTTTGCGAGGCCGGCCACGAGGAGTGCCAAGCCGCCGAAGAGCAACGAGAACACGAGCACCGGGAGGTCGAAGGTGTCTTCCATCCGCACACCAGTCTGCACTCGGTGCCGCACCGCCAGGAGAAACACGGCCGCCAACACCCAAAAGCCGAGGGCGATCGCCGCAGCGACGCCGAGGTATTTCCCGATGACGAGCGCCGCCCGCGACACCGGCTTGCTCACCACGGTGAGCACCGTCTTGCTCTCGATCTCCTTCGAGAGCACGCCCGTGGCGTTGAACGCGGCGAGGAGGATGCCGACGATGAACAACGTGCTCAAGCCCAAGTCGATCAGCAGCTTGCTGTCGTCCTCGAAGGCGAACGCCGCCAGGTTCACATTGAGCACGAGCGCGAGGATGCCGACGACCAGCAGCACGACGAAGACGGGCTGGCGGATCGATTCGAGGAACGCGTTGCGGGCGACGGCGAGAACGGTCATGCCGTCCATAACCTACCCGCCCGTGGGCCCTCATGAAGAACTAACACCGCCGCCGGCGACCGGGGCCGGCCCGAGGGTAGGATGAGACCGTCCGGAGCCTCCGGCCGGATGCCGCCGGGCGGCCGCATCCCCCCGATCATTTTAGCGCGCGTGAAGGGCGACCAGCTTACCTACCGCCGCGGCACGACCGCCGCCACCGTCGGGCTCGTGATCCAGCTCGTGCTGACGGTGGCCACGGCGCTCGTCGGCCTGTGGACGCAGAGCCCGGCGATCCAGGCCGCCACCTGGCACATGCTCGGGGGCGTTCCGATCTGGGTCGTCCTGGCCCTCATCTACTCCCAATTCGAGACGGAGCGGCGGGAGACGCTGGCGTCGGAGAAACTGGCTGCCCAAGACGCAGCCTCGGCCGTGCTGTTCGGCGACTTGTCGGACGAGCTCCAGCGGGCGCGGCAGCGGCTGGCCAACCTGCTGGCGTACGGTCTGCCCGCCGTCAGCTTCATCGTGGCGGCCTATCTCATCGCCGCCGGAATCGCGCTCGTGTGGCGCAACGCCAGTCTCCTGGCCGCCGCCGACCCCGCGACCGTGACGACGATCGCTCCCGGGGTGAACCCCGTGGGCCTGCTGTTCGTGGCGGGGGCGATCGCATTCGTGGCCTTCGTGGCGGCCCGCTGGATCAGCGGCTATACGCGGGTGAAGGAGTGGCAGTTGCTGCGGGGCGGGGCGAGCTACCTGATGAGCTGCTTCGTGCTCGCCGGGCTCGTGGCGCTCGGTGCGGCAGCTGCTGCCGTCCTCGACGACACATCGCTGTTCAGGATCATCTCGGCTGCCGTGCCTGTGGTGATGATCCTGATCGGCATCGAGATCCTGCTCAATGGCTTGCTCGCCGCCTACCGTCCCAAGCGGCCCGGCGAGGTGCCGCGGCCGGCGTTCGACAGCCGGCTGCTCGGCCTGCTCACCACGCCTGAATCGCTCGGTCAGGTGGTCGGCGAACTCATCAACTATCAGTTCGGCGTCGAAGTCTCCCGCAGCTGGCTGTATCGGCTCTTGGGGCGGGCCGTGACGCCGCTCACACTGCTCGGTGGCTGTGTGCTCCTGGCTCTCTCGACGCTCGTGATCGTGGGGCCGGACGAGCAGGGGGTGGTGCTCCGCTTCGGTGCGGTGCAGGGCCAGGCGCGCGGTCCGGGCATCCACTTCAAGCTGCCTTGGCCTTTGGAAACGGCCATGGCCTATCCGGTGGGCAAGGTGCTCCAGATCACCGTATCGAGCGACCCGGCAGGCCGCGGTGCCGACGACGAGGCCATCCTGTGGACGACGGGGGACGACAACCTCGCGAAGCTCGGGATGGAATATTTTCCCACGGCGTTCGACACCCGCAGTGATCGCACCACGGGGGGCGGCATGGCGCTCGTGGCCGCCGACGTGGTCGTGCAATATCGCGTGCGCGACCTGATCGAGTTTATCGAAGGCTCACTCGCCCCGCGGGAGGCACTCACGGTGATCGCCCAGCAGGAGGCGAGCCGCTACTTCGCCAGTCACGAACTCGACGACCTCCTGTCGAACGGCCGCACGAGCGGCGGCGCGGAACTCGAAAAGACCATCCAGGAGCGGATCGACGCCCTCGGTCTCGGGCTCGACGTCGTCGGCGTGTCGGTCACGTCGCTCAAGCCGCCGGGCGGCAAGGTCGCCCGCGCGTTCCACGGCCAGATCGGCGCCCAGCAGCAGCGTGAGTCGCTCATTCAGACCGGCCGCCGCGATGCCGTCGCGACGCTCGCCAAGGTGGCGGGGTCGGTGGAGCACAGCGGCCGGATCAACGAGGCGATTCTCGCCCTCGACGCTCTCCGCAGCGAGGTGGGCCGCGCGGCAGCCGCCGGCGACCGCGAGGCAGCACGCAAACTTACCGAGCAGGAACTGCAGATCGAGACGCTCCTTGGCGAGGCCCGCGGCGAGGCGGCCGAGATGATCCACGCGGCGCGTGGCTATCGCTGGACGAGGGCCGTCGGTGAACGCAGCGCCCAGGAGCGGTTTGCCGGCGAACTGCTCGCGTTCGAAAAATCGCCCGACTACTACCGCGTCCGCCGGTTCTTCGAGGTGCTCGCCGACGGGCTGGCCGATCGGAGAAAGTTCGTGATCGCGGGCGATCACGGTGAGCTGCCCATGCTCCGGATGGACTTCAGCGACCCCACCTCGGCGATCGACACCCTCCTTGGCGAGTGAGCGAACCTCGTTTCCTCTCTGCCCGCACACTTTCAGGCACGGATTCCGTCATGAAAAACTCGTTTACGCTCCTGATCGGTGCGGTGATCTCCGCCGTGCTCCTGTCGTACATGTTTCTCTACCAGGTGCGGTACGACCAGGTGGCCGTCCGCACCACCTTCGACAAGGCCGACGCCACCAGCGTGCAGAGCACGCCCGGCCTCAAGTGGCGGCTTCCCTGGCCGATCCACAAGGTCACACACTATTCGAAGCGGCTGCAGTTGCTCGAGGACAAGATCGAGGAACTGCAGACGGCCGACGGCAAGAGCGTGATTGTGCGGACATACCTCACGTGGCGGATCGAGAACCCGCTCGACTTCTACGTCACGCTCAAGGATCCCGCCGAGGCCTCACGGCAGCTCTCGAGCCGCCTGCGCGAGATTCGCGGCGTGATCAGCCGCTACCGGCTCGACGAGCTCGTGAACCTCGATCAAGACAAGCTCAAGCTGGCCCAAATCGAGGAGGAGGCGAAGCGGGCCCTCGAGGCGTCGCTCACCGATTCGGGCTACGGCCTCAAGGTGGAGAGCATCGGGCTTTACAAGATCGTGCTGCCCGAGGCGACCACGGAGAAGATCTTCGAGACGATGATCAAGACCCGCGAACGGCTTGCCGAAAACGCCCTGCAGGAGGGGCAGGCTCAGGCGTCGGCGATCCGGAGCGAGGCGAAGAGCGCCCGTGACCGAATCTTGGCATTCGCTGAGCGGCGGGCGCAGACGATTCGCTCGCAGGGCGATCGCGAGGCCTCGCAGGAGTACTCGAGCTTCGCCAAGAACGAGGACTTCGCGATCTTCCTGCGGAAGGTCGAGGCGCTCAAGAAGATGCTCGACCACAACACCACGTTCGTACTCTCGGCCGACAGCCTTGGCATTCTCGATTGGTTCAGCCGCGATCCAGGCCAGTCGGCGCCGGCCACGCCGCCTGTGGCCGGCGGCCGGCCGGCGCCCGCAGCGAGGCAGACGCCATGAGCTCCGCCGACCGCCCAGCACCCGCCCCCGACGACGTCGCCGGCGCCCTCGATCCGGCCCAACAGTCGCTGGCCGAAGCCCTGCGGGTGAGCTTCGGGATCCTGAAATACGCGATGTTCGCGGCGCTCGTGGCGTATGCCTTCAGCGGCACGTTCAGCGTGGGTTCGAACGAAGTCGCCCTGCGGCTGCGGTTTGGCGACTATGTCGGAGCGCCCGGCGAACGGGTGCTCGAGCGGGGCACCTACCTGGCGGCGCCGTTTCCGATCGAGCAGGTGATCAAGGTGGACACGCGTCCGATGACGCTCAGCCTCGACAAGGAGTTTTGGTATCAGACCGGCAATCGCGACACGGGCATGACCCGCGACCAGATTCGCAACGCCCACGCCGGGCCGCTCAATCCTGTGCTCGACGGCTCGCTCCTCACCGGCGACATGAACATCGCCCACGCCCGCTGGACCGTCACGTTTCGTGTCACCGATCCAGTGGCGTTCGTCACGAACGTCGGCACGCGGCCTCTCGCCGAAGACCTCGTACGGTGTGCCATGCAGCAGGGGATCGTGCAGGCCGTCGCCCAGCTTTCGGCCGACGACCTGCTCAAGGGCGTCGTCAACCGCGAGGTCGCCACGGGCGTCGCCCAGCGACGGCTCACCGAGATGGCGACGGGGCTCACGATCGACCGGCTCACGCTCGACAAAGTCACGGCTCCCGTGAGCGTGATCGGGAGCTTCGACGCCGTCACCACCGCTGAGAGCGACCGCGACCAGCGGATCGTGGCGGCGCAGCAGGATCAGGCCCGGATTCTGGGCGAGGCGGCAGGGGAGGGAAGCGAGAAACTTCTCGCGGCGCTCGACCGCTTCGAGCGGGCCGGTGAGACTGGCGATGTGACAGCGGCCCGTGCGGCCGAGCAGGAGATCGATGCGGCGATCGGAGACCTCAAGATCGAGGGCGTGGCGCTTGGCGGCGACGTGGCCCGGATCGTCAACACGGCCAAGACCCATCGCACGCAGGTGGTGGAGCGGGTGAAGGCCGACAGCGAAACGTTCAACCGCCTCCTGCCCCAGTACGAGCGGAATCCGCGGATCATCCTCTCGCGGCTCTGGGAAGACGCGCGTGAGCAGATTCTCACCGGCGATGTCGAGACCTTTTACACCGTTCCGGGCAAACTCGAGTTGCAACTCAACCGTGACCCCGAGATCCAGAAGGAACGGCAAAAGGAGCAGATGAAGTCGCTCAAGGAACGGCAAGCGGAGTTCGGCAAGTGACCGCCACGGAAGGCATCGACATCAAGTGCGTCGGGCTCACGAAGACGTTTCGTGATTTCTGGATGCGGCCACGCGTGAAGGCGGTCGAAGGGCTCGATCTCGAGGTGCGCCGCGGGCAGGTGTATGGGCTGCTCGGGCCGAACGGTTCGGGCAAGAGCACCACGATCAAGATGCTCCTGGGCCTGTTGGCGCCGACAAAGGGCAGGATCGCCGTCCTCGGCCGGCGGCCGCGGGACGTGGCCACGAAGAAGCAGGTCGGATATCTCCCGGAAGAGAGCTATCTCTACCGCTTTCTCTCTGCCCGCGAGACGCTCGATTACTACGGCCGCCTGTTCCGGCTGCCGGCCTCGGTGCGGCGCGAGCGGATCGACATGCTGCTCGACATGGTGGGCCTGGAGGCGGTGGAGCACCGGCCCGTGGGGGAGTTTTCCAAGGGCATGCAGCGGCGCGTGGGGCTGGCACAGAGCCTGATCAACGACCCGCAACTCCTGATTCTCGACGAACCGACAAGCGGCATGGATCCCGTCGGCGCGCGGCAGATCAAGGACCTGATCGCCGACCTCGGCCGCCGCGGCAAGACGGTGCTGCTGTGTACGCACCAACTGTCAGACGTGGAAGACCTCTGCGACCGCGTGGCGATCATGTTCGGCGGCCGGGTGCACGCCGAAGGCAGGTGCGACGAACTGCTCGTTCAGGAAGACAGCACGACGATCCGCACCGACAGCCTGCCAGACGGCGTGGTGAACGAAATTCGCGGAGTGCTCGCCCGCCATGGAATCGGGCATCTCGACGTCGAACGGCCGCGGCGGCGGATGGAGTCGTTGTTTCTGGAGATCGTCGAACGGGCGCGGGCCCAAGGCACGGAAACCAGTGGCGCCCGGTCGGGCGGGCAAGTGGCCGACTTCCTTCGTGGCGACGAGGCTGCAACACGGCGCGACGCCCCTGCCATGCCGGCAGCCGTCGGAGCCGGCGTCGCGGACGCCCCGGTGGAGACTGCTCGACCGGTCGATACGGGGCTCATCGACAGCCTGATCAACCGCTGACCGACGGCAGAAGCGGGACGAGAACGCGATCATGGCAGCCTCACCCATCTCCAGAACACCCCGGCCGGAGCGTGCCAGTGGATCGGACGGGCAGCGGGCGCTGGGCGCTTGGCTGGCCGCACTCGTGGGAATCGTCGTCATCGGCCTCGGCGCCGCGTGGCTCCTCGAATCGCAGGGAAGCGGGCAGGTGGCCGGCGTCCTGCGGCTGCTCACGCTCGCGGCAACGATCATCTGGGCGGCCAGTGGCCTGTTTCGCATCGCCGTTCCCGCCGGGCCGTGGCCGGCGACGGCAGGCTATGCCGCCCTGCTCGCGGGCGGGGCCGCCGTGGCGGAGCTGGTCGCCCGAGCCGGCTTCGCGGGGAGCTTCGGGCTCGGACTGACGCTCCAGGTCATCGCCGCCGCCGCATCCGCCTGGTGGACATGGCGGGTATTTCGCGGGGCACCGCGGTGGCGGGTTCAGGCGGCGTGGTCTGCCGCGACCGTCGCGTCGGCGGCGGTGGTATGGTTTCTCGTGCGGCACGACTGGCCCGTCGCCGCCACCGGCCTTGCGGGCGTGACGGGCATGGCCGTGGGGTGCGTGCTCGGCCTGGCCGGGCTGCGGCAGGCGCTCTCCGGGGCGGCGGGCATTCCCGGAGTGGCCCGCACGGTGCTCGACGAGGCGGTGCGGATGCGGGTGTCGGTGGCACTCCTCGTGCTCCTCGTGGTGATGGTGCCGACGCTCCCGCTCCTGCTCGACCATTCCGAGCGGCTCGCCTACCGGGTGCAGTTCTTCCTGAATTGGGCGCTCGGCGGCACCGGGCTGATCCTCGGCCTGCTCACGATCTTCCTCGCATGCGGCAGCGTGTGCGGCGACATCGACTCCGGCCGCATCCACATGACCCTCGCGAAACCGCTCGACCGCTGGGAATATCTCGTGGGCAAGTGGCTCGGGATCGTGGCGTTCAACCTGCTGATGGTGGCCCTCGCGGGCGCGGGGACGTATACGTTCACGAAAGTGCTCGGCGGCACGCTCGCCGCCGATGATGCCGACCGCGATGCCGTCGACCGGCAGGTGCTCACGGCCCGGGCCGAGGTGCTGCCGGTGCACGACAAGCCCGAGGAATACGACGCCGCCATCGATGCGGCGATTCGCCAGCTCGAACAGGACGAGCCCGACGCCTTCCGGCGGAATCCGGCAGCCGCCCGGCGGCGGATTCGCCAGGAGTACGACTGGCAGTGGCACACCGTCACCCCCGACATGGTCTCCACGTTCGTGTTTCATGGCCTGCCCACCGGCAGCGAGGGGGTGCAGCTCCAGGTGAAGCCCAGGGCCAACAATGTCGACATCGATCTGGCCGATGTCCGGTTCGTGCTCTCCATCAACGACCGGCCGTGGCCGATCGTGGATGGGCAGCACGTCGAGCAGACGCTCCCGAGCCAGGCGGTGACCACGCTCGAGATCCCGGCCGAGGCGCTGGGTGATACCGGCACGATCCGGCTCACCGTGGCCAATCGCAACCTCGTACCGGCGGGGGAGACACGGCCGACGGCGATCACATTTTCCCCGGGCGATGGCATGAAGGTGCTGCATCGCGTCGGAGGTTTCGACGGCAACTTTGTCCGCTGTCTGCTCGTGATCTTGTTCAAGCTCGCGATGGTGGCGGCTGCGGCCGTGGCGGCGGCGACCTTTCTCGGCTTTCCGACGGCCGTGCTCCTCGCGATGGTCGTCTACTTCGCGGCCCTGGGCAGCGGCTTTCTGCGGGACGCGCTCGGCGAATACAACGTCGTCGCCGACTCGGCGCTCGGGTCGGTCGCGGAGCGAATCGTGGCCGCTGCCGGACTCGCTGCGCAGTTTCGCTTCTATGAGGCGGGGCGAATGCTGCTCGGGTTCATCTCGGACCTCGTGCTCTGGCTGGTGCCCGCCTTCTCCGACTACGACGCGGTGGCGAAGCTGGCCACGGGCATCGCGGTGCCGACGGGCAGCGTGCTCTCGTGTCTGTTCAAGATCGGGATCGTCTACCCGGTGGTCATCGGCCTGCTCGGCTGGGTCGTGTTCGACCGTCGTGATCTGATTCGGTCGTCGACATGAGCGTCGCAGAGGAGCCCCGACGATGAGCGATCGGATGACCGAAGTCGTGGCGACGGCCATGCTCGTGGCCTGCCTTGCCGGGGCCGGCTTCATGACCCGGCCGATTGCCGCAGAGCGGGAGAAACTCGGGCTCGTGATGTCGGCGGAAGGCACGAAGGGGATGCCGCCGCACGTGGCCCTCACCACCGCGGCACTGGGCACGTTTCGCGGGCTGGCGGTGGACGTGCTCTGGGTGCGGGCCGACGCGCTGCAGACGAAGGGGGAGTTTTTCGAGGCTCAGACCCTGAGCCAATGGATCACGGCGCTGCAGCCCAGGTTTCCGAAGGTGTGGGGCTTCCAGGCCTGGAACCTGGCCTACAACATCTCCGTCGGCACGAAGGTGCCCGAAGAGCGGTGGGGATGGGTGAATCGAGGCATCAATCTGCTGCGCTCCCAGGGGATCGTGCTCAATCCCGACGACGCGAATCTTCCGATGGAGCTCGCCTGGATCTTCTTCCACAAAATCGGCGGCAAGAATGATCGTGAGCATTGGTATTACAAGGTGCGGCTGGCCCGCGAATTTCGCGAGTTCCTCGGCGACACGACCGGTGGGCGGACCACGGCCGAGGCGATCGAGCGGTTTCGGAAGATCGCCGCCGCCGCCGACACGCTCACCGACCTCGACGACGCCGACGTGAAGGACGCACTCGCCCTTCTGGCCGAGCATGGCGAACGGCCCGACGAGAAGTTTCTGCGGATGCTGGGCAGGGTGATCCTCTACACGAATTCGATCGACACGAAGCTGCTCGCCGGCAAGTCGCTGCCCACCGGCACGAATCGCCCGCTCGTTGCGGCACTTCTCGAGGACAAGCGGCTGGCAGCCGCCGTCTTCGAGCGGATCGTGCCGCATCTACAGAAGCGGGTGCTCGTCGACCGCTACCACATGGACCCGGCCTTCATGCTCGCCCAGATGGAGAAGTTCGGTCCGCTCGACTGGGCGCATCCGCACGCCCACGGCATCTACTGGTCGGAGAAGGGGGTCGCCCTCGGACAGGACACGCTCAATCGCGATCGCCTCAACGAGCTGACGATCATCCGCACGCGGTTGGGCAATCTCCAGCACCTGATGCGGAGTGGGCGCATCGAATTCGATCCGCTCTCAGACCGGATCGACATCCTTCCCGACCCCCGGTTCATCGAGGGCTACGAACGCGGCATGCAGGATGCCATCAGGTTGATCCAATCCGACAAGGGGCTGTCCGCAGCCGAATTCGGCCGGGCGACGGCCGAGGATCTGCTGACGGGCTACGAGTCGTTCCTCCAGCAGGCGACCGTGTTCAGTTATCTCTACGGTGACGAGCAGGAGGCGGCCGGCTGCTTCGGCAAGCTCTGCCGGATCGCCGAAGACTCCGGGCGGGGTGATCAGCCGCTCTATACGGAGGGCCTCGAGGGCTTCCTGACCCTGCGGCTCGGCGAGGTGATGGAGGTCGATCTTTCGAACACCCGACAGTTCATCGATGCGATGGTGCAGCGAGCGATGATGGACGGCCTCGCGAAAGGCCGGCTCGATACCTTCAATCGGTTCATTCGGCTCGCCTACTCGGTCTACGACAAGCGGTATGGCGCGAGTGCCCCGGGCTCCGTGCATGTGAGCAAGGAGGCGAAGCTGCCGCCGTTTCCCCAGGTGGTCGATGCGTCGTTCGAGAGTGCGATGAAGCAGGGCTCGACGCCACTGCTCGTTCGCGCCCGGATCTGGGCATGGGCACCGGACGAGATGAAGAAGCGCATCTGGCCCCGGCTCGGAGAAACGCTCGTGGCTCAGGCCGGCGAGGCGGGGCTCGACCCGGCGCGGGCGTTTCCGCCGCCGCCAGAGGCCGACGGGGCGGCCGACAAGAAGTCCGCATCCTCCGAGCCCGCGGCCGGCTAGGTGGTCGCACTCCGCCGCTCCTCCGCAGGCCATCGTCATGGGCATCCCCCGACATCCTGCGGCTGCCACGATCGCAGTCGTCGGCCTCGTGTGCCTGGTCTTCGGCCGCATCGTCGCGCATGACTGGGTGGAGTTCGACGACCTGCTCCACATCGTCGAGAACCCGAGCCTCGCGCCCGTCACGTGGCGGAGCCTCGTCGGCTTCTGGACGCAGGGGTATGAGCACCTCTACATCCCGGTGAGCTACACGCTGTTCGCCGTGGAGGCCGTCGCGGCGCGGTGGCTGGCGGCCGCGGCACCGACGGCGGCCCCGGCCCCGTGGCTTTTCCATCTCATGAGCGTCGCCATGCATGTCGCCGCCACGCTGGTCGTGCGGCGGATTCTCGTGCAGCGGTGCGGAAGCCCCTGGGCCGCCGCCGCCGGGGCTGCGATGTTCGCCATTCACCCGCTCCAGGTCGAGTCGGTGGCTTGGATCTCCGAGCAGCGGGGCCTGCTCTCGGGGCTGCTTGCGCTCCTGGCGGTCGACCGATTTCTGGAGTGGTCGGAGAAACGGGCCGAGGGCACGGCGTCGTGGCGGGAATACGCCGTCGGACTCGCGGCGTTCATCCTCGCGCTGCTCGCGAAGCCGACGAGCGTCGTGACACCGCTGGTGGCGCTTCTCCTCTCCCGCGACCGGCTGACATCGTCGCGAACGACGACCCTCGCGGCGCTCGCGCCGTGGTTTGCCTGTGCCGTCGCCGTCGGAATTTTCACCCGTGTGGTGCAGCCGGCCGACCTCACCTCAGCGACCGTCTCCCCTGTCGGGCGGCTCCTCATCGCCGCCGACACGATCGCTTTCTACGCGGCGAGGCTCGTGATGCCCTGGAACCTGTGCGTGGCCTACGGCCGCACGCCCCAGGTCGCACTCGCCGACCCCGCGACGCCGTGGGTTGCGGCGGGCGTGGCCGCGGCCATCGCCGCGATCGCAGTCCTTCCACAGCTGCGGAGCTGGCGGTTGCCGACGGCCCTGTTCCTCGTACCGCTCGCGCCCGTGCTCGGGCTCGTGCCGTTCGTGTTCCAGAACCAGTCGACCGTCGCGGACCGCTACGCCTACCTCTCGATGCTCGGGCCGGCGGTCGCCGTGGCGGGCTGGCTCGGAGCGGTTGCGGCCACCGATCGGCTTCGGCGGCTGGTGGCTGCGGCTGGGATCGCGTGCCTGGCGGCGCTCGCGTGGCGGCAGGCGGGCTTCTGGCGAGACACCGGCACGCTCGCGGCCCATGCGGTCGCGGTGGCGCCCGGCGTCACCGGTTCCTGGACGCTGCTTTCGGCGCACAGGCTCGTTGAGGGCGATCCGCGATCCGCGATCGAGAGCGCCCGCCGGGCCATCGCGATCGTACCGCAGAACCGGATCGCCTGGCTCAACCTCGCGGCGGGCCACGCGCGGCTTCGAAACGCGGCCGCGGCGAACGACGCCTTCATGCGGCTGCACCGGTTGGGGATGACGGACGACGACATCGCCACGATTTTTTACAACCGCGGCTGCACCGCGCTCGGTGACGGGCACGCCGCGGCCGCAGCCGCGGATTTCCGGCTGGCGCTCGACAGGGATCGGCGGCATCCACACGCGGCCACGAATCTCGGCGTGGCCCTGACGCGGCTGGGAAACCTCGATGAGGCGATCGGCGTGTTCCGCGCGCGGCTGGCAGCCGAGCCGCGGGACGGTGCCGCCTGGGTCGGGCTCGGCAACGCGTTCTTCGCCCAGGGCCGGCATGGCGACGCGGTCGAGTGCTATGGGGCCGCGCTCGACATCGAAGCGAACGATCCGCCGACGCTGCAGAACCGCGCCGCCGCGCGGCTGGAGGCAGGCGATATGCGGGGTGCGGCCGACGACGCCGCGGCCGCAGCCGCTCTCGGAGCCCTGCCCGATTCCCGGCTCCAGCGCCTTCTCGACGGGGCAGCTGCCCCACGATGAGCGCGGCGCCTGGGATCTTCGGTCATGGGGTCGTGAGAACCTCGAGATTGCGTCGTGCGATGGCGTGCGTCGGCATGTGCTCGAGAGCCTCGAGAAGGTGTCGCCGTGCGGTGGCGATGTCGCCGCGGCGGGCCGCGAGCACGCCGAGGTTGGCGTGCGCATCGGGATGCGTGGGGTCGATGGCGAGCGCTTCGCGGTAGAGGGCTTCCGCTTCGTCGGGCGACGTCTTCGCGATCATCGCGCCGAGATTCGCGCGGGCGTCGGCCTGCCGCGGGTCGAGACGGGTCGCGCGGCGGAAGGCGTCGATCGCCCCGACCGGGTCGGTCTGGCGGAGCAGGTTGCCGAGGTGGAACCAGACGTCAGCGTCGTCGGGAGTTTCCTCGATGGCGGCGCGGGCGAGGGCGAGGGCCCGGCTGCGAGCCGCGGCTGCTTCATCGGCCCGCCCGGCCCGCGCGAGCACGAGTGCGAGCCGGGCTTGCGAATCGAGATCGTCGGCGAGCGAATCCCCGAGGCTCTCGTACAGGGCGAGAATGCGGTCGTCGCGGCCTTCGCGGAGCAGGAGCGACACGAGGTTGCCGAGCGCCCGGCGATTCCAGGGTTCCTTCGCGAGCGTGTCGGCCCAGAGCGTCGGGCCGGTCGCGTAGGCCCGGTTGCGGACGTGCGTGGCCGCGGCCAGGAAGACCGCGATCGTCGCGGCGGCTACGAAGGCGACGGTTCGGGATTTTCCGTTTCGTGCGAGTGAGCCCGCCGCGACTACGCACCCGGTCACGACCGCCACGAGTGGCAGGTACATCCGGTACTCGGCACACGGTCGATTCGCCGACGCCGGCAGGATCGAGGAGGAAGGAGCGAGGAGCAGGAGGAACGCGAGCACGAGGAACGCCGTGGCCGGGCGACGTCGCCACGACGCCGCGAGCCAGGCGAAGGTGGCGACGACGACGCCGAGCCCCGCCGCGATCGGCCGCCAGTCGAGCGTCCGCCGCCAGTCGGTGTCGAAGACGAGCGGCCACGGCCAGATCGAAAGCCGCAGGTAGTGGAGGATGACGAGCGGCTGGTTGACCGCGTAGGAGAGCCGCTCGCCGCCGAGCCGGTCGAGTTCGGGATACATGCCGCGCTGCGCGAGCAGGATCGCGACGACGACGGCCCAGGTGCCGCAGAGGGCGACAAAGAAGCCGACGTGCCGGCGGAGGAGGGCATGTCGCCGGTCCTGCGTGTCGGCGGACACGAGCGCCGCGTATGCGGGCACGAGAAGCGGCATCACCGCGGCTGTCTCCTTCGACGCCATCGCGAGGGCGGCACATGCGACCGATGCAGCGAGCCAGGCCCGTGACCGTTTCGCATCGAGCGACGCGACGAAGCAGGCGAGCGTCGCGAGCATGAGCATCGCGGCGAGCGACTCCATCCGCTGATAGAGGTAGGTGACGGCCTGCGTGCAGAGGGGGTGCGCGGCCCAGATCGCGGCGACGCACCAGCCGATGGCGGCCGCGGCAGGCGCGTCGGCAGAGGCGAGCCTCCGCAGCGTGCGGGCGACGAGCCACCAGACGATCAGGGCGGCGGCACCATGGATCGCCAGGTTCACCGCGTGAAACGAGCGCGGATCGTTGGGCCGCAGCCCGACCGCCCGATTGAATGCCCGGTTCAGGGCGAACGTGTAGTAGGGCAGCGGCCGGTGGGGCAGGCGTCCACCCTCGAACATCGGCACGGTCGGTGGCCAGAGCGTGTCGAGCGCGGGATTGCGCTCGATCTCGGCGATGTCGTCCCAGACGAACGGCGCGCGGAAGGTGTTGCCGTAGGCGACGGCGAGGAGCGCCGCGAGGGCGACGGCGCCCATCCATGGTCGGATACGATCGCGCCGTGGTCGTTCGGTCACGGGACGCTCTTTCTCCAAAAAAGAACCGCGGTCCAGACGATCGCCCCGATCCACGCGGCGCCGCTGACGGCGGCCGACCACTCGAACGTGGGCGAGCGATGCCGGAACTCGAGCACATGCCTGCCTTCCGGCAACAGGCAGCCGCGATGAATCCGGTTGACCCGCATGATCTCGGCGTCGCGGGGCTGTCGTGGATCGGTCGTCACGCGCAGCCTCCAGTCGGGATGGAACGTGTCGGCGAGCACGAAGAGCCCCGGGGCGGCGAGCGTGGCCTCGACCACGACGTGCCGCGGCTCGTCCACCACGATCCGGCACGACTCGGCCGCGCTATCGGGCGAGATCGGTGCACCGAGCGCCGGCAGGTCATCGATCGACTCCACGACAGCCGTGTCACCGAGCCAGGGGAGGTCGCGGCTTGGGAAGGCGATCGTCGCGAGGCCTGCCACCCAGCGGCTCCTGGGTCTTCGAGGGAGGGGATCGACCTGCTGCACGCTCCGGGTGATCCTCGCCCTCGGCAGGGCTGACTCATTGCGGACGAAGCGGGCGGCGGGTCCCTTGGACGGGGCCTCCGCGGCCATCGGCATCGCCGGGCCTTCCGGGCTCCTCCCGAGGAGTTCTCCGGCCCGCTGCCCTGCGGACCAGTCACGTTGGAACTCGGGCAGGAGATCGCGATCCCCTTGCCCTGTCGGCAGGACGAAAAACTCGACGGACGACGTGTCGAAGATTCGGCGGGCAAACCCGGCCATCCGCGCGGGATCCATCGGTGACGAGAGCAGCTCCACGTCGGCCTCCATCGCGGTGCCCGTCTCGCCGAACTTTCCCCAGCCGTGTAGCAGCGGCGTGGTGCCCCGCATGATCGCCCCGATCGATCGTGCCCAGGCATCAAGGTCGGCCGGATCGGGGTCGGCCATGAGACCATCGATCGCGGTGAGGCGGGGATGGCGCCCGGTGTCGCGGCAGGCCGGCAGCCGGTCTTCCGCGAGGGCCTCGAGCACGCTCGCCCCCTCCCGGAGCGCCGAGAACGACGACACGGAGGTGTGGAGCCTGCCCGCGGCCACGAGATCCACGGCCGCAAGGGCGACGAGTGGCCAGGCGAACGAGGCTGCAGGGGCGAACCGCAGGGTGAGCAGGGAGGCCACGCAGGAGGCAACCGCGACCGCTCCTCCGACGCCGATGACCAGGGCGTCGCCCGCGGGGGCGACCGCGACGGCGCCGGCCGTGCATGCCGCCGCGAGCACGGCGATGCCGATCAGCGATCGACGCACGAAGGCAAGCGACGAGCTGGTCGTCAGCGCGTCGAAGCCGATCGCTGCAAGCTGCGCGAACGCGAGGGCGCAGGGCGTGAGCCACTTCGCCGGATACCGAAAGCCCGAGTATCCCGGCAGGAATGTGGCCATCAACCAATAGAGCCCGCCCACTTCGTCGCCCACAACGTACGGGATGGGCGGACGATCGCCGCCGATCCACCCAGCTGCATGCCGCGTCGCCCCGCCGAGCCCGAATCCACCGAGGCTCGCGAGAAACGCGAGCACGAGCAGGATGGCCCACGCGGGGGTCCGCCGATCGCCCCTGCGCCACGTGGCCGCGAGCATGCAGGCAAGCGGCAGCGCGCCGGCGTAGAGCGTTGCCGTCCACGCGTCCCGCTCGAGACCGATGGCTGTCGGCCACCGACGGGAGGACGGCCCGCCGAGCGTGGGCGAAAGCAGTTCCACGCATCGCCACGGCGCGACGCTGAAACGGTAGACGTCGTGATAGAAGCTGACCGACTCCGGCGGCCTTCCGATCATCACGGCATACCAGGGGGCGGTCCGCAGCGACTCGGCGTCGGCCTCCCGCAGGAACCTCGGCACGTCCCAGATCGACATCGGCCAGGCGTCGGTGAACCGCGTCGTGTCCCGCATGAATTCGGCCGAGAGGGCGATCTGCACGACCGCGAGGGCGCCAGCGAAGACGGCGGCGGCCGCGAGCCTGCCCATGGGGATCGCGAGGCCCGTGACCGAGCCGCGGCCGTGCCACAGGGCGAAGAGCCCGAGCACGAGCCCCGCGTGAAAGGCGGCCTGCGGATCGCCGGCGAGCACGGCGAGAGCGAGCGCTGCCGCAAGCACCAGAAAATCGCCGGCCTCGAATCGCTGGATCAGCCGCAGGCCGGCGCGGAGGGCGCAGGCGAACCAGGCGGCGCCGGCAGCGATGATCGGGTTGTAGATCTGGAACAGCACGCTTCCCGAGCACGCGTAGACGAGCCCCGCGAGCACAGCCGCGGGCGGCGAACACCCTGCGTCGCGGGCGATGAGGCCGGCCGCGGCGCCGGCGAGAACGAAGTGCGCGACGACGAGCGCGTTCAAGGAGAGCCCTTCGGGCAGGATCGCCGTGAGCAGAATCTGCGGTGGGTAGAACGCTCCGGCGACTCCGGTGCCGGCGAGCGGCTGGCCGGCATTGAGCAGGGGATTCCAGAGCGGTGCCCTGCCAGCGAGCCACTCGTCGCGGACGATCCGATAGAGCGACGGGAAGGTGTGGGCCGAGTCGCGGAGCGCGAAGATACGATCGCCGACGAGCGCGTCGCCGAAGAGCCCGGCGACGACCGCCACGAGGAACACGCCCACGATCGTGGCATGGCGGGACCGACTCGGGGCACCAGCTGTCAGGCGCCGCATGGTGCTTCCGCCACCAGGAGTTCCCGAAGCACGAGGCCGAAGGCGACCCAGCCGCCGGCCACCATCATACCCATGGTGAGCACCGGATCGTCGAGGGCCGTCGCCTGCAGCACGGGCCTGACGGCGATCGCGACCGCCGCCGCCAGCGACGCGATGACGAACCATGCCGGACGGCCGCGCCGGATCCTCCCGGCGAGAAAGAGCAGCGACGGGATTGCCAGCACGTAATAGTGCAGCCAGGCGAGCCGCGCCGTGAGCAGGTAGGCGAGCAGGCCGATGGCGATCGCCCCGACCAGGCCGTCGTCCGGGGGTGCGGCCTCCGGTGCACGGTCACGGCGTCCGTGTCGGACGACGAGGCCGATGCCGACGACGCTCGCGACCGCCGCAAGCAGCGGCAGG
>Ga0208856_1000165_pt1 | contig 28546 bp, 28 predicted proteins | sample LakMenEpi13Jul12_FD_150690 | JGI IMG/M metagenome (GOLD analysis project Ga0208856, IMG submission 150690) | Freshwater microbial communities from Lake Mendota, WI - 13JUL2012 deep hole epilimnion (SPAdes) | ecosystem: Environmental > Aquatic > Freshwater > Lentic | place: Lake Mendota, Madison...
CTCTTTGCTACCACAGTTTTGTATTCTGTATATCCTTGTGAATGATAAAGTGTAGCCTGTGACTGGAACTGATCCAATGTATCAAGTGCCTGGATAAGACCTCTCTCAATATGGACTTCATAGAATGCAGTCCTTACTCCATCTGCTCTATCATTTGATAGAAAGTCCTTGAATGCTTTTGTCTGTTCAGGGATGTTGATAACACCATTGTTACCTTTCACTTTTGCGCTATATGTTTCCATTTTATTGTGTGTTTTTGTTATATTCAAATATAAGGAACTTTTTTGATTCTATCAAAGATTATTCCAATAATCTGCAACTTTTTCTGTTGCATTTTCTTTCCACACTTTTTCAACTTCAACTCTTTTTGCTTTGAGTTTTTTGTTATTCCAACCAATAGCATATTCCATATCATCATATGGATAAATCTCTGGGTGGATCATAGCAAACCATGCTTTGAAGTTTTCTCTGCTTATCTCACCCTGTCTTACACAGAATAAACCATGTTCATCAAACAACTTGTTGATACCATCAACTATCATTTGTTTGGTCAATCTATTTGAGAAGTGTTCAGAGTATAGACCTGGTTTTGGTATCAAATCAACTTCTGTATTTTTATACTTTGCTATTTGTTTCTGTAACTCAACATCTACTGGTTGTAACTCACAACAATAGAAATCACATAAGTAGTCAATATGTGTGTCTAATAAATAAACCTGTCTCATTTTCTCTGTCTTGCTCATAATATAAAGTTTTTAGGGTTTTTGTATATTCAAATATAAGGATTCTTTTCTAATGGACCAAATGATTACAACTTATTTTCAATATGGTTATTCCAGATAGAGTGTAGACCTTCCTCATATTCAAAAGTATTTGAGTATGATTTGTAGAGTCTATCCATATCTTTGATAAAGGATTTCACTTCTTTCTTATCAAGAAGTGAAATCAACTCATCAACTATCTCAGTAACTTTTTCTTTATCAGAAGTCCATTCAACACTAACAGGGAAGTTATAGGATACAGTGTAATATACACATTCAAAGTATTCTCTTGTTGTTTTATACATTTTCATAATGGAGAGTTTTTGTGTTTTTGTATATTCAAATATAAGGAACTTTTCTGATTCTACCAAACTTATTGTAAGTTTTCATCAACCCATTTGTCAAACTCCTCTTTATCTTTTTTAGAGTCTCTGAAAACCTCATCAATCTTTTTTTCTCTGTTTTCACTTATCAACCACTGGATTATCTCAACTGATAAACTGGTAATAACCTTATCATAAAGAAGTGGTTTCATTATGTGTTGGTTGTCATTGAAGTTATGCCAGAAATCTTTACTGAAACCACCATTGATATACTGTGAGTTTGTATCCTCATCATCTATTGTCATACAGACAACCTCATCAATCCAGTGTGTATTTGAACCATCACTGAACTTAGAAATCATTTCATCTATTCCAATACCAAGTTCAAACTCCTCAGTATCTAAGAATACTCTTTCTTTCATTGTTTCCAATGCCCTTACTGGTATGATGTCAGCAAAAACACCAATAACCTTTTCTAACTTGTTTTCCATATCATTTATTATTTATACAACAAATATACAAAAAATAACTATAAAAACTATAATATACACTAAAAAATAAAAAAAATATGGCAAGAACACAGAGAGATCCTAAAACAGATGAGGAACTGATTGAATGGATCAAGTCAAAAAAGACAATAAAAGAGTTGAGAATGGATAACTATGCTCACTATCAACAGTGTATCAAAAGAGGGTTGAAAGGATACTTTCCAGAAAAAATGACTTCACAGTTGAAATACACAGATGAGGAACTGATTGAGTGGATTGAATCATTTGATACTATTGGTGAAATGAGAAATGATAGTTACAACAAATATACTGTCTCAAAAAGAAGGAAACTCAACAAATACTTTCCAAAGAAAAGGACCAGGTGTGGCAACATTGCTGGTGTAGAAGCAGCAAAAGAACCAAAAGTGGTTAGAGAAAGGAAAATGAAACCTGTAAAGGAAACACCAGAACCTACACCAGTAGAGAAAGTAGAGAGAACAAAGAAAATGTATAAAGGAATGAATCTAAATGATGGAAACATTCTATGTGGTAGGTGTCTTGAAACAAAACCAAAGAGCAATAGCAGGTTGATATGCTATACCTGCCAGAAAGTTATTGCATCAAACACAACAAGAGGTATAGACACAAACAAGTTCAATGTAAAGGATTACTTTTGTCATACAAAGATTGTTGATGGTGGTAGAGAGTTCCATATAGATCTAAGGACTGATGAGAGAACACAGGAATACCTAACATTGATTGGTTATGGATTCATATTCAAAGAGGAGTATGATGTCTAAGAACAGACACTCTTGGTGAGTGTCTTTCCACTCAGAGTCTGGTATGTGGTGGGTAACAAAATATATTATTATTATTATTATTATTATTATATCATGATACTCTTATACACTTTGAAAAAAAACAAAAGGGGAAGTGTATAATATAATATATACAATATGTATAACTTACTTGGAAGTGAGTAACACACAAAAAACAATACACACATTATGAAAACAATCAAGATTGGAAAAGAGTTAGATTATATCCTCTCTCTACAAAAGAGGAAAGATGCCAAACATAGAATCATAAAGGTATATGATGCCCTCCTGTATAAAAATACAAAGTCAGATAAGAAAGGATACTTTCAATGTCCATCACTATACTTATATAAGGTCTCACCTAAATACTTCAAAGTTATTGACCTACTGAAAAAACACAAGATCATAGATTACTTATCATATAACTATGATGATAAAGATTTATTTGACATCAAAAGAAAAAAGTTCTACCACACAGAACAAGGAGTGTGTATGAGTTACAAGTTTCTTATTGACATAGAGAATGGTTATGACTATGAAATAACAACAGACTTCTCAAAACTATATGAAGGTGAGAAATGGTATTGGAAAACAAGATACTCATTGCTACAACTAAACTTTCCATCAGATGGTCTCCTGATAAAGAGAGATTCATTCAGTAGGAGACTACACACAAGCATAACTGGCAACATTGGTGATGGTGGATCTTACAAAGACCTACTATCTGGTGGTGAATACTGGTCTATTGATGCAAAGACCTGTCAACCAAGATTACTTTGGTTACACCTAAAAGAGATAGGACTACAAGATGATAAACTGAATGAGGTATTTGAGAATAACATTGACTTTTATGAATATGTAATGAAAAGAACACCATCAATAGGTGATAGAGATGATGCAAAGGAAGTATTTACATCCTGGATAAATGGAAATGGGTATATTGATTCTGAAAAAGCAACCATAAGAGACATATTCTCAACAGCAAATGAGTTCATAAAAAAATATAAAACAGACAACTATAAGAATGTTTGTAGGTTGTTACAATACAAAGAAGCAACCATATTCATAGATGACCTACTCAACAACATTGACTTGGAGTTCTGTCTTACAGTCCATGATTCTCTCATAGTAAAGAAAGAGGATGTAGAATATGCCCTAAACTTCTGTAAAGAAAAATACCCTGAAATGGTATTCATAGCCAAAGAAATAGCAAGGGACTAAACAAAATATAATATATAACTATAATAACTATAAAATAAAAAAAGAATATGGAATACAAGATTTATGCACTGAAAGATCCAACAGACAACCTGATAAAGTATGTTGGAGTATCTAAGAATGTTGACATTAGATACAAACAACACTATTACTCAAAAGATGTAAGAGACAACAACCTTTGGATTGCTGACCTCAAATCAAAGAACCTAAAACCAGAACTCATTATCCTTGAAACATTGGATTCTGATGACAGAAATGTTGCATTGAATAGAGAAAGATTCTACATTGACCAATATAAAGGAACTATTTGGAACATTGATGGAACTGGAAAGGAAAGAGGTAAGACAAAAAACAAATACACAACCATTTGCATTGATACAGAGATCAAATCAGAACTTGATAAGGTTATGATTGAAACAGGAAAGAAAATGACTTACAATGAGATTCTACAATACCTTATTGATTTCTACAATGAAGCAAATGAGGAGGATGACTTTGTCCAGAGAATGATGGATGGAGATATGATTGATGATGGACCAGAGACATTTGACTTCTAACCATAAACAATCCACACTTTCCTTTTTACACATTTAGAAGGAAATATATAAAAGAAAAAACAAACACACAATGAAAAAAGACATTATCAAAAAAGCAGAGATAAGAGAAAGAGATGTAGTTTCTTTCAACTTACAAAACCTGGGTATAACAGAAGTTATATTCTCAGAGATAGGTTCATTCTCACCTTGGGACCTGAAATACAAAAGAGATGGTGATTGGTTTGCATGTAATGTAAAGGTGTTTCAACACACCTCAGACAAACCATATGACTTTATGAAATGGAATAGTTCCTGGAAAACAAATCCTATTGAAGGACACCCAGTAAAGAGAACTGTTCTGGAAAGACTTATGACCATATCAATGACAGAAACATTCCAGGACTCACAGACTATCAAAATAGATGACAGCAATAGTTTTGAGGATACATTCACAAACTATTACAGACCAAGTATGTTATACTTATTCTCTGATGGTGTTGCATTAGAATGGATGATTGATGAACTACCAATCTCCTGGGATCCTGTGAATGTAGGATTCAAATCAAAACACTTTGTAGGTGCTTGGAATCCTAAAACACAAGAGGATTGGACACCAGTCTTACAACAGTTCTATGGTTTGAAACCAGAACTTGCTAACAGATATGAATGGAAAGAACCTACAAGACAACTGAAATCTTGGAGAAATGAGGATTGCCCTTCTTTCACCAAAAAACAAGAATACTTACAATCACTTACTGATCCAAAAATGAAATAATATGAATGTTAGACTACACAGAAAAGGAACTGGTTGATTATGATACCTACCTAAAAACAGTAAAAAAGAGAATACAAAAACTAAATACTCTAACTGACACATATGTTCTAATCTCACAGATTGACATTGAGAATGTAAAACAATCAAAGGATGATAAGGGAAAGTGGGAGTTCCTATACAAGATTGAAACAGGAACAAAGTTTGTAGATTATCAACAATCAATGGGTTTGATAAAATACACAGACTTCCATACTTGGAAAAAGGAAAAAACACAAAAAATCAGAGATCAAAAACTCAAACTTCTTGGAATATGACAATATAAATAATGTGAGAACATCTACTAATACTCACTTTATTCATTCTAAAACCTCTTGATAAACTTCAAGAGGTTTTTTTATATTTTGAAAAAAACATTATGAAAATAGAAACCATAATGGAGCAGTGGGAGGAATACATAATGGATAGAACATTACTCCTTGTGTCAAGTGTAGAGAATGAGGACTATGAGTTCTCACAGATTATGAAAGATGAGATTGACAAGAAAGTCAGTGATCTTGCCAAGTTACTACAAGATAACAAACTCACAACATTGGACCACCATTCAGTAGTTGAGCAACTCAATAAGAGGACTCACCTTCATATGAAAGAGTGGTATGATATACTGGAAGTTCCTGATGAAAAAAGAGCAAGTTTTTAGCAAGAGACATTATAGATAATAATATATACTTTATGTATAACAATGTAAAATGAGTGAGTTATTATAGATAAAAATATACTAAAATAAAAAAAATGAGAAAAAAAGACCCAAAATACAAAAAACAAGACCTAATCAACATTATTGTTGAAAAGAGTTGTAAGGGTGTTCTACAACCAGAGATAATAAACTGGTTGATGACAGAAGGTGAATGTAAGATTTCTTATTGTTATGACTTATTGAGAGAGTCTAAACCTATCATACAAGACACACTCAAAGACCTATCAAAAGATAGACTTGAAAAGACAATAGCAGACCTTGAACAAATGATGTGGGAAGCAAAGAAAGCAGGTGATAAGAAACTTGCGCTTGAAATCTACAAAGAGATAAACAAGATTACTGGTATGGGAACACAGAAAGTGGACATCACTACTGGTGGTGACAAAATAAACCAAATCTCAGTCATTAGATTGATTGAGATCAAAAATGAAAATGATAAAGATGAGAACATTGAAGGAGAAGTATAAGAACAAAAGGTTCTATGAAAATGGAGTAGAGTATGATTTCAGAAACATAACACCTGAGAAGTTAGAAAGAATGTATAACAACAACAAAAACCTAAGACACCTGTTTGTTGAACAAGAGGAGTTTGTTGAAGTTACACCTGAGGTTGTCCTGACACCTGAGCAGTTTGATACAATGGTCAAAGAAGTAGCAAAGAGACCAAGAAAAAAGAAGTAAGAGTATATGAGTAAGAAAGTAAAGTTGTTGAATGGTGATAACATTGAGTTATTGAAAACATTGCCAGAAAATAGTATTGATTCTATTGTGACTGATCCACCATATGGATTGTCATTTATGGGAAAGAAATGGGACTATGATGTTCCTTCTGTTGATTTCTGGAAAGAAGTGTATAGAGTCCTAAAACCAGGTGGTCATGTTCTTTCATTTGGTGGGACCAGAACATACCATAGAATGACTGTGAATATAGAGGATGCTGGGTTTGAGATAAGAGACCAGATAATGTGGTTGTATGGTTCAGGGTTTCCTAAGTCACACAACATATCAAAAGCAATAAACAAAAGTGAAGGTGTTGAGTTCTATACAAAACCAGCAGAAGGTGTTGGGTTTATGAATGCAGAAGGTGAAGGTGGGTATAATGTTACTATGAACCAAATGATACAATCAGGTGAGGACACTGAGAATGCTAATAAATGGAAGGGTTGGGGAACTGCGCTAAAACCAGCAAATGAACCAATCTGTGTAGCAAGAAAGCCATTGAGTGAAAAGACTATTGCTGAGAATGTCATAAAATGGGGAACTGGTGGAATCAACATAGATGGTTGTAAGATTGGTAGTGAAGTAAGAACAACACCAGTTGGTTCAAATGATGAGAGAGATGATGAAACACTATTTGGATTGAACTCAACTATACACCACAAAAGAGAGGAAACAACAGAAGGTAGATTTCCAGCAAACATTATATTAGATGAGGAAGCAGGTAGAGTGTTAGATGAACAGAGTGGTCCAACTTCACAAGGACATTGGTCAAAAGGAAAGACAAAAGGATTTGGTGAGTTTGGTGGTGGAAAGACAACATATGAAGGTGTTGGTCCAAAAGATAAGAATAAAGATAAAGGTGGTGCATCAAGATTCTTTTATTGTCCAAAAGTAAGTAAGAAGGAAAGAAATGCTGGTTGTGATGATTTGGAAGAAGTTCAAATGGATGAGAGTAGAAAAGAAGGAAATCCTGGTGGTGACAACCCAAGAAATAGAGGTGTCAATAAAGCAAAGAACAATCATCCAACAGTAAAACCTATTGACCTAATGGCATATCTATGTAGATTGATTACACCACCTAATGGTATTGTTCTTGATCCTTTTATGGGTTCAGGTTCAACAGGAATAGCAGCATTGAGAGAAGGGTTTAGATTCTGTGGAATGGAACAAGACAAAAACTATTTTGAGATAGCAGAAAAAAGAATACAATGGGGTGAGACAACTTACACTGAAACACACTAAGGTATTCACAAAAAACCTAAAAGGTCTTGGAGATCCAAACACCAGGTTTATAGTCAATCAAGGAGGGACCAGGTCAAGTAAGACCTACTCTCTTTGTCAGTTGATTATATTTTATTGTCTACAAAATGGGAACAAGGTTGTATCTGTTGTAAGAAAGTCATTTCCTTCATTGAGAGGTTCTGTAATGAAAGACTTTTTTGAGATAATGAATGACTTAGGACTCTACTCTGAAAGAAACCATAAGAAGGTTGAACACATATACACCTTTGATAATGGTTCAAGTGTAGAGTTCTTTTCATTGGATGATGCACAAAAAGTGAGAGGTAGAAAGAGAGATGTTCTTTGGGCTAATGAAGCAAATGAACTTACATTTGAGGACTACACTCAGTTGAATATGAGAACAACAGAAAAGTTATTCTTTGACTTCAACCCTTCTGATGATGAACACTGGCTATATCCTATCATAGACAAACCAGATTGTCTGTTTATACACTCAACATACAAAGACAATACATTCTTGCCAGAATCACTGGTAAAAGAGATTGAGGATCTTATTCAAGTGGATCAAGACTACTACAACATTTATGCTCTTGGACTACCTTCTAAATCAACACATACTATTTACAACCACCAGAAACCTTATTTAGAGGAACTACCAAGATATGATGATGTCATACTTGGACTTGACTTTGGTTTCAAACACTCAACAGCGCTCATTATGTGCCAGTTCAGAGAGGATGTGTGTTATGTGAAAGAACTGATTTATGAGACACACCTTACAAGTGAGGACCTTGTTGATAAGATGAATAAGGTATTCACAGAGAATAGCCTTAGAAAGAGTCAGTTGGTTGTAGCAGATTATGCCAGACCTGAAATGATTGAGGAGTTGAATAGAAATGGATTCAATGTCCAGAATGCAATAAAGAATGTGAGTGAAGGTATAGATGCTGTAAAGACATACAAACTATACTACAAACAAGACAATCTCAATATAGCAAAAGAGTTCAAAAACTACAAATGGAAAAGTCAAGGAGATAGATTGTTAGATGAACCTATCAAAATGTTTGATGATGCAATGGATGCTATGAGATATGCAATACTTTATCACAAAAAAAATAAGAGAAGCACAGGAGGGTATGACTTTGTGACCTTCTGACAAAGAGTAGAATGAGTAAGAAAGAGTATAAAGAGGTGATAGACACATTCATCACAATGAGATGGGATTTTCTAAATGAGTGTTCAACAAACATCACCAAAAGCAAAAAGATTGATAGTGGAGATTTATTGAGTGAAATGGTCATATTCCTTTATGAGAATCAAGACAAGATTGAACCTTATCTTGATTTGAAAATGTTAGAAGGATTCTCAGTGAGTTGGATGAAACTGCAAGCACAGCACAAGACAACACCCTTCAACAGAAAATATAAGACCAACAACAATGAGAGTATTGACATACCTGATACAGAAGCAGAAGGTGTTGATATAACAGAGGAGGAGTATATCAGAGATTTGAGAACACACTATACAGATGAACAGATTGGAAAGATAATGAAAATACATGACATATACCCCACACTTGACAATGTGAATAGGTTATTGTTTGATGCTTATTTTATTGAGGATTTGAGTTATGACAAGATAAGAGAGAAATACACATTTTTCAGAACAAAGGGTGGTAAGAAAGTCTATTACAAATCAAAAAAGTCAATCTATAACCTAATGTTAGGTCTAAAAAGTGAAATATGGAAAAAGTTATGATGGTAATGATGATAGTATTTTGGTCCTGTGTAGGTGTTCTCCTACAATGTGCTGAACCAATCATTTGGATAAAGAGAGATATGGGTTATAGAGAGGAGGAGTATGACCAAATGACAAAGAGAAAGAGGATTGGACACAGGTTGCTATATTGTGCTATGTGTCTTACATTCTGGGTTGTTCTGATTAGCACATTTGATCCAGTAACAGCAGTAATAAGTTCAGTAGGAGCAGACATCCTACATAAAATAGTTCTAAGATTATGACAGATAATGACAAACAACTCAATCAGTTGATGATTGAACTGGAAGGTAAGGATAAGATCCTTGACCACCAAACAAGATTGCTATTCAATCTAAACAATACTTACTTTCCAGACCTTGTTGAATGGACTGTGAGTTGTCCTGCTTGTAGAACAAGAGTATATAACAGGATGAAAAAGCATTGGGAGGATAATATAAAAACAAACATTAGATAAAATATATTTTGAGTATGAAAAGTTGGAAAGATATAACACTTAGAAAAGCACAGAAACTTGAATCATTGCCAAAAGGATTAGACACACTTGATCTTATCATAAACCAGTTCAGTATTCTAAAAGATATGGAGATAAATGAGGTTGAAAGATTCACACCTAATGAGTTGGTTGAAAAGGCAAATGAGTTAGAGTTCCTAAAAGAACTTCCACTTCCAAAGAAGGTAGATAAAGTCAAAGTCAATGGCAGAAAATACAAGTTGATTGATTTTACAAAGATGTCTCTTGGTCAAATGGTTGATATAGAGGAATACTACAATGAAGGTCTTGTTGACAATGCTCACAGGATTCTTTCAGTTATGTTCTTACCAACTGAAAGAAAGTTTCCATATCTAAAAGAAACTACCATACCATATGAACCTGATGAGGTCAGAGAGAATGATATGTTAGATTGTGATATGGAGACCATTTGGGGAACACTACTTTTTTTTTATCTTGGAGAAATGAAATACACCAAAGATTTGCTGGGTTATTTAGAGGGAACAGTCCAGATGAGGAAGGAGGAACTGAACCAGTTGAAGGAGATGGTAAAAGAAAATCAATAGAGGAACTAAGAGCAGAAGCAGAACAAGATGCTCTTGAAAAGTGGGCTTGGATTGGATTGATATACAGACTCTGTGAAGGTGATATAACAAAGACAGACACAGTTGTGGCAAAACCTTTTATGGAATGTCTTATCTGGATGTCATATGAGAAAGAGGTTCTAAAAAAATAAAGAAATAAAATGAGTTATACTTACAATCAGATTCTAAAAAAGTTAGAGAACATATCATTATCAAATCCTTTTGTAAAGAGATTTGGTTCTGGTGAGATACAACAACTTGATACAGATGCACCAAATGAGACAGACTACCCTTATGTATGGGTTGTTCCACAAAGTGTTTCTATTGGTGAGAATACACTGAACTATAAGTTTAGAGTAATGGTCTTTGATCAGGATGATACTGATGACCACAACCAACAAGAGATACTATCAGATACACTGAGAACACTTATTGATATAATCAAAACATTCAGATATGACACTGGTCAAGACTACAACTTAGGTGATGTCTTACCAGAAGCATTTCCATTCACACATAGAATAGTTGATTATGTTGTTGGTTGGTATTCTGATTTAGAGATAATAACAGAACTTGATAATAGTCCTTGTGACATACCAGAGGAATAGAGATTATGGCAGATGATAAGGTATTAGGAGCACTTACTGGAATAGCAGTAGACATAACAAAAGAAATGAAGTCAATCATAAGGTTGAATGGTGCTTTTGCATCAGGTAGGTTATATGATTCTGTCAAATACAAAGTCTATAAAGATAGAGAGGAGACATATCATATGGAGTTTGATTATGTGTATTATGGTCTGTGGGTGAACTATGGTAGGAAACCTTCCAACAAAATGCCACCTCTGAATGACATTAGAGAATGGTGTAGACTCAAAGGTATTCCTGAGGAAGCAGCATTTCCTATTGCTAAAAAGATAAAAGAGTTTGGGTTCAAAGGTATAAACTTTACAAAACCTTTTGAGACAGATGTAGAAGTAGTAAAACAGATAATGAGTGAAATGGGTCAAAAGTTTGCTGATGACTTTGTTGAACAAACATTGAGAGATGTAAAATACTTTGATAAAAGTTATAGAACAAAAAAATAAAAAGAAATATGGCAGTTACAATACTTTCAAAACCTTACATAGGACAATCTTACAACATTGTTGCTGTGTATAATGGAATACCATTTGTCCTTGATTCAACATTGAAGACTTTGGGAAACTTCAAATACATTTGTGGAATCTATCTAAACAATATAAAGATAACAGAACTTAGACACAATGCAGACATTGTAAACAACAAAAAAGGTGTCTTTGATATAGGTAGGGTTATTGAAAACTACTTAGCATCAAATAAAAACATATTCCAAAACTATGCTTCATATGATGGAGACAAGACTGTAAAGAGATTTCATGTTCAGTTTGGTGAGGAGTATTCAAGGGTTTTTTCTATTGTTGATTCAGTCAGTGATGTTGGACAACTTAGAATAGATGGGAACTGGAACCCACCAAACAACTTTGATGTTGTATTCATATCAGGTGCAAGTATAGCAGGATATAATGGTTGGAAAAAACTTGCTACTCAGTTTGGACTAAATAGTGCCAGATTGATTCAACCTTGGCTTGGTAAACTCAATACAGATGCTGTTGTTATACCAGGAAGCAGGATCTATCAGTTCAAATCTATTGTTATCAATGGAAAAACATATCTACAATGTTTTCTATACAAATCACCACTTGGTTTTTCAGGATTTCCTTACAAAAGAGGTGATAGAGTTCTTATTGCTCCTGCTACTGGATTGAATACATTCTACAACAATAGTGAATGGTCAATCATAACTGATCCACAGCCAGATACTCTTGGTGGTAGTCCAAACTATGTTTCATTTGTGATTGATGCTCCTTACAAATACCCTATTGCATCAACTGTGTTTTCATATACTATTTCAAGAGATAACATTGTCCATCAAAATCAAATCTCAACCTTTGATGATAAGTCAATGGCATGGAATGGAACAAGACAATGGGACCAGACTTGGTTGAAGTTCAATGGACTGAAACCACAGGTGAACTCAACTTGGGAACAAAACTTTCATTGGTTACAATCAGCACCTGATAACTTTTTCAAAACATTCTCAGACAAACCAACAAAGACAGAACTTGTAAGGTGGAATGATACTTATCAAATACAATCATTTGGTGGATTGCTAAACTCAACAGGAACTGGTGTTGATAAAACTGAGACACATTATAGATTAGAGACTTGGTCAAGTGATACAAACACTGATACAGGAACAATAGCAGGTCAAGCAGGTGTTGCTTTTTCTGGGTCTTGTCTTGTGTTCCAAAAGAACTCAAACATATCAAGTAGATATGGTGTTGGTGACTATGTGACTGTGTCAAAAACTACATTTCCTACTTACACTGTAACAGGTAGAATAGTTTCTGTTGTCTATACAGCACCTACAACATACATATTCACAGACATACCTTATACTCTTGGTGGAACAGGAACAATCACATCAACAACAAGAGTTAGATACTATGACATTTTATTACAATCACTTTCACAGGTGATTCCTTGTGGTCCTTTCAACTTACTTGGTTATAGTGAAATCAATGGAAAGGTATGCTACAAATACTTTCTTTATCCAATAAAACCTACTACTGGAATATACTACACACCTTCTGGTGGTGTGACACCAGGAACTATTGACAACAATGGTGTGAACTCACCAGGAACAAGACCAAGAGTTGGTGAGAAGTGGGAGTTTACAATAGACACTTCTTGTTATGGGACACCTGAATATAAACTTATGTGGTTGAATAAAATGGGTGGTTATGATTTCTACAAGTTCAAGTTGAGAACTGATTCTACATTCAACATTGATAAAAGTCAGTTTGATAGAAAACTTGATAGGATACAATCATCAAACTACTATGGTCATAAATCAGATGAAAGGGGTAGATCAACCTATAATGTTGATTCAAGAGAAACTCTTTCTGTAAATAGTGATTGGTTGACACAGGATGAGATTGATTGGTTGTTCAACATCTATGAGAGTCCTGATGTGTATATTGTGGTTGATAGAAATCCAAAGACTGGTGTTTCTATTACAGAACCTTATGTAATACCTGTAAGTGTAGTTGCTGAGGAGGTTGTAAGACCAAACAAAAAATGGAGAGGTGATAAGGGTTCTCTATACCAATACAAACTTGATTTGGAAATGGCAACAGGTAGAGTTATACAAAGAGGAACAGGTGATGTCTTGAATATAACATTCAAGTCTCTGTATGAATAATAATATATTATATTATATATCATGTTACTCTTATACACTTCCAATAAAAAATAAAACTGAATATGAATAATGTATCAATAAATGTAATAAGTGATAGTGGTGCCCAAATAGGCATTCTTGATGTTCAAGATGCTGATATGAACATTGTATATCAACTATCAGATGTAAGAGAACCAGATAAGAGAAATGCTAACTATGTTAGAAAGTTCAAACTACCTGGAACAAAGAACAACAATGCCATTTTTACCTCTATGTTTGAGAATGGTTATACTATATCTGATACAGATCCTTCATTTTCTCAAATACAGATGACCTACAATCCTAACTTGAAGTTGAATGCCCAGGTGACACTGAACAACAACATATTCTTTGAAGGATCATTACAACTAAATAAGGTTCTGAAAAAGGACAACAAGTTGATAGGTTATGAAGTGACTATCTATGGAACACTTGGTGATTTCTTTGGAGACATTGGTGATGCCAGTATGACACAACTTGACATATCTGAATACAACCACTATCTTACAAGAGACAACATTGTTTATTCTTGGAACACAAATACAGATGAATCAAACTTTGCTAAGACTATTGTTGAAAAATACCCAAGTGGATACTCCTCAAACAAAAACTTTGGTGACAGGATATGGAAATATGGATCACTACAATACAACACTATTGGTGATGGTTATGTTTATCCACTTTTCTATACAGGTGGTGCTGACTTGAATACTATTATCTCATCAGAGAAATGGCAACCAGCAACTTATGTCTATACACTACTAAAAAAGGTATTTGATAAATGGGGTTGGAAATGGAAATCAGAGTTCTTTGAAAGTGAATACTTCAAAAGACTTATTATACCTTGTTCAAAGGATTCATTGCAGATTACAGAGGAACAGAAAGAAAAGACAGAGTTTCTTGCCAATGTTGGTATAAAGAATCCAACTGGAACTGGTGTGAATAAAGCACAAAGACTTACACAACAAAACTCATCTGTTGCTAACACTGTGACATCAGGAAACATTGTCTTTGACTATGATACAACCTCACCAGCACAACCACAAGTAAGAGATGAGGGTGGAACATACAACACAACAACTGGTGTCTGGACATCACCTAAAAATGGTCAGTTCACAATACAAGCAAGATTGAAAGCAACTATTGAGTTTCAAGCAGCACCTGTTGGTGGATATGCCATTGTTGGACCAGATGTCACTTTCAAAGCAAAGATAATCAATAACAAAACAAAAGCAGTTCTTGCTGAGAAATCAGGTAAGTTCTTATTCACCACAACAGTGAAAGCATCAGGATACTATTATCAACAAGTTCCTATCACTGTTGATTATACAGGATTCATATCAACAGGAACAGAGATAAGTGTTATTTTTGAGAATACAATACCTCCTGGACAATATGCTGCTAAAACTATAACACTTACATCAGGACAAGCATTTGGCTGTAACATTTATACCTATTGTGTTGGTGCTATTGATGATTCATCAAACTTTTCAGCAACATTGAATGACAAGCAACTTCAAGACAATGATTATGTGAATATGAATATGACTCTACCAGATATGGGTGTATCTGAGTTCATATTAGGTATCAATAAAATGTTCAACCTATACTGGCAAAAGACTGGAAATGATAAAGAGTTCTACATTGAACCAAAAGATAGATTCTATAAGGTCACTGATGATGACATACTTGATTTTACAGGTTATGCAGACAACAAAGATAATATAATCATTGAACCAATGTATGATCTTACAGCAAACAAGATTGACTTGACATACAAATCAGACAATGACTATTTGAATGATGACTATGAAAACAACAATGAAGGTATTTATGGTCATAAAAAGGTGTATATTGAAAATGACTTTCACACTGAGGTGATGAAAGTTGAGACTACATTCTCACCATCACCACTATACTCACCACCTTTCAACCCAGGAATCATATTGACTGCATTCATACAGAAAGATGGAACAAAGTTCAAAAGAGTTGCTGTCAAACCAAGAATACTTATTTGGGGTGGTATGCTACCTTACACAGGAACAGACATTGAAATACAAGATGCTTTTGGAACTTCTGGAAAGAAAACATACATAATGAAACAATATGGACCTGACAAGCAGTTATATCCATATGCTGGTCACCTTGACAACCCATATACACCAAATGAGGATCTTGACTATGGTGTTCCTGAACAGACATATTTTACTATTCAAAGTTACACTAACAATAACCTATACAATAAGTATTGGAGGTCTCACATAAATGAAATCATTGATCCAAACCAACACTTATTGACTTTCACAGGTCCAATACCAAGTGAGGTAATGAGAAACCTTGATTTGAGGTGGGTTATTCAGTTTGAGAATGTCTATTATAGAATCAATAAGATTACATACAATCCAATCACAGAACTTGCTGAGGTTGAACTATTCAAACTGAAAGAATACATTGCATTCTCACCAAAGTCATCACCAGCAGGATTTCTTGTTGTGAGTCCAGGTGGAACAACACCAGGAACAGGACCAGTTCCAAATACTATTGGAACTACCATTTGGGATGATCCTTGGGATACAGGTTGGGGTGTTAGACCTTGGGAAGGTGGTGTGATTGATGATTGGTTGGGTAGTGGTAGACCTTGGACAATAGGTGGTAGCAGACCTCAGTTTCAACCTGTTACTGGTTATTCACCTTGGAGACCATCAACAGGAACTACTGTGATAGGATCATCAGCACCAAAACAACCATGGACAACTACAAAAGTTGGAACAAACACATTCTCAGATACAGGATATGTTGCTGTTCAAGGTGAGTGGAATATAGTTTCACCTTCATCTAAATATGTGAGTGTGAATGGTTCATATAACAACATTACTGCTGATGTCACAAATGCCTCAGTTGTTGGTAACTACAATACAATACTACCAGGTCTTACAAACATAAACATTGTTGGTGACAACATAGTTGCTAAAAAGTCAAACACTGCTTATATCAATGGTGTTGAGATTGATTCTGGTGGTGTCACAACAACAGCAAGAACAAACAGAATCATGTCTCCTCAAAACCTTAGAGGTGGTGTGATGATTGGTGGAAAGAACTCTGTTGGTGATTTTACAACTGGAAAAACAAAAGGTGTTGTATCTGGAAATGGACAAACTAATATACAACCATCTAATACAAATATAGGTCCAGTAACACCACCTTGGCAGTTTTTGATAAACCAGGCATAGAAAAACAAATGGTGTATAAAATATATTTTATGAAAACTAATACAGGAAATGAGTTGTGAAAATGAAAATGTAGAGTATTGGAGATTGGTTCAGAAGTATTCAACAATCTCTGGTGTTGCTCCAACTATACCTCCATCACAGGATCATAGTGATGGAACCTGGTCAGATACAGACCTTTATATAGGAGAGTTCTTTATGAATGTCTCTGATAACCTTTTATGGTATAGAACAATAGATGGAATACACCTTGTGACTGGTGCAACTGGTGCTTCTGGTTCATTTGTTGGTGATTATGTTCCAACAAGTGGTGGAACTTATTCAGGAGGTGTATTTGCTCCTACATTCTCATCAAACACAATCACATCAGCACTGATTACAGCATCAGCATTCAATGGTCAAATCTTTGGATCAAGTGGTTCAGTGTTTTATGGTGATGGTTCAAACCTTACTGGTATTGTTGTTGGTTGGAATGGTGGAACTGTTTCAAACCCAGTTGGTTTTGTAAATAATGTTTCTTTTGAGAATCCTATTGTAATAAATGGTCCTATCTCAACTGTAAATAGTTGTGTTGATTTTCAATCAGACATTTGTGTGAGTGGTGGTGTTTCAGCATCATACTTTGTTGGTGATGGTTCTGGTCTTACTGGAATAGTAGCAACTTACTCAGATACTTATACAACAGATGCTTACCTACAAGGTAGTTCAATCTATTTTGATAGGACTAATGGTGGAACAGCATCATACTTTGTTGATCTAACACCTATATTATCAACATATTCAATACTTACTACAAACTGGGATCCTAGCACAAGTGAGTTTCAGATAACTACAAATGGTGGTGATACTTTCACTGAGACTATCAATGAGTTTGCCAGTTTGAATGTTCTATCAAGTGTGACAGCAAATGATTTCTATGGAACATTTCATGGAACATTTTCAAATGACATATACACAACATCAGCAACTCTTTATGGAACTGATGCTGTCTTTATGAGAACTGATGGTGGTTCTTACTCATTAGACTTATCAACATTATCAGGTGGTGGTTCTGGTTCAGTTGGTCCAACTGGTGCAACAGGAGCAACAGGTGCTGATGGATATAGAGCAGTTATGAATCTGTCATATACTGGTTCCTCTTTGACATTAGGATTAGGAACAATCACATTACCTATTGGTGTTCCAATAAACAACTTAGGTTGGCAACAAGGAACAAGAGTTAGAGTTTTCAATGATGCAACTCATTATATGGAAGGTCAAATAACTTCTGTTATTTCTAACCCACAGACTACTGGCATAAATGTGAATATAGACTATGTTGTTGGTTCAGGTTCTTTTGGTGTTTGGTATGTTGGCATTGCAGGTGATGTTGGATCATCAGGTGTTGCTTCACAATCATTATCACAGACACTTGCTATTGGTAATACAGCAGGTAATAGCAACATTATATTCAACAACTCATATGGTTTAGAAAACTCAACTGGTGAAGCAGACATCAAAATGGATGCTTTTCAAATAGATGCTATACACAGAAAATATACAACAGCAACAGATTGGAAAAGAGGTTTGTTTTTAGGTAGTGGTCATAATGGTGTTGCTGCTATAACAGGTGATGATTGGAATGTAACAAGTGACTTATATAGAGCAGGTTCTGTTGAGGCAACTAACACATATTCAAAAATGTTCTATCAAGAGACTGTCTTATCAACTAATAATACTTATCAAACTTCTTTATTTACTTACAAAGATAGTATTTTGGTCAATAGTTCCTACAACACATCCACAGCAAACTCAAACTTTGCTGGTATTCAATATAACTTTGACCATTCAGCAAACTTCACAAATAGATCACTTGTTGATAAAGAATATGTTGATAATGCTGTTGCTGGTGGTGGTGGTGGAGGTCTTACTTGGTCTGGAAATGCTGGTTATCTATCTTTTTTTGATGGTGCTAATAGTCTTGCATCTAATGACATATACTATGATGGTAGATATACAATAGGACATGGTATTGGTTGGGACTATGATAGTTATTCAAAGTTTGGTGTTTATGACCCATCCTCAGCAGGTCCTGCTATCACAGCAGAAAGTAGTCAGTTTGGTGGAACATTCATTGCAAGAGGTTCTAATACTGGTCAAAACATTGGATTACAGGCATATGCACAGAAATCTACTATCAGTGGAAATCTAGCCTTGTATGGTAGAGCAGATGGGACACAATCAAATAATATGGCTGCATATTTTGTGGCAGAAGGTGGAACACTTTACCCAGGTTACACAGGTTATGATAACTTAGGTGTTGACATATATGTAGATAGTCAAAATAGTGTATCACCAAATGGTGTGACAAACTCTGGTATAAGAATAGGTGTTTATGGTAGAGTTGGTGACAACAACTATATTGCTCAGTTGAGAGATGGATCAGAGGGTGTTGGTAAGGTTCTTACTTGTATAACTGCTGATGGTATTGCAACTTGGCAAACACCAACTGGTGGTGGAGGTGGAGGAACTTTCTCTGGTGGAACAGTCTCAAATGCTACCACATTCCAATCAAATGTAACATTCCAAGCAAATGTTATTGATGAGAATGGAACAAGTGTTGACTTCACAAACATTTTGAATATGACCAACTTGGCACTAATGTATAATACATAAAAAATAAAATAAAATAAAATATGGCTACAACTTTGAACTTTACAAGTGCTCCTTTTACAAGAGTGACTCAGTTCTCACCAGCAGATACAACTGTTGCAAAAGATATATTACCAGCAAATGCTACAAAAGACAGAAGGGTTTATGGTATCACAGTATGGACTGATGAGTCTGCTGCAAAAGATGTTGCACTTCACATTTCAGATGGAACAACTACTTGGGAACTAACAACTGTTTCTATTCCTTTGAATGCTGGTAACACAAATGCTATTGTTCCAGTAGATATGTTTGCTTCAACACAGGTATCACCATTCATCAAAAACAGAGATGCTTCTGGGGCACCATACTTACACATACCAGCAACTTGGTCTTTGAAACTTGCTTACAATGCAACAATGACTGCTGCTAAAACAGCAAACTTTGTAATAATAGGAGAGATTTACTAATGAGAAGGGGATTAGAACAGGGATATGCTAATGGTGCCTTATCAGGTGTGATGAGTGGGCTTGGTAGTGGGTTACAATCATCTAATGTGATGACCAATAGATTGAACTCATTGAATCCTTCATCTATTACAGAACCAAAACTAAAACCTGTTTTCTATATCAATGGTGATAATGTGGCGCTTACTGGTGGATCTGTTCAGATTGCATATAATCTAATCAATGATACACCTGGTCAATACTTTCCTAAGATAGAGAATATATTTGACCAAACAGCAGGTGGAACATACAGACCACCATTGGTTGTAAATGGTTTGAATGGTAAAAACTTTATCAACTTTGCTGATACATCAAACAGATACTTATCATCATCAACTACAATAGGAACATATATGTATGCTTCAACAACACCAGCAGTGAGTGCAACTGGAATGACTTATATGTTTGTGATAAAAAGAAAACAAGGTGGAACATATACAATACTTGATGGTAGAGATAGTTCAACATTACCAACAACTGGTGATTTGTTACTGGAAGTAGATGCCTCAGGTAGAATAGTATTCACATATTGTGGTGGAAACTCTGGAACAGTTTCAACTATGACAGGAACTGCTGGTGTGAATCTACTAAATGATTGGTCAATACTTACTATAAAATGTCAGTTGAGAACAGATGGTGGTGGTATACCAAGTGATACAGATACACCACTTGGTAGTCCAAAAACAACAAGATTTTTGAAACCTATTGATAATAGAACTGGTAATATATCATCTGCTATTGATATATTTGTTGATGGTGTAGAACAACCAAAGACAATCTCAGGAACATTTCTACAAGCAGATTGGTATAATGACCTTTCTTATAGAATGTTAGATAGAGACATTTGGATTGGAAATAAAGGTTCTGTATTTGCAACAGGTGGAACACAAATAGCATCAGCACTTATGATACCTGCTTACATAAGCAAAGCATACCAACAAAGATTAGAAAACTATTTCAGATGGTATTACTCATTACCATTCTAAAAAAAGAAAATGAATATGTATATACTGAAACCAGAATATGAAGGAACTATTATGGAAATCATCAGAGATGAAATGAAAATAGTTTTTGATACAACATTAGAACCAAGTTCAACATACCCACATTTCTATGATATGGGTTTCACTTGGTGTTTTGACAAAATATAATGAAATGAAATGAGTGTAGTCCTAAGAAATGATGACCATAAATACTTCCTTGATTGGAACAAAGTAACAAATGAACTCCAACTTACAGAGTGGGACTATGTTCATGTTGGTAATAAGTCTGTTCTACAACTCTCTGCTACCTATTCTGTTGGAATGGGTATATCTGGTTCACCAATATATGGATCTTGGTATGATACTACAAACCAAACAACAACTGCTAATACACCAACACCAATGTATTGTAATAGTGGTTCTGGTAATGGAATAACAAAAGTATATGACTCTAACTTTGAGGTTGATTATGCAGGAACTTACAACATTCAGTTCTCAGTTCAGTTAGACCAAACATCAGGTGCTGGTCATCATATCTTTATATGGTTTAGAAAGAATGGTGTTGATATACCTTATTCTGCATCAGAGGTTGCTATACAAGGAACATTAGCAGAAAGTATTCCTTCTTGGAACTTTATTGTTGATATGGAACCTGGTGATTATATAAACATAATGTATTCTGTAACTAATACAAATGTTTATTTGAAAGCAGTTGCTCCAAACTCTATTCCAGGCATACCTTCTGTTATCATAACAATGTGGAAACTATAAAAACAATCCACCCATAAAATATATTTTATGAAAAGAATATAGAGAATGGCAGAAAACATAAACATAAAGGTTCTCATAGATGCTGCTGAGAGTGCTAAAACCATTCAGGAGACAAAGAAAGCACTTAGAGATCTAAGATCAGCAGCATTACAAGTTGAGGAGGGATCACAAGCATTCAATGACATAACAACAGCAGCAGGTCAGTTACAAGACAAGATTGGTGACTTAGCAGCAACTACAAAATACCTTGGTGATGATTTGAAAAACCTAAAAGGATTCACATCAATAGCACAGGGTATAGCAGGTGGTTTTGCTATTGCTCAGGGAGCAGCACAACTATTTGGAGTTGAGAATGGTAAGGTTGAGGAAAGTATAATGAAACTTCAAACTGCTATGTCTTTATTGCAAGGTGTTCAAGCAGTTGGTGAGGTTCTACAAAAAGAAAGTGCTGCTACTTTATTCATACAGAATGGTTTGAGAAAGGCTGCTATTGCTTTGGCTGGGGAACAAGCAGTTGCCAATGCAGCAGTAGCAGTTTCAACAGGAACAGCAACTTTGGCTCAGAGAGCACTAAATGCTGCTATGAATGCTAACCCAATACTTGCTTTGGTTGGACTCTTAGCAACTGCTGCTACTGCTTTATTTTTATTTTCAAAAGATACTGAAAAGGCAACAAAAGCAGAGGAGGAAGCAAAGAAAGCATCAGAGGAAAGAACAAAAGCACTTGAAGCAGAGTCTGCTGCTTATGAGAGTTTTATTGGTAAGGAAGCAGCAGGTTATCAAACACTTGCAGCACAACTTTCAGCAACAAATCCTAAATCACAAGAAAGACTTGACCTGATAAAACAGATCAATGATACTTATGGAACTACATTGAAAAATATGTCAGATGAAAATGAGTTTCAAAAACAAATAACAGCATCTATATCAGAATACATTTCATTCTTGAAACAAAAGTATGCCCTTCAATCTCAACAAAAAGCAATAGAAACTGCTCTTGGAAAACAAGCAACTCTTGAAAAACAGATTCTGGACTTAGAAATACAAAGAGGTGTTGCTCAAACTCAGTTGAATGCCAAAAAACTTGGTGTTTATAGAGACATCAACATTGAACAAACACCTGAGTGGAAACAAGTTCAAGCAACACAAAAACTTATTGATGAGAAAAAAAATCAAATCAAAGCAGAGGAAGGTGTTGTAAGTAGTGCTATACAAAACTCTGTAAAACTATCACAACAGATAAAAGCATCTGGATTGAGGACATCTACTGAGAGAGTTGAGAATGAGAAAAAGACAAATGATAAAGTCATAAAAGAACACAAAGACTTTGTTGCTGACTACTCAAAACTTGATGAAACAATAGTAAATAATACTGAGGATATACAAGCACAGATTGTTGAGGGTTGGACCAACACATATGAGAAACAACTACTTGAACTAAAAAGTTCAATGGAGTCTCAAAAACAGACTATCATTGATGAATACAACTCTGCATTAGATGTTGTGGATAACAACTTTCAAAGTTATGCTGAATCAAATAAGATAAATCTTGTAAATCTTGATACAAATCAAATAAAAGAACAATATGACAGGTTTGTAGCAACACAAGTTGGTTTGAGCCAAAAACTACAAATACTTGAAGCACAAAAGACTGCAAGACTTGACCAGATAAACAGAACATACCTTCAAGATCAGGAAAGACTATTCAAAGAACAATCTGAAAGAATAAAGGAAATCATTTTAGAATCTACAAACATTGTTCTCTCCACATCAGAATATGGAAGGTATATCAACTATGTTGAGATTAGAACAAAGCAGTTGAAAGCAAATGTTCTTGCTGCTAACAAAGAGACTTATGATAAGATTGAAAAAGAATATTCAAAGAACTTTGACAACTTTGAGAAGTATCAAAAACTAACAAAAGAACTGGCAAAAAGTGTTGGTTCAGAAGCATATGAATCTGAAAAGGGATACTATGAGTTGAGGTCTCAGGATATAGCAAAGTTGAGTGTTGAACAAACCTATCTATATGACCAAAACATTACTGATAGTAAAGAGTTTATACAAACACTTGGACTTCAAAATAGTCAGTTACTGAGTATTGGATCAACATTGAATGCTGTTTCTACATCAACAAATAAGGTTCTTTCTATCTGGACTATAATGGCATCCAGAAAAGATGATGTGAATCAACTTACAGAGACTTTCATAAATCAGGGTAGACAAGTAACAGGTGCAGACCTTACATTACTTGACTATCTTGGAACATTAGAGAGAGTTGGTATGATTACAGGTAAGGAGAATCAAAGTATTTTGAACTTTGGAAAAGCATTGGATAAAGTAAAAGATAGTGTTGATGTGACAAATACTGCTTGGGGATCATCAGTAAAAGTGACAGACCAGGTCAGTAAGAATGTAGGTGAGTTGATTTATCAAGTTCTTGATCTTGGTAGAGCAATAAATAGTGGTGAAACAGGTCAGAACAAGTTTCTATCTGCTATCTATTTGGACAAACTAAACATACTGAAAGATGCTGAAAAGAACATATCTGCTGAAATAGTAACTTCTAACCAAAAGAACCTTGACCAAAATCAAAAGTTTATTGATAGTCAAAAGAGACTAATAACAGCATATGAGGAAACACTAAAAGATAAAAGCCTAAGTCCTATTGATTCTGAAAAATACAAAGTAGAACTTGAAAAGGCACAAGGGGATCTAAAAAAGTTTGAGGAGAACCAAACTAAGTTTATTGAAAAACAAAAGACTCAAAAATCATTTGCTATAAAACCAACTGGTCCAGACCAGATTGGACTTGAACAACTTATCAAGGACTATCCAGAGTTGAATGATAAGATTGTAAAGTTGTTGGAGGACAGATACAAAGCAATGACTAAGATTGAGAATGACTTTTATGAGGAACAGAAGTATGAACTATTTATGTCTTTACAAAAAGGAAACATTACAAAAGAGAAATATGATAAAGATTCTGAGACACTTGAAATAAACCACCAAGAGAATCTACTTTCTATTGATGTTTCTTATGGTAAGAAAGGTCAGGATGCTTTGGCAGCAAATGAAAAGAAAAAAGGTGAAATAATAAAAGCAGAACAGGATAAAGTAAAAGCAAGTAAACAGGATTTTATACAAGAAATGTTGAATCTTGAATCACAACTATCTGCTGGTATTATGGATCTTGTGAATGCTGATTATGAAAGAAGGATTGAAAATCTACAAAGAGAGTATGATATAAGAATAGGTGCTGTTGCAGCAGAAGCAAGGGCATATGAACTATCACTACAAGATAGAACTGCTGCTGAAATACAAGTAGAACAGAAAAAACAAGCATTCAAGGATGAAATGAATCAGTTGGACATTGAAAGACAGAACAAAGAGAGACAACTGAGAATGGAGCAGTTCAATAAACAAAAAGCAGCAGATATAATCCAAGCAGGTATAAATGGTGCTCTTGCTTTTACAAAAGCACTTGCTCTTACAGGTCCATATGCTCTTGCCATTCAGGGTCTTATAGCAACACAAGTAGCAGCACAGATTGGATTCATAGCAGCACAACAACCAGCATTTGCTGATGGTGGTCTTGTTACAGGTCCAGGTGGTCCAAAGGATGACAAAATCTCTGCCAGACTATCAAATGGTGAAAGTGTAATCAATGCCAAATCAACAAAAATGTATGCTCCTGTTTTATCTGCTATAAATCAAGCAGGTGGTGGTAAAGCAATACCATTTGCCAAAGGTGGTCTTGTTACAAACACATCTACTACAATGACTATTGGTGAGAAAGCAATGGTTGTAGATACATCAAGACTTGAACAAGCAATCAATAGGTTGAATGAAAGACCTGTTGAGACTTATGTAAAAGAAAGTAGAATCACAGCAGCACAATCTCAATCTCAGAAAGAGAAAAAGAGAACAAGTTTCTAAAATCTACAAAAAAATAAAAAAATATACTTTGTGATATGGAGAAAAGAATACCTACTTACAGGATTGTAGTAAATCCTGATGATGAAAAGACAGGAGTCTATGCAGTGTCATTGGTTGATGAACCTGCTATTGAAGTTGACTGGATCAAGTTGTCAAAAGAGATACAGGACTTTGAGTTCTCTGTGAATAAGGACAAACAAATGTTGTTTGGACCTTTGCTTATTCCTAACAAACTTATTTTCAGGAGAGATGAAAAAGGTAATGAATACAACATAGTGTTTGATGAGGACACTATTCAAATCATTGCTGATAAATACAATGAGAACAAACTTGGTGATGTTTTCAACTTTCAACATTCTGATAGAAAAGTCCAAGCAGTCTTACTTCAAAACTGGATTACAGGTGAAGTTGATAAGTCAAAGGAGTATGGATTTGAACTACCAAAAGGAACTTGGTTTGGTGGTGTAAAAGTAAAGGATGAGGAGTTCTGGATGAGTGAAGTAAAGACAGAGAAAGTAAAAGGATTCTCTGTTGAAATCATGGCAGGAACTGAACTTATAGAAATGACTGCTGAGGCAGATAAAAATAAAAATGAACAACTTATGGAATATAAGACAAGAGATGGTCTTACATTGACTTGGGAAGGTGATGCTGCTGTTGGAAAAGAAGTATTCTTGGTATTAGAGGATGGAACTAAGGTTTCTGCTGATAATGGAGAATATGAGTTAGAAGATGGAACAAAACTGGTTGTAAGTGAAGGTAAGGTTGCAGAAATCAAACCAGTTGAAGTTGAAGCAGGAAATGATGAGGAAATGGCAGAACCTGTTGCTACTGAAACACCTTCTCAACCAACTGTTGATGTTATGGAGATTGTAAAGCCTATTTTTGAGGAAATGAGAACTATCATAGCAGAGTTGAGTTCAAGAATAGACAAACTTGAAAATGTTGAACCAACAACTGAGGAGGAATCCACATTATCAAAAGTTAGAGAGTTAGAGGATAAAGTTGAAGTTCTTTCTAAAATGGCAGGAGCACCTTCTATCACTAAAACTAAAACTGATAGTGAAATCAAAAGAGAAAACTCTGAGAAACACATTCTTGCAAGAGTTGAGTTCTTGAAAAATCTACAAAAATAGATGATTTTATACTTTGTGTATAAAAATAAAAAAAATAAAAATAAAATATGAATACAAATAGTTTCAAACTAAGTTTCACTGACAACACTGTGTTCTATGGTAAGGATGCTGAGGGATTCTATGCAAAAGCATTATTGACTGGTAAGTCAAAAGAGGAGTTCAAGTTGATACCAAATGTGAAATCAAAAATCAAGTTAGGGCAGTTGAACATTGGAAACATCTTACAAGATGCTGATTGTTCATTCTCATCTACTGGTGAAGGAACATTGGATCAAAAATCTTTTGAGGTTTGTCCAATCAAAATCAACTTAGAGTATTGCCAAAGAACTTTTGAAGTTGATTACTTATCTCAGTTATTGAGACCAGGATCAAACAATGTAGAAGTAATGCCAGCATCTGTTGAGTCATTTCTTTTAGAACAAGCAGCATTGAAAGTATCTGCTGACACAGAACAAATAGTATGGAAAGGTGATTCAGCAACTGCTTCTTATCCACTTTCTTTATGTGATGGTTTACAAAAACAGTTCAAAGCAGATGGTAATGTTATTGACATTACAGCAACTGCTTCTATCACTACTGCAAATGTTATTGCTGAGTTGACAAAAGTATATAATGCTATTCCAGAGCAAATCATTGCTGAGGATGATATGAGAATCTTCTTATCTCCAACTGCTCACAGAGCATACAGACAAGCATTGGCATCTGCTTCATCTGAGGCATATTACATGCAAAACTATGGAGAGTTACACTTCTTAGATGTGAAACTTTCAGTAGCACCAGGTTTGACAGCAAACTATATGGTAGCAGCAAGAAAATCTAACTTACTTTTATTGACTGACTTGATGTCTGACTTTGAGGATGTTCAAATCTTACCACAGAAAAATGTAACTGGTGTTCCAGTTGTAAGAATGATTGGTGAGTTCAAGTTTGGTGTTGGATACATCTATGGTTCAGAAGTAGTTTTCTACTGGAACTAAAAACTAAAACAGATATGGGGTTCTCAATGAACCCCTTTATCATAAAAATAAAAAATACAAAATATGGCAATATGTAATGCATTATCTGCTGGTTTATCAAAGAGTTGTGAAACTAATGCAGGAGGTATAAACAAGATCTATATTACTGATTTTGAAAATGTGACTTCATATACTATTGGTGCTGCTACTGCTCCTCAAACAGGAGACTGGATAGATGCTCTAACATTGAATGGTTCAACAAAGTTCTATGAGTTCCAAACTAACAAAAATGTTTGTAACTTCACTGAATCTGTTGCTATTGATTTGAACAATGGAACTACTTTTTTCAATCAAGTTGTAAGTCTTGTTTTATCAAGGAGAGAAACAACAAAAAGAACTGCTATTGAGAAGTTGGTAGATGGTCAAAAACAACTTTTGATTATTGTTCTTGATTCTAATGGTAACTACTGGTTATTTGGAAAACAAGAAGGTTCATATGTAACTGCTATTGAAGGTGGTTCTGGAACAGCAAAAGCAGATGCTAATGGTTATACTATTACTTTCACAGCAATGGAACCAGATCAAGCATGGGGTGTAGACCCAACTATT
>Ga0208856_1000166_pt1 | contig 28361 bp, 25 predicted proteins | sample LakMenEpi13Jul12_FD_150690 | JGI IMG/M metagenome (GOLD analysis project Ga0208856, IMG submission 150690) | Freshwater microbial communities from Lake Mendota, WI - 13JUL2012 deep hole epilimnion (SPAdes) | ecosystem: Environmental > Aquatic > Freshwater > Lentic | place: Lake Mendota, Madison...
TTTTTCTTTGGCATCACTCCCATCTATACAGGAAACTACTTAGTACCAGCTAATTCTTTTCGCGTATTACCATTACTCCATGAGTGACTTAGCACTAGAATGGTTTTCATTGGGATTTTTTGGGTTGTTAGAATGCGCTGATCACATTGAACAGCGTTCTTGAAATTATCACGTTTCCAGAACTTCGCCACACAAATATGGCCGAAGATATGGCGCGAGCGGGCTCAAGAGGAGCCCGTTTGCCAACCCTTTTCCCGATGCTGCCCGGAACTTTGCTAGGCCACGTCGGGGACGACGTAAGGCTTGCGGTATTCGCGCGTGAGGAGCTTGTCGGCGGCGGCGTTGCCGATGAATTTCTCCGTCTTCGGATCCATCGTCAGAAATTCGCCGACCGTCAGGTGATCCTTCGCGATGTCCACGCCGTTCTTCGCGAGGTGCTCGACCATGCGCTCGTAACTGTCGGCAGCTTCCTTGTTGGCCTTCACCTTTTCGAGGATTGCGCCGGGCTCCTGTTTCTTGCCGAGGAGGTAAGAGATGTTTGCCGTGTGGCAGAGCGCGCTGCTGAGGTGGCCGTCGAGGATCTCGGCGTTGAGTTCGCCGGGCTTGCGGCTGCGGATGGCCTTGCTCCAGTTGAGGTGATGGCTGTCGTCGTGTTCGCTGGTGTCGGGTTTCGCGCTGTCGGGCGTGTCCTTCGGGCCTTTGAAATTGCCGAAGCGCTTCACGATCTTGCCGTCCTTGTCGAACGCGCCACAGCCGGTGTAGCTCGGCACTTCGATGTGGCCGCCTTCGTATTGCACGTACACGCCGACGCCGTTGTTGCCGCGATACGTGTCCATGCTCTCCTTTTCCCCGCCGGTGGCCGGCTTTGAGGGTAGGCCGCGCACTTCGAAAATGAGCTGCGCCTTTTCATACTCATGGATGGCGAACATCGTGTTTGGCGTCTCGCCGTCATCAATGTAGCCGAGGCGTCCGCCGACGCTCCAGATTTTCGGCGAGAGCGCCTGCTCTCCCATGAACCAGCGCGCGATGTCCATCTGGTGGATGCCCTGGTTGCCGAGGTCGCCGTTGCCCGTGTCCCACACCCAGTGCCAGTCGTAGTGGAGCTTCTTGCGCATGAGCGGCTTCACCTGGGCGGGGCCAAACCACAAATCCTGATCAATGCCCGCGGGCCACGGCGTGGGGGCGTCCACCTTGCCGATGCTCGGGCGGCGCTTGTAGCACGTGCCGCGCGCCCACAGCAGCTTGCCGAGATTTCCCGCCTGCCCCCATTTCACCGCCTGCTGGAGGCCGACGCTCGAACGGCTCTGCGTGCCGCACTGCACGATGCGCCCGTATTTTCGCGCCGCCTCCGTGAGCACACGACCTTCGCGGACGTTGTGCGAGACGGGCTTTTCCACATACGCATCCTTCCCTGCTTGGCATGCCCAGATGCCGATGAGCGAGTGCCAGTGGTTCGGCGTCGCCGTCGAGATGGCGTCAATTTCCTTCGAGTCGAGCATCTTCCTCGCATCGGTAAAAGTGCTGATCGTCTGCCCTGTTTTCGAGAGCGAATCCTTCGCGTTGCCAAGCACCGCGGCGTCCACATCGCACAGCCCGGTGATCTTCACGCCGGTGATCTTCAGCAGGTCGCTGATGTGCGACTGGCCGCGGCTATTGAAGCCAATTATGCCGACGCGGATTTCGCTGTTCGGCGACTGCGAGCGCGCGATGAACGGAAAGCCGAGCGCCGACGCGGCGAGCGCGGAGGTCTTGATGAAATGACGGCGGGAGAGCGATGGGAGCGGCATTGGAGGTTGAGAGGTGAGGGTTGAGAGTCGCAGAGGGGTAATCCGAAACGCTGCGGGTGCTTAAAAGGAAACGGTGCGCGGAAGCAAGCGCAGCGCGAGAGGTGCGGGCACGGCGGGTTGGAATCCCGCGCCGTCATCACCTGCGCGCGCCGATTGATCATCACGTCTCACATCCCCTCGCTCCGCACCCATGCCAGCGCTTCCTCGCTCGTGCGCAGCGTGCCTTCGAGCTGGCGTGTGGAGACGGCGTCGAGGATTTCCTTAAACTTCGGCCCCGGCTTCATGCCGAGTTTTTTCAAATCCTCGCCGTTGATGAGGGGAGGGGGGATGAGCGGCTCGGCGGCGAACTCCTCACGCTTGCGCTGTACGAAGTCGTAGTTGTCCACCATGCCGTGGCTGCTCACGCAGTCCACGCGGTGCAGCTCCATCTCGTCGTCAAAGCCGGGGCGCGCCATGAAGCGCTTCAGTTTCGCAACGCGCATCCCCTGCACGTCCTTGAAGACCATGTGATTTGCGACGGCCATCACCGTCGCCTCGATCTCCGCGCGGCTGAAGCGCAGGCGCGTCATGATCGCTTCGGTCATCTCCGCGCCGAGCTTGTCGTGACCGTTGAAACGGATGCGCCCCGTTTCATCCACAGCGAAGGTGCCGGGCTTGCCGATGTCGTGAAAGAGCACGCTGAACACGAGCGGCACGCTCACCTGCTCCGGCAGCAGTCCGAGCATCGCGCGAGTGTGGACGAACACATCGCCCTCGGGGTGAAATTGCGGCGGCTGTTCGCAGCCCTTCAGCGCAGTGATCTCCGGCAGCACCTCGTGCATGAGCCCGCTCTCGACGAGCAGATCGAAGCCATGCACGCGGCTGCGGTGGAGGAAAATCTTCACCAGCTCCTCGCGGATGCGCTCGGCGCTCACGTCGTGGATTTCCGCCGCGTGCTCCTTCACCGCGGCCCACGTCGCGGGCTCGATTTCAAATCCAAGCACCGCCGTGAACCGCACCGCGCGCAGCAGCCGCAGCCGGTCCTCGCGGAAGCGCGCGACGGGATCGCCGATGGCCCGCACGATGCGCGCGGCGATGTCGCGCTGCCCGTCCACGTAGTCGAGGATCTCGTTTTTGATCGGGTCGAAAAACAGCCCGTTCATCGTGAAGTCGCGCCGCTCCGCATCGAGCTGTGGCGTGCTGAAGGTCACGCCCTCCGGCCTGCGTCCGTCCACATACGCGAGGTCGCTGCGGAACGTCGCCACCTGGAAATCGTGCCCGCCCTCATGCACCACGATGACGCCGAAGTGCGCGCCGACGGCATACGTGTGCGGGAAAAGATTGCGCGCCTGCTCGGGCCGCGCATCGGTCGCGATGTCGTAGTCGTGAGGCGTGTGGCCGAGAAGCTGATCGCGCACACAGCCGCCCGCATACAGCGCGATGAAGCCCGCCTCGCGCAGGCGGCGGACGATGGAGAGCGCGATGCTTTCGAGAGTCTCAGGCACGCGGCGAAGGAAAGGGACTCCCGCGCGCGAGTCCAATCTTCATTCGAGGCGGCGCGCGGAAAATCCCGCAAAGACAATCGCAAGCGAGACGAGCGAACTCGCGGGCATGAGGATCGCCGCGAGCAACGGGCTCATGAACCCGGCGAGGCACAGCGCGACGGCGACGGCGTTGTAGGCGATGGCAAAAGCGACGACAGCGCGTGCGGTGCGGCGGCGGAGCGCAGCGGTGTCGAGTAACGCGCGCACGCCGTTAAGTCCGCGTCCGAGGAAATAGAAGCCGGCCTTTTGCTCCAGCAGGCCGCGATCGATCGCGGGCGTGCCGCTGATCCATGCGGCATCGAATGCGAGCGAGTCATTCGCGCCGTCGCCGAGGTAGAGCGTGTCGCGGGCGTCGAGCGTGCGGACGCGCGCGGCCTTTTCGTCGGGTGAAAGTTCGCCGAGGCACTGCTCGCGCGGGAGGTGGAGTCGGTCGGCCATCGAATCCACCTTCCCACGGCGATCTCCGCTGAGGATGAAGACTTCGCAGCCGCGCCCGCGCAACGCGGCGATTTCCTCGCGGGCGTCGTCGCGCGCCGTCTCGCCGAAGCGGAATGCGGCAAGCGGCTCGCCGTCGCGGGTGAAGATGCAGTCGGCCCGTGACGCGGACAATCCTGTGCGCTGGCTCTGTCCTTGTTCACGCGCAGATTCAGCGGACAGGATTGTCCCCACTACGGCCCACTCGGGTCTTCCGAGCCGCCATGTCGCGCCGCCGTGCTCCATTTCCAATCCGAGGCCGATCGCCTCGTGAATCGCGGATGCAGGCACGGGCTCGACGCGGTCGGCGAGGAGCTGTTCGCGCAGGCAGCCGGCGACGGGATGCAGGCTGTCATTCACCATCGCGAGAAGCACGGCGCTCTCGTCGCTGTGGAGGTGGCGCAGCGAATCGGGATTCAGCAGCGACATGGCTTCGAGCGTGAGCGTGCCGGTCTTGTCGAAGATCATTTTGCGGACGTGATCGAGCTTCGCCCACAGTTCGCCGTCGCGGATGAAGATGCCGAGCTTGCGCATCCGCGACGTGGCGAGATCGCGGCACAGCGGGAGCGCGACGCCGCTCGCGCACGGGCACGAGACGACGAGCACCGAGATGAGCACCTGCAGCGCAGGCAGCAGCGCGCCGGTGAACGCCCACCACGCGCAGAAGCCCGTGACTGCGAGCGAAAGCACGACGCCGATGTAGCCGCGCAGGAAACGCTCCAGCGTGGCGTCGCGCGCGGTGCCGGCGGGCGTGATGCGGAGGAGCTTTGCGAGCAGCGAATCGGCCCACGGCTCGCGGGCTTCGAGTTCGATGGCGGCTTGCCCGCAGTTCATCGCGCCTGCGGGAACGAGGCGTCCGCGCCGCGCGCTGGCCGCTTCGCTTTCACCGCTGATCCACTCCATGCCGAGCGTCGCGCCCTCGGAACACAGGCGCGAGAGGACCGGCACGACTTGTCCCGGATCGACGGCGAAGACATCGCCGACAGCAATGCGCGCGACGGGGACTCGCTCGGAAGACAGGCTTCCAGCCTGTCCCGGCAGACGGGCCTCTGGCCTGTCGTCTTCAGAACCATCAGGCAGGACGCCCGATGGCCGTGACAGGCTGGAAGCCTGTCTTCCGACGAGGCGCACGGGCGGCGGTTCGCTTTGCGCGGCGAGGAGCTGGTGGCGGTTGCGCTCGACGGCCTTTTGCTGGAGCCAGCGGCCCGCGAGCATGAGGAAGGTGAACGTGGAGACGAAATCGAAATACACGAAGCCGTGTGCGCCGCGCATCCACGCGAAGACGGAGCCCGCATACGCGGCGGCGAGGCCGAGTGAGATCGGGAGATCAATGTGCAACACGCGCTGTCGCAGGCTGTGCCACGAGCGGATGAAAAAATAGCTGCCGCCGATGAGAAAACTGAGTGTGCCGAGGATGAGCGTGAGCCTTTGGAAAAGCTGCGCGAACTCGAAGCCCTCCTCCATGCCGAGGTAGCGCGGCAGAGTGAAGAGCATCGTGTTCATCGCCAGCGCAGCGCAGAGGCCGAGGCGGAGATTCAGCGCGCGGCTGGCGGGTGCCGCGGATTTTCCCGGCGGCCCGACGAGGTAGCCGAAGGTCTGCAATTCGCGCGCGAATGCGACGGCATCGAACACGCCCGGCTGCCAGCGGAGCGCGAGCTGGCCGAGCGTGGGGTCCACATGGATGGCGAGCGCGCCGGGTTTGCGCGTGAAGAGTTTTTCGATGAGCCACGCGCAACCGATGCACGAGAGCCCCTGCACATCGAGCGTGAGCGTGCCGTTGGACACGCGCGCGAGATCCTCCAGCCACGCATAGTCGCGCTTTTGAAAGACGAGCGACTGCACGGGCGGCACGCCGCCTTCCTGCAAATCGTAGAACTGGCCGAGGCTGTTCTTCGCGATCAGGTCGTGGACAAACTGGCAGCCGGCGCAGCAGAAATCCGGGCGGTGCGCCGTCGGACGGAACGGCGTGCCGCAGTGGATGCAGACGTGTTGATCAATGGCAGCACGCATGGAGCGGAAGCGTTGCGCGCCAGACGAGGATGCCGGCGGAGCCGAATGCGAGAGCCTGCTGCATCCAGCGCGCGGCGCGTGGTGAAAGTCTTCGCTGCGTGCGCTGCGCCTGCATGTGCAGCAGCAGCGGGAGTGGAATCGTGCCGAGCGCGAAGGCCGCCATGTGCAGCGCGCCGCCCGTCCACGAGCCGGTGAGCGCAGCCGCGCCGAGCATGAGCCAGAGCGGTCCGCACGGCAGCAGCGGCGTGAGCCAGCCGAGCGTGCGGTTCAGACGCGCGCGGAGGAGAAGGTTGGCGATGAAGCGCGGCTGCGGGATTTTCTTCTCCAAGCCGAAGCCGAGCATCACGAGCACCGCGACGAAAACCCAGGGCACGATGCGCGCGGTGCTGCCCTGCAAAATTCCGGCGACCGCCTGCCCCAGCGTGCCGCACAGCGCACCGGCGAGCGTGTAGGAAATGAAACGCGTCGCGTGATACTCGGACGGACGCACGCGCATCGCGCAAGCGAGCGGGCCGCACATCGCGGTGCAGTGCACGCTCGTCGCGAGACCCGCGACGAGGGCGGCGAGGGGTGTGATGATGGAGGAATCGTTCGTCATCATTCTTCAGTGTCTCCGATTCCGATGAAACAGATGAAGTTGCCAACGTTGTCGTTGCCCATCCGTCAACGAGGGCCAAAGGCCAGCCACATGCCAGCCCAGGGCAACGCCCTGGGTAATCGACCCAAGAAAAATCAAAGCCCTCAAGGGGCGCGACAACAATGGTGCCGCCCCTTCAGGGCTCGGTCCTTGTTTCACGCAATACCCAGGGCGGCGCTCGTTCCTCGCTTGCCCTGGGCTGGCTTGTCCAGGGCCTTTGGCCCTCAAGGCATCGTCACATTCAAAATTCATGGCAGGCTCCAACTTCGTTTTCAATGGACGTGGCGATTTCAGTGTCCATGCGTGGTGAGTACATCCGGCTGCTTGTTGCGCACGGCGATCACGACGAGCGTGATCATGCCGGAGATGAAGATGACGTTGGCGATGATGAGCCAGATCCAAGGGCGGTTTTTCATGGGATGATGGGGCCGAGGAATGTGGCTGTTTTCTCGATGATTGTGCCGTCGCTCGACAGAACGCGGAAGCGCAGCGGGATTTCCTTTTTCAAATCGGCGCGCGGCAGCGTGAGCACGACGGTGCGGATTTCCTCGCCGAGCGGGGCGACGGTGATGCCGCCTTCGAAGCCGCTCCAGTGCAGCGTTTGCGGGCCGTCAGCGATTTCGAGTTGGAAGGTGATCGGGGCATTGCGCTTGTTCAGCACGCGGACGAGGAACTGATTCCGCACGACGCCGCCTTCGACGACGTACGGGATGCCGGTCACGCGCGTGAGGCTCACGGTGGCGGGCTTCAGCGAGCGCGTCTCCAGCGTGAGCGCGATGGCACCGAGCACGGCGAGGCCGATGTAGAGCATCGTGCGCGGACGCACCCAGCGCGTGCGTTTTCCCTCGAAGCCGTTGCGCGAATCGTAGCGGATGAGGCCGGGCTTGCGATCCAGCTTTGCCATCACGGAATCGCACGCATCAATGCACGCGGTGCAGCCGATGCATTCGAGCTGGTGGCCCTGCCGGATGTCTATGCCGGTCGGGCAGACTTGCACGCAGCGCAGGCAGTCCACGCAGTCGCCGGTCGTCGTGCCTTTGCGTCCGCGGGGCTCGCCGCGCTTTGTGTCGTAGCCGACGCCGAGCGAGTCGCTGTCGATGAGCGCGGATTGCAGGCGGCCATACGGACAGAGCACGATGCAGAATTGCTCGCGGAACCACGCGAGGTCGAACCACAGCGCGCCGGCGATGAGGAAGACGAACGCGAACGAGGCGAAGTTTTCGCCGGGCGAATGGCGCATCATCGCGTAGAGCCGCGGCAGTGAGACGAAATACGAGAGCAGGACGTGCGCGAGGATGAGCGAGTAAAGCAGGTAGAGCGCGTGTTTCGCGGTGCGGCGCACGGTCTTGCTGAAGGTCCATGCCGAGGCGTCGAGCTTCCGCCTTTCCGTCGCGTCGCCCTCGCACCAGCGCTCGATGCGGCGGGCGACATCGAGGAAGATTGTCTGCGGGCAGGCCCATCCGCACCACACGCGGCCGAGCAGCGCCGTGAGAAAGAAGAGGCAGAAGCCGACCCCGCTCATCACGAAAAATACGAGCCAGATGTCCTGGCTCACGAACGTGAGGCCGAAGTAGTGGAACTGCCGGTGCGCCACGTCGAGGAAGAGCGCGGGGTTGCCGTTGATCTGGATCCACGGAAGCGCGACGTAGATCGCGGTGAGCACGACGGCGAGCAGCGTGCGCCAGCGCGCGAAACGCCCGCTCGCGCGTGCCGCGTGGATGAAGCGCCGCGAGCCGTCCTCGTTGATCGTTGTGACGGAATCGAGCGAGGGGCGTTGCGGCGTGGCGGTCATTTTGCCGGTGGCGGTGACGGCGGAGCGACGGGCATGACACCGGGCGGCGGTGTCCAGCCGGGGACAATTTTCACCTCTTCACCGGGATGATGATGGGCAAAGATATACGCGACGAGTTCGGCGACTTTCTGACGTCCGAGCATCGGGCCCCACGCTGGCATCCCTTTTACGAGCACGCCTTCATTGATCGTCTTGAATGAATCCATCGGGTTGCCGCCGTGAATCCATTCCTGGTCCACGAGATTCGGGCCGATGAGTCCGGTCATGTCCGGCTTGTGGCAGACCGCGCAGGTGGTCTCAAATGTGACCTTGGCTGCCGAGAGGACCTTCGTGTCGTGGCTCATTTTCCACAGGGTCTTGTCGTCGATCACGCCGGATTTCTTCGCGGCGATCGCGGCGTTTTCGGCCATCTCCTTTTCGAGCGCCTGCGCGGGCGGCGTGCCGATGCTGTAAGCGTGGTAATATGCCCAGTAGCCCACGGCAAAAACGATGCTGCCATAGAGCGTGAGCAGCCACCAGCGCGGCAGCCGCTTGTCGTATTCCTGGATGCCATCGAACACGTGCGGGCGCAGCGTGTCGTCGTGCGGAGTGTCTGCGGGATCAGTCATGGTCGTCATTTTCGAGCGGAAGGTTTTCCATGTGCGAGATGGTCTCTCGCGGGATGCGGCGGACGCGGAAGAAGTGGAGCACGAAGACAGCGAGGAAGAGCATGATGCTCACGACGCTGAGCGCGCGCTGCCATTCCTCGACGATGATGCGGCGGAACATGGTGGGTTATTTGGCTGCGGTTTTCGCTGCCTCGGCGGGGACGACCTTTTCCGACTTGCCGAGCTTCTGGAGATAGGAAATGAGCGCAACGATTTCGCGTTCGGGTGCGATTTCTGCGCCGGCGGCCTTGAGGCTTGCGACGATGCGTGCGGCGTCGGCGTCGCAGGACTTTTGGATTTCCACGTCGGTCATCGGCGGATACGGGACGCCGATTTTCCGCTGCACGGAAATCTTGTTCGGCAGTGCGGCGAGATCCGTCTTGTCGGTGAAGAGCCACGGGTAGTTCGGCATCGTCGAGCCGGGGCTGATCTGCCGCGGGTCGCGCATGTGGAAGTAATGCCACGAGTCCGGATACTTCCCGCCCTCGCGGGCGAGGTCGGGGCCGATGCGCTTCGAGCCCCATTGATACGGATGATCGTAGATGCTCTCGCCGAGCTTCGAATATTCGCCGTAGCGCAGCACGTCGCCGACGAGCGTGCGGATCTGCTGCGAGTGGCAGGTGTAGCAGCCTTCGCGGATGTAGATGTCGCGACCCGCGAGTTCGAGCGGCGTGTACGGAATCTGCCTCACGCCCTCGATGCTCTTGGCGGTGTTCACCATCACGGTCGGGATGATTTGCACAAGGCCGCCGATGAAGACCGCGACGACTGCGAGCGCGGTGAAGGGCAGCGCATTTGCGAGCAGCTTCTCGTGCCACTCGCTCCAGCCCTTCTGCGAAAACTCGAAGTTCATGCTCATCATCGCGAATGTCCCGAATGTCGCGACGAGGCAGAGCGCGCTCCACGCGCCCGGCAGCGCGGCCCATCCGGAGATGAAAATGAGCAGCAGCACGGTGTAGATCACCGGCGCATTCAGGAACCCGCCGACGATGCCGAGGCGCGGAGGTTTTTCCGGGATGAAAACATCGGCGCTGCCGTTTACAGCCTCCGCACCGCGCGCGGTTTTCCAGATGTTCCAGGCGAGCATGACGAAGCCGATGAGATACATCAGGCCGCCGAGCGCGCGGACGTGCATGAGCACTTTTGTCGAGGTCACGGCATCGAGGAAATTTGGATACGCGAGCACCGTCCCGCTTTCCTTCGTCGCGCCGAGCATGAGGCCCTGCGTGATGCCCGAGACATACATCGAGAGCATGTAGATGAGGATGCCGACGGTCCCGAGCCAGAAGTGCATATTTGCGGCCGCGGGCGAATGCAGCGGCCTGCGCCACAGCCGCGGCGCGAGCCAGTAGAACAATCCCGCGGCCATGAAGCCGTTCCAGCCGAGCGCGCCGCCGTGGACGTGCGCGATGGTCCAGTCGCTGTAGTGCGACAGCGCGTTCACCGAGCGGATGGACATGAGCGGGCCCTCAAAGGTCGCCATGCCGTAGAAAGTCACGGCTGCGACGAAAAATTTCAGGACATGATCCGTGCGCAGCTTGTGCCATGCGCCGCGCAGCGTGAGCAGGCCGTTGAGCATCCCGCCCCACGACGGCGCCCAGAGCATGAGGGAGAAAATCATTCCCAGCGACTGGAGCCACACGGGCAGCGAGGTGTTCAGCAGATGGTGCGGCCCTGCCCAGATGTAGAGGAACACGAGTGACCAGAAATGGACGATCGAAAGCCGGTAGGAATACACGGGCCGTTCCGCCGCCTTCGGCAGAAAGTAATACATGATGCCGAGGATCGGCGTGGTGAGGAAGAACGCGACCGCGTTGTGCCCATACCACCACTGCACGAGCGCGTCCTGCACGCCGCCGAAGATCGGATAGCTGTGTGTCCAGCTCGTGGGAATCGAGAGGTGGTTGACGATGTACAGCATCGCGACCGTGATGATCGTCGCGATGTAAAACCAGATCGCCACGTAGAGGCTCGGCTCGTTGCGGCGTGCGAGCGTCCAGAAAAAGTTGATGCCGAACACGACCCATATCAGCGCGACGGCGATGTCGATTGGCCAGATCAGCTCCGCGTATTCCTTCCCGCGAGTGAGCCCGAGAGGGAGCGTGATCGCAGCGGCGACGATGATGAGCTGCCAGCCCCAAAAATGAATTCGCGAGAGCAGCTTCGACGCCGTGCGCGCCTTCACCAGCCGCTGCGTGGAATAATAGACGCCGGCAAACATCATGTTGCCCACGAACGCGAAAATGACCGCATTCGTGTGCAGCGGGCGCAGACGGCCAAAGGTCAGCCACGACGTCGTGAAATTCGCCTGCCACACGCCCATCTGCGTGGCGATGAGCACGCCCACGAGCATCCCGATGATGCCCCAGAAAATGGACGCGATCATGAAATGGCGGACCGGTGTGTCGTCGTATTCGATTCGTGTTTTCGCGCCGGGTGCGGCGCCTGCGGGTGCGGTGCTCATGGTCTGCTTGTTTCCGAAAAAGAAGAGTCGTCCGCGTCGGGCTCGAGGGGGAAGAGCGCGTCGCGTTCATTGAAGCTGCGCGGGTCGCATGCCGACGCGATCCACAGGATCACGAACGACCCGGCGAGCAGCAGGCCGACGAAAATGGTGAGCGCGAGGACGTTCATCCGCGGACTCCCTCCACCGGATAGAGACGGGATTCCGCACCGTTCACAACGGGCATCGCTGTGATGGAAACGGAAGGCGACACTTTCTCATGAACGGCACGGAATGCCGCCTCTATCTGGGGAGGAGCCGCCCGGTCTTCACGACAGCGGCACTGCCCGCACCCGGCGCATTTGCCGGGGTCGGGCTCGGAGTTGACTGCTTGTGTTTCCATCACGCGCAAGTCTTCACGATCTTCGCGGATTACCGCTCACCTTGGTTTGAGCAAGATTCACCGCCTATTGCGTTGCCGTTCATGAGAGGCGCTGTTACCCGATCCGCTATGAGTGGAACGGAAAACAGCGTCATCTCAGAAAAACTCTCCGAGTCGCAAATCCTGCGCGACTACGAGGCGGCATTCTCGGAGGCCACCGGCCTGCCGCTGAAATTCGCGCCTGCCGGAAAACGGCGCCTCGGGATGCGCGGCAGCGCGAAGGCCAACCCGTTTTGCACGCACATGGCCGAGACCGAGGCCGGCTGCCGCCATTGCCTGGAGATGCAGGCGAAACTCTCCGCCGCCGGGGCCGACGGCACGACGCACAGCGCGACATGCGCCGCCGGGCTCACCGATTCCGTCGTCCCCGTCCGCGTCGGGAACAAGCTGCTCGGCTTCCTCCAGACCGGACAGATCGCGCTGAAAAAACTCACGCCCGCAAATTTCCGGCGCATCACCGAATTCCTGAAAAAAGGCGGTGCAAACGTGGACTGGAAGACGCTCGAGAAGGCGTACTTCGGCGCGCGGGTCATCGAGCGGAAGCAATACGAGTCCGTCCTCCGCCTGCTGGAAATCTTCGCCGGCCATCTCGCGATCGCCGCCGAGCAGATTGCCATGCGGCAGATGCACGCCGAGCCGCCGCTCGTCTCGCGCGCCCGCGAGATCATCGAGCAGCGCAGCGGCGAGGAACTGCCGCTCACAGAGATCGCGCGCTGCGTCCACGCGAGCACGTTCCATTTCTGCAAGACCTTCAAGCGAGCGACGGGAATGACCTTCACGCAGTACCTCTCGGTGGTCCGCATCGCGAAGGCCAAGCGCCTCCTCTCAAATCCGCAGGCGCGCATCTCGGAGGTCGCATTCGAGGCGGGCTTCGCATCCATCACTCATTTCAACCGCATGTTCCGCCGCGTGGCCGGACAGTCGCCGACGGATTTCCGGCACGGCATCGCGAAGGCATAACGCCGGGTTCGGCTTTCCGCTTGCGCCGGGGAATGGCACGCCCGTAATTGCCATCCCCGCCGGAACTTCAGATGGAATCAAAATCCACACCGCCCACCCACACCGCTCCGCCTCCCGATCCTCTCGGTTCCGGGGAATTCGAGGCCGGTGCCACGGTGAAGGAACTCCACTTTTTCCAGGAGCGAAAGGAACGGCTCGCATCCGCACTCTCGATCCTCGATTCGATCCTCGCTTCGGAACATCGTCCGATCGTCCTCACGAGGCTCCGGCTTGGGACATCCGTGTCTCCAGCCACCGGCACCGCTGCGAAACCCGCGGAGAACGGGCACTCGTGGATCGTCTCTGCCGCACTCATCGGGAGCATCCTGTGCGTCGCGGCCGGCCTCCTCTTCCTGCTCGACGCCGAGCGCCCGGACAAGACGGTGGCCTGGTACCTCGTCGGTGCCGCTGTCATCCTAGGGATCGTGGCGTTCGCATTTTTGAAAAAAGGAAGGCCCGCGCGCGACACGCAGAAGCCATCGCCGGGCGCGGGCGGACAGCCTGCAGACGGCGCGCCATCCGAGGCGGACAAACTCGACGTCGCATTCCGCGAAACCGTAAAGCCCTTGGTCGCCGAACTCAGGATGACGATCAATCTGGACGACTTGGAATCGCTGCTCGGTGAGCTGAAAGCTTACGACGAGTACGGGCGCGACCTGGAGGACTTCCACGTCACGAAGTAGCCGTTTGCCTGGAAGCCCCCGCCTCCTGTTTGCGTCCTTTGCTGAAATGGCGCGCCGGCCAGCACCAGCCTGCACATTGCCGCCCGCGGAAAATGCACGCCGCCCTGGAACCCTGAATCCATCAGGGTTCCGCGGAGAGTGGCTGGGCCCGGAATCGAACCGGGGACACGAGGATTTTCAATCCTCTGCTCTACCAACTGAGCTACCCAGCCTTGCTCTCCCATTGCGGAATTACTGCGGGACCGTTCCGATATTCGAGGTCGGCGGGGCTGTCAAGCGCTTCGCGGTGTGCAGTGTCCAAATTTTGGCGTTTGGAGTTGGAAGTTTGGTGTTGAGCGTTTGGCCCCGCGCAGCGGAATTTCGATGTCCGGACGGGCTCGTGGAAACGCGATTCGCCTGCGGCGGGCCAAACTCCAAACGTCAAAGCAGGCCATTGGCGCATCGCGGATTCATGGGAACCGCATGAAAATCACGCCCATCCTGAGCGGAGCGCCGCGTGCATGAGAAAATCGCTCGCAAAAAAACACGCCGCGCAATCCGCTTTGCCAAATGCACGCGCGTGGGCAAGATCGCGGGCGAGAGCGACACGCCCATGCCCATCTACGAATTTTTCTGCCCGAGCAACCGCCGCATTTATTCCTTCTTCGCGCGCAGCCTGCGCTTCGCGGATCTCTCGCCGCGGTGCCCAGACAATCCGAAGTGGATGTTGGAAAAAATGATCAGCGGCTTCGCGATCACCGGGCGTGCGAACGAAAAGGCGGATGCGCCGGGCGGGGATGATTTCGACGAGTCGAAAATGGAGGCGGCGATGGGCGAGATGGAGCGGGAATTCGGACACGTCGCCGAGAGCGAGAATCCCGACCCTCGCGCGCTCGCGAAGATGATGCGGCGCATGGGCGAACTCTCGGGCCAGAAACTCCCGGCGCAGATGGACGAGGTGATCGCGCGGCTGGAGAAAGGCGAGGATCCCGACAAGCTCGAAGCCGAGTACGGCGATGTCTTCGACGCCATGGACACCGCGGGGGACGCAGAAGCCGGCGGCGACAAGTCGAAGGTGAAGGCACGGCGCGCACGGCGCGTCACACGCGATCCGAAGCTGTACGACATGTCGGAATTCTGCGGGTGACGCGCTGCATTTCCTCCTTTCAACCCTCAACTCTCGACCCGTCTTGAAAGCTTCCCCGACCAACGTCCTCGGCACTCCGCTCGAATGCTGCTGCACGAATCCAATGACTGGCTTTTTCCGCGACGGCTATTGCCGCACCGGGCCGCCGGATCGCGGGATGCACACGGTTTGCATCGTCGCGACGGATGAGTTCCTCGCGTTTAGCAGCGCGCAGGGAAATGACCTGAGCACGCCTGTGCCGGAGTACGATTTCCCGGGGTTGCGCGAAGGGGATCGCTGGTGCCTGTGCGTCACACGCTGGAGTGACGCGCTCGAGGCCGGCTGCGCGCCGCCGGTTGTCCTGGAGTCCACGCACCTCTCCGCGCTCGAGTGGGTCTCGCTGGAGGATCTCCGCGCGCACGCGGCGGCGGGGTAGATCCGATTCGGATCTACTTCGGCAAAGTGAGCGGCCGGTCGCTGAGGCGCGGGACTTCCGGGCCGGGCGGAAGCTTTTCCGCAGAACGCGTCGCGCCGACGATGACCATCCTGCCGTCCTCTTTTTTGCGCACGGAAGGCCGTCCTCTTGCCGACTCCCACATCGTCTGCGAGTACCATTCTCCGTTCACTCCGATTTTCGACAGATAGTACTGGCTCGGGCCGATCATGTGCAGGACGTGCAGGGTGTTGTCGCGGTCGAACTCGTGTCCGAGATCGGCGCCGTTCAGGAAGCGCCCGAGCGGATACGTGGCGAAGATGGTGCCCGTCTTTTCATCCACGATGCGCGCGTAGAGCATCATTTGTTTCGGATGCGGAAATGTGAGCAGCGACACGACGTGGTATTCGCCGGCGTTGTCCTTTGCAGCTGGCACGCCGACGGTCTGGGACCAGAGCTTGCGTCCCTCGCTGATGTCCAGTTTCACCGGAGCGGAGGCGATGTATTTTCCCGTCTCCTGGAAATAGATCGCCGCGCGGACGGTGTAGGTGCCGTATTCGTTCACAGGGTAGAGTCGCACGAGATCCACTGTGCGGCGCATGGTGCCTCCGCTCAGGAGCACCTGCGGCGCATTTTTGTATTCGCCACTGAGCGGCGCGATCAGGTTGCCCTCGCCTTTCATGATCTCGAAGCCGAACCAGCGATCACTGTCGCTGTCGGTGAGCATCACGTCCTTGCCCGCGAGATTGCGGATGACGACGGTGGCCTCCAGCGGCTCGCCGCGGATGAACATGGCGCGTTTCAGTTCGAGGCTGACCTCGAGCTGCGCGCTCGCCGTGGAGAGCAGCGCGAAGAGGAGGATGAAGATGGCGTGGCGGCTCATGTGGTTATTTGCGTTTGACGGTGCGGAACCCGATGTAGAGCGAACGGAAGGCCGGGGTCACAGCTTCGCCGACAAAGAACGCCTCGCCGATTTGCGGCCCGGGCCTCTTTTTCGAAGCCGGATGGACGAACCACGCATCGTCCGCGGGAATCTTCATCACGCGCCCCCACATCGGGATCGGGTCGCTCGCGAACGAGCCGCCCTTGAGCAGCGGGAGTTCCTTCGGGCCCTCCTTGACCCATTCGCACACATTCCCGGCCATGCCGACGACTTTGAATTCGCTCACATCGCCCGAGAAAGCATCCACGGGTGCCCAGTAGTTGGAGCCGTCATCGGTCTTTGTTCCGCCGGGCATCAGCGAATTGTAACCCGCGTTGGAGTTGAAGTTTTTCGGCTTCAGCTCGTCGCCCCATGGATACTTGAATCCCTTCGTCCCGCGCGCGGCGGCCTCCCATTGCTCCTCGGTGGGCAGGTCGTTTCCGCGCCAGCGCGCGTATGCGTAGGCATCCCAGAAAGTGACGCCGACCATCGGGCAGTTCAGATCCACCGCCGCGCCGGGATCCTCGCCGATTTTCTTGGAAGGATCGGCGGGGTGGTGGAAGAGGCGCTTTCCGCGTTTCGCATTCAGGATGATTGTCGTCACCTCGTCGTTCAAATGCCGCATCCTCCGATCGCCGCGCGGGTGGTCGAACTCGTGTTCGCGATCCGGGTTCTGCTCGCACCATGCGATGAACTTCGCGTACTCGCCGATCGTAACCTCGTATTTGTCAATGTCGAACGCCTCGAGCGTCGCCTTGGCGCCAGCCTGCGGGTCGCCGGCGTCGTAGGTGCCCGCAGGGATATTCACCTGTATGTCGAGCTTTCGCGCATTGGATGTGAAGGTCAAAATCACCCGCACGAGCAGGAACATGAGCAGGCTCAGCGTGCAGATGATGATGATGAGGGAGCGTTTCTTCGCCTTGCGGTCCGCCTCCACCGCGCGCCTCGCTGCGTCGTCCGCGGCCTTCATCTTCGCGGCATCGGCCGGGATGACCTTCGGCTCCAGTGCCTTCACGGCCTGGAGAACGACCGGCCAGCCGCTTACGGGATTCGGCCCGCCGGTCATGCGGCCCAGGAGCATCCGCAGGCCGACGGAGATGGACTCCTCCTGCGTGAGCTGCCGGAGGATGGTGCCGACGGTCATCAGTTCGCGCTCGACCGTGACGGACGGATCCTCGCCGGTCCCGGCGATGTTGGACATGCGGGCGATCTTGTCGTTTCCGAGGCGCAGGCTGCCGGCATCCACCGGGCTGTGTGAAAGATTGTGCGACCACAGGTATTGGAGCCCCTCACCGGCGACCTTCAGCACTTGCAGCGCGGACTTTTCATCGAGCTTCTGCCCGCGTGCGATGAGTTCCGCCAGGCTCGCGCCATCGAGGAATTCCTGCGTGAAAAATGCGAGCCTGTTTTTCTCGTCGGCCTCGAAGACGGACATGATGAACGGATGCTGCACGGCGGCCTTTGCGCGTGCATCGGCGAGGAATTGCGCGCGCATTTCCGGATCCTCCGCGCGTGCGGGGTCGAGCACCTTCAGGCCGACGCGCCGGTTCACGCTGAGCTGCAGGGCGAGATACACGCGCCCCCATTTCCCCTCGCCGATGACCTGCTGCACGCGGTAGTCGCCGAGTTGCACACCGATGAGCGGATCAGCGATGTCCTCCGCGACCGCGCGCGGCTGCGCCACGATCCCAGCCTGCGGGACGGCACGCACGGCGACCGCCACGACGGGACTCGGCTTCGCGACCGCCGGCACGGACGCGACCGGAACAGCCTGCACTGCCACCGGCACTGGGGCTGCCGCCGGGACTGCGACTGGCCCGCGGGCTTCCGCGGGCATGTGCATCCTCACAGCAGACACGGCGATGGCGCTCGTCTTGCCGGCGACGCGCGCTTTTTCCGGCGCTGCCGCCGCGGGCACATGGTCGTTGTTGTGTCCCAGCGCCCGGCCGATCTCGGTGATGAGGGCCATCGCATCAACGGGCTTCGGTACCACGGCCGCATCGCCGATCTGCTCGGCGTAATCGGTCAGATCGTAGCCGCTCACGAAAATCGTCCGCATCTTCGGATACGCCTCCTGCAGCGCGGCGCGCAGCGTGAAGCCGTCGGTCGGCTGCATCACCACATCGGTGATCAGGATGTCCACGCCGCCGAGGGCCGCTGCGTGGTCCATCGCCTTCTGTGCATTTGCGGCCACACGCAATTCGTGTCCGGGCAGCGCCCGCACAATGGCCATGAGGGACTGCAAAACATCCGTTTCATCGTCAACAATCAGGATTCTCATGAAAATGGTTCGCTACTCCGAAAGCGTCGGTGACGCCGGGAATTTCTGGCTCAGGCCCGCTGGCTCCGCCTTGGTGTCCTGCAATTCCCCGCGGTAGTAAAGTCGGACGATGTAACCGTAGTAGTCGCGCTTCTCGGTGCGCGCCTGCTGCGTGCTCAGGTCGTAGCTCACCTCGAGCGTCTCCGTGTCGCCGTCCTTCCAGTCCACGGGCGCGGAAGTCCAGCGGTTGCCCACGTCGGCGATCGTCTTCGCGATGTCCTTGCCATTCACGCGCTCGTAGAAAAGCACGAAGACCTTCATCTCATTCACCGCCACCGCCTCCGCCGCGCGCGCGCGGATCGGCACCGCGAGCGCGAACCGTTTCGCTGAGGAAGGATCGGGATCATCCGCCAGCGCCACCGGGCCGAGTGCGAGCACATTGCCATTTGAGGGGCCCGCGCCGCCGACCGTGCGCATCGTGTCCAGCATCGCGGACTCCAGCTTCCCCTTCGCCATCCCGTAGAATACGCCCGCGCGCTCGCCCATGATGAAGATGCGCTTCCACTGCTCGGCTGCCTTGTCCAGCAGGCTCATTTTTTCAAAGGTGAAGGCCATCTCTGCGATCGCGAGCGGATTGCCCGGCTCGATGGTCACGGCCTCGCGGAACTTCACGAGCGCCGCCGCCGTGTCGCCGCTGTTGCGCAGCAGCTTGCCCTGCTCGACGAGTTCGCCGTAACGCGGATCCGGCTTCGGCGTGAACACGCTCAGCGGAACCGGTGTCGGACGCGGCGGCGGGGATCCCGGCGGTTCCGTCGTGGCCTCCGGTGGCAGCGGGAGCGGCTCGGCGTGAGGCAGCAACGGACGCGGCCCCGGCGAACGCTCCTCGCGCGTCGGCAATAGCGGATCCACGAGCAGCGCGCCGGGATTTTCCGGCGGCGGCGAATCGGCGACGATCTTGCTCACATCAATCTTCAGCGGCGGAGGATGCGGGAAGTCGTCGCCATTTTCCGCAAGGCTGCGCGGGGATTTCTTGCAAAAGGCCACCGTCACCGCGCCAAGCTGGAACACGGCGACCGAAGCCAGGATCGCAGCCGCAATCGCCGCCGTGCGCCCGAAGCGCGGAGACTGGATGGGAGACGGAGAGTGCATGAAATCGTGCAGAGTTGGTGAGGGTATCCGCCTGCACGAAAACTGTCAAACTGCGGGAGCAGCAGGTGGTGGCTCAGTTTGGAAATAGATGAAGCAGGAAGCCATGAACCCACGAAGGAGATTTCCTGATTTCATGGCTTCCTGCTTCAAAATGAGCCAGCACCGAGCAGCACGACAGCGCCGATTTTGAAGTTAAACGTTGAGCCTTAAACGTTGGACATTGAGATCGTCGCAGGCGCGGTGCGAATGCGGTTGCGCGTCGTGATATCGGAAGGCCATTGCGCGGGGCTCAACGCCGAACATTCAACGTTCAACGCGAAATCGCGACACCTCCGGGCGATGAAGTGCGTCTGCGCCCCGCCCGGTTCGATATTGAAAGTTGGAGTCCAAACGTTCCCACTTCCGCTTCATGCGAATCTTCGTCCACATCCCCAGCCAGACCCTCGACCTGCTCGACGACTCCGGCGTGCTGCTGCGGCGCTACGCGTGCTCCACATCGAAATTCGGCACCGGCTGCGAGCCAGGTTCGAACCGCACGCCGCCAGGAAGATTCCGCGTCTGCGAAAAGCACGGCCACGGCGCACCGCCCGGCATGATTTTCAAAAGCCGCCAGCCCACCGGCGAAATCGGACGCGCCGACGACGCCGGCGATCACGTGACCACGCGTATCCTCTGGCTCGACGGACTCGACGCCGAAAACGCAAACACGAAGGATCGCTACATCTACATCCACGGCACGAACGCCGAGCATCTCATCGGCACACCCGCGAGCCACGGCTGCGTGCGGCTCTCGAATGCGGACGTGATCGATCTCTTCGACAACGTGATCGAGGGCAGCGAGGTGAACATCGAAGCGGGCGAATGAGGCAGCCGCACGTGAGGCAGCCCGCTTCTTTACTCCCCGCAGCCTGCCCGCGCGTGTGCGGACGAAACCCGCGCACCCAGAATTTCCGAAGAATTCTGTTGTCACAAATTGCCCAGTCCGACTACATCCCCGCCACATGCAACCTGCACAGAAGGGGGTGACACTATAACATGCGTACTCTCACCATCATCGCAATCGCGGCCATGAGCTTCGGTTTCGCGTCCTGCGCGAAGAAGACCCCGCCGCCGGCACCAGTTCCGGACGGCAAGACCGTGCACCATCACCACGGCTACAAGAAGTAAGCTTCCCACCAGGGAGGATTACCCTTTCGAGGCCAGGCTGGATTCGTCCAGCCTGGCCTCACTCTTTTTCCGGGCGCCATGGCTTTGAGGAAGGTCTCCCGGAAATGTGCCCGCTCCCGCGCAGCATGAAGCGCCACGCGAGATCCTGCGCGCGCGAAATCCCGATGCGAGCCCCCGATTCGATCTCCACCGGAGCCGACGGCGGAAAAAATCCCGCCGCCACACCCGCGCAGAAATCCCGCCCGTGATCGCGCCCCGTCACCCCGAGCGCCTGAGCAAGCTTCCCCGGCCCGCTGCAAAGCCACGAGTTGGATTTGTATTTGGTATTTTGTGATTTGTGACTTTGCACACGTCGCCGCGTCATCGCCGCAATCCCCTCCACCGGCTCGATCGCGCGGAACAGCACGAAGCCGTCCTCGCTCCCGCCCTTCACGAGCACGTTCAGCATCCAGTGCATGCCGTAGTTGAAATACACATACGCCGCGCCCGCCGGATGCCGCGCGACAAATTCCCGCGCGCTCGGCCGCGACCACGTGTGGCACGCCTCGTCGTTCAACGCGCCGTACGCCTCCGTCTCCACGATCACGCCCGCACAATTCCGCCAGCGCAGCGTGCATCCGATCAGCTCCCGCGCACACGTCACCGGATCGCGTTGGAAAAATGAACGGTCGAGCGGACTCACGGATCTCCTCTCGGCCAGGAAACACCCGCTCCGCAAGTCGCAAAAAATCTGGGCCTCCACGGGAGTCCGGCGATGTTTTCCTTGGATGTTGGACGTTGAGCGTTGGACGTTAAACGTTGAGCCCGCCGGAGGCGCGTTGCGAATTTTGAAACGGGTTCTGAAATCGAAAGGCCGCTGCGCGGGGATCAACGCTCAACGCCCAACTCCCAACTCCCAACGTCCAAGGACAGAACCGCCCATTCACTCGCCCATTCACTCCGCTTGCCGCGCACGCCGCATCCCGCTACTCACCCCGCGTGCAGCAGCAAAAAACGCCCCGCTTCGCCGAATGGCTCATCCGCAAAATCCTCACCGCGATCGCGAAGATCCCGTACAAGATCACCACGCAGGGGCTCGACCGGCTGCCCGAAGGCGGCTTCCTCATGCTGCCGAACCACCTCACGTGGATTGACGCCATCCTCCTCCAGCTCGCGTGCCCGCGCACCATCCGCTTCGTCGTCTGGGAGTCGTACTACTACAACCGCATCCTCTGTCCGTTCCTCGCCTTTATCGGCGCGATCCCGATCTCGAACACGCGCGCCAAGGACGCCATCCGCACCGCCATCGAGCACATCAAGGCCGGCGAGATCGTCTGCATTTTCCCCGAGGGAGAACTCTCGAAAAGCGGCGCGCTGCTCCGCATTCAGCGCGGCTACGAGGTCATCGCGCGGCAGGCAAAGTGCCCCGTCGTCCCCGTGTGGCTCGATCAGATTTGGGACAGCGTCTTCTCGTATCGCGGCGGCCGCTTCTTTTGGAAAAGGCCGAAGTTTTTCCGCTTCCCCGTCACAGTCGCATTCGGCGAGCCGATGGACGCGCACCGCGCGAATGCCGCCGCGGTGCGCCAGCGCATGCTTGAGGTCAGCGAATTCTGCTATCAGCGCCGCCCATTTCTTCAGGGCCACATCGCCGACGCCTGCCTGCGCGGGCTTAAAAAAAATCCCGGCGAAATTGCGATTGTGGACGGCCACGACGGCACCTCTCTCGAACGCGGACGCCTGCTCGCCGCCGCGCTCTCATTCGCAGACATCATCCGCGAGAACGTGCCGGAGAAACGCGTCGGCATCGTCCTGCCCTCCGGCGCACCCGCGATGCTCGCAAATCTCGCCGTGCTCTTCGCCGGAAAAATCCCGGTGAACCTCAACTTCACCGCCGGCACCGCCGCGCTCGAATCGTCCATCCGCAAGGCCGGCATCGGCACCGCGATCACCGCCGGCGCCGTGCGCGACAAGCTGAAGGAATTTCCGTGGCCCGCGTACGTCATGCTGCTCGAAGGACTCAGGGAAGACATCAAGCGCGGCGCGGTGAAATGGTTCCTCCTCTCAAAAGTGCTGCCCGCCGGACTGCTCGGCCGCATCGCGGGCATCCCGCGCCACGGTGACCGCGGCGAAGCATTCCTGCTTTTCACCAGCGGCAGCAGCGGTGAGCCCAAGGGCGTCGCGCTCACCCACCGCAACCTGCTCGCAAACACGCGCCAGTTTGGCGACATGCTCGACCTCGGCGCGAGCGATGTGATCTTCGGCGCGCTCCCGTTTTTCCACAGCTTCGGCGCGACGGTCTGCCTGCTCTTCCCGATCATCGGCGGAGTGCGCGTGGTCACGTATCCGAACCCGCTCGACGCCGCGAAATGCGCCGCGCTCATCGCCCGCCACAGCGCGACGATCATGCTCGCGACGCCGACTTTCCTGCGCGGCTACCTCAAGCGCGCCACGCGCGAACAGCTCGCCAGCGTGCGCCTCCTCGTCACCGGCGCGGAAAAGTTGCCGCACGAACTCTCCGAGGTGTTCCTTGAAAAATTCGGCATCGAGATCATGCAGGGCTACGGTCTCACCGAGACCTCGCCCGCCGCATCATTCAATCTCCCGAACCGCGTGCCCGACGTGATCCAGGCCAGCAACCGCCGCGGTTCCGCGGGCCGTCTCGTCGGCGGACTCGCCGCACAAATCCGCGATCCCGAGACGGGTGCCATCCTCACGCTGCACGAAAAAGGGATGCTGTGGTTCAAGGGTGCAAATGTCTTCGACGGCTACCTCGACGATCCCGCACGCACTGCGGAAGTGATCCAAGACGGCTGGTTCCGCACCGGCGACCTTGCGCGGTTCGACGAGGACGGATTCCTTTTCATCGAAGGCCGCATGTCGCGCTTTTCAAAAATCGGCGGCGAGATGGTGCCGCACGAAACCGTCGAGGCGCGCATCGTCGAGACCTTTGGATTCAGCGGTGAAGGCGAGCGCGTGATCGCGATCAGCAGCGTTCCCGACGAGGCAAAAGGAGAATCGCTCGTCGTGCTCACCACCCGTGAAATCACGCAGAACGATCTCCGCGAAAAACTCTCCGCCGCCGGAATGCCGAACCTCTGGATCCCGCGCCACATCCTGCGCATCCCGCAAATCCCCGTCCTCGCCAGCGGCAAGCTCGACATCCAGGGCTGCACCGCGTTGGCGAAGCAGGCGGCAAAGTAGGCTCGCCCGGAAGAGCGCGGACGTGAGCTTCCACACACGCCTACAAGCGCATCAATCGTGCATCACGAACGGTTCGCCGCGGTGCAACTCTTCAAAGTCGGGTAGCAGTTCCGCATACCGACCGCTCTTCATCAACTCATCCAGGACGGCATCAACGCACGCGACGTATTCATCAAACGTGTGACCGGGAGGCAACGGAAGCGGTCGGGAAAGGATCTCTGCGAAACTTGAATTTTCGCCCTCTTTCATCGGCCTAGAAAAAGATCGGGATGATCAAAATCGCGACGATGTTCACCACTTTGATCATCGGGTTGATCGCCGGGCCGCTCGTGTCCTTGTAAGGATCGCCGACGGTGTCGCCGGTCACGCTCGCCTTGTGCGCCTCGCTGCCCTTGCCGCCGTGGTGGCCGTCCTCGATGTATTTCTTCGCGTTGTCCCACGCGCCGCCGCTGCTGGTCATCGAGATGCCCATGAAGAGGCCCGTGACGATGCTGCCGACGAGCACGCCGCCGAGGATTTTTGCCCCGTCGGGAATCGCCGCGACGGCGAGGACGGCTGCGATCGGGATGAGCGCGGGGATGATCATTTCCTTGAGCGCAGCCTTCGTGACGATGTCCACACACGTGCCGTAGTCGGGCGTGTCCTTACCGGTGAGGATGCCGGGCAGCGCCTTGATCTGGCGGCGCACTTCGGTGACGACGGCACCCGCCGCGCGACCGACGGCGCTCATGCTGAATGCGCTGAAAAGATACGGAAGCAGGCCGCCGATGAAGAGGCCGATCATCACCTTGGGATCGTTCAGCGAGAAGCCGAGCGTGTCGGCGATCTTCGCTTTCAACGCGACGAGCGCATCGCCGGTGACACCCGTGAGCGCGTGCTCGAGGTGATCCTTCAAATCCACAAAGTAGCTGCCGAAGAGCACGACTGCGGCGAGGCCCGCGCTGGCGATCGCGTAGCCTTTCGTCACGGCCTTCATCGTGTTGCCGACGGCGTCGAGTTCGTCCGTCGTCTTGCGCACTTCGGGCGGGAGGCCGCTCATCACGGCGATGCCGCCTGCGTTGTCAGTGATGGGTCCGAACGCATCGAGCGAGATGATGATGCCGGCCATCGAGAGCATGGCCATGACTGCGATGGCGATGCCGTAGAGCCCGGCAAATGCGTGGGCGCCCCAAATAGCAGCACCGATGCAAAGCACCATCGGCGCGGTGGCCTGCTGGCCGATGGCGAGGCCGGCGATGACGTTCGTGCCGTGGCCGGTCTCGGAGGACTTGGCGATTTTCCGCACCGGCCCGTAGGCGGTGCTTGTGTAGTAATTGGTGATGAGCACGGAGACGCCCGTCATTACGAGGCCCACGATGCTCGCGAGGAAAATGCCCTGCGTGGTCAGCGCCGCGCCTTCTTTCATCGCGAGGCCCGCGGGGAAAATCCAATTCGTGAGCGGATAAAACGCCGCCGCCGAAATCACGCTGCTGACGAGCACGCCGCCCATGAGTGCGGGGCCGGCCTTGCCTCCGTAGCTGTTCACAAAAAGCACGCCGATGATGCTCGTGATGATCGAGACTCCGCCGAGGAGAAACGGATACACGACCGCCGCCGCACTCGCGCCAGTCGCCGCGGTGAGCGCGCCGACGAGCACCGCGCCGATGAGCGACACGGCGTATGTTTCAAAAACATCCGCGGCCATTCCCGCGCAGTCGCCCACGTTGTCGCCGACGTTGTCCGCGATGGTCGCGGGATTGCGCGGATCGTCCTCCGCAAGATCGTGCTCCACTTTGCCCACGAGGTCCGCGCCGACATCCGCGGCCTTCGTGTAGATGCCGCCGCCGAGCCGCGCGAAGACCGAGATGAGCGATGCGCCGAGCGCGAGGCCGATGAGGCTCGCGACCGCCTTGCCGGGCATCAGCTTTTCCACGATGAGGTAGAAGCCACCGGTCGAGAGCAGCGCGAGCGCGACGACGAGCAGGCCCGTGACTGCACCGCCGCTGAATGCCGCCTGCAATGCCTTCTTCGCGCTGGTGCGCGCGCCTTCCGCGGTGCGGACATTGGCCTTCACCGCGATGCGCATCCCGATGAATCCGGCAGCGAGCGAGCACACGGCACCTACGATGAAACCGATCGCAGTCGGCACGTCTTTTTTCCAAAACAGCAGCGCGGCGATCGCGATGCCGATCACGGAAATCGAGACAAGCTGTCGGCTGAGGTACGCCTTCGCGCCCTGCTCGATGGCATTCGCGATGAACTGCATTTTTTCCGTGCCGGATGAAATCGAGAGGAGCGATTTGATCAGCCAGAGTGCGAAGATCAGGCCGAGCGCCGCGCAGGCGAGCGAGATTGGGATGCCGTTTTCGATGAGGGTAGCCAGTGTCAATGCCATAGATGTTTTACAGGGAGGGGAACGCGAAAGGCGGCGCAGATTAGAAATTTAGACATGGCTGGCAAGAGGGATTTGCCTGAGCCCGTGGTTGATTCGCAACCGCGCGTTTGAACTCGCCGCTATTTTGGGGCGCGCGGCGCGACGAGCAGCGAGAGGATTGCTTTCTGCGCGTGCAGGCGGTTTTCGGCCTGCGTGAAAATCGTGTCCGCGTGCGCCTCAAAAACCTCGGCGGTGATCTCCTTGCCGCGATACGCGGGCAGGCAGTGCATGACGAGCGCGCCGGGCTTCGCGAGCTTAACGAGCGCTGCGTCAATCTGATACGACGCGAGCTGCGCGATGCGGTATTCGGATTCCTCCTCCTTGCCCATGCTCACCCACACGTCGGTGTAGAGCACATCCGCGCCGCGCGCGGCGGCTTTCAGATCGTCGGTGATCACGAGCTTTCCGCCGCCGATTTTGCCAGGGGGAAATGCGCGCGCGACGATTGCGGGATCGGGCTGGTAGTGCGCGGGCGCGGCGATGCGCAGCTCGAAGTCGAGCTTCGACGCGGCCCACAGCCACGAGAGCGGGACGTTGCACGCGCCGTCGCCGATGAAGGTGATCACCTTGCCGGAAAATGTGCCGAGCTTCTCCGCGACCGTCTGCAGGTCCGCGAGGATCTGGCACGGATGCTCTCCGTCGGTGAGCGCGTTGATCGTCGGGATGCGGCTGAACTTCGCGAAATTTTCCACCTCGTCCTGCCCGAACGTGCGGATGACCGCGCCATGGCACATGCGCCCGATGACGCGCGCGGTGTCCTCGATCGGCTCGCCGCGGCCGAGCTGGATGTCGTCGGCTGCGAGAAAAATCACATCGCCGCCGAGTTCGCGGATGCCGACCTCGAAGCTCACGCGGGTGCGCGTGGATGACTTGGAAAACATGAGCGCCCAGCACTGGTGCCGCAGCGGATGAGCCTCGTGCCGGCCGCGCGTGGACTTCATCTTCACGGCGAGATCGAGCACTGTGAGGATGTCGTCGCGGCTGGTGGCTTCGAGTGAAAGCAGGTGTTGCATGGAGGTTCCGCCTTGGAAAAAGGGTGCCGAGGATGCCGGGTTCGCGGGCGATGACAAGCCGAACTTTCGCATCCGCCGGGCGAAAATCGGACACGCGGCGTGTTGGTGAGGCACCATTCGGAAGCTGCACCGCACAAGCCTGTCCCTCGTTTCGCCACGCCCGTACGCTCGAGGTTGGGAACCTCGCCTGCTATTTCCCGGGCCGCGGTGTCCGCTACGTCTTGCTCTCCGTGCCGGCCTTGAGCTGCGCGGTGAGCTGGCTCACGCGCTGCTTCATGATTTTACCGGACTTAAACCGCACCGTCGCCCTCGCGGGAATCGCGAAGCTGCTGCCCGGCACGTTTGGGTTCCGCCCGACACGCGGCTTGGTGAGCTTGACCTCGAACACGCCGAAGTTTCGCAACTCGACGTTGTCGCCCTTGGCCAGTGCCTGAATGATCTGGTCGAGCGTCTTCTGGACGACATCGAACACCTCATGCTGCACGAGCCCGGTTTCGTTGCTGATGTTCAGAACGATCTCACGTTTCGTCAATGTAGCCATAATCTCGTTTTGCTAGGACCTTTGCTTCCCCTATGCAAGCCCGGAAATCCCCGGATGTTACGCAGGATGCGGCGGCACCTCGGTGTATTCCAGCGCCCACTCGCGCATGAAGCGAACACGCACCGGCTCGACGCGGTAGATGATCAGTTCGGGATTCTCCGGCGTGCCGAGGTAACGGCGCAGCAGCGGATTCCCCTCCCAGATCGCGTGCAGCACGGCGGCGTCCTTTTCAATGTGCGCCGTACCTGTGATGCGCACCTGGTCGTGGTGCTCGTCGAGGTAGCACAGTTCGCAGCGCGGATTCGCGGCGAGTTCGCGCGTCTTGCCGTAGCTGCGCAGATTCGCGACGTAGATCGTGAAGCCATCCACGCGCACCGGCGACACGGGCCGCACACGCGGCTGCCCCGCCTCGTCCACCGTGGAGAGCATCGGAAATTTTGCGCGGCGGATCACCTCGTGTGAGAGTCGCGTGGCTTCGTCGGGGGAAATGGGCGCGGGTGGCGGCATGGGAGCGAGGGGAACAGGAATCGCGAAAGATTTCAACCGGCGGATCGTGTCAGCGCCCTCTTACTCTTAATCCTAATCGCAGTCGTAATCCCTCTGTCGGCGCGGGATTCACGGATGCGGGAGTAAGATGAAGATTTAGACTAGCAGCCTGTCGGCCTTGACGATTGCCGAGCGACGTGAAGATGAAGCACGCGGAGAAAATCGAGCGCGATCCGCAGTAGATGCAAATATTTCCCG
>Ga0208856_1000167_pt1 | contig 28227 bp, 25 predicted proteins | sample LakMenEpi13Jul12_FD_150690 | JGI IMG/M metagenome (GOLD analysis project Ga0208856, IMG submission 150690) | Freshwater microbial communities from Lake Mendota, WI - 13JUL2012 deep hole epilimnion (SPAdes) | ecosystem: Environmental > Aquatic > Freshwater > Lentic | place: Lake Mendota, Madison...
CACGGACGCCTCGACGGGCGTGCTGCTCGAGAGCGCCCAGGGCCTCTTGATCACCGACACCACGGTGACTGACTCGCAGCGGTTCGGCCTCTTCGCCCGCGGCAATAACTCAGGCACGACGTTCACCAACGGCACGATCACGGGCACCGGCGGCGTGCCGAGCACGGAGCACGGCATCGCGCTCTACGACGCGCAGAACCTGACGATCATCGACAGCACGGTGAGCGACAGCCTGGGGGCCGGGCTGTACGTGACGGGCTCAACGACCGGCACGGTGGTGCAAAACAACGACTTCGACGGCAACCGTTTCGGCATCGTGCTCGTGAACGCCACGAACGCGGTGATTGGTGGGACGGAAGTGGGAGAAGACAACCGGATCGTGGGCGGCGGGGATCCGCTGCTCGGAGAGTATCGCGACGGCATCTACGCGGCCGGCACGAACACCGGCTCTTCGATCACGCAGACCAAAATCGAAAAATGCTGGACGGGCATCAACCTCGACAGTTCGCTCAGCCTGACGATCACTGACGCCACCGTGGAGAAGGCCAGCGGTTTCGGGGTTTATGCCAAGGGCACGAACACGGGCACGTTGCTCGACGACGTGAGCGTCACGCAGGATCCGGCGTCGTCGACGAGCGTGGGCAGCGTGCTGGATGGTGCCACGGGGTTGACGATCGACAACAGCAGTTTCACGGGCGACGGCACGGCGCTGTACGTGATCGGCGGAGCAGCGAGCGTGATCATCGAGGATTCGGACATCTTCGGTGAGGACACGGGCCTCAATGTGCTCGGCTCCACCGGCCTGACCGTCCGGCGCAACGACATCGCCGGGTCGAAGAATGGCCTGATCGTGACCGGCACGAGCACGGGCACGTCGTTCACGGCCAACTTGATCAATGCGACCACGGGCAGTGGCGTCGCCACGTCGTTCTACTCCGTGACCGGGGCGACGTTCGACGACAACAGTACGGAGCCCTTCTTTAGAAGCGGATTCGGGCTTTACGCCACGGGCGATAACTCAGGCACGGTGGTGCGTCGCAACGTGTTCAACAACAACGTGGTGGGCGTCTACCTGAACGCGGCGACGAATATCGTGCTCGGCACGAACGGCACGCCGGCCGACGGCAACACGATCTCGAATTCGTCGTTCGCCGGCCTCCAGGCCGCCGGGGCGTGCACGAACAGCTTCGTGTACGACACCACGTGGGCGAGCAACGCCCAAAACGTGTTCAGCACGGCCACGGGCCTCACGATCAGCCCCACCGCCCCGTGATCGCCCTGGAGTCCTGTGTAGGACAGGCTTCAGCCTGTCATGGTGCGACGCGGTCCGCCTTGCCGCCTGTCTAATGCATCGGTACCCTCCCGCCCGATGGGTTCCGTGCCTGCCCGCTTCGTATGTGTCGTGTGGTGCTGCGCCGTGGTGGCTGCTCTCGGGAGCGTTGCCGCCAGCGGCCAGGATCGCCTCGCGCTCCTGCCGCCCGTCGACTTCAACCTCGAAGAAGACCTGTTCGCCAACGAGCCGATTTCGGATGCCGACCCTGCCGCGGTCGCTCCATCACAGGGGCCGGCCCGGCGCCCTGGCCAGTCGCCCTTTGGCTCGTCGGCGCCTGTGAGCTTGGGCGGCTTCTGGGCGCCGGCCGTCGACGTCTCCGGCCAGCCGACCACGCTCGGAATGAACGCGCAGTTTGCCCGGGTGGCCGCCCCGCTCGTCACGCCACAGGAAGGCGGGCCGCTGTGGCTCGGGATCGCGAAGTTTGGCCGGCTCGAGCTCGCCACCGACGCGATCCTGCCGAATTCGCTCCAGCCGGTGCCCGATCAATTGTGGCTCGTCGAGACGGGCTTCATGCACGTCCGGCCGCTCGCCGACGGCGCCACGGCCGGCGGCACGTTTCTCTTTGGCTCCGCGAGCGACCGGCCCTACGCCGCCGGTCGCGATCTGACGCTGATGGCGATCGCGTTTTACAACCGCCCCGCCGCGAACGACCGCGACGAATGGAACTTCAGCCTGTTTTATTCGCCGACGTCGCAGCTGCCCTATCCACTGCCGGGCCTCGCCTATGTGTGGCGGCCCGACGCCACGTTCGAGGCGAAGCTCGGCGTGCCGGCGGCGATCGAATATCGGCCCGACGACGACTGGACCTTCACGGCAAACTACTTTCCGCTCGTCAACTTCGCGGCCACCGCGCGGCGTCGGCTCGGCGAGCGGCTGGCGTTCCTCGCCTATTACCGCACCGACACGCAGATTTTCTTCCTCGCCGATCGCCTGCTCGACGACGAGCGGTTCTACGTGTTCGACCAGCGGGCGGCCGTGGGGCTCGAGCAGACGCTCGGCCGCGGCTTCGCCCTGGAGCTGACGGCCGCGTATCTCTTCGATCGGTCGCTGTTTCAGGGCACCAACTTCACGTCGGGCCGGACGGATGTCGTGGCGTTTGACCCGGGGCTGGGGCTGTCGTTGCAGCTGCTCTGGCGGCGGTGACGCGGCGGCGGACGGAAGCCCGGGGACTCTGCGTTGTGGCAGAGACAGGCTGCCAGCCTGTCCTACAGGGAGTCGGCGATTGCGTCCCAGAGGGCGATGCGGGCTTCGAGGCACTGTCGTGCGGTGCGCGAGGCCGCGGCCCACTTCGCCTTGTCGTCGCCGCACAGGCTGGCCACGATCCGGCGGCAGATCGGGGCGTGCTTGGCGTCGTCGTGGGCGATGTGCCGCTCGAGATAGAAGCGGAATCTGCCCCAGGCGGCCGGATCCTGCTCGGCGAGCGCCGTCACGAGGTGCCGAAACATGTCGGGGATCACGTCTTCGCGGCCGTAGGTGAAAGCCGCCGCGATCGCCGGCGTGGAGTCGGAATCGATGATCGCGAAGGTCGTGCGGACGAAGCCGGCCACGGCAGGGGGCAAACCGGCCGCCGCCAGGGCCTCGGTGACGGTCGCTCCATCGCCCAGGGCGGCGAGCATCTGCTCGACGGGCCGCGTGTCGGCCCCGGCCGACTCCATGCTCTCCACATAGAGCTCGAAGTGCGAGGCATGGCCCCCCTCAGGCAGCTCGTCCGATTCTTCGTCGAGCACGATCTCGTTGACGAGCCGCCGGGCCTCGCGGTCGGGCGTGGGCAGCCAGGGAGCGGTCGTGCAGGTGAACTTCTGCTGGAGTGCCTTGAGCAGGCACTGGAAGTCCCACACCGCAAACACGTGCTGCTCCATGAAGCGGCGCATGCGGTCCGGAGAATTGACGAGCCCATAGAGGCGATGCCCCACGAGCCGGTCGCGGGCGTCGCCGAGGTCGATGCGGAGATGTGCGGGCGCGAGGAGCGTGTGAGATGGCACGGTGCTCATCCGGATGGCCTGTGGGGCAAGCGTCGCGCCTGCCGCCTTTCCCCTTATTTGTAGGCCCGTGGCAGCCCGCGTCGAGGGTGCCGTTCGGGGCGTCGCTGCGCAGGCGTTTTGTGGCTACGAGGGCAGGGGGAGCACTTCCTGGCTGTGGCTGCGGAGGAGTCGCTCGACCTCGGGAGCGACGTCCGGGCCGAGAAACACCTTGTCGACCAGCTCGCGGAGCAGGCCCTCGCGGGCGATGTCGTCGCTCGTGAGGCGAGCCACGAGCAGGCCCACCCGCGGGTCGAGGATCAGCGACAAGAGTCGTTCGTTGAGCCCGTCGTGGGGCTTGCCGCGCGGTTCGTCGTCGAGCATTGTCGCGGTGGCGGAGAGGGAGCCGATCCGATACCCCTGGCCCCGGGCCCGCGCCATCCAGGCCGTCGTCGCCGTGCCCGCGTGGTCGTTGACGAAGACCACGTAGGGCACCCGCACAGGCGCCCGCTCGGGAAACATGTGGGCGAGGATGGCCTTCACATACACGGTCGTGCCGGCTGCGGGCGTCTGGTTGACCTCGACGATGCCGCCCCCGACCTCGCGCCACGACCGCGTGATGTCGGTGGTCATGTAGTCGATGCCCATGGTGTCCATGCGAAATGCCGCGGCGATCGTCTCGGCCATGGCACGGTTGTCGGGATGGACGTGGTCCGACACGTCTTCGTACGTGCCCCCCTTCGACACGTTCGAGATGCCGCGCACCGCAACCGCTTCTCCCGCTCGCGGCACGCTGTCGAGCGACAGGCCCTGCCTGGTGAGATGCGCGGTGAGCTCGGCATCGACGTCGATCGACGATTGAAAGGGCCGGTCAGCCCCCGTGTGCGACCACCGCCGCGCGTTCTCGTGGTCGATGAGCTGGCGGATCGTGCTTGCGCCGTCGCCGGTCACGGCAGCCGGGCGGCGGGCCACGGCCCATGCAAACCGCCCGCCTGACACGGCAAGGCGATGGTCGTCGCCCGCGATCTGTCGCTCCACGAGGGCGCCGCGGGGGCAGTATTTCAACGCCTCACGGATCGCCGCCGCACACTCCTCGACGCTCCTGATGCCAGTGAAGACACCGTTGCCCTTGCCGTTGCTGACCGGCTTCACGACGAGTGGAAACCCGACCGCTCGGGCCGCCTGCGCGGCGACCGCGTCGAGGGCCCCGGCGGCTGCGGGCGGCACCATCACATGCCACATGGCGGGCAGGCCGAGCCGTTGCACCACGGCGTTCGACATGAACTTGTCGATCGCGAGCGCCGTGCCCACCGCCGAGTCGCGATCGTTGCTCGTGCTCTGCACGAGTCGTCCGCTGGCGCCCTCGCCGAGCAGCAGAAATTTTTTCGTGTGGGGCACAACCAGTGCCGGAATGCCGCGGTGCCGCGCCAGCGCGAAGAACATGCCGAACTCCGTCCCGGCTTCCGCACGAATCGTGCCGGTCGCTCGCAGCTGCCCGATGGCAGCCGTGACGGCAGGCTGCGGCGGTTGGGCCGGAGCCGGCGCGAGGCACTGGCTGATGACGATGTCGGCCAGGCGCCACGCGGCTGAGAGGATGTCTGCGGTCCGCACCTCGTCGATGAACGACGCCGCCACGGCCGAGTGGATGCCGGAGCGGGTGGTCGTGACGAAGAGAGCGGGATGCGGTGTGGGGGCGGCCCGGCGATCGAGCCATTGCACGAGGCAGGCCACGAGGTGGCGGCGGGATGCCATGCCGTCGGCCTGGGCGGCCGCGGCCAGATCGGGCGGGTCGATGCCGATTGCGAGATCAGTGACTGTTGCGAAGAGGCGCGGCCATGGGATACTCGTCTCGTGGATCTCGTCCCAGGTGAGCACCACGACCGGTCGGTCGGCGTAGAGGCTCGTTCCGTACAGGGCTCGGATGTGGATCTTGTCGCACCCTCGTGGGAGCGGCTGGGCGGTGGGCGCTGCGGTGGAGTCGCGTCGTGTTTCGGGCATCACTGGAATTTCTGCCGGACGGTTTTCGTCACTGCGGCCTGACGACGGAGGTCGTGTGCGACGAGCACGCGATCCTCACGGCGGAAGGTGATTGTTGTATCGCGGAGGTCGAGGATTTCGATCCGGTGGCGTTTCGGCCGCTCTGCCACGCCCACCGCCACGGCCAAATGGTTCACCTGCGGCCCAGGCAGCACGTCGCCCTCATTTTGGCCCATCGACGCAGCTTGATGGAACTGAGCAGTACGCTCGAAAGCTACCATCTTCGCCGGGGAGACGCGGTCACGCTGCTCGGCGGCGACGGCTACGCCGGCTCCTATTTTTCGGTGCTCGGCAGCTACGGCACGCCCGTGCAGGCAAGGATTCTCGGGGGCATCGTCGAGCCGGGCACGCAGCGGCTGCTGAACACGCGCGCCCGCCCCTGGGTGCCGCCGCCGGCAGCGGAGCCTCGGCACGACCGCGCGCCGCTCATGATCGGGATCGCCGGCGTCCGCATGGATTCCGGCAAATCGACCGTCGGCCGGAATCTCGCCCGGCAGTTCGAGGCGGCGGGGCAGACCGTGGCGTTCGGCAAGGTGACGGGCTTCGGCTGTCTCTACGAGACGCGGGCCATCGTCGACGGTCTGGCGGTCGACTTCACCGACTTCGGCCTCCCCTCGACGTGCGGCCCCGACACGGCGCGGATCGTGTCGCTCGCCTCGCAGGTGGTCGACGCGCTTGTGGCGGCGGGGCCCGACGTGATTTTGCTCGAGTTTGGCGGCGACCTCATCGGCCCGTATCGGGTCACGGAGTGCCTCGAGGCTCTGGCCCCGCGCCTCGATCACCTCGTGTTCGTGGCGTTCGACCTGTGCGGTGTGTATGGGGCCGTGGAGCACCTGCGGCCGCTTGGCATCGTGCCCGACACCATCAGCGGCCCGATCGCCAACAACCCGCTCGGCATCACCCTGATCCGCGAGCAGTTGGGGCTGCATGCCGAGTCGAGCCTCGAGCCGATGACCGAGGCCGTGGCCCGCATCTCCGACACAGCCATGCCGCGAGCCCGCTGACGGCGAGCATGCCCGGCTCGGGGAGGTTGAAACAGCCTCCTGTGAGGCCGGCGCCGGCTCGTGTGGCTGAATTCGCCTTGCGGCGGTGCGGGCTGCCGCTGTATTTCTTGCGGTCATGCCCGACCCCGACGTGCTCGATCTCGAGCAGTTCAAGCCGATGCTGGCTGCGATCCTCACGATCGCTGTCTGCCTCGTCATTCACGCGTTCGTGCTGTTTGGCGTGTTGCGCTGGCAGCTGAGGTTTCGGCGCAGGTTTCCGGCGGCTCGTGGGGCGTGGCTGGTGGTGCCGTCGATTCTGCTCGCGACGGTGATGCTCGTGGCATCGAGCTTCCTGCAGATCGTCATCTGGGCGGCGGTGCTCTGGCGGTTCGGGAACTTCGAAACCGTCAACGACGCGCTCTATTTCTCGGGCACGACGTACACCACGCTCGGCACCGGCAAGCATGTGCTCGTCTCGCCCAACCGCGTGCTCGAGCCGGTGGAAGCGATCAACGGCACGTTGGCCGCGGGCCTCAACACGGCGCTGTTGTTCTCGATCCTTTCGAGCATGGCCAAGAAGCACGCCGACTACGACGACTTCTTCCGCTAGGCCGCTTCGGGCAACAGCCAGCCGTTGGTGAGCACGCGCAGGCCGCGGCTGCGGGCGGCGTCGAGCGTCTGCGGCGAAATCGTCTCGCAGGCCACGATCCCGATCGCCGTGAATCCAGCCTGGGCGAGGGCTGCGGTCCGCCGCACGGCGCGGTCGAGGTCGTCTGAGTCGGCCGTGCACGACGCTTCCACGACGGGGAATCGTGGCCATGTCGCGTCTCCTGTGGTCGGTGCGAAGTATAAACCATGGCCCTCCTCCGAGCCGGCTACACTGGAGGCCCGGTAGTTCATGCCCATGCCTTTCGCACTCCTTCTTCCGGCCATCTTCGCGAGTCTTGTGCTCGGGGCGACTGCGTTTGGGCAGCCCGCCGCGCCGCCCGCGCACAAAAAACATGCGGCCGTGCAGGCGGCTCCGGGAGAGGGCGAATCCGGCGACAGCGAGGCGATGGATGAGGCGGCCGATGCGAAGCCGCACGCTGGCCCGTATCGCAGCCCCTACAAGCTCGCCTTCAAGGTGCCGCTGCACGATCTCCTGTTCGACGTGAACACGCCGCGGGGCAGCGCAGCGGCCCAGAGCACCGTGCCGATCGCCGAGTGGTATGGGCCGCGGGTGCGGCACGAATGGGGCTCGTGGGGCGTGCCGGCGCGGGTGTTCGACTGCCCGCCGGGCGTGTGGGAGAAGCCTGCCGAATGGCGGCGGGAGCGGGTCGTGGCGGCTGCCGCGCGGTTCATCGGCTACGAGTATCAGCACCATCATGTGCCCGACTGGAATCCGCCCGCCGACTGGCCGTGGCAGCATTGCTGCGCCGGCCGCAACGGCAGGGGAGTCGACTGCAGCAACTTCAGCGGTTGGAACTACAACTGGGCCTTGGGCATCCACCTCAACACCGACATCCACAAGCAGGCAGCCCAGCGGACGGCACGGTCAACGCATGGCGAGCTGCGAGCGCACGTGATCGAGCGTCCAGACGGCAAGCCGGGCGAGTGGTACGACGAGCTGGTGGGCACGCTGCGGGCAGGCGACCTGCTCTACATCCGCAACAACTCGCACACGAAAGTGACGCACGTGATCATGTGGGTCGGGGAATGTGCCTCGAGCCCCGACGGCACGCCGCTGGTGATCGACTCGACGGGCGGTCGCATCAAGGACAGCGACGGCCACGCCATCCCGTGCGGCATTCACCTGCGCCCGTTCAAGAAGGGCAGCTGGTATCACGGCAGCTTCGATCACGCCCACCGCTGGGTGAAGTGAGGCCAGCGGCACGATTGCCGTGCGTCACGTGGCGATCGCCCCTGCGTGAAGCCTCCGTTGACCGTCGAGTACGATAGCTGGGTCATGCACACGCTCACTCGCGCCGAGGTTCGGGAGGTCGATCAACTCGCGATCGAGGAGTATGGCCTGCCCGGGATCGTGCTCATGGAGAATGCCGGGGCTGGCGTGGCCCGGCTCCTGCATGGCCTCGGCATCGATGGGCCCGTGGCGATCGCCTGCGGCCGGGGCAACAATGGCGGCGATGGGTTTGTGATCGCCCGGCACCTCGAGCTGCTCGGGCACGACGTGCAGCTCCTGCTCGCCGCTCCGCTGGCTGCCTATGCGGGCGATGCGGCCGTGAATGCAGAGGTGGCGAAACGGTCGGGCCTGCGGATCGTCGATCTCGCGGAGGCGTCAGCCGGCGACTGGCGGCAGGCGCTCCACGGGGCTGCCTGGATCGTCGATGCATTGCTCGGCACAGGCGCCACGGGTGCCCCGCGCGGCGCAGTAGCTACGGCGATCGCGGCCATCAATGACGTGCGCGGCCAGGTTCCCGGAGAGGGCAGGGCGGCGCGGGTGCTGGCCGTGGACATCCCCTCCGGGATGGACTGCAACACGGGCGAGCGGCCGGGGGCCTGCGTGCGGGCCGATGCCACGGCCACGTTCGTCGCGCCCAAGCCGGGGTTTGCCGCGCCGGGGGCCCAGGCGTTTACAGGCGCCGTGCACGTGCTCGGCATCGGAGCCCCCGCGGCGCTCCTGGCCCGGTTTGGGCTCAGCCCGGCCGAGTGACGTCTTCAGCACTGAATGGCCTGCCTCGAAGATACCGGTGCCGGAATCGAATTCGGTCAGTTCCACCTAAATTCGACGGACAACCTCCACTTCAACAACGCAGTCGGTTTCCCGAATGATAAACAACACGCGCAGGGGTGGCGCGTTCAGACTGTATAAGCCTTCGGCAACCTCGTCACCGATTGATCCAGATGCGCTCGAGAGCGCGAGATCAATCGCCTGGACAGCCTCGGCAATATCTTTTCGATCGGTTGCCGATATCCAGAGGCTTGCCAGGTCTTGCTATGCATCTCGATGCCACGTGACCGTGTAACGGATCATTCGTCGGTCGAAAGATCTGTTTCGAGGGCCCGAAGCCCTTGCAGAATGTCAGCAGTTGAGCGGCCGGGTTTGTTTAACGCCGCCCGCCTCCGCGCTGTTTCGATATCACCATCGGAAAAGCGTCGTGCAAAAAAACCGAGTCGATTGCCTTGAGCATCAACAATTTCGACACTCTCCTGTGATTCTGCCAAAAGCCGGGCTTGCTCGGCGCTCAAAACCAGTTCGACCATGGTGGCTACCCTCTCTTTTGTAACGCCCGCACCACGAGTGTACAGAAGAATACTTCCTTGTCAATGCCGTGGCGACGAGCTCTGAGGGCCTGCCTTGGAAATCCTGATGTAGGAAATCCAACCCCGGCAATCACCCGGCGGGGATCATCACGCCGCGGGTAAACACCATCGCGGCGCCCGCGTTTACGATCGCTTCGCGGGCCTTGCGGTCGGCCTTGTAGCCGAAGAAGAGCGCCCGGATGTCTTAATCGGGGTGGGTGGCTCGCAGCCGCTCGATCACCTTCATGAACCGTGCGACTTCCGTCGGACTCACGGCAGCCTGCACTTCGCACACCACCATCACGGGGCGGGCATCGATGGTGCCGCGAACGACGAGATCGATTTCGTGATGGCCGCGGGCGCCTTCGATTACCTCGGGCTGGGCGGAAGCCACCTCGAGCAGGCGGGTGCGGATCTGCGGGATGGTGGCCATGGCGATGTCTCCCTAGGGAGCAGTATACGACACCTCAGGACAGTGTACATGCGCACACGTTCGTGTCAATGGCCCTTGCGCAGGTGATCCAGCACGGGCTCTGGCGTCAATACGTGGCGAGTTGCCGTTCGTCGATTTCACAGCGGACGACGCGGCATCCCGCGGCCTGCACGTCGCGGATCGCGGTTCGGATTGCATCTTCGAGCGTAGCGGCTTCGCGATGAAACGCCGCGTAGGGCTGGCTTGAGCGGGGTACAAGAAAATCAGCCTGCAGCCTTGGGGGCGTGCTCCCGAATCCACTCGCGCACGATCGCGGCTTCGTCGATTCCCCTGGCCCGCGCAGCTTCTCTGACAGTGACCGCCTCTTCGGGATCGAGGTGGAGCACTAGATCCTCCCCCTTCGTGGGCTTCGCAAACACCGGGCCCTCGACCGCTTCGAGTTCATCCTCGTAGTCGGTGAGGTCATGCGTAGACCAAAAGGCGGCCAGTTCCGAAATCGAGTCGGTTGCGGGAATGGGTGGTTGAGTCATCAGTTTCTCCAACGCAGAAAGCGGCGTTTTTCTTTAGCGGTCATGGGCCGGGCCGTCACCGGGTATCCGTTTCCGTCAGGAAACGCGATCACGACACAAAAAAGGTACCGGCCAGTCTGGGTTTGCCCCAGGCAATAATATACCGGACTTCGCCCTTGCGGTTTTGTCCGTAGCACGAGCGCGTCTCCGAAGCAGACCTGCTCGACCTCCTCGGCAGTGACGCCGTGGCCGGCGATATGCTCCACGCGGTCATCGCTCCAGATGAATTGGTAGATCAGCACTTCAGGGATGCCCTGGCTGCAACGAAGAATAGATAGGAAGGAGTGTACAGAAGTGCACAATTCTGTCAATGTTGCCTCTGGTCGCTGGTAGAACAGTCTGCGGCCGGGCCTCGATCGCCGCCGGTGTTTCCGCGGAGGGGGCCTCGCCGGGCTTAGCCACCGCACCATCAGGTCGCGTTCATTACCGGCTGCCGTGCGCATGCGCTATATACACCGGAGTGCCGCGAAACCCCTCAGCGCAGGCTTGGCGCGCCACGGCTACGATCGGTCCTGGAGGGCGATGACGAGCTTCTTGCCCAAGGCGGCCGCCATCCGGTCGAGGGTGGAAACCGTCGGGTTTGCATCCACGAGATTCTCGAGCCGGCAAATCGCCGCCCGGCCGATGCCGGTCTTCGCGTGGATGTCCGCCAGCGAGAGCCCCTGCTCCTGCCGCTCAGCTTTCAGGAGCTCGGCGGCCCGCGAGAGTTCGACCTCGGCGGCCTGCTGCTGCCTGCGAAACGCATGCGCGATCCGGGTGAGATCCGCCTTTTCATCGCGCACAATCGCATCCTGCAAACGATGCAATTTGGCCTGCGTGTCGGCCGAAAGACGGATCGTGGCTCTCTTTGACTTGCGTTTCATTGCTCACTCCTGATCGGGCTCAAATGCCGTCACGGGCAGAATCGTGTCGTCATCGACATGTTCGTAGACGCATACCAGCAATCGGCCAGCGGAAGTCGTGCCAAACGCGACCGGGCGCCCGGTGGTTCGGCTGATTTCGAGCTTACCGGGGTCACATACGACCTCCTCGAACTCATCCTGCGTGACGCCGTGTTCGGCCAAATGCTCCACCAGACATTGGTTCCAGAGGAACAAGTAAAACGGCATCAACTACCTCTACTCTAGGCAGCGTTGCAATGAAAAGCAACAGCACGAGACGATCAAGAAGTGTACGCATGATCACTTTTTGGTCAAGGGCGGTGTTGGCCTGCGTTGGAGATCCTGGTGCAGGAAATCCAATCTGGTTAGCGTTGCCTGGCACGCTCACGCCGGCGGCGGCCTGCCGCATGTGGGGCAAGCGTCCCGCTTGCCACTGGGCTACGTCGGCACTGCGGAGTGCCGCTCTAGAGGCCGGTCGCGGCGAGACGGTGACCGTGCCGGCTGATGCGGCGGCGCTGATGCAGGCGGTCGCCTGGCAGACCTCTGAAACGTGGCGCAAGAAAACGCGGGCTTGGTATCTCAACCCGCGTGGGCGATAGGGCCGATGGCCGCTACCACGCTTTGTGCCGCCTTTGGGCTCACCACACGCTCGGCACGGGCTCTTCGCCGCTGTCGATGCCGCTGCGGGTGGAGAGCCGCTTGTGAACGCTCGGCGTGATGTCGTGCGAGATCGTCCGCACGCTGCCGTCGCCAAACGCCATCGCGAAGCCGCCCGTGTGCGGGCCGCCGAAGATTGTGGGGGCCGACGTGTTCTTGGCGTCTTGCCGCGGGGCTTCGCCTCCGAAGCGATCGTTGCTGCTGCAGGTCGCGGTTTTGCCCAACGCGGCAAACGCAAGGTTTCGTTGGCTGTCCCTATTCGTGCCGATAGTGACTGGTGCTGCAGTAAATCCATCAAGGCATCATTTAACAACCTTCGTGGACTCAGAAATCGCCTTCCGACAGTGTGTACGGGTATGGAGCTCCCGAGTACTGTAGCCAGCTACTGCCGCTCACAAGTGGTGAGTTTGTCGAGTAACCGCCGCCAACAGCGGGCTTGCTGTCAGAGGTGACAAGCTGCGCGTAAACATGAGGCGCTATAGAATCCCGCAAAAACAGCGTGTGGCCGTCTGCGAAAGTCGTTACCACTCCTCCAGGATGATTAGACGAAGGAGCGTAATCGGTACCAGTATTAATCACCTTTAGCGACGCGGTTCCCTTCAAACCAAATACCGGTACGGTTGACCAATTCGCTGGAATGGACGAAGCATTGAGAATTTCGGGCGATATTACCGTCCAACTTGTCTGAGTAACGAGAGAACCATTCTTTTCAGAGAATAAAAGGGTATTCGTAGTGCCGTCGGCTGCGGATATTACATCTAAGTTCGTACGAGCGCTAGCATAAACACTGCCGCCAGCAATTCGAGAGCTGTCGAGCATTACGCCATCGCCTTTTACTTGCTTCAAAGTGACAACTTGGCCAGCTCCAGCATTGGCGGCGTACGCGATTGACGAGCCCCCGACAGTGTCTGACGGTGACGTGGGGCACGCAAAAATGGAAATAGTTACGGGTGTTGATGGGCCTGTCCCTGTTTCAAATGTGCGGTAAACGTCCGTTCTCTCCAACTGCGGCATCAACACTACCGGCCACGAAGGAGTCGTAGCGCTAGCTGCAAAAGTTGGGTTGGGATGAGTGTTTCTCCATCCGGGCAGTGCCTGCCTTGCGCCATCAAACGCAGTGCAGGCCTTGCCGAGTTGGCTCAGATTGTTTGAGCAAGTGTTTCGTCGGCCAGCCTCGCGGGCACTCTGCACGGCGGGCAATAGCAATCCCATTAACGTGCCGATGATGGCGATTACGACGAGAAGTTCGACGAGGGTAAAACCGGTTTTGGAAGGTGAGGGTCGCATCGCTGGGGCTCCGCGCGAGCCGAAGCTCGCAAAATAAGGAATCGTGGATAACCTAATTGTCGGACGTTGATCGCTATTTGTCCAGTTGGCGGTCAGTGGGGCACGAACGTTTGGCGGACGGTAATCTGGCGGACCTGACGGCTTGACGGCTCATAGCAGCGGATCCGGACCTCAAGGCCTCGCAATGGAACGGGGTAGGGGGCAGACGTTTCAGCCTCCGCTGCGTCGTCGACGATGTCGTTGCCGTTGTCATCCTTGCCGTTTGTGCCTTGGTCTGCACCGTCGATTCCGTCCTCGTCAATGCCGTTGAACTCGTAGTGGAGGCTCCACGTGTCGTAGGTGGGGGCCAGCATCGTGGACGGGGACGTGGACGGAGAGTTATTCTTGTAACTCACGCCCCAGCCTTTGAAGGCGCTGTTGCCCGATGCAGGAAACGTGCTTCCGACGGTCGCGGGCGTCGATTCGGAGTTCCAGTTCAGGTTGACGTAGGCGCCCGTCGATGAGGCGCCCGTGGTGGTCGGGGCGCTAGGGTCGAATACCCTCACGTCGAACGCGATCACGTTGGTGAGGATGACGTCGTTTCCCTCTCGTCCAGTTCCCGACAAGACCAGCCCCGGCAACGTCCCATCGAAGAAAAACGGAAATACGGGTTTGTGGAGAAACCGATTTTCCCGCTTGGTAAGGTCGCCGAGAGAATTGGGGTAGAGGCGGCCGCTTTCCAGCCGGCAGGAGAGGTCGTAATTGACGTAAAACTGACCCCAGTTGCCCGGAGAAGCGACAGAGTTGCTGCCCGTTAGGAAATCTCCGGCGCCGACGTAGGCCATCGACAGCAGTTGGCGGCGGTAGAGCGTGTAGAGCGTCGTGCCGGCGACGGGCTGGTCGGCCGACTGCTTGCAGAACCACGCGACTTCCGCGAACTGCGACTCGATCGATGAGTTTCCGTTGAAGACGCCGACGAAGGGCTTGCCGAGGCTCTTGGTGGTGAACATGAGAATGTCGTCGCAGTCGGCATCGAGCGCCGGTGCGGCGTTCGTGGTGTCGGTGGCCGGGCCCTCGATGATTTCGAGGTAGCCCGAGTCCCTGTCGGGCCGCACGGGCGGTAGGGTGGTGACCGTGATTCCGTTGAGATCCCTGCGGAGCATCTGTGCGACACCCCGGAGCTGCTCGTTCATCGTGGTGGTGGACTGACTGCCTGAAACACTACGGCCGAGGACGCTGAAGAGCTGCGCCACCACGCCCATGATTATGAGCGACATCGTGGTCGCGATGAGCATCTCGACGAGCGTCATGCCACGACGCAGCATTCCGCACGAAGAATCGCCGTACGGAATCATTGGATGATCCTTCGCAGTAGGATCGCGTCGCGCACGTTGTGGTCCTTGCCGGTCTCATAGCCGACGGGAATCGAGCGATCGAAGATGTAGAAAGCTCGATTTCGCCGGATGGGCTGGATTTCGTTGCCGGCCGTGTCGAAGTAGCCGATCGTGACCCAGACCGCGAACACGCTCGACCGACTCGTGACCATGTTGGCCATGCGGGTCTGCATGTCGTAGCGGAAATAGGCATCCAGGTCGTGGTTCCGGGCCCGCTGCAACTGCGGCGGCCACGAGGCCGTGTTGTCGGTCGAGTCGTCGCGAATTTCGGTGAGAATGGTGAGCAGGCTCGTGGCGGCGGTGCCGCTCACGAACGGATTCGGAGGCGACTGCTCATTCCACGACGGTGGAGAGAAAGGAGGCCGCACGGTGAACGTCGTGCCGGAAACGGATGAAGACCCAGTCGTCGCTACGCCGAGAAACGGCGGCGTGACCGTGGAGGATCCGCTTGAAATAGCGACCTTCCCAAACAGCGGGTTCCAGGACGTGCCGGTGCTGATCGTAGCCTGCGACATCGCACTCATCGCCATAGTGTTGATGTTAACGCGGCCGGGCTCACGGAACTGCGAAATCTGGTTGATCGGAAACTTGTCGAAACCTATGGTCGAGGCGTTTGTCGTGGATGCCGAAACGGTGACGTAGGAACCTGTAAACCGGGACGGCACGTGGAGGAAATCGAGGATTCCGGGCTTACCACTCGTGCCGGACGTTCCGATCACCGCCTTCCACGGATCGGGCGGCGTTGTGCCGCTCTCGAACAGCCCGCAGAGGTGGTTGAAGGGCCGCGTCCCCGCCGCCCAACTCCCGGTCGAGGTACCGGAAGCCGTGGTGTGTTGCGCGGGGAGCCGGAAGCCGTTGGGCGTGGGTACGAGGGCGATTTCGGCCGCACTCGCGAACGGCCGATTCGCCCAGATGAGCCAAGGGTAGCGGGTGGTAGGGAATCGGCCAGGATTCGCCGTGTTCGCGTTGTTTGTACCCGACACCAACGTCATGCTGCCGGTGGTGACGGTGCTGGCCTGAAGCTGGTAGGGCTTGTTGGGCGCTGCCGGCGGCAGTAGTCCCTCGGCCCCGCGGCCGGCAAGCGCGGGCGTGCGGAATGCGTCAGGATTCGTCAGCGAATTGACGCCGGTCGAGGCGTTGACCCGACGGTTCCAAATGTCGCTCTCGTTGGCCGTTGCCCCCGTGTCGGTCGTCTTGCCGCCGCGCTCGGTCGATGCGTAACGGTAGGCGGCCGCCGGTGAATTCGGCTCGTCGTAGTTCGTTCCCGCCGTGGCGTTAATGTCGTTGTTGGTGGTGGTGGCGGTGTTGACGACCGTGAGATCGACCGGAAGCGAGTCGACAGTGAGGTATGGATTCGTGGTAGAATTCCATGCCTTCGTCGGATCGGCGAGCCGCTGCAGGTGAACGACAGCGAAGTTTTCATGCGTGCCGTTTTGCATGAGCAGCGGCTTCCCATTCGCATCGAGGAACGGCGCACTTACGCCGGCGGGGTGCGCGGTGAAGGCATCGAGCGGTTGATCGACGGCGTTGGCTGCATTTAGCTGCCGATCGTAAAGGTGCGGTTTCGCGCTGACGTCTGGAGTGAACTTGGAGCCGCTAGGAAGCAAAGAGGTATAGCCATCCATCAACTCCTTTTTTGCGTTTGTCGAATCATCATCGTCGAGATAAAGCGGTTCGCTAATAGATGCTGCCTTGCCTTCTGGCCGGTCGAAGTAGCGATCGACCAAACCGTTTGTCCCGCTTCCTCCCGGATTTCCTGGGTCTACCGGGCTCGTAAAATTAAAGCCTAGGTAACCCGTTCCCACTACGACGTAGCGGCTTTGGGAAGGCTGCACCATCGTAGATGCCGCCTGCGAGGAGCCCGACTGCCAGAACACGGCGCCTACTTTTTCGCTTCGCTGGGCCGACGGGGGAACGGTGAAGTAAAAGATGCGGTCGATCGAGGCCGTGGAGCCCTGCCGCGACGGATCGACGATCCAGGCCGATGTGCCCGATGTACCCGTGGCGAACGGGTTTGAACCGAAACCGGTTCCATTTTTTACATCACCACGTACCGTCACCAGCCGCCAGACCGGCGATCCGGTGCCGGACGTGGTGGTGTTGCCCGTGCCAGAGTGCGTGCGGGCGAGATCTAGCGTGGCGGTGCGTTCGAACCGCGTGGTGGACGTCGAGCCGGAAACGAGTTCGGCCGGCAGCGGCTCTCCCCGACAGGCCGGCCCTGAGGTGCCCGACTTCATGACGTCGTCGATGCCGTTGCTGGAGTACTGCTTGGCCTGGGAGCCCCACGGGCTGTAAAGCTCGACGAAGAACGCCCCACGCGGGCGATAGGTCTGGTCAAAGTCGTCGTCAGCCTGGGTTTGATCCGATTCGGTCACCTTTTTATTTATGTCTGTGTCGTCCGTCTTGCGGTCGTGCCAGGCCAGTGACTCCGTGAGCAGGATTTCCGGCCGCTCCGCTCCCCACACCCGCTTCGACACGTTCCACGACGTGCTGCCCGCCGCGAACGTCTCGTCATAGTCGAACGGCGTCATAATGGAGTCGTCGTCACGGAAGTCGACGACGTTTACCGCCCACTGGGCGAGTTGCTCGGCTTGGATGGGCGTCGGTGCCGCGCTGCTGTTCTTCTGAAAGAGGGCGACTAGCAGGCAGTAGAGATGTTTGGCGAATTGCTGCCGGCGGGCGATACCCGTGGCGTCGTTCGGCTCCGTGACGTCGGTGTCGTGGAAGGGCCGATTGAGATCGAGCTTGTGGCCCATGATCGTTTCCGGCGAGAAAAAGTCATGGGCTGATGAACTCTGCAAAAGGGTTGCGTACTGCGTCGCGATGACGTCGCTCCACGCTTTTCCCGTCACTGCTGGAGTGTCCCAACTCTCGGTGGTGACGAGTTGGCGGGCGTCCGCCGCCCAGTTACGGCAGATTGCTATCAGCCGCCGAGGGAGCCGCATCGAATCCGGGTCAAAGAATCGCAGCACGCCCTCGAGGTCGGCGGGGCCGTAAAGATTGTCGGCGGCGGCAGAAGACCCGGCAGATGACTTCACGGCGCCGGTGCGCGGGCCAGAGCGACCGAGATTGAGTTCGTAGGGGTCGTCGATGATGTCATCGTCTGCGAACATGCCGCGACCGCCGCCGGCGGCAGTCTTGCCCCAGTAGGGCTTGTAGTAGACCGGTTGGCCGAACGCATCCGTCCAGACGCGCATGCGGCCCTTGAGGTCGGACGGCGACCCGTAACGGGTGTTCGCGTCCTCGAAATACCGCAACGGCGTGGTCGTTCCAGAGGAACTCGTCCATCGGTCCAGGGTGTTGTTGTCGTCGGTGTCGGCGTTGCCTGGCTTGGCGGTAGTCAGCGGATTGGGATTCGTCTGAGGATCCCACGTGCTGTTGTCGGAACCGTAGCGGCCTTCTGGGCCGCCGATCACGGGCCGCGGACGGCCGGTGTATTTGTCGGCGAGAGAAGCAATCTCTATCGGGCTGCCGCTAAGCATCTCGCCGAGGCCGGTGGAATTTGCCGAGCCGACAACAGGGCCGAACAGCGAGAGTTCTGCCGGCCCGACGCCCTGACCGCGCGGTAGGGCGAGAATAGGCACCGTCGTCGTACCGGACGTGGATGAGAAAGAGAGCGAAGGGTAGAAGTTCGTGCTTGAAGCGTTTGCAGTGCCGCTTATGCCGTTATCCGCGCAATCAGTCGTGGCCGCCGTGTTTTCAAGGTCTGTCCTGCTGCCGTGGACGTTAAGGTTCAGCCGGCCGTCCATATCCATAACGAGCACGGCCGCCTTCGGCTTGAGCTGATTTCCCGCCACGTCGTGCATCATCGGGAAGCCAACGTCAATCCAGTCGCTGTCGGGAGTGCCGTCGCCGTCGTTGTCGATCGTCGGACTGGCTATGCCGAACGAGGGCGTTACGCTCGTTGATCCGGAGATGAGTTGGATGCGGGCAAGGGCCGGGTCGCTCGTGCCGCTGGTAGTCGGGAAAGCGTCATAGGATTCGTTCGTCGAGGAGCCGTCGAATTCCCGGCCGTTGACCAGGAAGTGCTTGTTGTCGGTGGCGAGCGCCTTGGCCGCGTTGATCGCCGTAGCCGTGATCGTGGCGCCGCTCACCGTTTGCCCTGCGGGCAGGTAGAGCGTGCCGGAGGAATCCGCCCGTAGGATCCGCGTGGACACGTCACTGAGTGTCGGGAGCCTGAACGTGATCACGCGGCCGGCAAGCAGGTGCGGATTCGCGAGATTCGTGGGCAGAGCGATGATCGCCGAGCCCGTAGCGTTGCCGCTGATCTGGCCCGTCAGTGACGCATTGAAGCCGTATTTGTCGCCGAGCAGGTCGTTGCCATTGCGCAGCTGCACGATCGCCGACGTGCCCGTCGTGCCTCTCGCGACGGCCATGAACGCCTCGTCAAGGAACCGCTGCGAATTAACTCCGTTCGCCGAACTGACGTTCATGTTGTTGGCGAAAGCCCGGGCCGTGCGGCGGGCCCGCGACGCAACGACGAGGTACGTCGTCCCTAGCATCATGAAGAGCGTGAGCATGCTAAGGACGACGAGAAGCAGTACTCCCCGGCGGCGGGCATGACTGGTCATGGAGTGACCCATGGCGACTCTCCTTCCAGCCGAACGATCTGCTCGGCAACACCTACATTCCCCGCGTAGGCGTCGATTCGGTTCGGGATGAATTGAGTGGTGACGTCCTGGTCAAACGTAAGATCGATAGACGTGACCGTCGTGCCGTCCGAACTCTCTGTGGGCGATGCCATAAGGATGCGCAGCCAACGGTTGTTCGTAGCGTTGTCAGATGCCAGCACGACCGATCCACTGCGGAAAAAGTCAGAGAACTGGTCTTTCGGGATCGGGGTCGCGATGGTTGCCGAGTCGCCTGTCCATGAATCGGGAGTGAACGTGCGCCACGCAGCCCCCGCTGTGGTGTCGAACGGCCGCTTGTGGAATTCGACGATCGAGAGCCGCCAATACTGGGGATTAGCGCTTGTTTCGGCGGGCACGAGTGTTGCCAGCCAGGAAAAATAGCCCTGTGATTGCCGCCTGCCGGTACTCGCGAACGTGGGCACTGCTGGCGAGTCTTCATCGTCCGGTATGGTGTACACGAGGTCGTCTTGTGCACGACACACCTCGTCGATCGCCGCAGCCGCGATGTTACCGAGTGAAATTGGGGTGAGCCCGGACGGGAATGTCGTTGCACTTCCCGACACGTACGCGAACAGCGGGTCGTAGACAATCGCCGGGGCGGCGGGCGATGACCAGATCGACGGGCGGAGCAGGCCCCGGTTGATCACGTCGGCGAGCGCCGCTGCCCCGAGGTTTCCCCGTCCATCATCGATGGCCGCCTTGCGGGCCTGCGACTTGCCGGCCGGGATGAGCGCCAACACGCTCGCCAAGCCGACGGAGAGGATGCCCATAGAGATGAGCACCTCCAGGAGGCTGATGCCGCAGCGATTGGTGGGGCGTGAAGCGAACATCTGCAGTGATCGGTCAGTTGGCGTCGAGACGGTTCAAAAGCGCCTGGCGAACAAATTTCTGGGCATTGGAGATTCCCTGGGCAACGCTCGAGGGCGCCGTCGATGCCTGCCCGGGATTCGTGACGTAATTCTCGACGATGAAGGAAGTCGACGAGCGCGGGTCATAGACGACCCAAAAGGCGTCGGGACGTTGAAGGTTGCTCCCCGGTTCATCGTCCGTCGGCGCGGATGTCACCCAGCCCGCTCCGACCTGGCTGGCCATGCCGATCAGCAGAGCGACCGGTGTCTCGGGATCAAGGCGACGGAATTTCTGGGAGCCACCGACCGGCGCGTAGATCACCGCCTGAGCCTGGCCCGTCGAGTCAAACGTAATTCTCAGAGGCGCCGTAGGAATCTCGGCTGAAACATTCGAGTAGTTGCCGACACCCACCGAGGAACACCCGAGATCAATGCATGCGTTTCCGCGGAGGACAGCCTTCGTACCCATCGTGCGGGTCGGTGGCACGGACACGACCCACGAATACGCTGGATTAGAGCCCGAGGTGGTGCCACTGTTGTGCGGGAAGGTTGTGTTGTAGGCGGTTTGCATTGCGTCACTGCGGAACGAAGCGACAGTGCCCGCCGGATTCAGCAAATACTCGTAGGGGTATCCCGTGAACGAAATCAGCGTGCCGGCGGGGAATGTCGAACCTGCGGAGCCAAGCACCGTTATCGGCACCCCAGGCGTCAACGTGGCGGTCGTCGCCGTGTATGACAGGGTGGAAAGCTGCGACGAACCGGTGGACGTTGTCATCCCCGGGCAGAACGCAAGCGTATTGACGAGGTTGGCCGAGCCCGAGACGCCTGTGGCATTAAGCCATACGCCATAGCCGGTGCGGCTACCAATGGATTTCGACACACCCTGAGCGATGTGGCCTTGGACGGTCGAGGCCGTGTCGCGCATGAGGGACTTGTTCGGATTGCGGTTGAGGGCCGGCAGTACGGCGACGGCGAGCAGCGAGAGGATCACGAGCACAACCGTCAACTCGACGAGCGTCATGCCGCGACAGCGATAATTGAGTCGTAGAGACATCGGTCAGCGTCGGGGGGCGTCGTGGTTGGTGATGTTGTCCTTGTACGCGTTGTATTCGGGGCTGCCGGGCGTGGCAGAAACGAGCGGCTTTCCAGAGTCAGGAAACTCAAACGGTTCGAACGACGACCGATTTTTTGGACGCTCTAGGCCGTAATAGTCCGTCAACTCCGTGGCCTTGGATAGCGCACCGTCGATACCGCACGCATAAATCAAAGGCACCATCGATCGAAGCGTGCCGTATGTGGAGTCCGCTTGAATCGATGCTGGAGGATCTTGAGTAGCCGAAAGAATGCCGCCGCGACCCAAGGGGTCCGAGTAGCCAGGAGCCCAACGAATGAAAAAAATGGGTTGGCCGGCAGCATCGAGAAATTCCGACGCACCGTCGTTATCTGTGTCACCTACCTCGTTTGGGCGGAAATCCTCGAGCGCGTTCGGGCTATAGCCGCTGCGCACGACGCACAGGTAAAGGCACTCCGCCGAGGAGTTGTACGTGCCCAAAGCAACTCGAGCTGCATCTCCATTTACTGCTGGAGACTGCCTGCTCCCAAGCGTGTCGATGAGTTTGGCGTAGGTATTGACCGTACCTGTCCCAAGAAATTTTGTGCTTGAATTAGCCCGCAGGGCAGCGGCCTCGCTCGCGGTTCTCACGTCTTGCCATTGGTCCGGCATTTCATAGGTCATTAATCGCCCGAGGTTTATCGCGACGCTCGGTGAACCCGCGCTGTCAAACGGCACTGATCGTTCAAAGAAACGTTCGTACATGTCGGCGATGGATTCATCGATCTTTCGGATCGTGGCGCGGGTAACGTCGGCCTTGGATCGCTGGCGAGCGACGCCGAGGCCGGAGAGCGAGAGCGCGCTCAGGATGCTGACGATCACGATCACTACCATCAACTCCACGAGCGTGAAGCCGCATCGGGCCGGCGTCGTCGTGGAGCGAAATGAGACCATGACTTCAGTCTTTCAGGCTGTCGAGAAAATCCTTCCGCGTGCCGGGCCAGAAGTTAGAGAGGTCGTCGTCTGTACCGAAAACCTCATCGCGGCCAGCGCAAAGGATTTGAAAGGTGTCCGAGTTGGCAAATGCTTGCGAGGAGTTGCCGAACGGATTGGTATCGCCCGCAAACGTCGAGTACATCGGCCCCGGCGACGAACTACTTCCGCCTGCATACGGCGTGATGGTGGAGTAGGCAGAAGAGTTGTAGTAAAGATAGGAACTGCCGGATTTCCCAGAAGGAAAATAGGCGTTGGATATTTGGTTGACGCGAGCCATGTCGAAGTCAAATAGTTTCTTGCGAGATGAACCGCTGCTCGAAAGCGGAAATTGGATGTCATCTGTGTAGCCACTGAGCCAATAGGTTATTGCATTCACCGGATTTATCTGTTTTGGTGAAGCTGAAGCGGGAAAGGCCGCCGCCAATTGCGCGGGCACGGTCGCGCAGCGGGGAAAGAGCCGTGCGAGGTGCTTGCCGGCCGGGCTGGTCGTGCTGAGAGTGGTGTCGGCGCACGGCGGGAAGCTCCCGTACTCGTTCTTGTAGTTCATGATTGCCATGTGGAGCATGTCGATCTCCGCCTTGATCGCGGCGTTGCGGGCCTTCGTGAGCGATTGCATCACCACCGGCGTGATGATCGCGGCCAAGAGGCCGATGATGCCGATCACGACGAGGAGTTCCACGAGGGTGAAGGCGCGGGGGGCGGAGGGGGGGCGAGAGGAATTAGGGCATCCGAAGACGGGGACGGGGCGTCCACTCGGCTTACGCCTCGGGCTTCCAGAGACGGGGAGGGGGCATCCTCTCGGCTTACGCCTCGGGCTTCCAGAACCCGGGCATCCACTCGGCTTACGCCTCGGGCTTCCAGAACCCGGGCGTCCACTCGGCTTACGCCTCGGGCTTCCTGAGAGCGGGCTTCCGAAGACGGGGGCATGACAGGCTGAAGCCTGTCCTACTTTGGGGGAGGTCATGAGAGGTCCTGGATGAGTTTGATGAGCGGGAGGAAGAGGGCGACCACGATGAAGCCCACTGCGCCGCCGAGGAAGATGATGAGCAAGGGCTCCATCAGGCTCGTGAGGCTCTCCGTGAGCACGGCCACCTCTTCGTCGTAGGTGTCGGCCACCTTGTAGAGCATCGTGTCGAGTTCGCCCGACTCTTCGCCCACGTCCACCATGTTGATCACGAGGTCGTCGACCACCGGCTTCCTGTATTTCATCAGATACATGAGCGCGCCGACGCCGGGAAAGAACGACGTCCAGAAGAGGAGCGCCATCAGGTTGAAGGGCGGAATGGAATATTCCTTGAGCGGCTTGGCGATCGCATTGCCGTCCCGAATCGAGTCGCTCACCTTCTGGAAGAGCTTCTCGAACATCATGTTGCCCGAGGTCTCTTTCGTGATGTTGAGCGCCTCGAGAATCGGCACGCCCGAGGCCAGGAGCGTGCCCAGCGTGCGGGCCGAGCGGGAGAGGATGTTTTTCTCCACGAGCTGCCCGAAGATCGGCATCTTGAGCGTGAACAGATCCCAGCCGAAGCGGCCATACGGAATCAGGCAGATCCCCTTGATGATCAGCCGGATGCCGAAGGGAATCGCCGGAATCAGATACCAATAGGCGGCGATCCAGTTGGAAAGGTCGATCAGGACCTGCGTCATCGGCGGCAGCTCGCTGCCGAAATCATCGAAGATCTTTTTGAACTGCGGCACGATCTTCAGCATGATGAACGTGAGGATGCCCACGGCCACGCTCACCACGACGATCGGATAGACCATCGCGCCCTTCACCTTGCGCTTGAGCGACTGGGCCCGCTCCATGAACTCCGACAAGCGGCGGAGGATCACTTCGAGCGCACCGCCCGCCTCGCCCGCGCGGATCATGTTGCAATAGAGGCGATCGAACGCCTTCGGGCTCTTCGCCATCGCCTCGGAGAGCGTGGTGCCGCCCTCGATCTCGTCGCACACGTCCAGAAGCGAGTTTTTCAGGCGGCCCGGCTTCTGCATGTCGGCCAGGATCTTGAGGCTGCGCAGAATCGGCAGGCCAGCGTCTTGCAGGATCGAGAGCTGCCGCGTGAAGAGCGTGAGGTCTTTGAGCTTCACGCCGCCCATCACGAACGACCGGCCCGGCTTCTTCTTGCCGGCCGCGGCGGCGGCGCTCTTGCCCTTGCCCGCCTTGAGCTTCGTGACCATGTAGCCCATGGCACGGATCGTGGCCTGGGCTTCGGCTTCGGAAGGCGCGTCGACCGTGTCGCGGATTTCCTTGCCGGTGGCGGCGTCGATGGCTTCGAAGATGAAGGTGGGCATTGTTATTTCTGCAGATTACCAATCTGCAGCTACAAAAGGCGCGGTGTACGAGGGGCGGTCATGAAAGTGTTTAGGCGTCGAGAATGGTTTCGCGGATCACTTCGTCGGCGGTGGTCAGGCCCTGGAAGATGCCCTCCATGCCCGAATCACGCAGCGTGACCATGCCGTGCTTACGGGCGGCGTTGCGGAGGTCTTCGGTGGAGGCGTTGCGCATGATCATCTCGCGCAGTTCGTCGTTCATGATCAACAGCTCGTAGAGGCCGAGGCGGCCCTTGTAGCCGGTGCGGTTGCACTTCTCGCAGCCCTTGCCGCGGTAAAACTTCTTGCCGAAGACGGCGTCGCTCGTGAGCTCGAGGTCGGCGAGCACGTCGGGGCCGGGGATGATCTCTTCTTTGCAGCCCGTGCAGATCCGGCGGACGAGCCGCTGGGCCAGGATCGCTTCCACCGTGGCCGTGATCAGAAACGGCGGCACGCCCATGTCGCGGAGGCGGGTGACCGTGGCGGGGGAGTCGTTGGTATGCAGCGTGGAGAACACCATGTGGCCGGTGAGCGAGGCCTGGACGGCGATCTCGGCCGTTTCGGTGTCGCGGATCTCGCCCACCAGGATGCGGTCGGGATCTTGGCGGAGGATCGCCCGGAGGATCGCCGCAAACGTGTTGCCGAGTTCGTTGTCGATGGGCACCTGCACGATGCCGTCGATGTCGTATTCGATCGGGTCTTCCGTGGTGATCAGCTTGTCTTCCACGTCGTTGAGCTCGGAGAGAGCCGAATAGAGCGTCGTCGTTTTGCCGGAGCCGGTGGGGCCCGTGACGAGGATGATGCCGTTGGGCCGCTTCATCACGTCGCGAAACTTCCGCTTGATGTCTTCGTCCATGCCGAGCTTGTCGAGCGAGAGCGAGACCACGCCGCGGTCGAGCACCCGCATCACCACGCTCTCGCCAAAGAGCGTGGGCAGGACGCTCACGCGGAGATCCACGGGATGGCCGCCGACATTCAGCTCGATGCGGCCGTCTTGCGGCAGGCGGCGCTCGGCGATGTCGAGATTGGCCATCACCTTGATCCGCGTGGTGATCGCGAAGGCCAGATGCTTGGGCGGCGGCACCATCTCCTGGAGCACGCCGTCGGCCTTCAAGCGAATGCGAAACTCGTGCTCGAAGGGCTCGAAGTGGATGTCGCTCGCGCCGTCGCGGATCGCGAGCAGAAGCACCATGTTCAAGAGCTTGCGCACAGGCGCGCTCTCGGCGAGGGCCTCGGCCCCGGTGAGGTCTGTCGGGCCCTCCTTGCCGAGGGCCGCGGCCTGGGCGGCGAGGGCCGTGTCTTGCTCGAGGTCGTCGACGAGCGATTCCACGCTCTCGGTGTCGGCCGAATAAAACTTCTCGATCGTCTTCTGGATCTCGGGCTCCGTGGCCACCACGATGTGGATGTCGTAGCCGAGAAACGTGCGGAGCTCGTCGGCGATCTGCATCTTCTGCGGCTCGGCCGAGGCGACGGTGAGCTTGTTGCCATCGAGCGTGAGCGGAATCACGCGGTAGAGCTGGGCCATCGGCTCGCTCACGAGGTGGAGCACGTCGGGCTTGATCTCGCGGTCGTAGAGCGTGACGAACGTGGTGTTCCACTGCTCGGCGAGGGCCTCGCCGAGCTGCTCGTCGGTGAAGAAGCCGAGCGACACGCCCACGCGGCCGATCAGCTCGCCGCCGCGCGAGGCCTGCTCTTCGAGCATGGTTTCGAGCTGGGCTTCGTCGATGAGACCGAGGTCGATGAGGATTTGACCGAGTTTTTTGAGGGCCATGATTGTAGGACAGGCTTTAGCCTGTCGGGAGTCGGGGGCGAGTTTGTGTGTGGTGACAGGCTGAAGCCTGTCCTACATGGGGTCGGGAATCGTGGGGATTAGTGGTCGTCTTTGTGGGCGGCTTCGTCGTCGTAGACACCGCGCTTCGCATTTGCGATGCGCTTGGCGAGATCGTCCACGCTCTGGGCCTTCGCCAGGGCGTCTTCTTCGCGGATCTTCTTTTCGTTCCAGAGCTTGAAGAGGTGGTCGTCGAGCAGCTGCATGCCGAGCTTGGCGCCCGTCTGGATCGCGGAGTTGATGCGAAACGTCTTGTTCTCGCGGATCAGGTTGCCGATGGCGGGCGTGACCACGAGGATCTCGTAGGCGGCGCAGCGGCCGCCGCCGATCTTCGGGATCAGCGCCTGGCTCACCACGCCGATGATCGCCGTGGAGAGCTGCGTGCGCACCTGCTCCTGCTGGTTCGTCGGGAAGGCGTCGATGATGCGGTTCACCGTGCCCTGGGCGCTCGAGGTGTGGAGCGTGCCAAACACCACGTGGCCCGTCTCGGCCGCCGAGATCGCCGCCTCGATCGTTTCGAGATCGCGAAGCTCGCCCACGAGGATCACGTCGGGGTCTTGGCGAAGGGCGCGGCGGAGGGCCTCGGAGAAGCTCGGCACGTCGTTGCCGATCTCGCGCTGGTTCACCGTGCTCTTCTGCGAATAGTGATAAAACTCGATCGGATCTTCGATCGTGATGATGTGGTGGTCGTAGTTCTTGTTGATGAAGTCGATCAGGCTGGCGAGCGTGGTCGACTTGCCCGAGCCCGTGGGGCCCGTCACGAGAAACAGCCCGCGGGGCCGCGTGACCATCTTTTTGCAGACTTCGGGCACGCCGAGCTGCTCGGGCGTGAGCATCTTGTTGGGGATCTGCCGCAAGACCATCGCCACGCTGCCGCGCTGCTTGAACACGCTCACGCGAAACCGGGCCATGTCGCCGAAGGCGAAGCCGAAGTCGGAGCCGCCCTTTTCGGCCAGCTCGGCCTGGCAGCGCTCGGGCGTGATCGCCTTCATGAGGCCGTTGGTGTCGTCGGGGGTGAGCACCTTCGTCTGCTGCGGCTTCATGTGGCCGTCGACGCGAAACACGGGGGGCAGGCCGGCCGTGATGTGGATGTCGCTCACGCCGCTCTTCACGGCGGCCGTGAGGAGCTTGTCGATCTGGATCGTGCCCGTGGCCACCTTGGGCTGCACGATCTGCTGCTCGCCCGCGGCATCGGGGGGCAGGGCCACGCCCTTGTCTTCTTTTTGGATGTCGAGCTCGAGCGGGCCGTCGGCCATGAAGTTTGTGGGCTCGGGCTCGGCTTCGTCGGTGGGGCGGAGCACGAGCACCTTCGTGCCCGAGTTGTCGATCAGCGAGCCCACATAGCGGCCGCCGTTGCCGGCGAAGAAAAACTTGGCCGGGTCGGCCTGGGGCGGCATGATCGCCTCCGCCATGGCCGTCACTTCTTCGGTGGGGATCGGGCGGGTCTTGAGGGGCCGCAGCTGATCGTTGATGCGGAGCATCGGGGCCACGCCGCCGGAGAGCCGCAGCTCGGTGGCGCCGTTGTCGACGGCCACTTTCAGCAGCTTCTCCACTTGCGCGTGCATCGGGGATGGGGCGGCCGTGCTCATGGGGATTCCTGGCGGAGGCTCAACGGGGGCAATCGGTCGACGTCCCCGGGAGGCCCTCCTAGGGAAATCATATTCTGCCGCGCCGCGAATTTCGCGCACAGTGAGCGGCGAGCGGGAAGCGAGAAGGCCTGCCACTGAGACGGTGCCCGCCTGGCGATCGGCAGGCCCCTGACAGCCGCCAATCGCGATGAGGCAATTATGCCCTGGGTGGTATCGGCAGGGCAAG
>Ga0208856_1000168_pt1 | contig 28201 bp, 26 predicted proteins | sample LakMenEpi13Jul12_FD_150690 | JGI IMG/M metagenome (GOLD analysis project Ga0208856, IMG submission 150690) | Freshwater microbial communities from Lake Mendota, WI - 13JUL2012 deep hole epilimnion (SPAdes) | ecosystem: Environmental > Aquatic > Freshwater > Lentic | place: Lake Mendota, Madison...
CGAGCTCTCCTCCACGGCACCTGCTACTTCAATGCGGTACTCGCCAGCATCTTCTTCAAGCCATTGCGCTTCCAGTTTTTTCAATTCAGCCAACAACTGCTGAGTCACTGTAGCGCCTTGAACGCCCTCTATCACATCGGCATTGACAGTGATCGCATAGCTGCGTCCTTCTCGCCACATGACGCCAGGTTCCCAATTGAAGACTGGCTTGGCAATTTGCAAAAGAGGAATCGATTTACCAGACGCGGTGGGCACATAGGCGCCCGCCAAATCGGTAATGGCATCGCGCTCAGACTGGGGTTGTCTGATCACAATGTCAATCAGCTTGTCGCCATCGCGGAATTGGCCAATGGTCGATCCAGAAGCGATCGTCCGAGAAGCTTGCGCAATGGATTGGCTGGTGACACCCAAAGCGCGCGCTTTGGCTTGATCGACTTCTAGGCGAATGACTTTGACCGATTCATTCCAGTTGTCATTGACACCCCGTGTATTGGAATTGGTCCGCATGACGGCCTTCACTTCATCCGCCTTCAAGCGAAGCGCCAACGGATCAGCTCCCACAACCCTGAACTGCACGGGATAAGGCACAGGTGGGCCGTTGGGCAACAGTTTGACGCGCCCGCGAACTTCAGGAAATTCTGCGGCCAAAATGGCTGGCAATTTGACACGCAGAGATTCCCTGACTTTCAAATCTTTGGACACCACAATCATCTGTGAAACATTGGACTGAGGGAAAATTTGATCAAGTGGCAAGTAAAAACGCGGGACACCCGAGCCCACCCAGGTACTCACCGAGTTCACGCCTTGCTCAGACATCAATCTCTTTTCAACACGCTTGGCCACTTCCTCGCTGGCAACAAAACTGGCGCCTTCAGGCAACCACACCTCTACCATGATTTCAGGTCGGCTGGAGTCAGGGAAAAATTGTTGCTGGACTTTGCCCATACCCACAATGCCCATCACAAACAGGCCCAATGTGATGGCAATGGTTTTCCATTTATGAATGACGCACCAAGTGACTGCACGGCGAAAGACTTGATAAAAAGGCGTGTCAAACATTTCATGCACGACCGTCTCTTCAGTGCCTGAGACATGGGGTGGCACTTTCAAAAGCAAGGTCCCCAAATAGGGCACAAAGTAAACAGAGGCCACCCAACTGATAAGGAGCGCAATCACGGTAACGGCAAAAATAGCAAAAGTGTATTCACCCGTTATAGATTTGGCCAAACCAATCGGCAAAAAGCCAGCCGCCGTAATGAGTGTGCCTGTGAGCATGGGCATGGCTGTGAGTTCGTAGGCAAAGGTGGCGGCGCGGACTTTGTCATAGCCCTCCTCCATTTTTCGAACCATCATTTCGACAGCAATGATGGCATCGTCAACCAACAATCCCAGCGCAATGATGAGTGAGCCCAATGAAATTTTATGCAGCCCAATGCCGAAATAATCCATGGCTAAAAAAGTGACTGCCAAGACCAGCGGAATGGTAATGCCCACCACCAAACCAGGTCGAATGTCCAAAGTCCACCGGCGCCATAAAGTATGTTTACCTTGGCGCTTGTGCAAGCCAAGCGCCAAGAAACTAACGGCCAACACAATGGCAACAGCCTCGACCAAGGTCTTCAAAAACTCGTTCACCGAAGTTGAGACGGCTTGAGGTTGATCTTGGACTTGAACCAACTTCACACCAAGGGGCAGTGACTTTTCAATGCTCGAAATACTGACTTTAAGCGCTTGGCCCAGTTCAATGATGTCACCGCCCTTGGCCATGGACACACCCACACCAATAACTTGTTCACCGTTGTGCCGCACCTTGACTTGGGGTGGGTCGATGTAATCGCGTTTGATGACTCCCAAATCACCCAGCCTAATTTGCTGCCCTGACATACCGCGAATTGGCATTTGCCTGAGAGACTCTAAGTCATTGAACTGCCCGTTCACGCGAAGTTGAATGGCATCAGTTGGCAGATTTAAAGTGCCGGCTGATTCAATCGCATTTTGCTGACCCAATTGCGCAATGACAGACCCCATGTCAATGCCCATTGCGGCCAGTTTCTTTTGAGAAATTTCGATGAATACTTTTTCATCTTGAACGCCGAAAAGCTCGACCTTAGCAACGTCTTTCACGCGCAAGATTTTTTGCCTCACTTCGTCCGCAAACTTTTTCACCTCTGCCGGTGTAAAGCCGTCTGCTTGCAGAGCATAAATGACGCCATACACATCGCCAAAGTCATCGACAAAGAAAGGGCCCACCACACCAGCTGGCAAGGTGCCGCGCATGTCTCCAATTTTTTTGCGCACTGTGTACCAAACGTTGGCCACCTCAGACGGCTTGGAATAGTCTTTGACTTGGAAAATAATTTGCGATTCACCAGGTTTAGAGTAGCTGCGAATCTTGTCTGCAAAAGGCACTTCCTGAAGCGTTCGCTCCAGTTTGTCGGTGACTTGCTCTGCCACTTGTTGGGCTGTAGCACCTGGCCAATAGGCCCTGACGACCATCACGCGAAACGTGAAAGGTGGATCTTCGTCTTGACCTAAATTGAAAAAAGCAAAGACACCCAAAAGCATCAATACCAGCATCAAATAACGTGTGAGCGCAGGATGATCAAGCGCCCACTTCGACAGGTTAAAGCCCGATTTTGGTTCTTTTCGCATGATTTACTTTGCCGCAGGTGTTGACAGAGCAGCCGCGTTATAGACCGTCACTTTTTGACCTGGCGACAACACATGGACGCCCGCACTCACAACTTGTTGGCCCGCCTTCAAACCTGAGGCGATGACCACCTCATTGCCATCGGCAGTGGCAACTTGAACCACTTGGGAAAGCACCGTAGAAGTCTGGGGATCGAAGACCCATACGGCGGTTTGCTTGGCCTCTTGGCGCAGTGCGCTGGTCGGCAGCTTGATCACATCCGGTTGGCTTCCTGCCAATTGGGGGGCCTGCACATTCAGGGTGATGCCCAGTGGCAATGACTCTGCTTTTTCCAATGCCAATTTGACTGTGAAGGTTCGGGTGGCAGGATCGGCGCTGGCACCGATTTCTCGCACACGTCCCTGAAAGCTTTGTGGTGTGCTGCCCACCGTGACCGACATTTTTTGACCCAGTTTGAGGCGTCCCACCACATGCTCAGGCACCGCAAAAACGGCATCGCGAGGCCCATCGTGTGCAAATCGAAGCACTGACTGCCCCGCAGAAACCACCTGCCCTGGCTCGGCTTCTACGCCCGTCACCACACCAGAAGTGGTGGCCAGCAATTTGGCATAGCCCGCTTGATTGGCTTGAGATTGGGCTATTGAAAGGGCTTGATCTAGGGAAGATTGCGCAGCCTTAAGACCGGCGGAGCGTCTTTCTAATTCAGCTGCACTGATGAAATTTTGTGCCAGCAGCGCTTCGTATCGCTTGTAGTCCGAAGCGGCCAAATCACGCTGAGCGCGCGCGCCAATGGCCAGGGCTTGTGCAGCTTGTGCCGCGAGCGCATAGTCTTGTACATCCACTTCCGCCAAAACCTGACCTGCTTGAACGCGTTGACCCGCTTCAGCCTGACGCGCCAAAATCTTCCCCCCCACGCGAAAAGCCAATCGGCTTTCTGTTCGCGCTCGCACCTCGGCGGCATACTCTCCCTGGACATTCAGTTCAGATGAACCTACTGTGATTAATTTCACAGAGCGGATGGGCTCTTCCGCCTCCTGTTTGGGACTGCAAGCAACAATGCCCAAAATCAGAGCAAAAAACAAAATGGGCAGGAGAATTAGGCGCGGGGCATGCTGTGGCATTGGAGAATCCAAATTAATGACTGACTGGTTAGTAATCTAGGGTAATCCATGAGTATTGTCAAGCGAAAATACAAGAAACCATGCTGACCAAACAAGCAAACCCTCAGGAAGTTCAAGCCCTTCCCATCACCCACCCTGAAAATTTTCCGGTGGCTTCAATTTTGTGTCCGCCACATCTGCGGCCAGCCATCGCCGCCATTTACGCCTTCGCCCGTGCTGCCGACGACATTGCCGATGAAGGGCACCTCAGCACCCAAGAACGTTTGAAATTATTGACAGCCTTTCGGCATGAGTTGCTGGCCACAAATGAGTCGACAGGTGCTCAAGCTGATCTCTTTTCACCTTTGCACCAAGTGATTGAGCAATTTAAATTGCCCGTGTCTTTGCTAGATGATTTGTTAAAAGCATTTGAGCAAGATGTCAAAGCCACAGCACAAGGCGCGACCTACCCCAACCTAACAGCATTGTTAAGCTACTGCCAGTTTTCCGCCAATCCTGTGGGACGCCTGTTGTTGCACCTCTATGGCGTCAACGATGCACAGGCCTTGCAAAGAAGTGATGCCATTTGCAGCGCACTGCAGTTGATCAATTTTTGGCAAGACTTGAGTGAGGATATCCCGAGAGGCAGATTTTATTTACCACAAGACCAAACGCACCAAGAGACGCCTCTTCTGATTGAAGCGCTCTGCGCTCATGCTCATCAACTGATGATGAAAGGCGCACCCTTGGTGCATCAAGTGCCCGGCCGTGCCGGCTGGGAATTGCGGCTGGTGGTTCAAGGCGGTTTGCGAATTTTGGAAAAAGTCAGAGCACTCGGACCCGAAGTTTTAACCAAGCGGCCTCGCCTACGACCTTGGGACTTTCCTCTGATGTTGTGGCGCGCGCTTTGGATGCGCCCCAGACAATGGGAGAATCAAGCACCATGACACCTCAAGAGTACGTTCAACAAAAAGCAGCCAATTCTGGCAGCAGCTTTTATTACGCATTCCTTTTTCTACCGGCCAACAGACGCGCCGCCATCACTTCTTTTTATGCGTTCTGCCGTGAAGTGGATGATGTGGTCGATGAAATCTCGGATCCGAGTGTGGCTCAAAGCAAATTGGCTTGGTGGCAGAAAGAGGTCATTCAATCTTTTGACGGCCAAGCCACTCACCCTGTCATGTTAGCGCTGATGCCGCACGTCAAAGATTACAACATTGAAGCGCATCATTTGTTGTCGGTCATTGAAGGTTGCCAAATGGACCTGACTCAGACCCGTTACTTAGACTACGCTGGTTTGCAAAGGTATTGCCATTTGGTGGCGGGCGTGGTCGGAGAAGTGGCCGCCCAAATTTTTGGCCAAACCGACGCGGCCACAACGCACTACGCACACAAGCTTGGCTTAGCTTTTCAGCTCACCAATATCTTGCGCGATGTGGGTGAAGATGCTCTGCGTGGCCGCATCTATTTGCCCATTGATGAGCTGAAACAATTTGATGTCAAAGCACAAGATTTGATGCAAAGGCAATACTCCGATCGCTTCACAGCGCTTATGAAATTTCAGGCTGCCCGCGCGCATCGCTTGTATGAAGAAGCCTTTGCCATGCTGCCATCGGCAGACAGACAAACCCAAAAACCAGGCCTCATGATGGCCAGCATTTACCGAACCCTGTTGCGTGAAATAGAGGCCGACAATTTTCAAGTCTTGCACCAGCGCATCGCACTCACACCTTTGCGTAAGTTATGGCTTGCATGGAAAGTGCAAGCGCTTGGACGACTTTGAGCCAGCGTTTACAAATTGCCATCGTAGGTGCAGGCTGGGCAGGTTTGGCTGCAGCCATAACGGCCACGCAAAAGGGCCATCACGTGACTTTGCTAGAAGCCAGCAAATTTTGGGGCGGACGTGCGCGTTCAATTCAAACGCACTTTGAAGACTATCCACTGTTAGACAATGGCCAACATATTTTGATTGGTGCTTATCAACAAACGTTCGCCATGATGCAGCTCGTGGGCATCGATTTAGAAAAAGCATTTTGGCGAAAACCCCTCGATTTAAGGTGTGCCGATGGCTCAGGACTGTCGCTTCCCAACAAACCGTTTCCCCTCAATCTCTTACAAGGCATTGCTTTCAATTCCAGTTGGAGCGCGGCAGACAAGTGGCAGTTGTTTAAATCTGCATGGCAATGGCAACGCATGCACTTTGAATGCGCAGAACAGCTCACGGTGGCCGATCTTTGCGAGAACATGACGCCCACCGTTTGGCAGGATTTGATAGAGCCGCTGTGCGTTTCAGCACTCAACACGCCTGCACATGAAGCCAGCGGCAAGGTTTTTTTGCGCATCATGAAAGATGCGCTCTTTGGCCCTGTGGGAAGCTCCGATCTGTTGCTACCCAGACTAGACTTGGGGCAACTGTTTCCAAATGCGGCCATCAAGTGGCTTGATAAAAATGGTGCCTCTTGCCAATCTGGACAAAGGATCGAAAGCATTGTTGACTCAGGCATCAAATCCAGCAAGGCCCCTCGTTGGCAACTAGGCGATCACAAATTTGACCACCTGGTGATTGCAACGCCCGCATGGGATGCCGCTCATTTGCTTGAAAAATTCAACTCAGCATGGGCAAGCACGGCTCAGCAGTTGAAGCATGAAGCCATTGCAACGGTCTATGTTCAAGGACCCTTGGATTTCAAACTGCCACTTCCGATGTTGGCGCTCAAAACCACTCAAGGCTCTCCTGCTCAGTTCGCTTTTGACCGAGGTCAAATTTACACAGAGGCCGGCACGCCCGGTTTACTGGCCTTCGTGGTCAGTGCCAACAAGCTCAGCAAAGAAGATGTGACCCAACAAGTGATGGCGCAATTGAGCGCTCTTTTGATTCAGCTGGGTCAAGACGCTTTGCGCATCGAAGCCTTCAAGGTCATTCAAACCGTGGTTGAGAAAAGAGCGACTTTTGCATGCGTCCCCAATTTGAAAAGACCCAGTGCAATGCCTTGCGAAGGGATTACAGTGTGCGGCGACTATGTTGAAGGACCCTATCCAGCCACCTTGGAAGGCGCCATCATTTCAGGCATTCAAGCAGTGCCTTGATTTTGACCTCGAAGCTTGCGAAATGCACCAATGACGTCCATTTTCAAAGTCATTTTTCTCTGCTCAATTTAATCAGGCCATGCATCACAAAGTACTTTCAGGCTGCTCACCGTGAAAGGGGCCGGGTGAACTTCATGAGCCCACAGTTTTTCTTCGCGGTTCAGCCAAACTGCTTGCAAACCAGCACGCTGCGCCGCCACCACGTCCAGATGGGGGTCATCTCCTATGTGCAAGATTGCTTCGGGCAACACACCCAAGGCTTGGGCACCCGCATGAAACATTTTGGGGTCAGGCTTTCCTACACCTAAGTTGATGGGGTTAAAGGCGGCCACAAAGTAGCCATTCAACCCAACTTTCTGGATATCTGCGTTGCCATTCGAGAGCGCAACCATGGGGTATCTGGGTTTAAGAAAGTCCAGGGTCGAAATTGCGTCTTCATAAAAAATGACCTTTTGTCGGGCCTCAAAAAAGACTTCAAAGGCTGGCTCGGCTAAACCGGGATCCTCACCCGCCCTTTCGAGCAACACCCGAATCGCCTCACGCCTTAAGGCCGACAAATCATTGCCTAGGTCAGGCCGCATGGCCGGCATGGCCTCGCGAATTTGACGTTGATAACCCGGAATAGCGCACAAAGGAACGGTTCCGGGAGCTTTTTCAGCCAACCACAAGGCCAATGCCTCCTCAGCACGACCAATCGTGGGCCAAACGGGCCACAAAGTGTCATCTAAATCTAAGGAGATGGCTTTAATTTTTGAAAAGTCGATCATGGTGGGAGAGAATAACGCATGGCATTTCAAAAAGAACCCCCTTACCAACATGGACAAGTTGCAAAGACCGCTGTCCTCTACTGCAACCTTGGCACCCCCAAAGAGCCCACAGCCCCTGCTCTGCGCCAATATCTGGCCCAGTTCTTGGGAGATTCCCGCGTGGTCGAAATCCCCAAAGCCATCTGGTGGCTTATTTTGCATGGCATTATTTTGCGAATTCGGCCTGCCAAATCTGCCGCCAAATACGCCAGCATTTGGACAGCAGAAGGCTCACCCTTGCGGGTCTGGACCGAAAAACAAGCTTTGGGTTTGGCGGAAAAATTGAAATCAAACGGCCATGCAGTGGCCGTTAAGTACGCCATGACCTATGGCCAACCCAGCATCGAATCGCAATTGACTGCATTCCGCGAAGATGGGGTCACGCGCATTTTGATGTTGACCGCCTACCCTCAATACAGCGCCACAACCACTGCACCCGTTTTTGACGCCGTCTATCGCTGGGGTTTAAAAACGCGCAATTTGCCAGAGTTTCGCTTTGTGAATCACTATCACGATCACGAAGGCTACATTCAAGCTCTAGCTGCAGGCATTCAAAAAAATTGGGCGGCCCATGGCCGTGCAGAACAACTTGTCATGAGCTTTCATGGTGTCCCTGAACGGACCCTCCAACTGGGCGATCCCTACCATTGCGAATGCTACAAAACCGGCCGACTCTTGGCCGAAAAATTAGGCCTGACAAAAGATCAATACAAAGTCACATTCCAATCTCGATTTGGCAAAGCCAAATGGTTAGAGCCCTACACCGAGCCAACGCTGATTGCCATGGCCCAAGCGGGCACCCAAAGTGTCGATGTGGTGTGCCCCGGCTTTACCGGTGACTGCCTAGAGACATTGGAAGAAATTAGCATGGAAGGCCGCGAAGCGTTTTTACATGCTGGCGGCAAGACTTTCAACTACATTCCTTGCATGAACGACGAGCCCATGTGGATAGATGCGCTGGCAGCCATCAGTGAGCAACACATGCAAGGCTGGCCGACCACAACACAAGCCCTTCATGACAATGCGCACTCGCTTGTACATGGTCGAAATTTAGCCTTGGAATTGGGCGCAAAAGACTAGAAAAGACTTCTCAATGACCGACCAAAATCTAGCGCATAAGTTTATTTGGTATTGAAAAAATTTTATCTAATTCGAGAGCGAAGTCGACCTACGATCCCTGTAGGAAAGTAGTAAACCGACAACACAAACAGCAAGCCCAACCACAGCAACCAACGATCGGGTGACAGCAGTGCCGCCAATAAGGGCCAAGCAGACGCCGCCTCGCTTGGCTGTTTAAGGCGAAGCCCGCTGCACAGACGCCTTCAATGTGACATTGAGTGCGTCCAGTGCGTCTGCGTAATGCGCACGCGTGGTTTTGCTCAAGCTGGGTTTGGCCAAGACCTTTTCAAGCGTACCGGCCAACTGACGCGCATTTTCACGCATGATGCTGCGTGCATCCGCAGGCCATGGACCAGCAGGCTTGACCAACACGTCGGTCATGCGGCGCAGTTGTTCACGCTGCAAGTTCCGGCGAATGAGGCTGGTTTCTTGGCCAGTTTTGGCCTCTGACCAAATAGCATCTTGAATGGTGTCGTACACGTCAGACAAACCCAAGGTCTCTTTTGGATCGTTCACCTTCATGCCCACTTCGGCCAATCGGGTGGCTACAGCAGGTGAATACACGTGGTCAAGGATTCCCTTTTGAACACCGGCTACCAAGAGAGCCACCGAAGTTTGCATGCTGCCATCGCTCATGGTTCGTTCAAATCGATCAGTAGCCAAACGGGCAATGAACTCAGGCTTGAACTTGAAACTGCCAATGCCAAAAAAATCTTTGGTGATCAAAGCCAATGCTTCTTTTTGCTTGGCTGCACTGACGGGCTCAAACACGCCAACTTTACTGCCTGCGCGCTCACGGCGAATGTGCACACCGCCAATGTATTTGGCGGCCAACGGTGCCACACGGTTGACTTGGCTAAAACCGCTTCTGAAGCTGCGGGTCAGGCGCTCATAACTTTCACCTGTGGCCAAGTTCATATTTTGCAGCCGATCCCACAACTCGCGCGACAGTTTCATGCGCTGTTTATAGTAGGCTAGCGGATTGGCACCCAAATCAAAGCGATTGACCATCGGGTCGACACCGCCCATGCTGCCAAAGCCTGCATCTTCATCAGAGTCAAATTGCAATTCTGGCTGGCTGGCCTTGGCCAAAATTTGCGCAAGTCCCTGAGCTTCTTGGCCAGGTGCAAATTGTTTGTAACCAAACTCAATGGCCCAATAGTCGTAGGCGCCAATTGTGGACATGACGTACTCGCCCTGCTTCTCACCTTTAGGTGAAATGTTGAAGGGCGTGTAATCCATCACAGAAGTCGCTACACCATTGATCTTCGTAAAGTTAGGATCTTGAATTTGCTTCAAGTCATACATTGTGGAAGCGCGGAAGTTGTGACGCAGACCCAAGGTGTGGCCTACCTCGTGCATGATCACGTTTTTCAAATAAGCTTGGGCCAAAGCTTCGGCCTCAGGGGTGTCAAGTTCTAGGCCGCGTGCTTCTAACAAGTCTAATGCGTAATGCAATTCTTGGGCAGCAGCTTCTGCGTGGTCGCACAACTCGCCGTCGGCACCGCGTACACGGCCCAAGTCTTCAACGACAGCGCGACGTGCACCGCGTGTAAACACATCCGACATGCCAATGTCTGCGTCCAAAATTTCGCCTGTGCGCGGGTCGGCTTGTGAAGGGCCAATGGCAAAGCCTACATCGGCACCTGTGAACCATCGAATGGAAGTGTGCTTGGCGTCCATGTTGTTGAAGTCGTCAGTGGTCTGTTGTTGCTTGACTACCAACGCGTTTTTGAAGCCTGCTTTTTCAAATGCTTTATTCCACTCCAACACACCCTGGGTCACACTAGCGCGGTATTTTTCTGGAATGTTTTTGTCTAGCCAATAAACAATGGGCTGTTTGGGTTCAGACACTGCGGCATTAGCGTCCATCTTTTCCAAGCGCCAACGCTTCAACAAATGCGCTTTGGATTTGATGTTGAGATCGGTGGTGTAGTCGGTTCGAGCTACCGTGAAAAAGCCTACGCGCTCATCGGCCATGCGTGTTTGCATGGGTTCAGGCAAAGGCATGAAGCTGTAATAAAACGAAACAAACAAACTTCGAGGGTCGGGCGTAGCGGAAGGTGGCGGTGGCATGGGCACCGGCGAGGGCGTCATGGGAGGCGCTGACAATTTGGGGACGGCAAAGTGTGCTTTCACCTCCAACCCCGTCAATGTGTTTGTGTTCTTGGTAGCAGAGAAAGAGGTATTGCGCGTGTCTAAACTGAAGGGCATGCGAAACGAGCCTTCTAAGCGCGTTTGATAACCTGGAATGTCTGAGAACAACAAGGCGTTGGCCTCAATCAAAATAGATTTTGTTTCAGGATGCGGCGCAGACACCACAGCGGCACTGCTCATCAAGCTGTCGGAAAAAGACTCCGAAACGAACTGCGCCTGAGGAGTGCCCTCCTTGGCAAAGAACTGGGTGTTCTTTGCAATCAGTTGAATTTGATTTCCTATTTTTCTAAATTCAACTAATTTTGAGCCACCCATCTGGCTGCCATACAAACCGCGTTCGCCTACCGAGCGAGGGATGTTGTAGGAGAAAAAGAAGGGTTGGTTCAATTGGCTAGGCAATACCTCAAGCCAAACCTTTTCGTCTTTTTGATGCAAGGTGAAAAAGCCAGGCGAGGACTTGGCGTCTTTCAGAATGTCTTTCATCGGGCGCAGCGCACCGGGGGCAGCGGGTGGTGTGGCGAGAGCTGCAGGGGGTGTGGCGCTGGCGGGAGCAGTTGCAGGCGCGGCGGGTGAAGGCGGTGGTGTTTGTGAATGCGAAGGACTCCAAGCCAGTAGGCTGAAGCATGCAACATACATTAAAGAGAGTTTGAAGCAAGGTGATTTCAGAGCATGAACAGCCATGGAGGGTTCCGAATTAAAGAGGACCAGATAGATGTATTGGATTCTAATTTCTCGGGCACTCGGGTTAATACCAATACTTGTAATTGCGAGGGGTCACTCAATGTAAAGTTTCAAACAACAGGGTTTGCACGTGTCTGATGTGGGCAGACAAGCTTAGAAAATACAAGAATGACTCCGCTTATCTTGATCAACCCCCATGCAGCAGGTGGCCGAGCACGGAAGTTGAAGGGTCCCATTCAGGCATGGTGCGAAGCACTGCCCGCTCAAAGCGCACCACCTCAAATAGTCGCACCTGAAAGCATTGAGAAGGCCCACTCTCTTCTTTCCGAGTTGCCACCTCGTACACGCGTGGTAGTGGTGGGCGGTGATGGCACGCTGAATCAAATACTGCCGACCCTCTTGCATGGTGGACATGAAGTTGGATTGGTGCCATTTGGAAGTGGCAACGACTGCGCGCGCGCCTGGGGTTTGCATCGCTTGTCTTGGCAACAAGCCTTAGCGCATGCCCTCCATGCAAGGTCAAGTTACATTGATGTAGGTCGCATAGAGTTAGACAATAAAGTCATCCGTTACTTTCACTCCAGCTTAGCTGTTGGCTTTGATGCATCGGTAGGAAATCGCGCTTTGACCGGCCCTCAATTTTTAAGGGGTCTACCCCGCTACTTGCTAGCCACTCTGCGTGAATTAGCCCATTTAAAAAACTGGTATTTAAAAGTAGAAGTTGATGGTCTTTTGAAATACGAGGGGCCCACTCTGTTGGCCTCTGCACTTAATACACCCACGTATGGCGGCGGCATGCCTGCTGTGCCTCATGCTTTGATCAACGATGGTCAACTCAATTTGCTGGTGGGTAGCAGATTCAACCGTTTGCAAACTCTTTGGATGTTGCCTCTATTGTTAATTGGCAAACATTTGGGCCACCCGCGCATTCAATGCCACGCCTGTTCAAACGCCACCATTAGCAATGCAAGCTTGGTGCCGGTTACTGCAGATGGCGAGACACTGGGTTTTGCAGCCCATATCCAAGTTACATGCCTTCCAAATGCTCTTCAAGTTGTTAAGTTTTAATTGGGGTCAGAGCAACATTAATTTGTCTGGATTTCTTTGGCGCAGAGCGTTGAGCAGTCAGGCTGAAGGGGCTGACGATTTCTGGTACCCCAGCATGAGGAACCCACCCACCCACCCCATCCTCACACAGCGAGCTCAGCATAAACCCAAACAAGCAACACACAAAACAGCAAACTCAATAGATCCCCAGCTTCACACTCCCTGTAAACAAACTAAACCCCGCTCCAAGCACAACTTTCTCCAAAATATTTTGAGCAGGTGTTGCAAACCCACCGCAAGCCCGCGACACATGTGAAGCATCCATATGATCTAACGCATCAAATCCCATGTTGATGCCAATCACAGGTAGCAAATAAGCACCGCCAGTTAGTAAAAGCAAGGTAGGCGTTGCAATGGTCCGCGCTAATCGAATTTCATCGTGCAGTGGCGCCAACTCAAAAGAACGCTGGCAAACAGTCTCATTGAATTTTTCAGAATTCAGTTGGATACTTTGTGCCATGCTGCGCGTATGACTGGCGCAGGCGGTGAGACTCACTAGCACCAAGATGCAAGCAATTCGAACACCCAGTTTAATCAAGCTTGATTCCTACTTTGGTAATGATGGCACCCCATTTGCGCGTTTCACTTTCAATGAATGACTTGAATTGTGCGGGGCTACCACCGCCAATGATCAAACCCTGCTTCAACATGTTTTGCCTAAAAGCAGGATCGGCCATGGCCGCATTGATGTCGGTATTGAGCCGAGCAATGATGTCTGCAGGTGTGCCAGCGGGAGCAAAGATACCGTTCCAAGCCAATGCATCAAAGCCAGGAAAACCTGCCTCTGCCACGGTTTGCAAATCGGGCCTGGATGCCAAGCGCTGTGGACTGGTCACTCCTAGCAACTTCAGGCGGCCGCCCTGAACCAAAGACAAGAGTGCAGGCTCGACAGCTAACAGGGCCTGAGTTTCGTTTTGTGCAACCGACAACGCGGCAGGTGGAGAGCCGTTGAAAGGAATATGCGTTGCCTCAAATCCAGCCGTGGCCTTGAGCAACTCCATGGACAAGTGTGAAGAACTGCCCTGCCCCACGGAGGCATAACTTAATTTGTCACCCTGCGTTTTGGACCATGCAATGAATTCACGCATGTTGGAAGCCGGGTGATTGGCAGGTACAGCAAGCACATTAGGCTGTGATGACGTCAGGACGATGGGCATCAAATCTTTGGCTGGGTCGTAAGGCATTTTCTTGAACATGAAGGGGCCAAAGGCAATGGGCCCGTTAAACCCTATGCCCAAGGTGTAGCCATCAGGGGCCGCCTTGGCAACCAAGTCCATGCCAATGGTGCCACCAGCACCAGGCTTGTTTTCAACCACCAGCGATTGACCCCAGCCTGCTCTGAGCGTATCGGCCATGGCTCGCACAATGACGTCTAAGGAACTGCCCGCAGGCGCAGGAACCACCATGCGCACAGGCTTAGTAGGCCAGCTTTGGGCCAACACCGGCAGCGCCGTAAGCCCCGCAAGACACACACTTAAGGTAGCAATTGCTTTTTGAATCAAGCTGCGACGGATATTAGAAGGTCTCAAGGTGGTCTCCATTTGGAAAAACGATGCTGGGGTACATCATACAAGTACCAATTAATTGGGGTCAGAGCAACATTAAATTGTCTGGGTTTTTTGGCGAAGTGCTCAGCAATCAAAGGTCAATTACCCATGGCCGCTGAAATCTTTGCCTCAAGCTGCAACGTCTCCTCAGCCCTAAATCCAGAATGCACAAACAACACTCGCCCCTCTGGACTGACCAACATCGAAGTGGGCATGGTTTTAATGGCTAACTTTTTTGCAGACTCACCTTGCGGGTCATAGGCAATGGTGAACTGAGCGGGCGTGTGAGACAAAAACTTGTCTGCATCCGTGCGCTTAGCGTCAACGTTCACAGCCACCACTTTCAAACCCTTTGGTCCCAACTTGGCCTGCAATGCATTCATCCAAGGAAAAGATTGGCGACAAGGGCCACACCACGATGCCCAATAGTCGATGTAAATGTATTGGCCCTTGGTTTTTTGAACTTCAGCCAAGCCCAAATCTGGCAATGGCTTTCCTGCCTCAATTGCCCAAACTGGACTGGCCTGAATGAGCAAAGCGATTAACGCCATGTGGAATAACTTGAAGTTCATGAGCATCAGTTTAATGCAGCTTGTGTTTCTTGTGGCAAATGCACTTTACCTGTGTGATCAATAGCAAAAAAATCAAAGCCTGTTGCCTGCAAAAACGCCAGGCCCTCTGCCTCCTTCAACATCGCCATGGTCGTTGTACAACCCGACACCACCGTTGCAGGCGACGTGACACTCACTGAGCGCCAGTAGCTGACAGGCATACCTGTTTTAGGATTCAAAACATGACAATAGCGCTGCCCATTCAATTCAAAATAGCGCTCGTAATCGCCACTGGTGGCCAAGCCGCCCATCGTGATTGGCAGGGTGGCCACGACCTGATCAAGCGCACGCGGATCTTGAATGCCAATCATCCAAGGCTCTCCCGTAGGTTTTGGCCCGAGAAAGCGCATGTCGCCAGCCAAATTCACGTAGCCATGGGTCACACCTTTTTCTTTGAGAACCTGTGCTGCACGATCGGCAGCATACTCTTTGCCAAAGCCGCCCAAGTCTATTTCCATGCCAGCCAAAGGCAAGGCAATGCTTTGGTCTTGTAACACCACTTTTTCCCAACCCACGAGCGGCAACAAAGCCTCTAACTTTTGAGAGGACGGTACTTCAGGATTTTTAAAATCCCACGCCTGTCTGAGCACCCCCGAGGTGATGTCAAACAAGCCATCGCTTTGATCAAAGAGCTGAGAAGCAAACTTAAACAAAGCCCAAGTTTCATCGTCGCATTTCACTGCCCAGCACCCAGCCTGTTGATTGATTTTCGCAATGATGGAATCGGTGGTGTAGCGAGAATATGTGCGTTCAATGCGCAGTACTTCATCAATGGCCAACTTGGCCATCGACTCGGCCTCGTTTTGAGTATGAGATGCCAATACCACTTCACAAGCGCTGCCCATCGCCTTGAACGGCTGGCGATGAACTTTCAATGGCATTACTTTCGACACCATTAGAACGAGCGCGTGATACCCACTTGAAGATTGCGCGCATAAAACGGCGCCAAGCCTTTGCTGCCGTTACCCGACAAAATCCAAATTCCCTTCTGGCCATATTGCTCCAACTTCACATCGACCTTGGTATCAAGGTTAAGTTGCTTGGTGAGTTTCATACCCAAGGTTAAACCACCAAAAGCACTCATGCGTTGGTCTTCTGAAAAGTACTTTGCATTGGCCGGTGGACTGGGAGGGAAAGGCAATATGGAAGGATCGACCTCTACATAAAACTTGGCCGCAGTTTGAGAGTAATAACGCACTGCAGGCGCAGCACTCCAGCCATTTCCGATTTGCTGCACCCACTCAGCGTCCAAGGTGTGTGAACGAATTCCCCAGCTGTCGGTGTAGTAACGATAGGCCAAACGAGAGGTGGCGTTCAAATCATTGAAGTAATGATTCCAGCGTGTCTGAAACTTTTGTTGCGTGCGATCTCTGGGCCGTTCGTCGTAAATTTTGTAGGGGTCAGAAAAATATCCCTGACCTTTGTAGTAACCCATGTTGAATTGCACGATGTCGTTCATCGTGACCACTTGTGTGACCCCTAACAACACTTCACTGCTTCGCTTGGTCTCATTCAAAACAATTTGATTGGCTGGATTGATTAGATCGCGGTTGACGGCAAGGCCGGCTGTCCAGGTGGTATTTTTGTTCTCAGAGGAACGCGTCGCAAGCAAGGAAGCAGCGCGAGATACGTAATCGTTTTCACCAGAATGGCTCATGCCCACCGTCAAGGTGCCGTTTGGCAAATAGCGGGTGACTGACGCATCAACTGCCCGACGAAAATCTTTTAAATATGACAAAGCCTGCGTGTGATACGCCGGTGATGCGCCAGAAATGGCGTCGGTAATGAGCGTACCCGACATTGACCATTCGGAGTTGAGTGGCACGACCAAACTGCTCGAAGTGGCTTTGACAAGAATTCGGTCGTCATATGCTGAAGCGCCCGACTTGCTATCAGCCCGTCCGTACACGCCTAGCGCGTCACTGGAAGTTTGCTGACTTTCTTTGTAGTTCAAGTATTTGAAACTGAGCGTGCCTTTTTCAGGAGCACTTTCGGCATGTGCTGTGCTGATGACGCAAGGCAAAGCCATGGCGGCACTGAGCAGCGCAGCGCCCAGTTCGGTGTGATGTTTAGTTGCAACCACAACCACCTCCGCCTAAACCCGAACCACCGGCCGATGCTTCCTTACTGGTGTAGATGTGTTCTCGGTAACCTCGCTCAAGGGGATCGTCATCAAAGGTCATTTCTGGCTTTGCCAAGTTGCCCTTCTGCCACGGCTCAACCGTTTGAATGACCGAGCAGCCTTGCAATGCCAGCAGGACAAAGACCCACATCGCTAAAACTCTCATGCGCCAATCCCTCTTGATGAATTGGGGTCAGAGTAACATTAATTTGCAGGATTGGTTGGCGAAAATACAGCCAAAAAAAGCCGCTGATCCAAAGATCAACGGCTTTTTAAACTAGCTGGCGGTGCAAAACCTACCTCATCATAAACCGCCTAAGGTTTTGATTGGCAAGCAAATCAAGCACTTGGGGGTCAGTTCATCTTTCTAAAGGTTGAGACAGACACTCGTTGCGTGGGTTTCCAGACCCCTTTTTTTGCAGGGTCGGGGTTCGAACCGACGGCCGATGGAGAATTGAAGATAGGATAACTATTCTTTAAAACACTCTATCGATGTCTATCATGACCATTTTGTTTGCTGCATTTCTACTCGGGCTTGTGTTCAATGCCACCCCAGGCGCTGTTTTTGCTGAGACTGTCCGGCGCGGTGCCACTGGCGGTTTTAAGGCCGCTCTCGCCGTCCAGATTGGGTCACTTGTGGGGGATGCAACATGGGCTGTTCTCGGTTTGATGGGGGTGGGGCTCCTACTTCAGGTCGACGCATTGAAATGGCCTGTAGGCCTTGTTGGCGCAGCCTATTTGATTTGGCTTTCCTGGGACTCTTGGAAGGCAGCTTCCATTGCATTCAGTGTAAATGAAAATCAAGATGAAAAAGCGCGATCGGGATTGAAATCAGGTGTGATTCTTTCACTGACGAACCCGCAAAATCTAGCGTACTGGGCAGCGTTAGGGAGTGCTTTGGGAGCGCTTGGAATAGCTGACCCCGGCATGCAGGACTATGCGACTTTTTTTTCCGGATTCATGATTGCTTCTGTCACCTGGGCAGTTTTCTGCGCAGCTGCAATCGACAGGATCTTCAAGAAGGCTGGTCAGAAATGGGTGGCATTGACATACCGCCTTTGCGCCGTCATGTTCATGCTGCTAGCAGTCAACACCGTCAGAGAGCTGTTTTCACACTCAGGACCATCCGCATTGCATGTGAGCCCACCTGCTATTCAGGGTCCAAACTTAGCTGCCGATTAGCTAGTTCGAAGACCCCTTCCAGCCCAACGCAGGTTCTCGCTTTGACGCAGTCCTAGACAACTCACGTGGAAAGTGGATTGCCAAAAATGAAGTCGATGAGACATGTTATTGGTTACTTCCTTTTTGTATTGTCATTGATAGCTTGGGCAGCAATTTCAATTCTCCCCTTTTTGAATTTATCCATTGAGATGGGAGCGGCCATCACGACTGCTCTTATTGTGGGTGGTGAGATCGCGTTTGTTTTAAGCATCGCATTACTCGGCAAAGAGTTTTTAGGAAAAATCAATAGCTTTTTTAATAAGCTTAATTTTTTCCAAAAAGGAAAGTAAAGATACAGGATGAATGGCATCCAAATACGATCTGACTCTTGGAGTACATATGATTCACAAAGACCGAATGACAGCACGAATGGATGGCGATTTTGTTGTCTTCCTTATAGGTATGCGCATCAACAAGCCATTGGCCGTTCACAAGTATTTGCCTGTGTTGAACGCGATGCCCAAAATGCTCACGGAACTTTATAAAAAACCAGAGTTGGGCTTGATACACCACGAGATGTGGTTTTCTCGAACGATCATTTTGGTTCAATACTGGCGTTCAATGGAGCAACTCATTGATTACGCAAAGAACAAAGATTCGGCTCATTTGCCAGCTTGGCAAGCGTTCAATAAAGCTGTTGGTACGGACGGTATTGTTGGCATATGGCACGAAACCTACAAAGCCAGCCCAGGTACTCATGAGAATGTTTACGTGAACATGCCAGCCTTCGGTCTAGGGAAGGCCGGTCTGCTGGTTGAAGCAAAGGGGCATCTCAAATCAGCATCGGACAGGTTCAAAAGCTGAGAAACCTTGGGACGACTGACGGGATTCTGGCATTCGCAAGAGTATTTTTTGGGCTCATGTTGGTGTGCAGCATCGCAAAAACCGCGTGCAATCGGTACGGTTCAAATTCAGGTTTTGAACGGGCTAAGTCAAGAGGTTTTGAGCAGAAAGCCGTCTCAACAGTTCGATCACCCTTTAAAAGGGTGACTTTCTTCAAGATCGGGGAAAGCTTGAGAAGAAAAAATTCAATCAGATCAACAACTTGCAAACAGGCGTTTGAAGGATTGAAATATTGAAAGAAGTCGCTGGCGGAATCGGAGAGATTCGAACTCTCGATAAGGCTCTACACCCTATACTCCCTTAGCAGGGGAGCACCTTCGGCCACTCGGTCACGATTCCAGCACTCAAAAATTATATCAGGCTTGGTCTAAATCAAAGGCTTTGTGCAAGGCCCGCACCGCCAATTCCATGTATTTCTCGTCAATTACCACAGAGGTTTTAATTTCGGACGTAGAAATCATCTGAATGTTGATGCCCTCTTCGCTCAAAGACCTGAACATTTTGCTGGCAATTCCCACGTGGCTTCTCATGCCAATGCCCACAATCGACACTTTGCAAATTTTGGCATCGCCGATGACTTCACTGGCGCCCAAAGACGGCAACACTTTTTCCTTCAGAAGGTCCATGGTGCGCGCAAAATCATTGCGGTGCACTGTGAAGCTGAAGTCGGTTTTACCATCTTTGCTCAAGTTTTGAATGATCACGTCAACTTCAATGTTGGCGTCGGCCACCGCTCCCAAAATTTGGTAAGCAATGCCAGGTTTGTCGGGCACGCCCAACACAGAAATTTTGGCTTCATCGCGATTGAACGCAATGCCGGAGACTACGGCTTGTTCCATTTTTTCGTCTTCCTCAAAAGTGATCAGCGTGCCAGATTTGGCTTCTTCATGAATGTCGATGTCCCAAGGTGTGAAGCTAGACAGCACACGCATAGGCACTTTGTATTTGCCCGCAAATTCAACAGAGCGAATTTGCAAAACTTTGGAGCCGAGGGATGCCATTTCTAGCATCTCTTCAAAGCTGACTGTTTTCAAGCGACGGGCCTCGGGTACCACGCGGGGGTCGGTGGTGTAGACGCCATCCACGTCGGTGTAAATCAGGCACTCGTCGGCTTTCATGGCGGCAGCAACGGCGACTGCAGAGGTGTCTGAACCACCTCGGCCCAAGGTAGTGATGTTGCCGTCTGGGTCTACACCTTGGAAGCCCGTCACGATGACCACACGGCCAGCCGCTAAGTCTTTGCGGACACGCACATCGTCAATTGATTCAATGCGGGCCTTGGTAAAAGCGCTGTTGGTCTTGATGGGCACTTGCCAGCCGGCATAGCTGACTGACTCCATGCCCTCAGACTGCAAAGCGATGGCCAGCAAGGCGGAAGATGCTTGCTCGCCTGTTGAGGCCAACATGTCGAGTTCGCGGTCGTACGCTGTGTCTGTTTTGGCTGGCGCCAACTCTTTGGCCAAGCCCAAAAGGCGATTGGTTTCGCCGCTCATGGCGCTTGGCACCACCACCATTTGGTGACCCGCCCTAGCCCATTTGGCGACGCGTTTGGCCACATTTCGAATGCGCTCTGTTGAGCCCATTGAAGTGCCGCCGTATTTGTGAACGATCAGTGCCATTTTTAGAAGTTATAAAAGGGAAATTTCAGCAAAACCCATCAATTGTACTCGGGAGAACCCTCGATTTGAAGGGATTTAAGCGGCTAAACCTGATCGGACCAAGTCAAGACCTGCCCAACTCTTAACGCATACCCTCGCCCCACCTTCAATCGCAATTGATGGCCGCGCGTGGTGCAAGCCGCAATTTGCGACAACAACTCGCTCATTTGCACGGTGCTCGGCGTGGTTTGGTGCTGAACCTTCAGCCAATGCCGAAGTACCAAAGACTGCCTGGCTGGACTGAACTGCTGCAAGGCCTTGATGTTGAGCCCACCAGAAGCCATCAGACTAGACAAATCGGCCACAGCCAACTCGTTCAAAATTTCTTGTGCTTCTGCTGCGTGCGAAGCGCTCCTTGAAAAGGTGTCTCTGAATTGAGGAAAAGCTCGCTCCAAAGCAGGCAACAATTGGGCACGAATGCGGTTGCGGGTGAATTGCTCGTCTTGGTTGGTGGGGTCTTCTACCCAAGTCACTTCAGCATGCGTGAGGTATTCACGCAACTTTGAGCCAGGCACACTTAACAAAGGCCGATGCCATTGCAAACCATCTCGCATCCATTTAGGAGGCATGCTGGCCAAGCCCGGCAATCCAGCACCACGGGACAGCGCCAGCAACAATGTTTCTACTTGATCATCGGCATGCTGTGCCACTGCGATGTCTTTCACCCCCTGCAATGAAGGATGCGCGTGAACAGCTTCACTAAGAGCCGCATAGCGCGCCTTTCTTGCAGCGTCTTCTGGACTCTGACCTGCTTCGTTTTTGGCATTGACTTTGCAAAGCACCAAGGGAACTTTCAGTTGTTCACACAAAGCTTGGCAGTGGCTTGCAAAGCCATCGGCCGCCGCTTGCAAACCATGGTGAATGTGAATGGCCCTTACCTGCCCTGGCCACTGCCTGACACACGCCACCAGCAAAGCAGTGGAATCTGCACCACCGCTGAAAGCGATGGCCAAAGGGAGCGTAGGCTGAAAACTGGGCGCAAGCAAGCCCACACCTGAATTCGCAGTATTATTTGCCGACTTTGGTGTCTGTGAATCGGCCATAGCTTTGCAAACGCTCGTAGCGACGGTCGACCAATTCTTTGGGTTTCAAATCGGTGACCTGACGCCACGCGTCTCCCAAAGCACGCTTCAAAAATGCAGCCATTTGAGCAGGGTCGCGATGCGCACCCCCGACCGGCTCGTTCACAATTTTGTCGACCAAATTCAAAGCTTTTAAACGGTGGGCGGTAATGCCAAGCGCCTCAGCCGCTTCTTCTGCTTTGTCAGAGGTTTTCCACAAAATGGAGGCGCAACCTTCTGGGCTGATGACAGAATAAACAGAGTACTGAAGCATCAGCACTGAATCGGCAACAGAGATGGCCAATGCGCCGCCGGAGCCACCTTCACCGATGATGGTGGTGATGATGGGCACTTCCAGTTGCGCCATTTCAAAAATGTTGCGACCGATGGCCTCTGACTGGCTGCGCTCTTCGGCATCAATACCTGGGTATGCGCCAGGCGTGTCAACAAATGTGAATACGGGCAGTTTGAATTTTTCTGCGGTCTTCATAAGACGCAAAGCTTTGCGATAGCCTTCTGGCTTGCTCATGCCAAAGTTGCGCTGCGTGCGCTCTTTGGTGTCTCGGCCCTTTTGATGACCGAGCACCATACAGGGCGAACCATTGAAGCGGGCCAAACCACCCACAATGGACAAGTCGTCGGCAAAGTGTCGGTCGCCATGCATTTCCACAAAGTCCGTGAAAATTTCGCGGATGTAATCCAGTGTGTAAGGACGCTCGGGATGGCGGGCAATTTTGGTAATTTGCCAGGCCGTCAAGTCTGAGTAAATGTCTTTGGTCAGCTGCTGGCTCTTTTTACTGAGCTGATCAATTTCTTCGGAAATATCAACAGCTGATTCGCTTTGCACATAGCGAAGTTCTTCAATTTTGCCTTCAAGTTCAGCCACTGGCTGCTCAAAGTCTAGGAATGTGCGCTTGGCCAAAATGGGCCTCCTTTATCTAGCTCAATACTCAACCGGTACGGGGTCGAGAGACCGCCAAATATACCAAGTTGCAACCGTGCTGTAGGGTTGCCACGCTTGAGCGACCTCGCGAGCATCGCTGCGGCTCACGGGTTCGCCTGAAAAATAGTTCTTGCTGATGCCATTGATCAGGCCCACATCATCTAAGGGCAAGACGTTGGGACGCATGAGGTGAAAGATCAAAAACATCTCAGCCGTCCAACGGCCTATGCCCCGAATGGCCACCAATTCATCAATGATGGCATCATCTTCCATGTGTTGCCATTCCTTGACGCTGACATTTTTGCCATGAAAATTAAGCGCTAAGTCAACCAGGTATTCAACTTTGCGCGCTGACAAACCGGCCGCGCGCATGTCATCTACTTTCAATTTCAATACGCCAGCGGGTGTGATTTTTTTATTCAAGGCAGAAAATTTATTCCAAACCGACTGAGCGGCTTTGACTGAAATTTGCTGTCCCACAATGCTGCGCGCCAAAGTGACAAAAGCATCTCCGCGCGACACCAAACAGGCATCGCCAAATTGAGGGATCAGGCGCTTCATGACCCTGTCTTTTTTTGAAAGATGCGCGCAAGCAGCAGCCCAATACTCTGGTGTGATGACAATGTCAGAATGACTCATTGAGAAGCCTCCCAGGTGGTGCCAGCAGCTGAATCTTTGAGCTCAATGCCCTGCTCTAGTAAGTGCTTGCGAATGCGATCAGCTTCTGCAAAATTCTTGGCTGCCTTGGCGTCTGCGCGCGCTTGAATGTAAGCCTGAACAGCGGCTTCGTCCAAACCAGCACCAGCCTGTAAGTAGGCAACCGGATCGTTTTGCAAAATTCCCAAAATACTGCCAAGCGCTTTCAATAAGCCGGCTTGATCGGCTGACTTGCTGCGGTTGACTTCTCCCGCCAAATCAAACATAACTGCAACAGCTTCAGGGGTACCGAAGTCTTCGTCCATGGCGGCTTTGAATCGCGCGGCATAGGGGTTGGCCCAATCAATTTGGACATTGGAAGGCACGACCGCTTGCAAGGCTGTGTAGAGGCGCTTCAGGCCACTGCGCGCATCGTTCAAATTTTGATCCGAGTAGTTTAAAGAAGTTCTGTAATGGCTTCTGACCAAATAGAAGCGCACGGTTTCGGCATCGAATGACTTTAGAACATCGCGAATTGTGAAAAAATTGCCCAAACTTTTGGACATTTTTTCATTGTCAATGTTGATGAAACCGTTGTGCATCCAAAACTGAGCAAATTGCTGTCCGGTTGCGCCTTCACTTTGGGCAATTTCGTTTTCATGGTGCGGAAACTGCAAGTCAGCGCCGCCTGCATGAATGTCAAAACTGTTGCCCAACATTTGGCAAGCCATGGCCGAGCATTCAATGTGCCAGCCTGGGCGGCCAGGGCCAAATTTGCTGTCCCATTTGACGTCGGCGGGTTCTGAGGTTTTGGCCCCCTTCCACAACACAAAATCTAGTGGGTCTTCCTTGCCATCTAAAACTGCTACGCGTTCACCTGCGTGCAACTCGTCTAGTGACTTACCAGACAACTTGCCATAACCAGGAAACTTGCGCACCGCATAATTCACATCGCCTTGGGGGGTTCGGTAAGCTAAGCCCTTTTCTTCAAGGACGCCAATCATGTGAAGCATTTGCGGCACAAACTCTGTTGCACGAGGTTCGGCTGTAGGGCGGGCTATGCCCAGTGCATCAAAGTCTTCGTGCATGGCGTCAACCATGCGATTTGTGAGGGCTCGGATAGATTCGCCGTTTTCAACGGCACGCTTGATAATTTTGTCGTCAATGTCGGTGATGTTTCGAATGTGAGTGACTTTGTAGCCACTGACCTTGAGCCACCGTTGAACCACATCAAAGGCCACATTGGACCTTGCATGGCCCACATGGCAAAAATCAAATACCGTCATGCCGCAGACGTACATGCGAACGTGACCCGCTTCTAAGGGAGTAAATTTCTCAACCGCTCGGGACAGCGTGTTGTAAATGCGCAAGCTCATGAAAGACTGTATTTTTCTTGTAAAGGTGCAAAAAGGGGCCGCAGCCCCCTAGTTGTTGCAATGGCAGACCAGAACACAGGCCTCCGTTACAATTTGCGTCAGTATAAGGCCCAAATAAGTCGCTGACAAAGTCAAAATTTTGAACCAGACTCGCCCCTATTGAGCCACTTAGCCTGTATTTCACATTTCAAAATCCATCCATATGTCTTCCCATTGGGTTCTATCGCGTGTTTTCCCCATCCTGCTCTGTTTTGGCAGCAGCCTGACATGGGCCAATGGCAGCGAAGAAATTGAAGAACTCATTCGAAACAAACAATGGCCACAAGCGCAGCAAAAGCTTCAATTGGCCATCAAGCAAACTCCCCCAACGGCAAGCACACCCCTCTCGCCACAGTTTCGCTTCATGAACAGTCAAATTTTGGCGGGTCAAGGAGAGGTTGCCAAAGCTCTAAAAGAACTTCAAGCCCTCATTCAAGAATTTCCTGAACTCCCAGAACCCTATAACAACTTAGGCGTGCTGTTAGCAGCTCAGGGAAAATACGATGAGGCCTTGTCGGCACTCACGTCGGCCATCCAAGCGCGGCCCCATTACAAAATTGCACTTCAAAATTTAGGCGACTTGTATACCGCCATGGCCCAACGAGCCTACACCCAAGCCAAAAACGCGAAAGAAGGCCCTAACCTGCTGCCCTTGCCAGCGCCCGCGGCGGTCACCACCAACACAACCAACACACAAACCTTGCGTTAACTGCCATGACTCCAAACCTTTTTCGCCGAAACTCAGTAGCCCTTTTCAGTGCATTGGCGCTGACTTTGGGCATGGCTCTGAGCCCTTTGCAGAGCCAGGCTCAAGAAGCACCCAAAGTCAAAATTACCACCAACATGGGCGACATCATGGTGGAGCTCTATCCTGACAAGGCTCCCAAAACAGTGGCCAACTTTCTTCAGTACGTCAAAGACAAACATTACAACGGCACCATTTTTCACAGGGTCATCGCCAATTTCATGGTTCAGGGTGGCGGCTATGATGCCCAATACAAAGAACGTCCAACCAGAGCACCCGTTCAGCACGAGGGCCGCCAGGCTATGGTCGCTGGCTTGAAAAATCAGCCCGGTTTTTTGGCCATGGCCAGAACCAACGACCCACAATCAGCCACAGCGCAGTTTTTCATTAACACCGCTGAAAACGCTTTTCTAGACCCCACCCCCATCCCCGATGGCGATCCCATTAAACGCTTTGAATACAGAGGGCAGGTCTACGAAAACGTGCCGCGCGAGAACTTGCTCAATGCCCTACAACTTTTCGGTTATACGGTTTTTGGCAAAGTCATCTCCGGCATGGACGTCGTGGATAAAATAAGAGCAACCCCAACAGGCATGGGCGGTCCCTTTAGAACCGATGTTCCAAAAACCCCTGTTGTCATTCTTTCAATCACTTTGGTGCAATAACCATGAGCAATCCTCAAGTCGAACTCCACATCGCCGGCAAAGGCGTTATCCTCATTGAACTCGACGCCGAAAAAGCGCCCTTGAGCGTTGAAAACTTCCTGCACTACGTGAACAAGGGTCACTATGACAACACCATTTTTCACCGTGTGATTCCTGGCTTCATGATTCAAGGTGGCGGCTTTGAACCCAACATGGAACAAAAGCAATCCGATGCGGCCATTCAGAATGAAGGCAACAACGGTTTGAAAAACACAAAGTACAGCTTGGCCATGGCACGCACTCAAGCGCCCCACTCTGCCACTGCACAGTTCTTCATTAACACCGCCGACAACGAATTCTTGAACCACACAGCACCTTCACTGCAAGGCTGGGGCTATGCTGTGTTTGCTCATGTGGTGTCGGGCAACGACATTGTGGATGACATTGAAGGCGTTAAAACTGGCCGAAATGGCTTCCATGACGACGTACCCAAAGAACCCGTCATCATTGAAAAGGCTGTTGCGCTTTAATTTTCGCAATCATCCTTTTCCATGACTGCAAGCGTGTTGCCGCTTCAGATGTTTGAAGCATCTGAAACGTGGCGCACGGTTGATTTCATTTCTGACTTGCATTTGCAAGAAAAAGACATGGCCACATTTGATGTGTGGCAAGCCTATATGCAAAATACGACTGCGGATGCGGTCTTTATTTTGGGCGATCTGTTCGAGGTTTGGGTTGGTGACGACGCCGTCGAAAATCACTCATTTCTTAAAAGATGCGCCACTGTTTTAAAAGCCTGTGCAACAAAAAGACAGGTGGCCTTCATGCGAGGCAACCGCGATTTCTTGGTCGGCAGTGCGTTCCTCAATGCATGCAATGTGATTGATCTGCAAGACCCCACGGTGCTTCACTTTGCATCTCAAAAATGGCTGCTCTCGCATGGTGATGCGGGTTGTTTAGGTGACACAGACTACCAAGCCTTTCGGCAGATGGTCAGAAAACCAAGTTGGCAAAATGACTTCTTGGTCAAGCCACTCACTGAGAGAGAGCACATTGCCAGGCAACTTCGAGCACAAAGCGAAATACTCAAAAAGGATTCACGTGCGGTCTATGCCGATGTGGCAGATGAATGGTCGTCTCAGTTGCTTCAACAAGCCGGCGCCACTTGCCTTGTTCATGGTCACACTCATCGGCCTGCTCTTCACAGCCTCGGGCAAGATCCGCCTAAGCAACGCTACGTTTTAAGTGACTGGGATATTTCGGCAGCAAGGCCACGTGCCGAAGTACTGCGCTGGCATTTCGAGGGGCAAGTTGAACGGATCAACTTGATAAGCTGAGCTCGAGCATTGGCTTTTCAGCCTTTGCTTAAGCCCTTACTTCATTCAGCTGCGCAGCAAATTCTTCAAAGCATTTTGCAAACGCCGCGCCACTTTAGGGTCGTGCGTTGAAGACAAAACTGCTGTGACATCCAAGGCCCAAGTTTGCTCAGGGCCAGGTTGGTTTTTGCGAGTGAGCAATTGAAGTTGCAATGCGCGCCGCTCGTTCAAATTCTCTGCAGGCGTTGGCACTTCTGCAGCCATCTCTAGACGCAAAATGGCTTCGCCAGCAGTTGCTGCAGGTGCCTGACCGACGGCTTGTGACCATGCAGCCCTAGCAGCAGCGTTCACATTGCGACCTAAATCTTGCGCCGTGGGCACCAAGTCGGCTTGACGCGTTTCCCATGCAGCAAGCAAGTGCGTTAAGGATTCGCCGTGGGCCTGGGCAGCCAGCTTTCGCAAGGCCATTTCGGCGTGTTCCATGGCATCGCGTTGGGCTCTGAACGCCGCATCACCAAGGCGAGGGCCACGCTCTTCACGCTCAGGGCGATCACCTCGATCTCCACGGTCAAAACGACCCCCGCTCTTATCGCCAAAACCACCTTTGTCAGAACGCGGTGCGCCTTTGCCATCTCTGCGATCACCAGGCCCACCGCGACCTGCGGGAACGGGAACTGATTTCTTTTGGCCGGGTCGGTCATCGCCGCGCATGGCCACCAAGGGGCGCGCGGG
>Ga0208856_1000170_pt1 | contig 27992 bp, 21 predicted proteins | sample LakMenEpi13Jul12_FD_150690 | JGI IMG/M metagenome (GOLD analysis project Ga0208856, IMG submission 150690) | Freshwater microbial communities from Lake Mendota, WI - 13JUL2012 deep hole epilimnion (SPAdes) | ecosystem: Environmental > Aquatic > Freshwater > Lentic | place: Lake Mendota, Madison...
GCATGCTGCTCAGTAAAAGCCGCGGCATCGGGCGTTAAAGAGCCGTATACCTCATCCGTGGAGACATGCAAAAAACGCCAAGCCTGACGGTCTACTGCGCTCAATTGTGTCCAATAAGCTCGCACGGCTTCCAATAAATGAAAAGTGCCCACCACATTGGTTTGAATAAAATCTTCAGGGCCGTGTATGGATCGGTCTACATGGCTTTCGGCCGCAAAATTCACGATAGCGATTGGCTGATACTCATGCAATAATTTGCTCAGCAGCGCCTGATCCCCTATGTCACCATGCACGAAAACATGCTGCGGATCATGTTGCACCGCCGTTAAGTTTTCCAAATTCCCGGCATAAGTTAACTTGTCCAAATTCACCACACGGCCGAATCCCAAGCGCAACCATTCAAGCACGAAATTAGCGCCAATAAAGCCAGCCCCACCGGTAACCAAAATTGTTTTATTCATGCAGATTACTTTCTTATTTTTCAATTGTTGTTGATTCTAAGGCGGCCCATAAGCAATCACCGGTTTTATCCAATGCTGCTAGATAAGCCGCATGCGCTTCCAGCTCCGTCGAATTGGCTAATTTAACAATGCCCGCTTGATTAAATTGAGCCTTAGGTTCCACCACAAGCATTGTTTGAGGCTGATCCATGCTGATCATCAGACTGTCTTGCCCGCGCGTCATGGCCATGTAGACATCGGCCAACAACTCCGCATCCAACAAGGCGCCGTGCAAGGTACGTTTGGAGTTGTCTATGCCAAAATGCCGACACAAGGCATCCAAACTATTACGCTGACCTGGGCGCATTTCTTTGGCTATTTTAAGCGTATCGGTCACCTTAGCGACGATGCTCTCTAAAGGCTTTTGCTCGATTAAACCCAGTTCGCAGTTTAAAAAGCCTACGTCAAAGGGTGCGTTATGCATAATCAGCTCGGCATCGGCAATGAAATCCAGCAACTCATTAACGATATCAGGAAAGCGCGGCTTGTCCTGCAAAAATTCCAAAGAAATACCGTGCACCTCTTGTGCGCCTTGGTCTATTTCACGATCGGGATTGAGGTAATAATGAAAATGCTGCTTGGTTAATCGTCGGTTGACCACCTCAACCGCAGCAATCTCTATCACCCTATGGCCTTGTGCATGGTACAAACCGGTGGTTTCTGTATCCAAAAAAATCTGCCTCATGATGCTGACCCCTGTAAAACCTGCTCCACGCCCTTATTAGCCAAACTGTCTGCCCGCTCATTACCAACATTGCCGGCATGCCCTTTAACCCATATCCATTGCACCGTATGCTGCTGAGCTAGGCCATCTAAAATGCGCCATAAATCATCATTTTTAACTGGCTTTTTATCTGCAGTTCGCCAATTCCTGGCTTTCCAGCCGACTATCCATTCGGAAATGCCTTTCTGCACGTAAACCGAATCCGTGTAAACCATGGCATGGCAGCTGCGATTTAGTGCCTCAAGGGCGCGTATCACCGCAGTTAACTCCATGCGGTTATTGGTGGTAAGCAATTCGCCACCAAACAGTTCTTTTTCTTGACCAGCGTAACTAATCCAAGCACCCCAACCCCCAGGACCGGGGTTGCCCTTGCATGCCCCATCGGCGTAAATTTCCACTGTTTTAGTCGTGCTCATGGTGTTTTTTCTAATGTCTTTCTGGATAAACGGTTTAATTTGTCTCGCGACTTGTTTGGCCTACCAATGGATTTAGGTCTGGCCGTCAGTATATTGGTGGCGCCAGATTGTTTCCAATTCGGCTTAATGGGCGTCATGCCAGGCACGCGTTTTTTTGCCACGATAAAATAGACGCCTGCCAATCTCGAAAAGGCATGCTGTCCCAGCTTATCCATAAATAACAAGCGCTTATGCCAAGCAACATTTTCAAACGGCGGGACATGGCAACAGCTACGCACGATGACAACCTCAAAACCCAATAAGGCTAACCAATCTTTTAAGCGATTCAAGCCTATCAAGCGAGCATGCCATGGGTAATGTAATTGCTTACAAAACAGTTTTTTTATAAACGCACACGCGCCCCAGGCGCTAATGGGATTAAAGCCGGAAATAATCAAATGCCCGTCTGGCATCATTACGCGAGCAGCTTCACGCAAGGTTTGGTGTGGCCTATCACTGAACTCTAGCCTGTGTGGCAAAAGCAGTAAATCCAAACTCATTTCAGCAAAGGGTAAAAAATCATCGCTGCACACCACGTTAGCTTGATGTTCGCCATTCACCATGCCACCGGCTTCAGTAGCTAAAGCTTTATAGCGATTGGGCATGCGCGAGTTAGCCAACAAGTCTAGCGGCATAGACCCCACCTGCAGGGCATTAAAGCCAAATAGATCGGATACCGCTTGGTCAAACAAGGGTTTTTCGCTGGCTTGCAAATACTCGCCTGCTGTGGATTTAAACCAATCCTGTATGGGCGCCGCTGCTATTGACATTTCATCGTATAGAACAAATGATAGTGGGTATGCATCATAATGTTCAAATTATACCCATTCCAGCATTTAAGGATAACTATATCTGGCTCATACACAACGGCCAGCAAGCCGTAGCCGTTGACCCAGGTGACGCCCAGCCAGTCATAAAAACGCTTAAAAAACTTCATCTTAGCCTAAGCGGCATACTCATTACCCACCACCATCAAGACCACATTGCCGGAGTAAACGCATTAATTAAAGCCTATCCCGATGCGGTCGTTTATGCGCCAAAATTAGAGACTTACTCTTTTCCTCACACCCCAGTAGAGGAAGATCAACTGGTACAACTGACTGACCTGGACCTAAATTTTAGCGTCATGCACTTGCCCGGTCACACCTTAGGCCATGTGGCTTACTACACTGAAAACAAGTTAGGCGATAAATGGCTGTTTTGTGGGGACACCCTGTTTGGCGCCGGCTGCGGCCGTTTATTTGAAGGCACGCCAGAGCAAATGCACCAATCGCTAAAACGCTTAGCCGCCTTAGCCGGCAGCACTCAAGTCTATTGCACTCACGAATACACATTACGCAACATTGAATTTGCCTTGAGTCTGGAGCCAAGCAACCCCATATTGCAAAAACGTAAGCTAGACACGCAAGCGCTGCGCGACAAAGGCATGGCTAGCTTGCCATCCAGCATAGAACTGGAATGCGCGACCAATCCTTTTTTACGCTGCCATGTCGCTAGCATTCAAGTCGGCAGTGGCTTAAGGTCGGCAAACGAAGTGGCTGTTTTCACTAGAATAAGAGAATTAAGAAATGTATATTAATCATATATATATAACATATATTTAATGTAATTATTAAATATTTTTACCTTGACTTTAAGGTCATTATTTTTTACTATACGGTCTTATTCAACCAGGGCAAACAGCCGCAGTCGTTACGCCCATTCACACCTTAAGCCATCATTGACGAATTCTTCTAGCCATATTATTGCCCGCCTTCTTGTAGCAATCAGCACACTGCTCTTGGTCACGCTAAGCTACGCTGAATCGAATGTAATCGGCGAGGAAATTACCGTTACTGGTGAAGAAGCGACCAAACTCAACAAAGAACCAAGCTCGGTGGATGCCGCAGCAAACAAAAAAATGCCAGCCAACGTTCAAGGCGGCAACATCGATTCAACCATACGGAATTTAAGCGACGATGGCAATGCTGTTATCGTGATCAGCAGTGATGACCTGTGGCAAAGAATAAAAGACGGCTATGCTATGCCCAATTCCACCTCTAACTTAGTCGCTAATCACGAGCAGTGGTATAGCTCTAGGCCAGACTACATTAGACGCATGGTAGAGCGCAGTCAAAAATACTTGTTTCACATCGTAGAAGAGGTGGAAAAACGCGGCATGCCAACGGAAATCGCTTTGCTACCCATGATAGAAAGCGCCTATAACCCCCAAGCCTATTCAAGAAGTCAGGCCTCCGGCATTTGGCAATTCATACCTTCCACGGGCAAGCATTTTGGTTTGCAACAAAATTGGTGGATAGACAACCGACGTAACGTGATTGTGGCAACCGATGCAGCCTTGACCTATTTGCAAAAACTGCATGGCATGTTTGGTTCATGGGATTTAGCCCTGGCTGCCTACAATGCCGGTGAAGGCACAGTAGGCCGAGCGATAGAGCGAAATCGCAGATTAGGCTTAGGCACGGATTATGAAAGTTTAAACTTACCACCGGAAACGCGAAATTACGTGCCTAAATTGCAAGCCGTTAAAAACATCATGACCAATCCTGGCAAGTACGGATTGAAAATACAAACCATAGCCAACACGGCATACTTCACCCGCGTTTCAGCCCCCGCTCAGATTGACGCCCACCTGGCCGCCAAATTAGCCGAAATCAGTGATGAGGAATTTTTAGCCCTTAACCCCAGCAATAACAGGCCGCTCATAGGCAATAACGATGAAAAACATGAGCTGCTGCTGCCTATTCTAGCCGCTCAGACTTTTAGGGATAATTTAGCCAATTACAATAAACCCTTGGTCAGTTGGAAAACCTACTTAGCCAAACGCGGTGAGCGCATGGAGAAAATAGCCGCCAAATTTGGCATACAACTGTCTAAACTGCGCAATGTAAATAACTTACCCAATCAAAACAAAATAAAAAAATCCTCAACCATTTTGGTGCCAAACGGCAACCAAACAGACTTCACGCCCAACGGCAGCGCGTTTAAGACTGCAGATACCAATAGCGCCTACCCTTTGGACCCCACCCTATCGAACAGTGCGGATGCAGCTCTCACGGAAAAAAATCCGCTCAATAGCGTCGATGAAACGGAACCTAGCAAGGCCGACAACGTCACACACCTAGTTAAAAAAGGCGAGACCATTTTTGCCATTGCCAAGCTCCATCAAGTTAGCATAGACGATATCGTGACCGCGAATGGCCTAGCCAACCAAGACATTAAAATCGGTCAAACCTTGAGCATTAACAGTACAGCAAGGCTTAGCACGCAAACAGAAGCAGCCAATCTGGAAACCAGTGCGAATGTAAAAAAATGGCCAGAAACAAACAAAGTAAAAGTTAAAAAAAGTAATGCAAATAAAAGTAAAATAAAAAAAACCAAATCCACTAGAGCCAAGCATAAAAAACTTAAGAAAAAGCGTAGTCCAAACTCCAAAAAATAATTGATTGATGCCCTGTTAATGAACACACAGATCACACGACATATCCAACTATGGTTGCTAGTCTTTGGCATCTACTTAATAAGTGCTTGCAGCAATGGTGAAGACACTAGCGCAAAATTAAAGCCAAATTACGACGTGGCTCACTCGGCTAGCCCAGGTGGCACTATGGTTGATGCCATGACAGGTGAACCCAGCGGTTTAATCGCCATGATAGCCGGCGAATCAGCCGCGTCGGCGATTGCTGGCAATCTCTTTAACAGCCTGCTTAAATACGACAAAAATTTAGACCTGACCGGCGAGCTTGCCCAGTCATGGGAGGTGTCGGCTGACCAGCGCACCATTACCTTTCACTTAAAGCCCAATCTCAAATGGTCAGACCAGCGGCCCTTAACCAGCGCAGACGTTCTTTTTACTTGGCAAAAAGTAACGGATGACAACACGCGCACACCATATGGTTCGGATTTTAAATTAGTCAGCAAAGCCGAAACGCCTGACGCAAAAACCTTTAGAGTGACCTACGCAGTCCCCTATGCGCCCGCTTTGGACACTTGGGCGGGCTTGCACATCCTGCCTAAGCACTTATTACAAGACCAAGACATTAACAACACGGCTTTTGCGCGGCACCCGGTAGGCAGCCACTATTACAAACTGTCGGATTGGAAAAATGGCCAATACCTAAAATTAAGCCGCAACCCATACGCCAGCCAAGGTCAAGCCAATATAGAGCACTTGCTTTCTCGCATTATTCCGGATAAAGCGGCTCAATTTTTGGAACTCAGCGCTGACAACATAGACTCCATGGCATTAAACCCTATCCAATACGCTAGGATATTTCCATCCAGAGCCGACCTTAGCAAAAACATAGGCTTGTACAAAGAATTGGGTAACAGCTATTCTTATATGGGTTTTAATCTAAAACGCAAACCGTTTGATGATGTCCGCGTTCGCCAAGCGATCAACTACGCCATCGACAAACAAGAAATTATTGATGGGGTATTACTAGGACTAGGTGAACCGGTGGCGTCACCCTACAAACCGGGCACACGCTGGAGCAACCCTAAGCTGCAGCCCTACCCATACGACCCTATCAAAGCCCGCGCATTGCTTCGTGAGGCTGGCTTTGCCGACACAAACGGCGATGGCATATTGGAAAAAGACGGCAAGCCATTTAGCTTTGAAATACTGACCAATCAAAACAAAGAACGTGAAATGACGGCAGTTTTAATTCAACGTCGACTAAAAGAAGTGGGCATAGAGGTCAATATACGCGTACTGGAATGGGCGAGCTTTTTAGGCCGCTTCATCAAACCCAAGCAATTCGACGCCGTGGTATTAGGTTGGAGCTTGTCCTTAGACCCCGATCAGTACGGGATTTGGCACTCAAGTCAACAAGCGCCAGGCCAATTCAACTTTATCAGTTACAGCAACCCACAAGCAGACAAGCTACTGGAAGCAGGCCGTATAGAATTAAATCCCGACAAGCGCATGAAAATTTACCACGCTTTTTCAAAAATATTACTTGAAGACAGCCCGGTCATTTACTTGTCAGCTGGCTATGGCTTATCCGCCATCCATAAACGCGTTAAGGGCATTAGCAGCCCTGCCCCAGCGGCCGGCATAGGTCATAACACATACGAGTGGTATATTCCGAAAGCCTATTACCGCAACGAAATGAATGATCAATAAAAGGCAACCATGGCTAGCTATTTATTAAAACGCATTTTATGGATGGTGCCGCTGTTACTAGGCATCAGTCTCATTTCTTTTTTCATCATGCACCTCGCACCGGGCGACATCACCACCAGTGAGGCTAGCTTCAATCCCAAAGCCAGCGAAGAATCCAGGCAAAAATTGCGCGCCTTGTACAATTTAGATAAGCCGGTAATCGTGCAATACGGCTTATGGGTTAAACGCATAGCCAAGTTAGACTTTGGCACGTCCTTCGCCTCCCACCAAAGGCCGGTTTTTTGGCAAACTACCGATAAAGACGGCAACGTCACGCTGGGCATGATACAAGAAGCCTTGCCCATCACTTTATTAATCAACGTACTGAGCTTGCTATTGATAATAGGCATCGCCTTACCGCTGGGCGTCATCTCAGCATTGAAGCAAAATCAATGGCCTGACCGCGGCATCACCATGTTTGTTTTTCTAGGGTTTGCCATACCGGGTTTTTGGCTGGCATTGATGCTAATGTATTGGACAGGCGTGCAGCATAGTTGGCTGCCGATTTCTGGCTTAGAAAGCATGGGCCACGAAACCCTCACATGGCCAGCACAAATCTGGGACACATTGCAGCACTTGATGTTGCCGGTATTTATATCTGCCATCACCGGACTAGCGGGCATATCACTGTTTGTGAGAAACGGCATGCTCGATGTATTGCACCAAGACTACATCACCACCGCTCGTGCCAAAGGCCTAAATGAAAATAAAATCATTTATGGCCACGCCCTACGCAACGCGCTACTGCCACTTATCACTATTTTTGGCTTAAGTATCCCCGGTTTAATAGGCGGATCGGTCATAGCGGAAAGCATTTTTGCAATACCAGGCATGGGCAAGCTTTTTTATGATGCTGTTTTAATGCGGGATTTTCCGGTCATCATGGGCATTTTAACCATAGGCGCCATACTCACCATGCTAGGCAACCTGCTAGCAGACATTTCTTACGCATGGGCAGACCCACGCGTCAGGCGGGGGGTGATGTAATGAAACTGGTGTGGCAAAATCCGCTGACCTTAATTGGCTTCATCATCATTAGTAGCATACTGCTGTTAGCTGCAGTAGCACCCTTTATAGCGCCATACGACCCCAATGCCATTGATGTCAAAGCCATATTGCTGGCTCCTTCCCAATTGCACCTAATGGGTACAGACGGACTGGGACGCGACGTCTTTTCCCGCATGCTATACGGTGCTCGTATCTCCCTCATGGTGGGTTTTGTTGCCGTCGGCATTGCCACTCTAATCGGCATCGTACTGGGCGCCATAGCAGGATTTTACCGAGGCTGGGTGGACACATTAATCATGCGCACGGTAGACGTGATGCTGTCGATTCCCACCTTCTTCTTAATCTTGGCCGTGATTGCGTTTCTAAGTCCTTCCATATGGAACATCATGATAGTCATAGGCCTAACTTCCTGGATGGGGGTGACGCGATTGGTTAGGGCAGAGTTTTTAAGCTTGCGCAACCGAGAATTTGTTTTAGCTGCGCAAGCCCTCGGTGCAAAAGACTTTAGGTTGATTTTTGGGCATTTATTACCTAACAGCCTAACGCCTATTATTGTTAGCTCAATACTGGGCATAGCCAGCGCGGTATTAGTGGAATCCGGCCTAAGCTTCTTAGGCTTGGGCGTGCAAGCGCCGCAAGCATCCTGGGGCAACATCTTGACTGATGGCAAGGAGTACATCCAGTTTGCCTGGTGGCTGTCCTTGTTCCCTGGCCTCGCCATATTGCTAACCGTGTTAGGCTATAATTTGCTTGGGGATGGTTTACGCGATGCGTATAATCCAAGAAGCAATCAACATTAGCAAGCCGCATTTGCAGACATAAAATAGGGAAAACGTTATGGGATTTTTAGAAGGTAAAAAAATATTAATCGCCGGATTATTGAGCAATCGATCAATTGCTTACGGCATCGCCGAAGCAATGAAACGCGAAGGCGCAGAGCTTGCCTTTACCTACCAAATGGAAAAACACCAAGAACGCGTGGCAAAATTAGCAGCGGATTTTGGCTCTACTTTGCTTTTTCATTGCGACGTGGCTGAAGACAGTCAGATTGATGCCTTATTTCCAGCCATTGCCAAACATTGGGATGGCATAGACTGCATCGTGCATTCGGTGGCCTTCGTGCCTAAGGATGCATTAGATGGGGATTACCTAGAAAAAGTCACAAGGGAAAATTTCCGCATTGCCCATGACATCAGCTCATACAGCTTTGCCGCTATGGCTAAAGCCGCCTACCCTATGATGGCAGGCAGAAACGGCAGTTTATTAACCATCAGCTACCTTGGCGCAGAGCGCACCATGCCCAACTACAATGTCATGGGGTTAGCCAAGGCCAGCCTAGAAGCAAACGTACGCTATATGGCACAAAGCCTAGGTCCTAAAGGTATACGCGTTAATGCGGTATCAGCCGGTCCGATCAAAACATTAGCCGCATCCGGCATTGCCGATTTCGACAAGATGATAGGCTTCAATGAAAAACACGCTGCCTTGCGTCGCAACGTCACCATAGAAGAGGTAGGCAATGCGTCTGCCTTCCTTTGCAGTGACTTGGCATCTGGCATCACCGGCGAGATCACCTACGTTGATGGCGGCATGAACATCACCGCTGCAGGTTCTATAGATTAATTCAAGCTGCTCTTGAGCAAATAAAAAAAGGCACCTAGGTGCCTTTTTTTATTTGATGCGTATTAGATAAATTTACTAGGGCTTAGAAAGCAGCAAGCTTTCATTGACCGTGACCTTGGCTTTTAAGCGCAAAGCTTGTTTATAAGCTGCCAAATACTCGCTGCTTAAGGCTTCTCTAAGCTCATTTTTGGCCAACTGCTCGGCATCCACATCCCCACCCAGTCCGGCATCCACTTTAAGTACTTTCAGCAATAAAAAGCCTTGCTTGCTGTCTGCCACGCCAGAATAAGCCGGTAATTTAGCCGCGTTAGTTTTAAACGCTAGGTTCATGGCTAAATCGGTTAAACCCTGGGCATTTTTTCTATCCACCGTTACCTCTGGGATCCACTCAATATCAGTCACGTTTTTACCAGCTTTTAAATCTCGTAATGCCGCCTCGCCCTTTGCTTTAGCAAACTTGGCTGCCGCTTCTAATTTAAGCAAGGATTCAATACCCGCCTTCACCTCATCAAAGCTTCTTGGTGCAGCCGGTTTGTATTGTATTAAACGCGCCGACACTAAATTATTAGGCGACACTTCCACTGCTTCTGTATTACGGTGATCTTTGAGTACCTCGTCGGAGAATATTAAAGCCATAATTTTTTGGTTATTCTTAAAAAACTTAGCTCCCGTTTCGCGGTTCAACCAATCTGACTGCTGAACCTGGCCGCCAAAAGCCTTAGCCGCAGGTTGCAAGCTACCGGATTGCTCATAGACTAAATTACTAAACACCTCCGCCTGCTTAACAAATTCCGCTTGGGCTTTTTGATACATCAAGTCGCCTTTTATTTGCGGCTTCAGACTGTTGAAATCACTGCTGGCTCCGGTAATTTCCGTCACTTTTATGATGTGATAACCAAACTCGGATTCCACCAATCCACTAATTTGATTAAGCTTCATACTGAAAGCGGAATCCTCGAAAGGCTTAACCATTGCGCCACGAGCAAAACTACCTAAATCACCACCTTTAACGGCTGAACCTGGGTCTTGTGAGTGTTTAATAGCTAACGATTCAAATGATTTTGGGTCTTTTTTAATGGCAGCTAAGATCTCTTGGGCTTTGGCCTTAGCTTGCGTTTTTTGTGCCTCTGACGCGCTCACGCCAAAACCAATTAATATGTGGCTGGCCCGTCTTTGCTCATTGCCAGAAAATTTACCTGCATTTTCTTCGTAAAACTTCTTAACCTCGGCATCATCGACGTTCACTTGACGCATAAAATCAACAGCCGACATGGATAAGAATTCCACTCGCACTTGTTCAGGCACCAATAATTTGTTTTTGTGCAGATCGTAATAGGCTTTAACTTGATCGGGCGTCACCTTAACTTGATCAACAAAATCCTTGGTTTTAATTTCCGCCACGCTTACCACACGTTGTTGATTGCTTAATTGAATTGCATGTTGCAAACGCGACTCGGTTGAAAATGCCAATTTACCAATGCCATCTAGCGCTTGCTGCGTCAGCATGTCAGCACGCATGCCAGACTCAAATCGAGTAGGCGTTAACTGATTTTGCGTTAGGGTTTGGTCGTACAATTCTTGTGAAAAATTGCCGTCTCTTTGGAATTCAGGCATGCCAGTTATGTAAGTAGCCAATTGCACATCACTGATGGCAAAGTTGGCACGGCGTATTTCGTCGTTTATCAATTGCTTATTGATCAATTGGTTTAGCACCAATGATTTAACTTCTGGGCTGTCTAGTTGCGCCTGGTCAAATTTTCCTTCTGACTGCAAGCGGTTACGCGTATTTTTTAATGCATTATCGTACTCTTGTATGGATATGTTATTGCCTGCCACTTTAGCAACAGCGACATTGCTACCGGCACTGCTTAAATAAGAGTCAATGCCAAACAAGGCAAACGGAATAGTAATTAAGCCCAGTAATGCTTTACCAACCCAACCTTGGGCAACCGTACGAATTCTATCTAACATAAAAAATATCCACCTTAAGCTTGTGTTTAACGTTTAAATTTAAGCTGGCTTAGCCAGCTAAACCGCATCCAATTATCAATGTCACAATATACCACAAGAGCTGTCTATGTAGGGCTTAGGCTTATCTCTTGCAACCCGCATTGGGACTGTATAAGCCTGCATTTGGTTCGTCTTAATAAGGCCAATTAACGCCAGATTAAAATACGAATACACAAATAAAAATAGCGAGTCCTAAGACTCGCTATTTTTATTTGGCGGAGCGGACGGGACTCGAACCCGCGACCACCTGCGTGACAGGCAGGTATTCTAACCAACTGAACTACCGCTCCATTAACTTATAGAACTCTATTAAAACAATAAAATCCGTATAATTTTTGCGTTCAAATTTTTAGCAAAATAAAAGAGTGCTTAACTTACCAGCACTCTCAAATTTTACAATTAGGAACGACTTAGTCACTTTTTTGTGGTTTGAAATAATGGTGGGTGCTAACGGGGTCGAACCGCTGACATTCGCCTTGTAAGGGCGACGCTCTACCAACTGAGCTAAGCACCCTGCGTAACCAACAAAAACGCTAGTTTACAGCATCTTTAAGTGATTTACCAGCTCTAAATTTAGGAGAATTCGCTGCTTTAATCTTAATTGTTGCGCCAGTACGTGGGTTACGGCCATTGCGGGCAGCACGCTTACCGAGATAGAAAGTACCAAATCCTATGAGTGTAACCAAGTCGCCTTTTTTCAAGGCACCAGTAATCGAAGCGGTAGTGGCATCCAGTGCACGACCAGCAGCAGCTTTTGAAATGCCAGCTGTGCTGGCGATACGGGCTATCAAATCTGATTTATTCACGAGTAATCCCCTCTTAAAATTTAATTAATTAAAGACTTTACTGTAACGTGGGTAGCATGCTCCCACTTGCCTTTATATCAATGTCATCAAGCCGATGTCAAGCCTTGGGTTTAAGTTTAACTAGCCTCAGTGCTTTAGCCCATCATTTAGTGCGTTAGCCTTATCTGCCGTTTTATCCGCCAACGCCACTTCAGTGGCAAGCTTAGCATCGGATTCCTCCAGAGGGATGGGTTGTGAGGCTAGCGCCAATGTCAGCACCTCATCTATCCATTGCACAGGGTGTATGTCTAAATGATTTTTAATATTTTCCGGGATGTCTGCCAAATCTTTGACGTTTTGCTGGGGTATCAATACCGTTTTAATGCCGCCACGGTGGGCCGCCAACAATTTTTCTTTAAGGCCGCCTATCGGGAGAACCTCACCACGCAATGTAATTTCCCCTGTCATGGCTACGTCCGCTCTCACAGGAATGCCTGTCAGTATAGAAACCAAGGCAGTCGTAATGGCTATACCAGCGCTTGGTCCATCTTTTGGCGTGGCACCTTCAGGGAAATGAATATGGATGTCATTTTTTTCATAAAAATCGTCATTAATACCCAAACGCTTGGCGCGGCTGCGCACCACGCTCATGGCTGCTTGAGTCGACTCTTTCATCACGTCACCCAGCTTTCCTGTCGTGGTGGTTTTGCCCTTACCAGAAAGCAATACCGCCTCTATGGTTAGAAGTTCACCGCCAACAGAAGTCCATGCCAAACCAGTGACCTGCCCTATTTGATTTTCTTTTGCAGCCACACCGAAATCATATCGTTGCACCCCCAAATAGGTTTCTAGCGTTGCTGGAGTAACGTCAATTTTCTTGATGGGCTGAGCGCCACTATCTGATTTTGCGGTCAACAAGGCTTTTACCACCTTGCGGCAGACTTTGGACACCTCTTGTTCTAACTTACGTACGCCCGCCTCTCGCGTGTAGTAACGAACGATATCGCGCAGCGTATCCTCTGTTATGCTAACTTCCGCCTCTTTCAGACCGTGTGACTTCAATTGCTTAGGCAATAAATATCGCATGGCAATGTTTACTTTTTCGTCTTCGGTGTAGCCAGATAGATGGATGATTTCCATACGATCCAATAGCGCAGCAGGAATGTTCATGGAATTTGCTGTGGCAACAAACATCACGTCAGACAAGTCGTATTCAACCTCAACGTAGTGGTCTGCAAAAGTGTGGTTTTGCTCTGGATCCAACACTTCCAAGAGTGCTGAAGATGGATCACCACGCATGTCTTGACCCATTTTATCCACTTCATCTAACAAGAATAATGGGTTTTTAACGCCAACCTTAGCCATGCCCTGTAAGATTTTTCCTGGCATGGAGCCAATGTATGTCCGCCTATGACCACGAATTTCAGATTCATCACGCACCCCACCTAAGGCCATGCGTATGAATTTTCGGTTCACGGCTTTGGCTATGCTTTGACCCAAAGACGTCTTACCAACGCCAGGCGGGCCGACTAGGCAAAGTATAGGGGCTTTGATTTTATCCACACGTTGCTGCACAGCTAAATACTCAACAATGCGTTCCTTCACCTTCTCCAGACCGAAATGGTCGTCATCTAACACTTTCTCAGCAGCCAATAAATTTTTGCTGATTTTGGTTTTTTTCTTCCAAGGCAAATTAATCAATGTATCTATGTAGTTACGCACCACTGATGCTTCTGCTGACATAGGCGACATGAGTTTGAGTTTTTTAAGCTCACTGGACACTTTAGCCAAGGCATCCTTAGGCATGCGTGCATCCTCTATGCGCTTTTCCAACTCTTCCATTTCCGCATTTTCGTCTTGCTCACCCAACTCTTTTTGAATCGCCTTAACCTGCTCATTCAAATAGTATTCGCGCTGGGTTTTTTCCATTTGGCGCTTAACGCGACCACGGATACGTTTTTCTACCTGAAGAATATCAATTTCAGCTTCCATTAGGCGCAGCAAATGCTCTAAACGCTCAGCCACGCTAAACATTTCCAATACTTTTTGTTTTTCATCTAACTTCAAAGTCAAATGGGCGGCTATGGTATCCGCCAAACGACCGGCCTCGTCTATGCCAGCTAAGGAAGTCAGAATTTCTGGTGGGATTTTTTTGTTTAGCTTGACGTATTGATCAAATTGAGCAAAAACAGTGCGCATCAAAGCCTGTATTTCTATGTCACTGTCTGATTCAGGAATAAGCTCTGCTCTTGCAGCAAAGCACTCTTCCATCTCAATAAACCCGCTGACTTTGGCACGCTGTACCCCTTCTACCAGGACTTTTACCGTGCCGTCAGGCAATTTAAGCATCTGCAAGACGGTCGCGACCGTACCCACTTCATACAAATCCTCTGCATCCGGTTCATCTTTATTAGCGGATTTTTGTGCAACCAACAAAATTTGCTTGTTGCCGTCGGATGCAATTTCCAAGGCTTTAACCGATTTCGTGCGTCCCACAAACAATGGAATAACCAAATGCGGGTAAACCACTACATCCCGTAATGGCAAGACCGGCAATAAGCCCTCATCGGGGGTGTAGGAAGGTAAAGATGTGATCATGGAGGGTCCCAAATTAAACTAAGTCATTAAACTCAAATCGCTAAGGATTATTTATGGGGGCAAATAACGGCGATTCAAGTCTATAGTTACGCATTACTAAACGGACAGAAATATGCAGCTTAGTATTTATCCAACGGCTTCTTCAGCAGGGGTATCAGCAAAAATTAGGATGGCAGGCGCGTCACCGCGAATCACTCCTTCATCAATTACCACCTTGCTGAGGTTTTTAAGTGAAGGCAATTCATACATAATTTCGAGCAAGGCATGCTCTAAAATCGATCGCAGACCGCGTGCGCCAGTTTTACGCTCCAAGGCTTTCTTAGCTATGAGTAGCAAGGCCGCTTCCCTAAACTCCAATTCCACGCCTTCCATTTTGAACAATTTAATGTATTGCTTGGTCAAGGCGTTTTTTGGTTCGGTCAAGATGGTCATCAAGGCAGCTTCGTCCAATGACTCCAAGGTCGCCACCACCGGTAAACGGCCTATAAATTCAGGTATCAAGCCAAATTTAATTAGGTCTTCCGGCTCAACATCTCTTAGAACAGCGCCTACCTGGCGCTCATCATCCTTGCTTTTTACCTCAGCGCCAAAACCTATGCCACCCTTTTCAGAGCGCAAGCGTATGACTTTCTCCAGGCCATCGAATGCCCCGCCACAAATAAACAATATATTCGTGGTATCCAATTGCACAAATTCTTGATTGGGGTGTTTACGTCCGCCTTGCGGGGGAATCGAAGCCACGGTGCCTTCAATTAATTTTAACAAAGCTTGTTGAACGCCCTCCCCTGATACGTCGCGGGTAATGGATGCATTTTCAGACTTACGGGAAATCTTGTCCACCTCATCGATATAGACGATGCCGCGTTTGGCTTTTTCCACGTCGTAGTCGCATTTTTGCAATAATTTTTGCATGATGTTTTCCACGTCTTCACCTACGTATCCGGCTTCAGTAAGGGTGGTGGCATCGGCCATTACAAATGGGACATCCAGCAGGCGGGCGAGCGTTTGGGCCAACAAGGTTTTACCTGAGCCCGTCGGACCTATAAGTAAAATATTACTTTTGGAAATTTCAACTTCGTCTTTTTGACCGCCATCGGATAAATTATTATGGCCAAGGCGTTTGTAATGATTGTAAACCGCAACGGCTAAATTCTTTTTCGCGTGGGTTTGACCAATGACGTATTGGTCTAAAATTTTGCAAATTTCTTGTGGGGTAGGCAGACTTTGATCGGTGGATTTAAGGCCATCCGTGGTCTTTACTTCCTCGCGAATGATGTCATTGCATAAATCCACGCATTCATTGCAGACAAAAACAGATGGGCCGGCAATGAGTTTTTTAACTTCGTGTTGGCTTTTGCCACAGAATGAACAGTAAAGTAATTTATCGCCGTCAGCTTTAGTAGCCATGTATATTCCCTCTAAAAAACAGTTAGGCCAGTATGTTAGGATGCCAGCAAAATGACTATGCCGCTTCAGATCGACTGGTAATCACCTTATCTATCATGCCATACGCCAGTGACTGCTCAGCACTCATGAAGTTGTCGCGCTCGGTATCCAAATCGATCTCCGCCGCTGTTTTTCCAGTGTGGTGAGCCAATATGGCGTTTAATTTTTCACGCAAGTACATGATTTCTTTAGCATGTATGGCTATGTCGGTAGATTGACCCTGAAAGCCTCCAGAAGGTTGATGGATCATCACGCGGGAATTAGGCAGGCTAAATCGCTTACCTTTAGCCCCCGCCGCTAAAAGAAATGCACCCATGCTGGCTGCTTGGCCTATGCATAGCGTGCTGACGTCCGCCTTAATAAACTGCATGGTGTCGTAGATGGACATGCCCGCTGTAACTGAACCACCCGGGGAATTAATGTACAGTGAAATATCTTTATCTGGATTTTCCGCTTCTAAAAATAGCAACTGCGCCACCACTAAATTGGCCGACATATCATTGACAGGGCCTACCAAAAACACCACCCGCTCTTTAAGTAAGCGCGAATAGATATCGTAGGAACGTTCACCACGGCCGCTTTGCTCCACTACCATGGGAATATAGCCCAAACCTTGTGGACTTAAATCTTCTTGCAACAGCGACCCTGGCAAAGTATTCATTAAGCATTTCCCATTAAATCATCAAATTTAACTTTTTTATCGCTGACTTTAGCTTTAGCTAAGACCCAAGCCACTGCATTTTCTTCCGTGGCTAAGGCTGCCGGCTCATCCAAACGTTTAGGATCAGCATAATACCAAGTGACCACATCAGCAGGACGCTCAAAGCTTTGTGAAAACACATCCACCATGGCACGCACCTGATCCGCATTAGCATGCAAACCGTTTTTATTGATTAATTCACCAAGGATTAAGCGTAATTTAGTGCTGCGTTTAGCTTGCTCTTCAAACATACCAGGCTCAAGTTTGATGGTGCTAAGATCTGCACCACGCTGTTTAAGGTTTTGCGCGGTAGTTTCCATCATGCGGTTGATTTCCGTGCCCAACAATACGCGTGGTATCTCGAAATCGGCTTGATCAACTAAGGCCTGAAACACTTGCTCTTTAACCTTAGCACTGACGCGTTTTTCCACTTCTTGCTTTAAGCTTTCGGTGATTTCCGCTTTCATTTTGGCTACGTCACCGTCTTCTATGCCTAAACTCTTAGCAAAATCCGCATCCAATTCAGGGTAACTTGGTTCGGACACGCTGATGTAATTGACTTCATAAGCAACGGTTTTGCCTGCAAGCTGAGCCGGATTGTGATCGGCTGGGTAGGCTATTTCGAATTTTTTAGAAGCGCCTGCTTTACCACCGGCCAATTGCTCATCAAAGCTAGCCACACGTCCTGCATCGCCCAACACTAAATCAATACCGGTATCACCCGTGGATTCAACCTCTTTGCCATCTACCGATGCCGTTAAGGTCACATTAATACGATCGCCTTTTTTAGCCGCCCGTTTTACTGGCACGTAACTCACACGTTGTTTAACCAGCACATCCAAGGTGTTTTTAACATCGGCATCACCGACTTCCAATGCTGGACGTTCGATTTTGATTTTTGCTAAGTCACCTATCGTGACTTCAGGAAACACTTCAAATGTAGCCGTGTATTCCAAATTAACAGAGGCCGCCTCAAAAGGCTTGTGCTCAATATTAGGGTAGCCGGCAACGCGTAATTTAGCTTCCTCTACGGCATCGCCGAAGCTTTTTTCAACGGCGCTGGAATACACCTCATCGCGCACTTGATCGCCATAATGCTGATTTACCAAACCCATGGGGGCTTTACCTGGTCGGAAGCCGGCAAATTTTGCCGTGCGTGACATCTGATTTAAGCGCTGACGAATTTGCGCTTCCAGTGGTTGAAGTGGAACCGTAATAGTAATACGGCGCTCAAGTTTGCTAATAGTTTCAACATTCAATGCCATGCGGTTTATTCCTAAGGTCAAGTTTCTAAATTATTCCACGCTTGAAAATGAACAAACGTTTATAGGAAAATCGTTTGTAAAATCAGGTCGTTATTTACTAAATTGGAACGAATTATGGGCTGCTAAAAAATTCATTTCGATGGCATTAGACGGTATTTTATTAAATAATTTCACCGCCTTTAGGCACACCATAGAAACACGCGTTTATAAGGCTCACTGCTTCGCTTAAATTAAGCGCCAAACTATAGCATATTAGGCTTTTGTAAACAAATGACGCTGCACAATTTTTCAGCGAGGTAGGATGCGCTAGGCACAAAAAAGGCTTTCCGATCAAGGAAAGCCTCTAAGTATTTGGTGCGAAAGGAGAGACTCGAACTCTCACGCCTTACGGCGCTGGAACCTAAATCCAGTGCGTCTACCAATTCCGCCACTCTCGCATTTAAGTAAACAGCTTTTTAAGCGCTGTTCAAACAAGCCGGCATTATAGCGCAAGTCGCGCTGCTAGCAACAGCTAAAAAGATAAAATTGGCATATATTTATACGCCAAACTTGCAGGTAAATACTAGGCTGAGGCTTATTCATTCCTCACTAGCAAAATATTGGCTGATTGTGCGAGAATGTCACAAGATGCGCTATGCCATCGACAACCACTGAAGAGCCCAGACATGCAAACCAATATCAATGAAAATGAAATTAATATGCTGCGCACGGAGCTGGAATTGCTCATGCGTGAGCGTCTGTCCTTACTTAAAGTGACGGGTGCAGCGGCTGGATTAATTGCAGAAATGGATAGCCATGATTTGCCCATTAGCACAGTAGAGGCGGCAGACTTGCTGGCCACTTCTATCAACGGCTTAAGCGAAGAAACTTTGCAAGACGCCTTGAGCGCCGTGCATGCAGAAATCATTGAATAATTTCACTTGGTAGCTCAAACAATAACCTAATCTGACCTAGTCATACCATTATTTTGCTAAAGCCCACCACTTCAATACTCAGCTTGCATTTCAAACGCAATGCCCTACGCTTAATGCTCATACCATTGATGTTGAACGCTTGCAGCTTTCAGCAATACCAAGCAAAACCCATAGACACCCAGGCAAATTTAGCCAAACTAAGCGAAAAAGACCCGAATGGTCCAGGATTTCAAGAATTTCTCATTGCGCATGGCTATAAATCCGATCAATTGCCTGTGCAAAATTGGGGGCTTGAAGACCTTACCTACTGCGCTTTGTTTTTTCATCCCAGCTTAGATTTAGCCAAGTCCAAATCCCAGGCTGCCGCATTATCGGTGGCCACCACCGCAGAATCGGCTATTCCAACCTTAAACGCCCTGTCTAGGCGCAGTAATGGTAGAAACGAAATAATTAAGCCGTATGCAATGGATTTTAGTGTAGACGTTCCTTTGGATCTGGTCAAAAAAGGCGAGATAAGAGTGGAAAACGCTCAACATCTGTTTGAAATGACAGAATTGGAGATAGCCCAAACGGCCTGGCAGTTGCGTAACACTATTGCGCAAATCTGGCTGGAATATCAATTTAATCAAGAGCAAATTCGATTATTAAATAAGGCGCAAATTCAACACCAGGCCATAATTGCGATTCATGAAAAAAGATTGGCATTGGGCTTAGCTTCCAATCTAGACATGAATGCAGCGAAATTACTCCTTCAGTCCAATGAAAGCCAATTAAATCAAGCTCAACATCAATCTCTCATCCTGCAGAATCTGTTAGCAAGCAATACTGGACTGCCAATTGCACAGTTTAAAAAAATAGCTTTAAAAAAAGATGGGGGGTTTCAAGGCAAGCAGATTTGGCAATTAGAGCAAATTAAAAAAACAGCCTTGTTGAATAGAATTGACTTAAGAATAGCGCTACTTCGCTATGCCACCATGGAAGACAAACTCAAACTTGAGATTGCAAATCAATATCCGGACTTGGTCATAAGTCCTGGCTACTCCTATGAATTTGGTGACAGCATTTGGTCTTTAGGCTTCTCTGGACTCATGACTTTTTTAAATAAAAATAAAGCAGCGATTGCAGAGGCTACGAAATTACGAGAGGTAGAAGGAGCTGCATTCGATGTCCTGCAAAACAAAATAATAGGCGATACACATGCGGCCTACACTGAATTAATGGCCGCTCAAGACGCCGTGGAAAAACATAGAAAAATCCTACTTACTCATGAAGATCAAGAAAGACGCATGGCCAAATTATTAACGGCCGGTCAAATTGACCGTCTTGCCTTCACCTTAGCGAAACTGGAAACCGTGCAGGCAGAAAAAGCCTTAGCAGCAGCCCTGTATCAACATAACGATGCAATCAGGAAACTTGAAAACTTAATGGAAAAACCGCTGACTAGCGCAGGAGTTAACTATGAATCGTAAAGCAACAATGGTTATCGCCATGCAGGCCATACTAATTATTTTATTATTTTGGTTCATGGTTTATTTTGCTAAGGATGAATTTGAGACGGCTTCCACCGGCGGCACCGAAGAAAGCATCAATAGCACCAGCTTAGTTAGCAACAATAGTACTCAGGATAAAGGCGCGGCCACCTTACTCCTAAGCAAAGCCTCACAGCAACAAAGTGGCATAAAAACGATAGCATTAAGCAGCACGCAACACCAAGCCTCCACTGCCTCGTTTGCCAGCGTTGAAGGGGTGGACAGCTTATTAGAAATGCGCGCACGCTACCTAACGGCCATGGCCGATAGCAATGTAATACGCAGCAGCATGGCTAGCAAACAACAAAACGCAAAGCGCATGCAATTGCTCAATCAAGACGACAAAAATGTCTCGGACAGCGCTGTACAAGAAGCTTGGGCTAGCTTGCATGCCGAACAAGCCAGACTTAGTGCTAGCCAAACCTTAGCCAAAGGCATACGGGACAGCATGCAGCAGCAATGGGGTTCCGTTCTGACCGATTGGGCTACACAAGCCAATCCTAAGGGCGACTTTCTGTCGCTCGTGCATTTTCAAGCGGTCTTAATAAAAGTCAGCTTGCCTTTTGATGTTAGCCCTAGTCCATCAAGCGCAATGCAAATAAGTCAGATTGGAGGTCAACCTATTGCCAAGGCCGCTTTTGTATCAACTGCCCCACAAACTGACGCTACCCTGCAAGGCAAAACTTATTTTTACCTAGCCCCTGCAAAAAATTTACGTGCGGGCATGCGTGTCAGCGCACGCTTGGACAGTCAAAAACAATCCAGCAAAGGTGTCATAGTGCCTCATGAGGCAGTCGTGTGGTATGCGAATCAAGCATGGGTATACCAAAAACTGGCTGCCGACAAACCAGGTTTTGACAAATTTGTGCGTCGCATCATTAGCACCGAAATAGAAATCGAAGGCGAGACGATTAGCGGCTGGTTTAATACTGCAGGCTTTGTTGCAGGCAATGAATTGGTTAGCAGCGGTGCGCAACTGCTGTTATCTGAAGAACTCAAATACCAAATCACCAATGAAAATGATGATTAAACTGTTAAGTTTGATCATCATTTCAGCGCAGACTAATGCCTGTTTTATGGCGTTAGGTCGGAGCTAAAATGACCACTAAACTGGTAAGTTTTATGATCCTAGGTTGGATAAAACAATGATTAAATTAAAAGGTTAGTCCTAGCCTATGATGTCTGCATTAGTTCGATTCTCCATTCGATTTCATGGCGTAGTCATAGGCCTAGCCTGCCTAGTCGTTATCTACGGCCTATACGGCCTGTCTAGAGCCAATTTAGATGTTTTTCCTGAGTTCTCCCCCACCCAAGTGGTCATTCAAACCGAGTCACCCGGTTTGTCATCTAAATTGGTTGAACAACTGGTTACGCAGCCCATAGAAAGCACTTTATCTGGCACAGTGGGCGTGGAATCGATGCGCTCTCAATCCATTCCAGGACTGTCCATCGTCACCATAATCTTTAATGAAAAAACCGACATTTATAAAAATAGGCAGGCTGTTGCTGAGCGCCTGGCTACCCTAAACAACCAATTACCAAAAAACATCATCCCTAACATCACCCCTCTGGCATCCAGCGCCAGCACCGTTCTTGGCATGGGCATTAGCTCAAATAAGCGTAGCCTGATGGAGCTTCGTAGCATGGTGGACTGGGCCATCAAACCGCACATTATGGCAGTGCCAGGTGTAGCCGATGTCAACGTATTGGGCGGTGACGTGCGGCAATGGCAGATATTAGTCGACCCTAACAAACTCATACGCTACCGTCTATCCATACAAGAGGTATTAGCCGCAACAGCAAGAGTCAGCGGCGTGCGCGGTGCGGGCTACATAGAAAACAACAACCAACGCATCTTGATCAACACCGAGGGGCAGGCTAAGAATGCCAAACAACTGGCGCAAATGCCTATTTATCATAGGGATGGCCAAACGGTTCGACTAATGGACATCGCTCAAGTCATTGAAGGGGCTGCACCAGCGATCAGCGCAGCTGCCATCAATGGCAAAGAAGGCGTTTATTTTTCTGTGCAAAGTCAGCTTGGGGCGAATACCAAAGCGGTAACCGAAGCCGTTGAGAAGGCCATGTTAGAGCTTGCGCCAGAATTCAAGGCACAACAAATCGACTTTTACCCCAGCTTATTTCGCCCAGCCAATTTTATCGAAACCGCCATCGATGGGGTTAAAACCGACATACTCGTTGGCTCCGTTCTAGTCATTGCGGTCTTGTTCTTATTTTTATTCAACGTCCGAACGGCGTTCATTTCCGCTACCGCCATCCCCCTATCCCTGCTGACCGCTACCATAGTGCTGTCTTACTTTGGCATGGGTCTGAACATCATGGTGCTAGGTGGCCTAGCTATCGCCCTGGGTGAAGTGGTGGACGATGCCATCATAGACACGGAAAATATCTTTAGACGCTTACGTGAAAACCGCTTGCTGGCCCAACCGTTACCGGCTTACCAAGTGGTGTATCAAGCCTCCATGGAAGTGCGCAGTTCGGTGGTCTATGCCACCATTATCGTAGTGATGGTATTTTTACCCCTATTAACCTTATCTGGCGTTGCAGGGAAATTGTTTGCTCCTTTAGGCTATGCTTACATCAGCGCCATCATAGCCTCGCTAGTGGTGGCTTTGACCTTAACCCCTGCACTTTGCTATCTACTGTTTTCAAAAGGCGAATTAGAAAGCCAAGATCCACCCTTAATCGTATGGATAAAAAAACATTACGTAGCGGCTTTAAAAAATATAGAACAGCATTACATGATAGTCATCAGCATGGTGGCTTTGGTTATCGCCTTAGGTCTAGGCGTGCTACCCCTGTTTAAAAGTCAATTTATACCGAGCTTGCATGAAGGCCACTACATCATGCACATGACTGCCGTCCCTGGCACATCAGCGCAAGAATCCTTACGCATAGGTAAGAAAGTAGCCAAGGTGGTAAGTACTATTGATGGCGTTAAATCAGTTACCCAATGGGTAGGCCGTGCACCGAATGCGGCGGACACCTTTGGCACCCACTACAGTGAGTTTGAAGTGGAATTAATGCCCAGCAGCGGACCAGAACAAGACCATATATTAGCGCGCATCCGTGAAGAACTGGCTGGCGAAGCGGTTGATGACGATGGTGATGGCATAGCCGAAACCGGCTTCATCGGGGTTAATTTTGCCATCAATACCTTTTTGACTGAACGCATAGAAGAGACCATATCCGGTTACACTGCGGCCATGGTTATCAATGTTCATGGCCACGACTTAGACACCTTAGACCACGACGCCAGGAAAATTGCCGGCGTATTAAGCGGCATTAAGGGCGCTAGTGAAGTACAAATTCAATCGCCTCCAGGCACACCAGAATTAGCCATACGCTTGAGGCCGGAACGATTAGCGGTATTTGGCCTACAATCACTGGATGTATTAGAAAACATACAAGCGGCTTACGAAGGGGTGCAAGCCACGCAAATCTATCAAAACAATCAAATCATCAGCGTTAACGTCATGTTTAATCAGGTGGTGCGCGACGATTTGCGAGAAATCGGTGGCCTACCGCTGAAAAACCCAGATGGAAAAATCGTTTACTTACGCGATGTGGCCGACATCAGCCAAGAAAATGGCCGCTCAAAAATATTGCACGCCGGGGCTAAACGCATACAAACCATCACCTGCAACATTGAAGACAGAGATCTAAACAGCTTTGCCAAGGAAATGAAGCATCGCATCAACACCGACATGGCTTTATCCACCGGCAACTTTGTCACCTATACAGGCGAAGCAGAAGCCAATGCGCAATCCCGTGAAGATTTAATCGTGCATTCCATGCTCGCTGGGGTGGGCATTTTCTTAATGCTCTACATTGCTTTTGGACGTTTACGCAACCTATTGCTCACTTTTGCCAACCTGCCATTTGCCCTGATAGGCGGCGTGGTGGCCGCCATGTTTACTGGCGGGTGGATATCATTGGGCTCCTTGGTGGGCTTCGTTACCCTATTTGGCATCACCCTGCGCAACTCCATCATGATGGTCTCGCACTACCAACACTTAATTGACGAAGAAAATTGTGTTTGGGGTTTAGAGACCTGCATACGTGGGGCCTCGGAACGCCTGCCCTCTATATTGATGACCGCGTTGGTCACGGCGCTAGGCTTGTTACCGCTAGCCTTAGGCAGCGATCAACCTGGTAGAGAAATTGAAGGACCGATGGCCACCATCATCGTCGGCGGATTGATCACTTCCACCCTACTCAACCTACTCATCCTGCCTACCATCATGCTGCACTTTGGCCGCTTTGAAAAAGAACGCATTAGCTAATGGGCTTGTTAAAGCAGTCTGGCCTTTTCTTGCAAACGCTTAACACTCAAACCCTGCTTAAATAAGGCGTAATCGTTTCTGTTAAGTAAGCGGGTTTGATAGCGCTGACCGGCTATACTATCCAAGAAACAGGCATCCACCACCCCGTCATCAAGCAAGGCTTTGGCAAGCGCCACCTGACTTTGTTGGTAAGGGCTTAAGTCCACCGATTTAATTAACAACAACTGATCTGCCGCCAATTTATTGGCTAACCATGCACTCAAACTGTCCGAGGTCACCCGCCAGCTTTGTTCAATCGTGGCATCGGCTAACACCATCCGGCTAGGCAACCAGACAACGGCCCTATGTTGCCAGCCACGTTCGGCTATTTCCAATTCGCTGTTCGCCGTCACCAAGCCAGGCTGCATACCCGCCAACAACAAGCCGAATTGATCCATGGCCAGCAAAGCCAATTCATGAGCCAAACCATCGCTCACTCCTGTCAGGCTTTGCGCTTGCCTAACCGCGTCGGCAAACACGCTGCCGCCAGGCACTATCACCACTATGCCATTGCCGTGCTTAGCCAGCAGCGATAGCCAATGCGGCAAGGCCGGCGACCCTAACAAGCTGCCGCCCAGTTTAATGACCCATAATTGATTGTTCTGCATGACTGTCTGCCTGGCTTAAATTAGGGTGTCGCGTGCTTTTCGCTGAAGAAATGCCGCATGGTTTTTAATAAGCTGGATGCCTTATCTTGAATTTCGGCGTACTCCTGCTCCAGCAAGGAGTCGCTGACTATGCCACCCCCCGCATAAAAACTCATTTCACCGTCGCCTTGTTCCGCTTCACGGTATACAGCGGTGCGAATGGCAATATTGCTGTCCATATTGCCATCAAAGCCTATGTACGCTATGGCACCACAATACACACCACGTCTATCTGGTTCCAATTCCTCTATGATTTGCATGGCCCGCAATTTAGGCGCACCGGTAATCGAGCCGCCAGGGAAACAGGCACGCAACAAGTCAATTGCGGTTTTACCCTGTGCCAAACGGCCGCGCACTATGCTGACCAAATGGTGTACGTTAGCAAAACTTTGTAAGCGAAATAACTGATCGGCTTGAACCGAACCGATCTCACAGCTCTTGCCTAGGTCGTTACGCAACAAATCCACTATCATTAGATTTTCTGCTTGGTCTTTAGTGCTGCCTTGCAAATCCGCGGCCAAGGCGGCATCCTCAATGGCATTTAGGGCCCGCGGCCTAGTGCCTTTTATCGGACGCGTTTCAACATGCCGATTTCGCACCTGCAAAAAACGCTCAGGCGAACCGGATAATATTTGCCAGCTTGGAAACTTCATATAAGCCATGAATGGCGCCGGGCTTAACTCGCGCAACTTTTTATAGACCAACCAACTGTTGCCTGCGGCTGGCGCAGCGAACCTTAAAGCAAGGTTGACCTGATAGCAGTCACCGCCTTTGATGTAGGCTTTAATTTTGTTAAAAGCCAGGCTGTATTGGCTAAACGTCATGTTGCTATTGGGCATGGCTTTCAGTTGAAAAGTCGGCTGAACTGCTTGGTGTTGCTGGGAGGAATGCGCTTCGAACAAGCGGCATAAATCTGGCCAGTGGTCATGAGTGCTTGCGGACAAACCGTATGAAACCAATGCGGCAGTTTTTTCCTGATGGTCCACCACCACGGCCCAATCGTATAAACCAACTTGCATATGCGGGCAAGCCTTATCGGCAGCCGACAGCCTGGGCAAGGTTTCCAATTGCCTAGCCAAATCATAGGAAAAGTAACCTAGCGCACCGCCAGCAAACGGTCCTTCACTGCTTTCATGCACTGGATAAGCGGCCAATAGGCGCTTTAATACGCTAAAGCCATCCTCCTCACTCACCGTCACTTCACCCTGCTGGTTGATCTCGGTTTTTATGAATGCTCGACCACTGTCTAGCACTTCATCGCTGGTGACAGTAAGAAAGGGTTGCGCTACCAATATGTCAAAACGACCGTACTCACTCTTGGGTTGGCCGCTGTCTAAAAACATAGGCCAAGGCAAGTGGGCTATCCGTTCAAATAAACGGCTGCTATCAACGCAATATGGAATAGCGTGCTTAAGCATGCCCTCTCCCCAAACTGGCCACTGCGTAAGCGGGAAAACACACAGCAGCCATGCGCTGCGCGGATCCGCTACCTTGCTGTGCTAGCGGCATAAAATCCTTCACTGATGAGTAAGCCGTGTTTAATTGCTGTGCCAAACCGGCTAATAAGAAGTCGCCCACCCCTGCGCCAATCAATACGCATTGCGATTTGTCAGTCAATGCAGTGAGATGCTGCTCTATGGCTAATTGCAGTTGCTGCAATTGCAACTGCTTAAAGGCCTGCGCTAAGGCTTGCCAATCTGCCAAGGCTGCATCGTCGACATCGCGCCCTATCATGCGCGCTAGACGTCGCGCACACGCCTCCAGGCCTTTGTCTGCCCCGTCAGCCGTTTCTGCACTGTATTCGCTCATCGGCAAATCGCCCGTTAGGCTGTAGACATCTGCCGTGGTCGCAAAATGCTCGGCAGCCAGATTAATTGATTGACCCTGAAACGCGATTTTTTGTGCCAAGGCCATTAAGGGTGTGCGTACCACCCCAGTATAAATTAATTCGTTTGTTTGCATGCGCGTGGCGTCGCTAAAGCCCATGATTTTTGGCTCGCCATTGCAGATTAATGCCAAATCGGTAGTGGTGCTGCCTATATCGACAAACAAGGCATGGCGGACATGGCTGGCTAAGTATTCTATGCTAGCCATCCAATTCATAGAGGCAATACGATGGGTTTGGCTTGCCACTTCAGGCAGACTTAGCCAATGTTGGTAGCCGGCATAAAACAGCATAGGCTCAGACAATTTCTCACTTAATAAGCCGGCAATTTGCCGGACGCCGGCAACGCGATTGGGGAATATATCCGCCAATTCTCCGGTCATGGTGACG
>Ga0208856_1000171_pt1 | contig 27883 bp, 24 predicted proteins | sample LakMenEpi13Jul12_FD_150690 | JGI IMG/M metagenome (GOLD analysis project Ga0208856, IMG submission 150690) | Freshwater microbial communities from Lake Mendota, WI - 13JUL2012 deep hole epilimnion (SPAdes) | ecosystem: Environmental > Aquatic > Freshwater > Lentic | place: Lake Mendota, Madison...
GCTTCTACTCTCTATACTTTGACACGAGGAGAGCCAACCACAATTACAATCAAGGATTAGTTCTATGGTCTCAATCAACGAGAATTATTCGTATTCACACGCCAGCACTGTGCTCTGGTCTCTGCAGCAAGAATTGAATAGGCATAAGGCTCGAAGATTCAATGATAACCATATACAGCAGTATCTTGAACAAAGAATCGCTGAATTGAAAGAATATGAAAAACAATGCTTAAAAATTCAAACTTCGTAGAAGAAGTAGAAAAGCTCTGTAGAGACAAGAATATAGAATATATTGACGCTGTTGTCTTTTGGTGCGAGAAGAATAATCTAGAAATTGAGACTGCAGCCTATTGGATCAAAAAAGATCCGGTAATGAGGTCTAAGATTCAGTTAGAAGCTGAAAATCTTAATGTTCTGAAGCGTGGAGCTCGCCTTCCCATATAAATACTAGGTTCAACCATTGTTGGAGGCGTTTATGCGTATACAGACAATCGGTCGACCATCGCACGTATCATTGGGGATAATCAAAAAAGCGATATATTTCTATGGTAAGTACTTAATCGGGGGCGGGAAACTATTTAATAACATCCGTTTGGTAGTAAAATTTGAGAAATTTACGAATGAAGACGGGGATTATGCTTATTGCGATTGGACAGACGACAATAATAATTGCAGAGAGTTTCAAATAGGTATTGACCGTGCCCTTAGCAAGAAGGAGACTCTTCTTGCGCTCGCTCATGAGATGGTTCATTTAAAGCAATATGCAAAAGGTGAGATGAAAGACATTTGGCGTCCCGTACGGATGGTCAAATGGCAAGGTGAGAAGTATCTTCACGAAGAAATGGACTATTGGGAATGTCCTTGGGAAATCGAGGCATATGGTCGTGAGAAGGGATTATACTTCAAGTTTTTGACTTATTTACAATATGGAGAGCCTGAGTCGTTATGTCGTCGTTCGAAGCATATAAAGATTACAACTCCAAAGAAACAACCTGAAATTCCTTCTTCAAATACTGGAGATGTTTGATTTTTTAATCATTCCAGGAACCCAGTTTTTTGGCTTTTGATTTGGTAGACAACAAACACATTTGGTTTCTTCTTTATTTTTGAACCATCGTTTACCTTTTTTGGCTTGTGAGATTGCTTGTTTTCTGCTTTCCGAGGCTGGACCTATCTTTTTGCCAATTTTTCCTAATGATATTGCTCTTCTATCAGATTCCGGTCTCTTTTTACCTTTTTTGGAAATAGATATTGCTTTTTTATGAGATTCGCTTCTTATTTTTCCTGTGTGCAAAGGAGGGTTGTCTCCCCCTTCTAATTGATTTAGAAGTATGCCGCCAGATTGTTTTCTACCATACCAACGAATCATTCTTCTTTCTATAGAAAGAGCTCCTATTTCGGTAAGATTTGTTTCTAAGAATACAATTTTGGATTTGTCTTTTGGGGTGGAAACATTGGTATGTTTGCAATAGGCTCTGTTACCTTTGCCTTTACCAATATAATATGGAAGATTTGTGGATTTGTTAATATAAGCGTAAACGTAATAAATATCCATGCTGATACTCCTGGTTAGTATTAGAGCCCATGGATGTTGACGCATCGCGATGGGCAATATTATTTAGGTGAAACATGACTGCTTTTGATGCTTTTAAAGATTATATTGCTTTAAAAAATCATTTTAATAAACTAAATTATGATTATGTAAAATATAATGGAAAAACAAATACTTCATTAAATGCATTTGAGAAGCGTAAGGATAAGGTGTTTTTTGAAAAACTATCTAAGATTGAAAATGTATGCGAGTTTCTTATTGCTAATCTTAGTGTTGATCCAAAACTCTGGATCCGTGAGCTCGCATATTCAGAATCTGCTCAAGTAACATATCAAAACTGGAAGAAGCGTAACCAGTCCCTTACATACAATTTTAAAACAGATTTTAAGAAAATTCTAGAAGAACCGAAGGGTCAGCAACATCCTGCTGCCTTACGGTTATTTCTGGCCAACGAGATCAGTTTAGAGTCTCTTTGTATTTTTGTTGAAATGACAAAGGCATTAAAGCAATGGGACGATAAACTTGAATACGACCCGATATGGGAAGATATCCGATTGAGGGTTGTGAAATATACTCCATTTATAAAGTATGATCGTGAAAAAATAAAGCAAGTAATGCTTGACATTATGAGTGATATGGAGTATACTAAATAATGTTGGGTGATACAAATGCCCATCATACAATTGTTATACATCGTAATACGGAGATTATACATGGTAGATTTTAAGTCCCTCAAGGCAGCTTCAGGTAAGAAGTCTCTCGAATCCCTAACATCAGAACTCAATAAGCTATCAGGCGGCGAAGGCAAAGGTGCCGATGACCGTTTCTGGACGCCAACAGTCGACAAGGCTGGTAATGGTTATGCTGTTATTCGTTTCCTTCCTCCGCCAGCTGGCGAAGATGTTCCTTTCGTTCGTATCTTTGATCATGGTTTCCAGGGTCCAGGCGGATGGTATATCGAGAACTCGCTGACCACTCTTGGTAAGAGCGATCCAGTTTCTGAGTATAATTCTAAGCTCTGGAACTCTGGTATTGAGGCTAACAAGGAAATTGCTCGTAAGCAGAAGCGTCGTCTTCACTTCATCAGCAATATTCAGGTTATCAGCGATCCAGGCAATCCTGCTAACGAGGGTAAGGTTTTCCTCTACAAGTATGGTAAGAAGATCTTCGACAAGCTAAAGGAGGCAATGGAGCCTCAGTTTGCTGACGAGGAAGCAATCAACCCATTCGATCTTTGGGCTGGCGCTCCATTCAAGCTGAAGATCCGACAGGTTGAAGGTTATCGTAACTATGATAAGTCAGAGTTTGGTAAGCCAGAGGCTCTGTCTGATGACGATAAGGTTCTGGAGCAGATCTGGAAGAGCGAACATTCTCTTCAGGAATTCCTAGATCCCAAGAACTTCAAGTCAGAAGAGGAGCTACGTGCTCGTCTAGCAAAGGTTCTTGCCGAGGATGCTCCTGCAACGAAGCGTAAGGCAGCTGAGAATACTGAAGTTCCATGGCAGGATGAAGAAACTGCTCCGACTTTTAAGGCGACTCATGCGCCGAAGTATTCTAGCGACGACGAAGATGACGATGAGTCATTGGAGTTTTTCAAGAAACTCGCTAACGACTAAAATGAAGAGGGAGCCAAAAGGCTCCCTTTTTTATTATCCTCTAGACATTCTAGGTTTAAACAAATTCATTTCTTCGTAATGATTGCCACCAAGCATACCAGCCCAATCTGGCCACTCAATATCTCCTGGCATATTATAAGCAAATCCAGCTTGATTTGAATTATGCATTCTATTTGGTTCTGCATTGACTTGTGGGGTGTGCGAAGAAACTTGAGCTTCTTGAACTGTTTGTTCAGTAGCTTGCGAAGTAACTGCAGCTTGGTTTAATGCTTGTGCGTTCAATGCTGGCATCGATGGTGTTGATACTAATTCTGATTGTATAGTTGAGGCAATCATTGGTAGTAACATTCCTGCAATACCACCAATTCCTCCACCCATCATTCCTGGTATCATACCCATCATTTGACCCATCATATTTGCGCCAGCTGGTGGGGCTGCAATTCCGGGAGATATAGGCGCTTGTGCTACTGGTTCAGCCGCCATAGGTGTAGCTGCAGGCGGAGCAGTAGATGCAGTAGATCCAGCGGCTGGAGTTGCTCCTTGCATCGCTCTTTGTTCTGGCGAACCTGCTATTTGATATGTGTCTGGAACAGACTGCGCCCCACCTTTTGGAATTTCAGCATGTAGATGATTATTATGACCAGCAGCTGCATATGGTCCGCTTTCTCTCCAATAAACTTTATATCCTAGTCTAGTCAATTGTTCGGCTAGTTGATCAAACTTGGCTCCCATAACAGGATCCTTTGCTTCAACGTTACCTTCACCAAAATTGATATCAATTGCTCTGCCTTCATAATGCGCCTTACCTTTATGAACAGGTTTAACGCCGCCGAACTGCGGATGTTCAGAGATACGCATTCCCATTTTTTCTAGAGCATGACCAAGAGCAACAACATCACCAGAAGGCAATGAAGCACTTACTTGTTCGCCATGTTTATGATCCTCATGAGCAGCGCCACTTACTGGACCATGACCGCCTTCTTTGCCTATACGTTCTGTTCGAGGATCATTAGCAGAAGGAATTGCTTCAGGCGCTGACACTGGAGTAGCAGATGGGGTTGTTGTTGGCGTAGTTGTTTGTGGAGTGGTTGATATTTCAGGAGCCTTCATTTTAGAAGTATCAACGTTTATTCCTTGAAACTCTCCAATCCCAGCAGTCTTACGACCATACCATTGACCCCAACCTTTTTTCTTTGCTTCATCAAGAGCAAAATCTATTTGTTTCTGAAGAGAAGCAGCTGATCGATCTGTTGCTGGGTCAATACCTGTTGCAGCTTTAAACCTATCACCAAGACCTTCTGGGCCACCAGTGCCTTTACCAACCAATAATTGGAATGGTCCATATGAAGGTTCTCTTTCCATACCCCATTTTTTGCCTGGAGCCGATGATCTATATGTATTCAAACCTTCTGATTTAGCGATACCAACAGCTGTTTCAGGATCAATTCCACGTTGTATGGCAGACTTTCTGATCATGTCTGCCACATTTTGTCTGCTTAATCCAGATTGTTCGTATCCAGAACCGCTGCCTTCTTTTACTTCTTGTCTACCTAGACCTCCACCGCCCATAGCACCCAGAGCTGTCATTCCACCACCAGCTACAGCAGCTCCAACTCCCATTAATGCTAGTTGCTTAGCAAAATCTGTGCTTAGATTGGAAATACTTCCCAACAACCCACTGCTAGTATTATTCATAATGTTACGGTTTAAAGATTCAATGTCACCGCTGAGAATACGAGTGTTTTTGGTAACATTGCTCATCTCGGTGCGCATAGAATTTTGTATTTCTAAAGACTCTCTGAATAGAGAATTTAGACTGTCAATTTTGTTACCAGTTTGCTGAGACTCAGAAACCATTTCCTCAAGCACATTATGAAGATCTGCGATATCTTCTCTCTGTGCTTTGAAGGTTGTAGAAATATCTTTGACTATTCTGCTGAGATTAGCGTTGCTGGCATTGGCTGCTTGACGGAATTCGCCTGCAGTTTCAACTCCAGCATTTCTAATGCTTCTAGATATTACCGCTAATTCTTCTGCTTCTATGGCCATTTGTTATCCGCTGCTTTTCTTTTTAGCTTCTTCTACTTCTTTTAAGTAGTTGACGAGCATTTGAACGTATATATCTCTTTCAAAGGGTATCATAGATTCTATTTCACTAATTGAATATTTATGGTGCTGAGCCAAAGAGAATATAGTAGCAAAATAATTAGATAATGTACTATGACTCAGCGCCACGTAAAAAAATCGTTTAACGAAGACAATACAATTTCACGATCGTTCCCAAGTTCATTTTGATAGATTATCTTGTATTCCATTCTAGGAACATTCAACAGGAAGTTCTGGACCTGTTCAAAGGTCTTGATATTCAGGTTTTCCAGGAACTCGTTCAGTTCTTCTCTCTTATAATCTTTGCATTCATAAATCTGATCTTCAAAATAAATGGAATCAATACATCTAATGATAAGTTCAAACATATAATCTTTTTCTAGATTCAAGAAATCAGTATCATCATATAGCGACGCCGAAGGGTATTTCATTATAATACCTGACTGTGGCGTTATTTTTATCTTGTTATCCAACTTCTTTGGATAATTGACCTTAACTTCGTCTAGATTGATGTCAAAGTCGTAAACCTTCTTATCCTCTGAATCTCTATAAGAAACTTTAACCACGTTGTCTACAGAAACCGAGCGGAGTTTTAAAAAGATAAACTCAAGGTCAAATAAAGCTAGTTTACCGACATCTAGTTTTGGATCAACGGAACAGTTATTAACTACCTGTTTAATAGCAGAAAGGATATCAGCTTGGTTATCGCTTTCCTTTGCCATTAATAATAACTTTTCTTCTTTGACCAAAAAGGGTCTAAACTGATAGTCCTTTTTCAAAGAAGGAACATTCACCTTATATACAGGGTAGTCAATTTTCGGTAATGACATTAATATACTCCATCATTAATTTGTTATAGTGTCTCTCGCAGTTCCTGTTCTTAGATTGGTTCTTTGTTGAGAGTTGGTTGCTTGCACGGTAGAATTTTCTATAGTGTATTCAGTGTAAGCAATTGAAACGTTGATTTTCATAAGATTCGAATCGCCCCAAGAAAGAGGAAACTCTCTAATAGCTGTCGGAAAGGCGTCAAATAGATTAATCTTTTGGACTATATTGCCATAATGATCATATATGAAAATACACATGGTTGTTGCATAATTTTCTTTGTATTCTGCAGTATAGTTCGGGGCGGTATTGTTTGTTGATGATCCATTAAATTGGAAAATTGCTCTGGTCCACTGATACCAATATTGCCAGAATTCGCAATAATGATCGCCAAGCATTGATAAACTTACTTCTTGGAATTGGGCGTTTATTGGCATTTTCTGAGTTGGGCCAATACCGAAACGGTTTATGTCAGCCGTCATAATAGAAATACCAGGAGCTCTAACCTGGTCTATTCTGAATTCCATATTTTTGGCGATTTTATATATCGCTGTTGGTGTGCCTTGGTTACTAAGAACAGCGTTAGACAAAATTCTTGGGGTCTGTATCAGAACAGAAAATGAGTTATTATCTAGATAACCAAAGTCCCTTAAATTCGTTTGATAAGCGTTTATGTTAAATGGCATTTTTCGTCCTAGTAAGGTGGTGAACCAGCGTATCTTTTGTTACTGTTAACTTTCCATCTTTGAAGCGGTAACACAGCAGCCTTTTCCCAATCTGAAGGATCAACTTCATGGAAAGAACTTCTAACGTGCGAAAAAAGGTATCTTTTCACGCAGCCCTCAACGCCCTTTAATTGGTTTGAATAACCTCTTAGATATTCATAAGAGATACTCAACCTTTTATTCTTGTTGTATTTATTTTCATCTGTCAAATCGATAAGAGAATTCAAAATCTTAATTCTACCCAACGGAGGCAGATAATGTAGGTTTATACCTAGAAACCCATTCAGATACATTTCAACGGGCATAGTTAAAGGGAACATATCATAAAAAGGTAACTTGTCTTTATATTTTGGGTCATACATATAAAGGAACATGCCTCCGATAAAAGGCATAGAGGACTTTTTGAAGATTTTATTGGGATCGCCTTTTGTTTTATTGGCCTTCAAATCTTCAACAGAAGCCGAAAACCAATCTTGAGCCGTTGTTGATTTATCAGCTATCGCCCTAGAGCTGGCTTTGATAAGACTATTAAAAGTGTTTGGCATTAAAACATAAGTCCTAGTTCTTTTTCTGTGATGATAACAAATTCATAACCACGATCTTTACAGAATTCTCTTGCAGCTTTCCACTTAGCAGAATTTACACCCCAAGTCATAACCTCGTTCAAATACTTTCTAGACTTTTTTTTGGCCTCGGTAATTGTCGGCGGTAAAGTCTGAGCATAAGGTTTGATTTCAACCACTATGGTTTTAGAGCCTTCTTTAGTTTTTCTCCTTACCACAAAATCAGGGTAATATCTATGAATCCGATTGTCCACCGGAGACCTGTAAGGAATTATAGTTTCCTCGCTTTGCCACCATACGACATCTGGGTCTTTGTCTAATCTTGCCATATAGACAAATTCCCATCTACTTCTATAGACAATATTTGAAGTATCACCTTTGTATTTATTGGGGTTTAGTGGTTTAAAATAACCTTTAGTTGTCGCCATCTTGTTTCAGTTTAATAAATAAGGTAAAGTAATATTTATTACAAGATTAAGGGATACTATGGCTCTTACACAGAACTTTCCGCAACCGCCCGGAAGATTTAACAGACAATCAAAAACTTTCCCTGAGGACTTGATTCAGTCTAATAGAGGGTTTTATACTAACATCAGCTTGGTGAATTATGAATACAGTTTGGTGTCAAGCGGTTTAGGAGCTATATCATATGGTGGTGGGTTCAAGCTGCCAATTCCAAGAAGATTAAACGATAATGAAGTTATCTTGTGGGAAGAGTGGAGTGCCACTAATGAAGTTGGCGGAATGGCTTCACAAGCTGCCGCACAATACTTAGGTAATTTTGGTAGCGCCTTGCTTTCAGGTTTGAGCCTAGGAATGAAAGGCGGAGAAATAGCATCAGGTAGTGTTGTCAATCCTTTCATGTTTATGATGTTCAAAAGACCCGGATTTAAAGAATTTACATTAAGTTGGACTTTGGCTCCAAACACAGAAAGCGAATCAGAGACTTTATTGAGTATAATAAAAGAATGCAAGGCAGCTGCATTACCTAGTACCACTGGAATTTGGGGGCTACAGAAATACCCTAAGATTGCTTTGGTATCATTTAAGCCAGAGAAATATCTATTCAAACTGAAGCCATGCGCCATCATATCAGTTCAAGTTGATTATAATGGATCAGGAACTCCATCTTTCTTTAGAAGTGGAGCACCAACAGTAATCAACCTTACATTGCAGTTGAAAGAAATTCAGCTCTGGACTTCAGAAGAAATAACATAAAGAGTAAGACATGCCACAAAGATATTTCGACAAATTCCCTGTTATAACCTATGCTAATAATCAAGCCATAGATATTACTAGGCGTGTTACTGTTTTAGACAAAATCGAAACAATTCCATTTGTTTATTATCCTTATGAAATTACCGACAATGAAAGAGCCGATCAGCTAAGTGCTAGATATTATGATGATCAATATAAAAGTTGGATCCTTTATATTGTAAACAAAATCGTTGACCCATATTATGAGTGGTATTTACACGAAAGAGAAATGGTCGATTTCTTAGACAAGAAATATGGTTCTTATTATAACGCTCAATCTAAAATTAAACATTATGTTAATAATTGGGTAGACGGAGATCAGCTGACAATTGGTGGATATAATGCATTGACTCCTGGCATGCAAAGATATTGGGAGCCTGTATTTGGTTCTAACGGAAGAACCATGTCATACAAGAGAAAACAGATTGATTGGAAAACTAATACCAACAAAATTGTTCAGTATACCGTCAGTAATACTTCTTTCATAAAAGATGAAATTTGTTATATAAATTTCAGTAACGAGAATTATGGAAGAGGACAGGTGTTGTCAGTTTCTAATAATAAAGTTTCTGTTTGTCATGTTAGCGGTATATTTGTTGATAACGATGATGTTTCCATAACTTCTAACAGTTATATTTATGGCTCTGAGAGTTCAGTAAATACTGTGTTTACATCTTCAAATGTAGTTTCTTCCAATATACCGGCAGAAGAAGAGGCGTATTGGAAAGCTGTTACTTACTTAGAATTTGAAGAAGATAAAAACGAATTTAATAAAACTATTAGAGTTCTTGATAACAGATTGAAGCAAGTAGCGGTTGATAACCTAACAGATTTATTGAAGGAATAAAATGGCTGCAGGTGATATCAAAATATCCAACGTAAAAGTTGGTAATATGGAGCTAACCAAGGACAAGAAAGTTTCATTGGTTGGTTTCAACGTATATGAAGATATATTGAATCCTTACGGACCAGTTGGTGAAGTAAGAGTTATGGATGCTTCCGACGCATTAGGTCAAAACAGAATTAATGGTTCATACGATCAAGATGTCGAGATAAGATTTTCTGGAGATGATAACATTTTTAGTTCTGGCGGCGGCGGTAACTTCAAATTTAAAATGTTCCAGAATAAAAATCTAAATGATGAATCTTTAAACAACACTGGGTCTGGTCACAATAAACAATACGACATAAGATGTGTTTCTCCTGAATTTCTAAACGCTCAGGGTAATCATATCGAAAAGAGCTTTAAAGGTAAAACCAGTGAAGTAGTTGAGCATATACTCAAAGAAGGGTTTAAAACTAAAAGAAAAATAGATAAAGCTGACACCAAAGGAAATCGTAGAATCGTAATTCCTAAAATGCATCCTTTAGACGCTATAAAGAAAATGAATACAGAACATGTTTCTGAGAAATATGAATCTTCTACGTTTGCTTTATTCCAACAAGGGGACAGCGGGGGCGAACACAAATATGTGTTTAAGACTTTTGAAGAATTGTTTGAACAGTCACCTGTAGTTAAATTAAGACAAACTACAAATTTAAGTTTTTCTAAAGCAAATCAGCAAGACAGACAAAATTCTATCATGTGGTTTAAACCCTCTAAGAATTTTGATGCTGGTCCTAGAGCCTTAGATAAGACTGAAGAATACGCTATAGATTTAACAAGTCATAAGGTTATTGCTACAAACACTCAAAAGCAGAACAAATTCAAATTTGCTGATAGTCAGGGCGTATACGATCAGTCGCCTTCATATGCTAAGTCTTTGCCTGTTAGATACATACATGATAAGGCAAACAATAAAGATAAGCATACAACTTCTGAGGCAAAAACAAAAAGGTCAGCATTTCTGGCCCACTTGGCACAGAACTCAGCTGAATTAGAAGTTTACTACAACCCTAAAATCACTTTAGGTTCTATGATTGAATTGGATATTCCTAAGAAAGCTAATAGTGATTGGGAAGAAGGCGAGTCGCAATTCAATGGTAAGTGTTTGGTTGTTGCTATAAGAACAAAGTATAGAGTTGCAGCCGAGCCGCCAAATTGCACAATGATATTAAGAGTTGTTAAGGCATCGTTCAAACGTGGCGGTGGAGGTCAAGGATAATGTTTTATATTGCTGAAGTTAGAAATTTTGAAGAAGATCCGACTAGATCTGGACGTGTTAAGGTTAGAATATATAACGAACATAACGATGAACAATCAATTAAAGACGAAGAACTTCCATGGGCTATGGTTGTTCAACCAGTAACATCGGCTGCAACATCAAGAATTGGTGTTTCGCCTTCTGGTCTTAAAGTTGGTTCTAGAGTGTTGGTTACATATTTACCTCATGATACTGCTATGCAATATCCTATTGTTCTTGGGTCATTAGCACGTGGTGATATGCCAGAAGGTCATGATGATAGTAATGGCGGTGTTGGTCAACAAAGTCAAGAAGCCCAAAGAAATTCCGGTGGTAAAATTAGAAAACCTGGTATTGATAATCCTGCATGGACAAGGAAAAGTAATTAATGGCAGAAAAGGCTTTTGAAAATAACAATAAAACGGTCAGTCCTAATCATCAAACATTAGGCGGTCAAAAACCAAAGATTAATGCTGAGGTGAAATATGCAGATTCACCGGCAGTAAAACCAGACGAATCAAAAAGTTTATCAGACGCTAGAGATAAGTTTGCACCTAATGCAGACAAGCCAACTTCTGCAGCTGCTGAAAAAGGTCAAACTGACTTACCGCAATTAATGAAACAAATTGATCCTCAAGGTAAGGCTCAAGTTCTACCGCAAATGTATCCTCAGTTGATGCAGATGACTAATATCCTTGGTATGGGCAGTGGAATGATGGGTGGTATGGGTTCTGGCGGTTCAGGTCAAAACACACCACAAGGTATTCTTGATAGCACCGATCCAGTGCCTGCAGGTATTATAACTGTAATAAATGATTCGTTTACTGGCGCTTTGGCTTTATTATCATTGAAGTATGGGTTCGAAAGAGTAATAGAAGTTTTCACAACCCTTTTGGACAATGGCGGTATTGATGAAGTCGATGACAGATTTCAAGAAATTGTTAAGAATTCTATAGCCAATCTAATTAAAGTTGCATTATATTATGGACCATTGAATATTCCTGTATCGGTATACGATGAAACAATTTATGGCGATATTGTTCCAAGTCCTTTGATTGCAACAAGCGAAGTTCCTGACGGTTATATTAAACAGTATTATCAAATTGCTCTTGACCCATATCCAGGTTATATAGAATGGTTGTCGCCAGACAAAACCGAAAAAGTTTATACCAGAAGAGAACCTGGAACATTTGTGTATACCACGCCAAACGAAGAAACTTATTCTTTGTCTGAAATTGAAATAGCTACTGATCTGAAGCCATATATTTGGGTTCAGAATCCGCAGCCAATATTAACAATAGAAATATTGAATTATATATTAGCTAAACAAGTAGTAAACGTTGAAGATAATATAACAAACAACAATATGGGCAATAACGCTAATCAAAACAACAGTAGTGGCGGGAGCATGGGAGGACAGTTACAGTCTCTTATGCAAATGCTTACTTCTCAGCAATTACCAAAATCTGTATTGAACCAAGGCGATATACAAAAGACATTGAATCAATATACTAAAGATATGACTTTTAATAATCAGTTGTTTGAAATGGGTAATCAAGCCATGGGTGGTGGCGTCGGCGGCGCTCTAGGTTCATTAGGTAATATGGGTGGCATTTCAAATATCATGAGCGGATTTGGTTCTGGTGGTGGAGGTATTGGAGGAGTGCTTGGTAACATGGGTGGTGGTAATCTACTCGGTAGTTTTGGTGGTTTTGGTGGCGGATCCGGCGGCGGTGGTGGTGGAGCTGGTAGTGGTTTCCCAGGAGCTTCTGGCGGCGGATATTATGCTGGTGGCGATGTAACTGAAACAGGCAAGAAAAATATTTCTCAGATGTTAACATTGTTAGGTGTAAGTTAATGGTAGATCATAACAAAAAAGTTCCAAAATCAGCATTAGATGAGAATGACATTGAACCAAAGTATGGTTACGTTCATGGCGAATGGGACGCTCTTGGAGGACATCATCTAACATACCGCAATCCAGATGAACATGAAAAGTCGTATTCAGAATCATTGACCCCAAGCGGTAGTTATCAAATAACGCACCACGATCAAGATAAAAAAGAAATTCATACTTCAGTAAATCCCGGCGAACATAGAGGTTATGTTGGCGGTGGTAAGTCAGTTCAAGTAGATGGTCATTTTGATCACAATGGCGAAAAGACTGGTAGAATGGAACATGGCGATGACTTTGGTCATGTTGCTGGTAAAAACTATTACAGAGGAACTGGTAAAAAAGAATTTAAGATGTCTGGAGATTCCAGATACAACGGTGTTCAGCAAGGTTCAGCGCCAGTTCATTGTAATGTTGATGCAGGAACCAATCGTCATAGAGTAAAGGGTGATAGATTTAACGCCACTGAAGGCGATTATGTATCTATGGGTGAAAAGAAAAAGATCGAAGTGTTCCAGAAAGACGTTTCGTTGTATGCTGGAGCCAATTACGACAACTATGTTAGCGAAAAAGGTAAAATAGAAACAGGTAGCACTATGATGGTGCAGACTGGTTCAACAGCTACCATTAATTCCGCTTCAGATGCTTTTGTTAAGGCAGCAACTGATATTACAATAGATGCTGGATCTAAGGTAACTATAAAGGTTGGTGGTTCTAGTATTGTTATAGAAAGCGGCACCATAACAATTAAATCTGCATCTATTAAGTTTGAGCAAGGTTAAATAGTATATGCAAGCACATAGACAAGATGACCAAAGATCTTGTGGGGCTACTACAGTGGTTAGTGGTCAGAGTTTTGTCACTATTGATAACAAATTATGGGCAGTAGAAAACGATCAAAACACTCATGGGGCAGGTGGGTTAATCGCCAGTAAATCATATATTACAATTGGCGGTAAAAAAATAATAGTTGTGACTGATAGCGCCAATCCAGATAATTTATGTCCAACGGCTGGAGGAGAACATTGTAATCCAAAGGCTTCATCCGGAAGTAGCTTAGTAGACGTAGGATAAAAATGGCATTAACAAGAGCAGACACCTTTACAGGTTCAAAAAAACAAATTGAATACTTTTCAGATTTTATGACAAGTTTTGCAAAAACACCAGTAGGCAATCAGTTAGCAAGAGTTACTAACGAGCATGCTGTTATGCAATCTCTGAAAAATCTTATACGAACTAATCTAGGCGAAAGACTATTTCAGCCTACGGTTGGCTCTGATGTCATGGCAACTTTGTTCGAACTCAATACCGATGAAGCTAGAGATTCTTTGGAATTGTTTATAAACAACACAGTTGAAAACAATGAACCTAGAGTTAATCTTTTACAAACTATTGTAAATACTGATAACATTAATGAAAACCAAATAGAAATAACATTAATTTATAATCTAATAAATAATCCAACAGAGTTAACTCTTAACTTAGTACTAAAAAGAGTCCGATAAATGGCAAATAGTTCACTTAATCTATCGTCTTTAGACTTCGATACTCTTAAGAGTAATTTTAAAGAATTCCTTAAGACACAATCAGCATTCAAAGATTATAATTTTGACGGCTCAAACATCAACGTTCTACTTGATGTTATGTCATATAATTCATTTTTGAATTCATTCTATTTGAATATGGTTGCATCTGAGATGTTTTTGGACTCCGCTCAGAAAATCGATTCTGTTATTTCACACGCCAAAGAATTGAACTATATTCCAAGAAGCGCACATTGCGCTGTTGCTAATATTACATTCACTGTAGAAACCACTGGTCTAACATCAAACAAATTAACTCTACCAAAAGGCACTAGATTTACTGGTTATAATTCCAATGGATCATATACCTTTGTTACCGATCTTTCACAGACATTTGTTTCTTCGAATAACACATATTTGGTTGATAACATCCAAGTAAACGAAGGAACATATTTCTCAGATTCTTTTGTTGTAGATTATGATATAGAAAATCAAAAATTCACATTATCTAATGAAAATGTTGATACATCAAGTTTAACAGTTTATGTTGCTGAAAATGGTTCTAATACAGAATATACTTACGCTTCTACGCTTTTTGGTTTGAACGACATTTCTACAGTTTACTTTATTCAAGCTGTTGAAGGCGGGAAATATGAAATAAAGTTTGGCGATGGTTTATTTGGTAAGAAACCTATTAATGGTGCTTCTATCAACGTTGATTACATTGTAACAAATGGTTCAGACGGTAATGGCGTAGAAAATTTCGTATTATCTGATAACATTGGACCAGGTAATGGCGGCGAGGCCACTGCTTCAGATATTACAGTTATTACTAGTTCTATACAAGGTGCAAATCAAGAAAGCATTGAGAATATAAGATTTAATGCTCCAAGATATTATGCTACACAACAAAGAGCAGTTTCTGTAGATGACTATTATTCATTAGTACGTGCTGAGTTTGGTGGTGCGGTGGACGACGTTATTATTTACGGCGGTCAAGACTTAGAACCAAAACTATATGGAAGAGTTATTGTATCTATTAAACCAACGGCATCAATAACTGCTTCGTCTTTATTGAAAAATGATATTATCAATTATTTGCAAGATTATATAGCATTACCAAATAGAATTATAGTTACAGATCCTGAATATTTCTATATTGATGTTACTACAACTGTTCAGTTTAATTCTAAACTAACAACAAAATATTCTACTGAAATTAAAAGTATGATTCTAGATGGAATAATAAATTTCAGTAAAGATCATTTGGAAAAATTTGGCAATGATTTTAGATATAGTAGATTCGTTACTCATATTGATTCGTTAGATCAAAGTATAACTAGTAACGATACACGTGTTAAAATCGTTAAAAGATTAACTCCGAAATTACTATTTGCTACTTCTTTTGATATAAGATTTAATAATGGCGCCGAACAAGAAGGATATTATAATGGTGTCGCTTATCCTGACGAAAGAGTTTTGGGAAGCACATCGTTCTCATACGTAGACGAAGATGATAATATCTATCCTAATTGCTATTTGGAAGATGACGCTGTTGGAAATGTTATTGTTTATACTTATTTGAAAGGCGTAAGAACAGTTCTTAAAGCTGATATAGGAACTATCGATTATAACACTGGTATGGTAACAATATCAAATCTTAAGACTGCAGATTATGATGGGTATATAGAATTGTCTTTGACTACTAAGAATAAAGATATTATTGCATCAAAGAATGTTGTGCTTTTGATCGATCCAGTAGATGTTAATATAGAAATTATAGAAACAATAAAGTAAAATGGATTTAACAATAGAAAAAACAATCTCGAATTTTGTTCAAAATCAGTTCCCCCAATTCTACCAAGAAGAGGGTGAAAACTTCATTTTGTTCGTAAAGACTTACTTTGAGTGGATGGAACAAGAAGGCCAGCCAATTAAAGAAGCTAGAGAATTATTTGAATATAGAGATATTGACACCACCATTGAAAGATTTCTGGAGTATTTTCAGAAAAAATATCTTTATGGCATTCCGTTTAATATCATTGCTAATAAAAGATTTCTATTAAAACATATTCTAGATGTTTATCGTTCTAAGGGAACTATACAAGGTTATAAACTATTATTTAAATTGGTTTATAACGAAAACGTAGATATTTACTTACCAGGCCAAGATGTTTTAAGAGTTTCTGACGGTAAATGGGTTGAACCAAAATACCTAGAAATAACTTGGAGTCCTGTATTAGAGGATCTGATTGGTAAAACAATATACGGCATTTCTTCTCATACTACAGCAGTAGTTGAAAGAATTGTAAAAGAACATTTCAACAAAAATGAAATATATGTTATGTATATTAACCATGTTGCTCCAAAAGGCGGAGACTTCATCGTTGCTGAAAAAATAGTTGATGAGAGATATAAAACAGATTCTAATTTGATTGGTCTATCCCCAACAATTCTAGGCTCTCTTGATAGATTAGATGTTTTCAACAGTGGAAATTCATTTAACGTTGGTGACATTTTAAAAATAGCATATAAAGATCCAGATACTAATGAAGTTGATTCGTTCGGCGATCAAGGATTAATAGTTGTTACATCCTTGTTTCGTGGTTATGGTTCTCTTAACTTTAATATTAAGAACGGTGGGTTTGGCTTTGCTGCTAATGCTGCCATCTTCTTGTATAAAAATATATTAGATCAAACAGGTCAGGGTGCTAGTTTTAATATTAAATTGGCTGACGTAAAGTCTTTGACATATAATACTGATTTATTTTTAGATTATCAAGACCTTCAATTAAACGAAATTTATGGGTTCTACAAATACCCAAACGCTAATGCTTCTTCCACCTTAGATGAGTGTTTTAGTTATGAAACTAATAGTTTCGGAAGAATTGCAGCCCTTACAAACGTTTTGGCTGGTAACGGATATATTGCGCCCGCAAACGTATTCGTTAGATCAACTTTTATGTCTAAAAATATTCCAGGTAAATTGACTTGGTATAATAGCAACGATTTTGTTAATGCGTATTCCAGTCAAGTATATGTCAATACTTCTTATATTTCTAGTAATGTAATTCTTATACCTAATGCTTTAAAACATTATGACGCTAATGCTTATGTTGATTATATTGTTCCAGCAGGTAATACAGCAATAACCGGATTGACAGCAAATACTAGATATTATGTAAAAACAACTAACTCAATTGGTATTACATTGAGCGCAACACAGGGCGGCGCTGAATTAAGTATTACTACTGCTGTTGCTGCTAATACTACAGAAAGACATTCGTTTATAACAAAGGCTTTAACAAGAAGTTTTTATGCAAATACTACTTCAGTAAATAATTCAGCCTATTCTATTCTGTTAACAAATGCCAATACATATTTTTACCCAGACGATTACGTTTATTACCTAGTTCCTAGCGGAAATACAGGTATAATTGGTCTCACACCAAATTCTTTTTATTACGTTGAAAGTTCTAATTCTACTGCAATAACATTAAGCGATACATTTACTGGTAACTCAGATCCTATTGAAATATCAACTAGTGTTATATTAGCTGGTGAAACTCATTACTTATTAAACGATACTTTACGTAACACTTATCCATACGTTAATGGATTTATAACATCAGTTTATGCTAATACTACATCGATTAATAATACTAGTTATGCGTTCAAAATAGCAAATGCTGATTTGTATTTTGCAGTCAACGATAGAGTATATTACGACGTTCCGGCTGGTAATACAGCCATAGCTAATCTATCAGCAAATTCTGTGCTTTATATTAAGACTACCAATTCATCAGCTATTACTTTAAGTAATTCAGCTGGTGGTCCGGTAATTCAAATATATACAGGGTCTTCTGTTGCTGCAGAAAAACATTTTATCAAAACAGCCAAATTCAGTAAATATTTTGCCAACGACGATATTATCTATCTTCAAGCAAATAGCTCAAATGCAAACACTTTAGAGTTGGCTGTTATCAGAAACATAATAAGCGATGTTTCAATACAATTGTATGGTTTCACAAATAATAGTTCTACTTCTAGTTCTTTGTATGGTAGATCTGTTGTTATTATGCCAGCGCAGTTTGACGATTCTGAATATTCTGGTAGAAATAAGACAACTGGTAGTTCTGATATTTTCAGTATTCTATCTTACACATATAGTACTTTAGATTACACTAATCTAGCTAATATTATGAAAAGACTAGATGGCACAATTAATGGCATAAATGATAATATTGAAGCTCTGAACTCTAGTGGTAATAATATCGTAGAAAAAGTTACTGCTATTAATTCCGGAAAGGGTTACGTTGAGGGTGAATCTGTTCATGCTTATCGTTATGGAATTCTACAAGTCCCAACAGTTGTTAAAGCTGGTAGAGGATATGTTAACGGTGATACCATTGTTTTCACTGGAGGCGTTACAGAAAACCCAGCAAGAGGTTCTATTCTAACAAATTCTCAAGGCAATGTTGTTTCAGTTAATACTTCTGAAGGCGCTTGGTATGGCGGCGTTGGTTATAATTCATTACCTGAAATGACAATCAGATCCGTGAACAGCGCAGCAAACGGCGCTATTCTATCTACCAAATATATACCATTCGACACAGCTAATGAAATTAGAGGACTAGTAAGAAAAGGTGGTATTGGTAGAGGTATTGGTTATTGGGCTACAACTGACAGTCTTTTGAATTCTGATAAAGTCATCCAAGATAGCTATTTTTATCAAGATTATTCTTATGAAATAAGAACTGGTTTAAGTTTAGAAACATATAAAGATATTTTCTATTCAACATTCCATACAGCTGGATCTGCTCTATTCGGAAGATATGAGCTTCAGCCGTTTGTTCTACCCAGCGCAATAGAACTGAATTATGACGCTGTTGCAAATACTTCTTGGCCTCTTTATATAACCTGTGATATTTTAGATCACAGGGTCAGCGCTGATGTTTATTACGAGGAACTACCAAACGGCACTACTTTACCAGGTGTAATTTTGACCGTGGACCAATATGTGTTCGCTAACAATTATTTTGGGGCTGATATAAATACAACATATTCAGACAACAGAACAATAACTTCCGATAGAATATCAGAAGATTTACCATCTTAATTTAGTCATAGGGGATTTAAATTGGCAAGACAAGTAGTTAACGTGGGAAGTAGCCCAAATGATGGAACTGGCACTCCACTTAGAGATGCTATGGTTATCATCAATGATAACTTTTTAGAACTTTATACCAATCCGGTTGTTAATACAGCGATCACAGTCGGTAACTCTTCAGTAAATACTGTAGTTAATTCGACCTCTTTGGTATTTGGAAACAATTCCTCTACCATAAGAATCGGAAATACTTCTATAAATGCTGTTGCCAACAGTTCCGGGTTTTTCACAGGCAATGGAACGGTGACAGCAAATTCTATAAGTGTTACATCTAATACAGTAAATATTGGTTCTTATACAGCTGCAGCCAATGGTTACACATATCTGCCTAATGGGTTCAAAATGAATTTTGGGTATGTGCTTGCTAACTCTGCTGTTGGAAACGCTACATTTGCGAATGCATTCACTACAGGTCCATACGTTGTTACAGCAACATCTAATATAGCTGCAGCAACTTATGAAGCTGCTGTTATTGCAACTAATACGAGTGTTGCTGTTATCAGAACATCAAACGCAACTTTGTCTAATGTATATTACATTGCTATAGGAAGATAAGGTATTTAAATGTCTGGAGTATTACAACCTTTTTATAGAAAGGCTCTAATAGATGAAATGCTTGATAATGTTAAATCAAACACTTCATATTATTACGCTGTCGCTTCTAATCCTATAGAAAGAGTTGGACCGCTTTCTAACACTACTGCTGACGATTATAACACCCAATTTGAATCAGATTGGTTAATGTTGTTTGGTAAAAAATTAATAATATCAAATTTTGCACCTTTGATAGATAATAATATTTGGGCCAATGGTGTTGTTTATAGAATGTATGATAACAACGATGCAAATCTATATTCTAATAATAAATTTTATGTAATATCCACTCCAGATTATACTGGCGGTTCTTATGACATTTATAAATGCATCGATAATGCTAACAATTCCCCTTCTACTGTAAAACCTTCTATACCACAAGTAACTTCTTTCGAAACATCTGATGGATATGTTTGGAAATACATCACCTCTGTTCCATATAGAGTTTATAAGATGTTTTCTACAAACGATTATGCTCCAGTATATGCAAATAGTGTAACTTCTTTATATGCTAATGTTTACTGTGGTGTAGAAAAAGTAGTTATATCAAACGCTGGTTCTGGATATTCCACTTATCATGATGGAATCATTCTTTCTGCCAATAGTACTGTTGTTCAGGTTGGTAACACTGCAAGTAATGCTTCTGGGTTTTATACTAATAGTGCAATTTATATCTATAATACTACAGCAACTACTTCTCAGATATTCCAGATTTCAAACTATGTTTCTAATAGCGTAGGTAAATGGGTATACTTAGAAGGCGAGGCTAATACAACCAATATCGTCCCAGAAGCAACACAATATAAAATTTCCCCAAGAGTTGTGTTTGTTACTGATGGAGGCACACAACCTTCCGCTTATAGTTTAGTAAATACTTCCACTAATTCTATCAGCGATATTGTAATGCTTGATATTGGCGCTGATGTTTCTTGGGCTAATGTATATATTACATCTTCTGTTGGTTCTGGTGTTAATGTTTATGCTATTGTTCCTCCTCCAGGAGGACATGGTTCCGACCCAGTTTCAGAACTAAATGTAAAAGCATTAGGTATCAATTTTCATTTTGCTAATAGTGAGATCAGCACTATTCCTGATAATATCTTGTATAACAAGGTTGGTATAATTAAAAATCCATATGGACTATATGCTAACGGTGCCAAAAGTAATGTTGCCTATACCTCTGCAACATTTAGTCAAACTTTAGACGCAAATCTATTGAATCCGGTCTCGTTCACTGTTGGAGATAGAGTTTATGGAAACACTAGTAATGCTTATGGCATCGTAGCCTTTGCCAATACGTCAAGAATAAAGGTCGTAGGCGACAAAACTTTCACAAACGGGGAATATGTTTTATCTAGCGATTCTTCTATAAGCTCTGAGATAGACATTATTGATAATGGCTCTATTTACGCCAAAGACATAAAACCGTTATACGTCCAAGATATAAATAACGTAAATAGATCCAATTCTCAAACAGAATCTTTTAAGCTGGTTATTGAGATTTAATAACAGGAACTTATAATGCCATTAAAGACTGATTTTAACGTAGCTCCATATTACGACGATTATAATGTAGATAAAAATTATCATCGTATTATGTTTCGTCCTTCTGTTGCTGTTCAAGCGAGAGAATTGACACAACTACAGACTATTTTACAGAATCAGATTGAAACATTTGGTAGCTGGGCTTGGAGAAGCGGAGACGTCGTTAAAGGTTGTACTGTAACAGATCTTCCAAAAGTTCCTTATATTCGTCTAATGGATTTTGCTTCAAACGGTTCTGCTAATACAGCAACCCTAGACGTTACAGAATATATCAATGCGATTGCAACCAGTGTTACAAGTAATTTGACCGCCAAGGTTCTTTATGCTAATGCTGGTTTTTCTAGCAATTATCCAGACAATAATATCCTTTATCTAAAGTATCTTGATACTGGCGAAGGCGGAGAGACTGTATTCTCTAATGGAGAACTTCTTACTTTTCATCAGGTTACACCGCAAGGTAATGTTTCTCTTGCTAATGTATATACTTGGGCAAACGTTCTTACTGACACATATACTTCTGGCGAGGCTCATGGTATTACTTGCAGTAATGGTATTATCTTTATTAATGGTTTCTTTATTAAAGTTCCTGAAGAAACTTTTGGCCTAGTTAACAACTTCAATACATACGCTTCTAATAACGTAGTTGGTTTCACTCTAGTGGAACAAATTGTTACTGAAACCCAAGATACTAGTCTGCTAGACAACGCTCTTGGTTATCCTAATGAAAATGCGCCTGGAGCTCATAGATTAAAACTGGTTCCAAAACTAGTTTCTCTATCACAAGAACAAGCATCATTAACTGAAGATTTTAACCCTATTGCTTTCTACAATTATGGATCTTTGGTTGCCAAAGTAAATCCATCAGTCAATGTTTATTCTATTGTTGGTGATATTCTAGCCACTAGAACATACGAAGAATCAGGTAACTATATTGTTAAAAACTTTACCATTGATACGCTAACATCAGTTCTTGGAAACGAAATTGCTCCATCAAGTTCTAATAATGTTCTTGCCAGAGTAAGCCCCGGCATAGGATATGCTCAGGGTAACAGAGTTGAGCTATTAAAATCTGCTCATATTAATATGCGCCGTGGTGTTGACACTACCGTTAACAAATCACAGATAATAAGTTTCAATTATGGTAGCTTCTTTGCTCTTAAAGAAGTTGCAGGAACATTTTTGACAGACAAAGCACAGACAGTAAAATTATATTCTGCCGCTCAACAAGCTGTCACAAACAGAACCTATTCTTCAGTATCACCAGCTGGAACATACATTGGGACAGCTAAAGCTAGATGTTTCACATATAATGCAGGCGTTGTTGGTTCTGCTTCTGCAGAATATTTGTTACATGTATTTGATGTTCAGCTATTGAGCGGATACAGCATCAATCAGATCAAATCAATATATTACGATGGAACTAATAAGGCTGTTGGCGACGTTGTCTCTAATGGCACTGTTGATTCTCAGAATAAGATGCAACTTTATAGTTTCGGCGTTCCTGGTATTAAGAACCTAAGAGACGCTGGAAATAATATCAACACTGATTACACATATAGAACCACAAACTCTTCATGTCAAATGTTGAGTACTGGTCTGATTGTTGTTAGAGCTCCTGGTTCTCAGGCTGGTGGTTCTGACATATTAACATACGGTTCAAATACAACTCTATCCGATTCTTCTGCTTCTGAAATTGTTGTTACATTCTCAGCTAATGCAGATTCTTCTGCGCTAACTGGTAATGTAACAGTATATAATACCTCAACAAACGTTGTTGGTTCTAGCACTACCTTTACTACAAACTTCAAGCCAGGAGATAATATTAGAGTTGGTGCCAGTGATGTAAGAACTGTAACAAGTGTAACTAATGCTACATTCCTTAACGTTGATGCTGCATTCGGTGCAAATGCTGCTGGTCAAACTTATTACAAGAGATATCCAAAGGGCAAAGTTCTTCAGATTGCAAGATCAACTGTTGGTCCAAACGCATACGTTACTGTAACAAATACAACTTCTTTCAATGTTTACTCTGGCGAATTCCCAAGCGCCACAGTAGGCGTAGAAGTTTCGTTCAATATGCAGAGAACTGTTGCTAACCCAGCCTCAAAGGCCATACGTAAAAATAGATACGTAAAGATAAACACTGCAACAAATCCAAAGGGCCCATGGTGCCTTGGTTACAGCGACGTTCATAGAGTTCGTAAAATTTACGGTTCAGCAACTACTAGCTTTACAAACGCTAATGGTATCATTGCTGTAGATCTAACATCCAATTTCAGTTATGATACAGGTCAGCAAGACACTCATTACGGTCTAGCTTATATTTACGCTAAATCTAGTTATAGTCAGTCTAGCTACCCATATCTATTGGTCGAACTTGATTATTTTGCTGCTAACACTTCGGCTGGCGTTGGATTCTTCACTGTTGAATCTTATCCCGTTGACGATGCTAATACAGCTAATACAAGCGCCATCCAAACTAAAGACATTCCGCTTTATGTGGCTTCTACTGGTTCTAGAATTTATCTAAGAGATGTTGTAGATTTCAGAACACCTTGTGCTATCACAGCTAACGATACTGGTATTATCACAAACCTATCAAACGCTGCATTGATTAATACTGCGGTTTCTTATGCAACTTTGAATCCTTCTTCAACAGTTTCTCTTAATATACCAATTGATGGGTTGAATTTCCCAACATATGGTAAGAATCTAGAAGCTGACTATACCATGTATTTGCCAAGAAAAGATCTGTTGTTAATGACACCAGAAAACACTTTGAAAGTAAAGGAAGGCGTATCAAGTATCAGCCCACAGACTCCGTTGTATCCAGAAAATGCAATGGCTTTGGCTGTATTAAATGTTCCTGCTTATCCTTCTCTTTCTGGTGACCAGATTGATGAATTCCAGTCAATCAATCAGAACGCTGTAAATCTAATTAGAGATACTTCTACTGCTGTAACCAGTAGCCTTGTAACTAATCGCAGATATACCATGAAGGATATTGGCACCCTAGATAACAGAATTACAAATCTAGAGTATTATGCACAGCTTTCTCTATTAGAAAAAAAGGCCAAGGATCTAACTGTAACAGATAGTTATGGTCTTGATAGATTCAAAAATGGTATCTTCGTTGATCCGTTTACTGATTTCGGTCTAAGTGATGTATCTAATCCAGAATTTGCTATTGCAATTGATTCTGATATTGGTGTAGCAAGACCAAGAATCACAAGAGAAATTGTTAATATTCGTTTCAATTCTGCAGCTTCTTCAAATGTTGTTCAAACTGGTAGATTGATAACACTTCAGTATGATTCTGTGTCATTCATATCACAAAGATTTGCAACCAAATATCGTTCTTCTGCATTAGTTGCATACGCTTGGAACGGTCAGGCGCAATTAATACCTTCATATGATAATAACATTGACACCAACCAAACAGCGTCAGTTAATATGACAGTTGATATGACTGCACCATGGAGAGAATTCGCTGCAAGTCCTTTCGGCACTCTATGGGGTGATTGGAGAACTAGAACAGACGTTTCTAGAACCACGGTAATCACAGGAACTGCATCAAGTCTAGTTTATGATTCTTGGGGTAGATTAGTAAGCTCAACGCCAATTATTGGACCATCAACAACTACTACTTCTTGGAGTACAGGAGACACTCAAACAGTTCAAAGCTCAGTTGCAGCAACAGCGCAACAAAGTTTGACCGAAGCACAAAGAGTTTCAGGAACAATAGGTTTGACTGCCGCAAGTAATACTACTACTGTCACCACAACAGTTGATGCAACTAGAAATCGTTTGCTACAGTTTATAGCTGGTGGCGTAAGCTTGTCTAACCTCTTGTCGTTGCTTTGATAAATAACTATAAATAATGATTATTAGGAGAAATTTAAATTGGCAGCAGTAAATACAACATCTACTACAACAACAGTAACTAATACCAGAGATGGTACTCAGATTACTGTTACGCCTCAGACTGATCTTCAACAGGTAGGTAATTTTGTTACTTCTGTTTCCAATCAACCATTTATCGCCAATAGAATTGTTTCATTCGTCGCATACAATATGCGCCCTAATCAGAGATTGCATTTTTTCTTTGATAGTATTAATGTTGATGCTTATTGCGCTCCAGCGCAGAGAACAGGCAGCACAGCTAATACATACCAGATACCATTAAATGCTGCAGATTATACAATTGTACCAAAGGGCGGTAATTGGGGAGATGCAATCTATTCTGATAAATGGGGTAGAGTAGCAGGACAGTTCAATATTCCTGCAGGTAAATTCAAAACAGGAGATAGAGCGTTCCAAATAGCAGACGTAGACAGTTTGGCTTTGGGTAATGATGCTCTCACTTCTTTGGCTTCTGTGGTATTCACCGCTTCTAACTTGAGCGTGACCAAACAAGCTACCACTTTAACAACTGTGACTCCGGATTTAGGTTTTGTTCCTGTAACACAAACCGTAGTTCAGAGTAATACAGTAACATCACAAACTAATATTCTAGATGTCGTTACTATTCTGCCTCCTCCGCCACCTCCACCTCCTCCAATTTGGTTGTTCTTTTTAGAACCGTTAGCGCAGGCGTTGACAATTAATACTCCAAATGGAGAAGCAGGAATATACGCCACAGCTCTAAGACTTTTCTTCAAACAAAAATCACAGATAAGAGAAAATGGTGTAACAGTATATCTTTGTGAAACTGAAAATGGATACCCAAATGGCGATGTGATCTTACCATTTTCCAAAGTTCATAAAAGTTACGATGAAATAAACATTAGCGCAGATGCTACAAATCCGACTACATTTACTTTTCAATCTCCAGTTTTTTTGATGAATGGCAAAACATATGCTTTCGTGGTAAGACCTGACGCAAACGACCCAGATTATCATGTATGGACTTGTAATCTCGGAGACGTTGATATTGAAACTGGTTATCAAGTGTACAGTCAGCCCGTAGTGGGGACAGCTTTTTATGGCGCCACCGAAAAACAATGGACTGCTCTTCAGGAAGAATACGTAAAGTTCAATTTATATAGAGCAAATTTTAAGACCAATGAAGGTCAGGCTGTATTCTACAACAGTAATAACGAATATGTTTCGGTATATAACGTAGGTTACGTCAATACTAGTGCAAGTATCATTTCCGGAGATGTCGTATTCAAATCAACAAATTCAACATCAAATGCTACTGGTGGAACGGTCAATACTAGTGTTTATGCTACAATCAATTATTATGATGCTGTTAAGAACATTCTATATTGCGATTCTTCTACTGGTAATTTTAGCGGTAACTCTTATGTTCAGATTCATAGATTTAGTAACACAACGATTTCAAGCCCAAATAACACAACTCTGATTGCATACGCTAATAGTGGCACATTATACAATCCAGTAGTAGACGCTGTTGTTCCACAGTTGGCATTTATTACCCCTGCAGGAACAACTTTGGACCTCTATTATAGAGGTACAAGTAATACATACTCGGTTGATACTTTGGACAACAGAGTAACTCCTGGTTATGAATCTGAATTCTACGACAGAGAAAGAATAGTTGCTAGTAGATCAAACGAAATTACTAGCATGAGTGGCGCTAAATCGTTCACTTATAAAGCTAGAATGGTCAGTGATAGTGCTTTCCTTTCTCCTGCTATTGACACTGTCAGAGATCAGCAGTTAGTAATTAAAAATGAAATTGATCCGGTCAATTTCCAATACGACGAATTCTTTAATTCTGGTGATGCGAAATCAAAATATGTATCAAAGGTTGTCAGCCTTGCTGCAGGTCAAGATGCAGAGGACATTCAAGTTGTTCTAACTGCGTTCAGACCAGTTGGTTCAGAAGTAGAAGTTTGGGTCAAGTTCCTTAATGGCGAAGATCCAGAACCAATTTCTCAGAAAACATGGACTCCTTTGATCAATAGTTCTTTGGATTATTATTCAGATCCAAGTAACCCAAGCGATTTTAAAGAATATACATTTACAACCTCTTCAAACTATCCTGCTCTTAAAATGACAGGAACAGTAACATGCAATACTGCTTGCACAACAGTCGTTGGCACAAGCACTCTATTTACAACTGAGTTGAGTCCTGGTTGGTTTATGTATGCTATACCAAATGACACTACTATTAACACTATTTACAGCAGAAAGATTATTAGTATAACTAGCAATACTAATCTAACTCTAGAATCAGCACCTAGTTCTAATGCTACTGCGCAGACTGCTTATTTGGCTTTCCCTCCGACTACAGCTTTCATGTCTAGACAAAACGTCACTCAATTAACAGGTAATGTTACTGTATCGACAACCAATAACGCTGTTATCGGAAACGGAACAACTTTCATTACAGACTTTAGACCTGGAAATATTGTTCAAGTC
>Ga0208856_1000173_pt1 | contig 27685 bp, 29 predicted proteins | sample LakMenEpi13Jul12_FD_150690 | JGI IMG/M metagenome (GOLD analysis project Ga0208856, IMG submission 150690) | Freshwater microbial communities from Lake Mendota, WI - 13JUL2012 deep hole epilimnion (SPAdes) | ecosystem: Environmental > Aquatic > Freshwater > Lentic | place: Lake Mendota, Madison...
CGGCTTGTCCGTGTTCGCCGGTGTGGGTGAGCGTACTCGTGAAGGTAACGATTTCTATCACGAGATGGCCGACTCTGGTGTTGTGAACCTGGAAAACCTGCTTGAATCCAAAGTGGCAATGGTTTACGGTCAGATGAACGAACCCCCAGGCAACCGTTTGCGCGTGGCCCTCACAGGTTTGACCATTGCCGAATCTTTCCGTGACGAAGGCAAAGACGTGTTGTTCTTCGTGGACAACATCTACCGCTACACATTGGCCGGTACCGAAGTGTCCGCCTTGTTGGGTCGTATGCCTTCTGCTGTGGGTTATCAGCCTACACTGGCCGAAGAAATGGGCCGTTTGCAAGAGCGTATTACCTCGACCAAAGTGGGCTCCATCACTTCCATCCAAGCCGTTTACGTGCCAGCCGATGACTTGACAGATCCATCACCTGCTACAACGTTTGCTCACTTGGACTCCACCGTGGTGTTGTCTCGTGACATCGCCTCTTTGGGTATCTACCCCGCGGTGGATCCTTTGGACTCTACAAGTCGCCAGCTCGATCCTTTGGTCGTGGGTGTCGATCACTACGAAACAGCGCGCGCCGTTCAAGGCACATTGCAGCGTTACCGCGAGTTGCGCGACATCATTGCCATTATGGGTATGGACGACTTGGCGCCAGAAGACAAGTTGGCTGTGGCCCGTGCCCGTAAGATTCAGCGTTTCTTGTCTCAGCCTTTCCACGTTGCTGAAGTCTTCACTGGCTCGCCTGGCAAATACGTCACATTGGCTGAAACCATTCGCGGTTTCAAGATGATTGTGTCTGGCGAGTGCGATCACTTGCCCGAGCAAGCGTTCTACATGGTCGGTACCATCGACGAAGCCTTCGAAAAGGCCAAGAAAATGGCGTAAGCCATTTTTGTAAACCCTTTTCAAGGAACAAACTATGAACACCATCCGCGTTGATGTGGTCAGTGCCGAAGAGTCCATCTTCTCAGGTGAAGCCCGCTTTGTGGCCTTGCCTGGTGAAGCTGGTGAGTTGGGCATTTACCCCCGTCACACACCTCTGATCTCACGCATCAAGGCTGGCTCTGTTCGCATCGAAAAAACCGACGGTACCGAAGAATTTGTCTTTGTGGCTGGCGGTATTTTGGAAGTGCAACCCGACCATGTCACCGTGTTGTCAGACACTGCTATTCGCGGTAAAGACTTGGACGAAGAAAAAGCCAACGCCGCTAAAGCAGCTGCAGAAGATGCACTTCGCAATGCCAAGACTGAAATTGACATGGCGCGTGCGCAAAGTGAGTTGGCTGTGTTTGCAGCGCAACTGGCAGCCTTGCGCAAGTTCCGCGTTAAAAAATAAAATGTGGGCGTCGAACACGCCGACAAGTTTTCTGAAACCCGGCGAATGCCGGGTTTTTTGTTGACAAGGACACCATGCGCAAAGCCAAACTTCAAGCCGCCACATTGGGTGGCAACCCTGACGACATTGAGGCCGCGTTTTACGACGCACTCAGGCAAGGCGACATTGAACGCCTCATGGCGTGCTGGGCAGATGAAGAAGAAATTGTGTGTGTGCATCCAGGTGGGCCGCGCTTAATTGGCTCTGGCGCCATTCGCGCTACCTTTGAGGCCATGTTTTCAAACGGTACCGTGCAAGCGCACCCTACAAATGTTCACAAAGTCGATTCATTGGCCAGCGCCATGCATCATTTGGTGGAGCGTGTTGAAGTGTTGGGCTCCGACGGGCCGCAAACAGCCTATGTGCTTACCACCAACGTGTACCACAAAACACCGCAAGGCTGGCGCATGGTGGCACACCACGCCAGTCCGGGCACACCTAACGCGCCTGCCGAAGTTTCCTCAAGCCCATCGGTATTGCATTGACTGACTACTCTGCGCCTGCGTGGTTGCCTGGTGGCCATTTGCAAACCATTTGGTCAGCACGTTGGTCACGCAGGTTTGAAACAAATGCGCCGCATTGGCGACGTGAGCGCTGGACCACGCCAGACGATGACTTTGTGGATGTGGATTTTTGCGAAGCGACACCACCTCATTCGAAGAGGCCGTTGTTGGTGCTATTTCATGGATTGGAGGGCTCTTCTGGTAGCCACTATTCGCAAGCCTTTGCCGATTGGGGTTTGCAAAATGGGTGCGACATTGCCGTTCCGCACTTCAGAGGCTGCAGTGGTACTTTGAACTTGGCGCCACGTGCGTATCACTCAGGCGACCATGAAGAGATAGACCATGTGCTGCGCAAATTCAAGCGCGTGGTCGATGCACAAAGTCGGCCTGGGCTTTTGGCAGCAGGTGTGTCCTTGGGGGGCAATGCGCTGATGCGCTGGGCTGGAGAGCACGGCCAGTCAGCGCAAAAAGTGGTCAATGCAGTGGCTTCAATTTGCTCACCTTTAGACCTGACTGCCAGCGGCCACGCCATCGGCAAAGGGTTTAACCGGCAGGTTTACACGCGCATGTTTTTGCGCACCATGAAGCCCAAAGCCATGGCCAAACTCAAACAGTACCCGGGCCTGTTTGATGCCAAAAAACTCATTGCCGCCCAAGATCTTTATGCGTTTGACAACGTGTTCACAGCGCCTTTACATGGTTTTAAAAACACCGATGACTATTGGCTGCGTGCTTCGGCGCTGCAGCACATGGGCAACATTGCATTGCCTGCATTGGCGTTGAATGCTCAGAATGACCCCTTCATTCCTAGCAACAGTTTGCCAGTTTCAGAAAAAGTCAGTGCTCACGTCACACTCTGGCAACCAGGCGGTGGTGGTCATGCTGGATTTGCAAGTGGTTCATTGCCGGGCCATTTGAAAGCCATGCCACAGGCTGTTGGCCAATGGTTGTTGCAGCACATCCACTAAGATCTTAAGCATGGACGATATTGTCAGACAAGCCATGGCCAAATGGCCCAACGTGCCCAACTGTTATGGTTGGCTGGGCTTGGATGAACGCGGCCATTGGTACCTCAGAGATGACCCAACACAAGCACGAGGCAACTTTCAAAGTGGCGTGCCTGGTGCCAAGGGGTCCTTGCTTCAGCATGAAAAACTGATTGAGTTTATTCACCGCAACTATGCAGCAGATTCAACGGGTGCCTGGTTTTTTCAAAATGGGCCGCAGCGTGTTTATGTGGAGTTGGCAGCAACGCCCTTTGTTTGGCGAATGTCTTTGGACTTCAAATTGACGGCGCAAACGGGCGCAGTAACTCAAGCTCAAATTTGCTACACCGATGAAGCAGGGCGGGTGTATTTTCAAACGACCATGGGTTTTGGCTTGCTGCATACCCTAGATGTTGCCAAAGCGGCAGAAGGATTGGAGTTGGGCTTGTGGCCCCTAGAGCCTCTGGAAGCCTGCCAAATGCCAACGAAGTTTGGGTACATCACCAGCCCTCAAACGGCCCATAAAAAACCGCTCTGATTTGCATCGAGCGGTTTAAGTAGCAGACCCGTATTCAAGGGGCTGGGCTGCTTGAATTACTTTTTCTCAGCAGGCGCTTCTGGCTCTTTGAACTTGCCGCCAGCGGAGTTGCTTAAGTAGGCAACAGCACGGCCAATTTCAAGGTCGCTGTAATCGCCGCCGCCTTGTGCGCCCATGGCGTTTTTGCCTTTGAGCGCAGAATTAAGCAAGGCTTCGTAACCCGTTTTGATGCGAGGTGCCCATGCACCTGCATCGGCAAACTTGGGAGCACCTGCGAGACCAGCGTCGTGGCAGGCCGCACATTGCGCCTTGTAAACCTCTTGACCAGCCTTCATGGGGCGGTTGGCATCGCGAATTTCAACGGTGCCTACTTTTTGAATGCGTTCAGCAACAGTCCGTTCGGTATCACTGCCAGGAGCCGTTTTGTTGGCCAAAGTAACGTAGTACACCAGGCCAATGATGATGAAAACCGGAATGACGAAAGAGGCAAAGCTCAACATCAACATTTGCTTGGGGGTTTTGACCGGGCCAGTGTGGTCTTCGTGGGCTTGATCGTGGCTGTTGTCGCTCATAGCGTCCTCAATGAATCTCTAGTGAACAGTGGTGTCCGGTTGATCGGAATCAGCTTTTGATTATAACCTCCGAGAGTTTTGGGTTGGCCATTGAAACCCCTGAAATAAGGGGCGCATGCCATAATCGGCGTCCACTCTTAGCAATGAATCAGGCGCGGCTGTAGCTCAGTGGATAGAGTATTGGCCTCCGAAGCCAAGGGTCGTGGGTTCGATCCCCGCCAGCCGCACCACTTTTTCAACGATTTTTAATGCTACCCACCACGCCTTCACTTGGCGCAAGTTGTATATCTTCCTTGCGTCTTTTGGCACCGATGGGCGTTGAAGCCAAACCTTTTTGAGAAGCTTCAATGTCCTGTACGCTGGGGTAGTCACCCACTAGCCAATAATCAAAAATGCGCCTGGCAATGGGTGCGGCTTGAGCGGCACCAAAGCCTGCATTTTCGACCACGATGGCCAACGCAATTTGGGGGTTCTCTGCGGGCGCAAATGCCATGTACAAAGCATGATCGCGTTGATGCTCGTCCAATTTGCTGGCGTTGTATTTTTCTTTTTGCCCAATGGTCACGGCTTGTGCTGTGCCTGTTTTGCCAGCACTTTGATAAGGTGTGCCAGCAAACACCCGTGCAGCGGTGCCATCTTTGGCCACACCGATCAAGCCTTGATGTACCACGGCCACGTTTTCTGGCTTGAAGCGTAAATTGATAGGCTCTTCACCGGCAACAGCGCGGTCTACGCGTTGAATGGGATCTTGCGTGGCCATGACCAAACGAGGTTTGCGGTAAATGCCACCATTGGCCAATGTGCTGGTGGCGCTAGCCAGTTGCAGCATGGTGAAGGCGTTGTAGCCTTGTCCAATGCCCAGTGAAATGGTTTCACCGCCGTACCAGCGTTGTTGCTCTGGCTTTTTATAAGTTTTCTTTTTCCAATCTGTACTGGGCAAGGTGCCGCGCAGCTCACCGGGTAAATCGATACCTGTGAGTTGGCCAAATCCAAGTGGTTTCATGAAGTCATGAATGGTGTCAACACCCATGGTGTTGGCCAATGAGTAGTAGTAAACATTGCTGGAGAGCACGATGGACTTGACCATATCGACAGGGCCTAAGCCTGCATCGCCATGGCTTCTGAAAGTGTGTCCCCCATAGGTCCAAGAGCCTGCATCATTGATAATTTCGCTAGCGTTGCGTTTGCCAGTTTCAAGGGCGGCTATGGCCATGAACGGCTTGTAGGTAGAGCCAGGTGGGTAGGTGCCGCGCATGGCGCGATTTAACAGCGGCTTGTCAATCGACTCACTCAAGAGTTTCCAGCTTTCGCTGTCGATACCATCGACAAATAAATTGGGATCAAAGGTGGGCTTGCTGACGAAAGCCAAAATTTCGCCCGTGCGTGGGTCTAGTGCAACCAAAGCACCTCGCCGCTCGCCATAAAGATCTTCAATCATGTTTTGCAGTTTGATGTCGATTGACAACACGACGTTTTGACCAGGCGTGGCAGGACGACTTGCCAGTCGCCTAACGGCACGGCCGGCAGCAGATTTTTCGACTTCCTGAACGCCTGTGATGCCGTGAAGCTCGCGCTCATAGCGTTGCTCGACGCCAAGCTTGCCAATGTATTGCGTGCCGCGGTAATTGGCCTCGTCTTCACTCCCTTCAATCTCTTCTTTTTCTTTTTGATTGATGCGCCCGATGTAGCCCACCACATGGCTGGCTAAATGGCCATAGGGGTAATTTCGAAACAACCGGGCTTTGATTTCAACGCCTGGAAATTTAAATTGGTGCGCCGTGAATTTGGCTACCTCTTCTTCTGTCAGTCGCGAACGAATAGGCAGCGAGTCAAAATTTTTAGACTCTTCGCGCATGCGCTTGAAACGCCTTTTGTCACGAAGCGAAATTTCCATGATTTCCGACAAGTTATCGATGGTGGCGTCCAAGTCTTTGACGCGTGCAGGCGTAATTTCAAGGGTGTAAGCTGAGTAGTTATTGGCCAACACCACACCATTGCGATCGAGGATAGTGCCGCGGTTGGGCACTGTAGGAATTACAGCGGTTCGGTTATTTTCAGCTTGTTCTAGCAAGTCTTCATGCCGAATGACTTGAAGGTAAAACAAACGAAAGCTCAAAAGTGCAAAGCACACCAAGACCACGCCTTGCAAGATCACCACACGGGTTTGAAATTTGAATATTTCAAACTCGGTGTTGCGCAGCTCGCTCAACGAGGGCAGATGAAAGGCCATGCTTTAGATCGGCCGATTGGCATCGGGGTCATGTGCTCTTCGTTGTGGCGCAAGCAAAATTAAATTGGCCACAGGCCACAACAAAGTTTCGATGAAGGGCGACAGCAACATGGTCCAACCTGGAAAATGATCACCAGTGCTTAAGCGAATGAGCAGACTAATGGCCTCTGCCAAAATAAAGAATGGCAAGATTTGAAGCATCTGGTCTTTGATGGGAAACCAAAGCAGGCGGCGGTGCATGTTGAACGCAAAGTAACTGAGCACAACATACGACAGAGCATGCTGGCCAAACAGGGATGAGTGCTGAACATCCATCCACAAACCGAGCATGAATGCAGTGGCCATGCCGACTCGTCGTGGCTGGTGGATACCCCAAAAGAAAATGCAGACAGCCAGAACATCAGGAAGCCACAGGGCTTGAGACAAGCCAAGCAGCATGCTGAAAAGCAAGGATAAAAAAAGGCTGAGGGCGATAAACCAAGGGCTGACGGGTAACAGCAAGGCCTCGCGGCGATTCATCATCATGGTGTTTTGCCTTTGCTGGGCGCTGAAACCGTACTGGGCTGTAAAATCAAAACGTGGCGACCTTTGAGTTCCGCCAAGGGGCTAGCATGAATTCTGGCAAAAGAAATATCAACGCGTCGCTCAATCTGGCTAATGCGCGCCACTTGAAGGCCAGCGGGATAGACGCCATCAATGCCACTGGTGGTGAGTAAGTCTCCCTCTTTCACATCGGCACTGGCGGGCACAAACTTAAGCTCAATCATGGGCTGCCCTGCCATGACGTCGCCACTGGCGATGTTGCGGGCGCCAGTGCGGCTGTTGAGCACGGGAATGCTTTGGTCTCTGTCGGTCAGAAGGGTGACTTCGGAGGTCAATGGATATACGCGCGTGACTTGTCCAACAACACCGCCCGCGTCAATGACGGGCGAACCCAATGCCACGTTTTTGAGTTGGCCTCGGTCGATCACGATGCGTTGGTTGTAGGGGTCTGGGACATCAAATAAAACTTCGGCTGTCTGAAATGAAACGGGAATGCTGGCCTGAAGATCCATGAGCAAGCGAAGATTTTGATTTTCAATTTGCAACTGCTCAACCTGTTGCGATCGCAATGACTGCTGAAGCATCTTGAGTTCTGCAGCCTTCAGATTTTTTTGTGCTTGATTCAAGCTCTGAAAATAAGTGCCAATGACTGACAATGCTTCGCCTGGCTGTAGCACCAACCATTGAACAGGCAGAACCAGGGTTGAAAGCCCTGCACGCAAGGGCTTGGTGAACTGCAGCTGTTTGTCACCAAACATTAGCAGCAAAGAGAGAGCGCTGAAAAAAATGAGCTTGGTCAGAGGCGCTAAGCCCACCCTGAAAAAAGGTGGGGGTGAGCGGTCAAGTGTGTCCAGCGCCATGAATTGCGCCAGTGTTATTCACTGGTAAAGATGCTGCCCAGTCGGTCCATGCGTTCAAGCGCCATGCCGCAGCCGCGTGCCACGCAAGTGAGTGGATCTTCGGCTACCAACACGGGCAAGCCAGTTTCTTCTGACAACAAACGATCGAGGTCGCGCAATAGGGCGCCGCCGCCAGTGAGCATCATGCCGCGATCGGAAATGTCGGCACCCAATTCAGGGGGCGTGTGCTCGAGTGCTGTTTTAACCGCTGACACGATGTTGTTCAGGGGGTCGGTAAGGGCTTCCAGAATTTCGTTGCTGCTGATGGTGAAGCTGCGGGGCACGCCTTCAGACAGGTTGCGGCCTTTGACTTCCATTTCGCGCACTTCGCTGCCCGGAAAGGCTGAGCCGATGTTTTTCTTGATGGCTTCTGCGGTGGGCTCGCCAATGAGCATGCCGTAGTTGCGGCGGATGTAGTTGATGATGGCTTCGTCGAACTTGTCGCCGCCCACACGCACGCTGCCTTTGTAGACCATGCCGCCCAATGAAATAACGCCGACTTCGGTGGTGCCCCCGCCAATGTCAACCACCATAGAGCCTGATGCTTCTGACACAGGCAAGCCTGCGCCAATGGCTGCGGCCATGGGTTCTTCAATGAGGTACACCTCGGAGGCGCCAGCGCCCAAGGCAGATTCGCGAATAGCACGGCGCTCGACTTGGGTAGAGCCGCAGGGCACGCAAATGATGATGCGCGGGCTAGGGCGGAAGGTGCTGCGGGGGTGCACCATTCGAATGAACTGCTTGAGCATTTGCTCGGTGACAGTGAAGTCGGCAATCACGCCGTCTTTCATTGGGCGAATGGCTTCAATGTTGCCGGGCACCTTGCCCAACATGGACTTGGCTTCGTGGCCAACGGCTTGCAAGACTTTTTTGCCTTGGGGGCCGCCTTCGTGGCGTATGGCTACGACGGAGGGCTCATCAAGAACAATGCCTTTGTCGCGCACAAAAATCAGGGTGTTGGCGGTGCCTAAATCAATGGCCAGATCGGTAGAAAAGTAACGGCGAAAAGAGCTGAACATAACAAATCCTAATCAACTGCTGGCTTTATCTTACAAGTCCACAGTTAGGGGAAGCATTGAAGAGTGTAAATTGTGGGCTTGAACAAGCTTTTTTGAGGAGCTTTCAGCGAACACACGATAATAACCCATCGCTAGAAAAAAAATCGCTGATTGCGCCTCCAAATTTGGAGGCATCAAAGCCAGAGAAGTGCCTGTAAAGAATTTATTTTTATGTCATTGACCGCCCAAGAAATTGACCGGATTGCCAATTTGGCTCGGTTAGAGCTTCCGCCCGAGGAGGGCCAACGCATGTTGGACCAAATCAACGGGTTTTTCAGCATTGTCGAAGCCATGCGCGCTGTGGACACCACCGGCGTTGAGCCCTTGCCGCACCCTATTGCCACCATTCAGGAAGTGGCGCTGCGTTTGCGCGACGACATTGCCAGTGAGCCCAACCAACGGGAAGCCAACCAAAAAAGTGCACCGGCTGTCGAGCGCGGCCTGTTTTTGGTTCCCAAAGTGATCGAGTAAGGGGGCCACATGACAGCTTTACACGACATGACCGTCGCCGCTTTGGCGAACGAGCTTCGCGCAAAAAAAATCAGCGCCGCTGAGGTTGCCCAGCACTTTTTGGCGCGCAGCCAAGCCGATACATCTGGCGCTTTTTTAAGCTTCAACCCAGAAGCTACGCTGGCGCAAGCCAAAGAAGCCGACGCGCAGTTGGCCGCAGGCACAGCAGGCCCCTTGGCCGGTGTGCCCATGGCGCACAAAGATATTTTTGTCACCACCGACTTCCCCACCACCGCGGGCTCCAAAATGCTCGAGGGCTACCGCTCTCCCTTTGACGCCACCGTGGTGCGCAAATTGGGCGTGCAGGCTGGCGGCGCGGGCATGGTCAATGTGGGCAAGCTCAATTGCGATGAATTCGCCATGGGCTCTTCCAACGAAAACTCGGCCTACAAACCCGTTACAAACCCTTGGGACACGTCGCGTGTGCCTGGCGGTTCCTCGGGCGGTAGCTCTGCAGCGGTTGCGGCGCGCTTGGTGCCTGCTGCAACGGGCACTGACACGGGTGGCTCCATTCGCCAGCCAGCCAGCTTTTGCAGCATCACGGGTATCAAGCCTACCTATGGGCGCGCCTCACGCTACGGCATGATTGCCTTTGCGTCCAGTTTGGACCAAGCGGGCCCCATGGCCCGCACGGCCGAAGACTGTGCGCTCATGTTGTCGGCCATGTGCGGCCCCGATTTAGACCGCGACTCTACCTCGCTTGATGTGCCTGCAGAAAACTTTGCGCGCGACTTGAACGCGTCACTTGATGGTTTGCGCATTGGCATTCCCAAAGAATTTTTTGGTGAAGGCCTTGCACCGGGTGTGCGAACTGCGGTCGATGCCGCGCTGAAAGAATATGAAAAACTGGGTGCCAAGTTGGTACCCATTAGCTTGCCGCGCACAGAGCTTTCTATTCCTGTTTACTACATCATTGCACCGGCAGAAGCGTCTAGCAATTTAAGCCGCTTCGATGGTGTGAAGTTTGGCCATCGCACCAAGGACTACACCGATTTGGTGTCCATGTACAAGCGCTCGCGCGCTGAAGGTTTTGGCGAAGAAGTCAAGCGCCGCATCATGACGGGCGCGTATGTGTTGTCGCACGGTTATTACGATGCTTACTATTTACAAGCGCAAAAAATTCGCCGCATGATTTCTGATGACTTTCAGCAAGCCTTCAAAGTTTGCGACGTCATTGCTGGGCCCGTTGCACCTACAGTCGCTTGGAAGTTGGGCGAAAAAACACATGACCCTGTCGCCAATTATTTGGCCGATATTTTCACGCTCCCTGCGTCTTTAGCGGGATTGCCAGGCATGAGCGTGCCAGCGGGTTTTGGCGAAGAGGGCATGCCTGTTGGTTTGCAGCTCATTGGCAATTACTTCAAAGAAGCGCAGTTGCTCAATGCCGCACACTGTTTGCAGCAAGCCACCGACTTTCACCTCCGTCAACCTGGAGGCGCAAAATGAGTACAAAACAAAAATCTCTGTTGGTTCAAGGCTACGAAGTGGTCATTGGCTTTGAAACACACGCCCAACTTTCGACGCAGAGCAAAATTTTCAGCCGCGCTCCCACAGCGTTTGGTGCAGAGCCCAACACGCAAGCTTGCGCGGTCGATTTGGCCTTGCCTGGCACACTGCCCGTGATGAACAAAGGTGCGGTAGAGCGCGCCATTGAATTGGGCTTGGCGGTGGGCGCGCACATTGCAGAGCAAAGTATTTTTGCGCGCAAAAATTACTTCTATCCCGACCTGCCCAAAGGCTATCAAATCAGTCAGTTTGAAATTCCGGTGGTGCAAGGTGGCGAGGTGTCGTTCTTTGTGGGCGATGAAAAGAAAACCGTTCGCTTGGTGCGGGCGCATCTTGAAGAAGACGCAGGCAAATCTTTGCACGAAGATTTCATTGGCCAAAGCGGTATTGACCTCAACCGCGCGGGTACACCGCTGTTAGAAATTGTGACCGAGCCCGATATTCGTTCTAGCGACGAGGCGGTGGCTTATGCCAAAGAGTTGCACAAAATTGTGACTTGGATTGGCATTTGCGACGGCAACATGCAAGAGGGCAGTTTCAGGTGCGATGCCAACGTGTCGGTGCGAAAGCCTGGCGCCGAGTTGGGTACTCGCCGCGAAATTAAAAACTTGAACAGCTTCAAGTTCATGCAACAAGCCATCGACTTTGAAGTGCGTTGGCAAATTGAACAAATTGAAGATGGCCACGCCATTCAACAAGCCACCGTGTTGTTCGACCCAGACACTGGCGAAACACGCTCTATGCGCACCAAAGAAGATGCGGCCGATTACCGCTACTTTCCCGATCCTGATTTGCCACCTCTGGTGATTGGTCGCGATTGGGTGGCGCGCGTGCAATCTGAGATGACAGAATTGCCCCGCGTGATGGCTGCTCGTTTTGTGACCGACTACGGTCTTCCCGAATACGACGCCACCACGTTGACGCAAAGCAAAGCCATGGCGGCTTACTTTGAGGCGGCGGCCAAGGCGTGCGGCCAAGCCAAGTTGGTCAGCAATTGGGTGATGGGTGAAATGTCACGTCGCTTGAATGCCAGCGAAGTGGGCATTGAAAACGCACCCGTTAGCGTTGCGCAACTGGCCGCCATGATTGGCCGCATTGCCGACAACACCATCAGCAACAGCGCCGCCAAGCAAGTGTTTGATGCGCTGTGGACTGAAGGCGGCGAAGTGGACGCCATCATTGAGGCCAAAGGCCTGAAGCAGATGAACGACACCGGCGCCTTGGAAGCCATCATTGACGAAGTGCTGGCGGCCAACCCGAAGAACGTGGAAGAGTTCAGAGCGGGTAACAGCAAAGCCTTGAATGGCTTGGTGGGCCCCATCATGAAAGCCAGCAAAGGCAAGGCCAACCCTGCGCAGGTGAATGAGCTGTTGCTGAAGAAGTTACAGGCCTAACAGGATTTGCGCTTCATTTTTGAAACGTAAATTGTGTTTTTACGCTTCAGGCTAGGTTAAAAAAGACCTTATCGCGTTTTTAAACACCGTAACGATCGCGATAGGCCTGCACTTTGGGCAGGTGTTGGCCCATCTCGTTGCCGCTTTGCTTAGACAGGTAGGCCAACAAATCAGACAGCTCTGCAATGCAGCACACGCTCATGCCCAATGTGTTGCGCACATATTGCACAGCACTGTGCGGCACATCTTTGACCGAGCCATCGTCTTGAACTTCGGTGGCCATTTCTTGGCGGTCTAAAGCAATGGCGATGGCGTGTGCTGTGGCGCCGGCTTTTTTGATTAGCTCAATTGATTCGCGCGCGGCGGTACCAGCGCTCATCACGTCATCCACAATGAGTACCCGGCCTTGGAGGGGCGCACCCACTAAGCTGCCGCCTTCGCCATGGTCTTTGGCTTCTTTGCGGTTGTAGGCAAAGGGCACGATTTTGCCCAAGCGAGCCAGTTCAATGGAAACGGCTGCACCCAAGGGAATGCCTTTGTAAGCGGGTCCAAAAATCATGTCAAATTCGATCCCGCTTGCCATCAAAGCTTTTGCATAGAATTGAGCGAGTTTTCCGAGTTTGGCGCCATCGTCAAACAAGCCTGCATTGAAGAAGTAAGGGCTTATGCGGCCGGCTTTGGTTTTGAATTCACCAAACTTGAGCACGCCCGCATCGACAGAAAATTGAACAAACTCTTGCGCCAATGCCGCTGTGTCGGTTTGCGGTGTGTGTCCAGTCACCATGGGGAATTCCTTGTTTAAATTAAGCAGCTTGAACTTGAACGGTATCCGTTCTGCGGCCACCAAAGGGGTGGAGGCCTGGATTGCTCAAAACAATCCCGATTGTATTTGCGTGCAAGAGGTTAAAGCACAAGCCCCCGATGTGACCGGCAAATTTGAGACTTTGGCGGGCCTCAAGGGTCATTTCCACTTTGCCGAGAAAAAAGGCTACTCAGGTGTGGCGGTTTACAGCAAACACGAGCCTTCGAAAGTGATTGTGGGCATGGGCTCTGAAGAGTTTGACGCTGAGGGCCGGTTCGTCGAACTGCAGTTTGACACCCCCAAGCGCAAGCTTTCTGTCATCAGCACTTACTTTCCAAGTGGCTCTTCAGGCCCTGAGAGGCAAGAGGCCAAGTTTCGATTCTTGGATCACATGGGGCCGCACTTGAAGTCTTTAGGCGCGAAACGCGAGTTCATTGTGTGCAGCGATGTGAACATTGCGCATCAGCAAGCCGATTTGAAAAACTGGAAAAGCAATCAAAAGAACAGCGGCTTCTTGCCAGAAGAGCGCGCTTGGATGACGCACATGACCACCGAAGGCCCCTTGGTAGATGTTTATCGACAATTGCATCCTGAGACCACAGACGCGTGCTACACCTGGTGGAGCAATCGCGGGCAAGCCTATGCCAAGAATGTGGGCTGGCGATTGGATTATCAGTTGGCGACTGCGGCTTTGGCAGCAGGGGCTCAAAAAGCAGAGATTTACAAAGAGACGCGTTTCAGTGACCACGCGCCATTGACCATTGATTACAACTGGACACTTTAATCGGGGCATTGCCCCATTGCTCACCAATGTGCACGCTTAATCGCGGGAGTATGTGAGCATTCTGCCTTTGTAGGCGGCGACGTACTCTGTGGCAGAAATGTCGAGTGCCTCTTCGCTAAGTGCAAAACCTTGCGCGGCCATGTTGCGGTGAAAGTGTGAGCGATTGCCACGATTGGGATCGACCACCCAAACCTCTGAGTGGTCTTCAACGTGTTGATTGATGTACTGCGCCAAATCGCCACGTTCATCGCGCTCATAAAGAATGTCACTGCCAATGATCAAGTCAAACTTGCTGCTCACTGCAAGGTCTTGGTGTTGTGTGGCGTGTTCACCCCAGTGCCCATGACGGTAGTTCATGGGGCCGAGTTGATTGAGGCGCAGATTCTCTTTCAGAAATTCGCCAGCCAGCGGGTGACAGTCTGACGCCGTGATGTTGGCGCCTCGTCGATGTCCTACCAAGCTAGACAGTGCCAGGCCACAGCCAATTTCAAGAATGCGTTCATTGGCGTTGACTGGCCTGAGCGCCATGCGCTCTGCCAACTTCGAACCTGAGGGCCATAGCAGTCCAAACAGCGACCAGAAAGCCGAAGAAATACCCAGTGCCAATGCGGCGTCTTCAGGGTCATAAAACTGTTGCTTGTCTAGCAAAGAGCGAATGAACAAGTTGGGAACGCCTTGAATGGCGATGGACTCGTGCTTGGTTAGATAGCCATGGGGGCAGTCAGGCGGCAAGGCATCTGGGACAGGTGCCGGCATTGAAAAGGGGTGTGTCAGATAGACAATCAGGCAGGCACGGGTTGTGCCTGAGTGGGTTCATCTTACGCGGAAGCGGCAAGCCCTGGCAAGCTGAAGTTGATGTGTCTGTCTGCGCGGGCAATGGTTTCAGGGCGATGCGCAATGACAATGCGCGTGAGTTTGAGTTGCGACAAGGTGTTTGAAACAGCGCTTTCGTTTTGCATGTCCAAATGGCTGGTGGCTTCGTCTAAGGCCAAAATAGAAGGCTGTACGTAAAGTGCTCGCGCCAACAACAGGCGCTGCTTTTGACCGCCACTGAGACCCGTTCCGAGCTCGCCAATGAGGGTGTGATAACCCATAGGCATGCGTGCAATGTCATTGTGAATTTCTGCCAATTTCGCGCAGGCTTCTATCCTTTGAAGTTGAGGAGCCAAGTCAAAGAAGGCGATGTTGTCTGCAATGCTGCCGGTCAGCAGAGCGTCTTCTTGCATGACGACACCAATTTTTCTGCGAACATTGGTCATGCCCAGTTGGCCAACAGGCACGCCGCCGTACAAGACCGTACCGTGTGTTGGCGTTAGCAGCCCTAATAAAATTTTGAGCAAGGTGGTTTTGCCGCAACCGCTGGCGCCGGTAATGGCCACATGCTCACCGGCTTGAATACAAAGGTCCATGTTGTAGAGCAGCCAAGGCTCTGCTTCGCTGTAGCGAAATGAAACTTTGCGCAGCTCGAGGCTGGCAGGCAAATGGGACAAATCGTGAGCAGGCAAGTTGCCTTGGGGCGTGTCTTGCTCGGGCGGCGTGAGCACAATGTCGGCCAGCCTGTCGCGGTGCAAATTGAGCATTTTGAGTTCAATGCCTTGGTTGATGAGTGCGCTAATACGGCTTGTAAATTGAACCTTGTAGCTGATGAAAGCCAGCAGCATGCCCACCGTGAAAACGCTTGCGCTGTGGCCTTGTGTTTGCGATGGCAGAATGATTTTGGCACCCAGCCAAAAGACGCACAAATTTTCAAGGCCAAAAATAAGTGTGCGTGCGACATTGAAGCCCATGTTTAACTTGGCGGTTTGAAAATCGCGGTTCATGACTTCCACCATGAGGCTTTGCCATTTTGCTCGCCGTTCATTTTCTCGTGCAAACAATTTGAGCGGCGTCATGGCGCGAAGTGTTTCAATGAAGTGGCTCTGTTCTTGGCCAGCTAAAACCAAACGCTCAGAAGCAGCATGTCTAAAGGGCGAGTAACTGATCCAGCGCACAAGTGCATACAAAGCCGAAGCCGATAAAACCACCCAAGTGAGGGTGGGCGAGTAAATGAACATCATGACCAGCGCAGCAATGGCCATCAAGCCATCGAGCAGAGATTCAATGGCGGTTTGTGTAAGCGTTCTTTGAATGTCATGAACAGCGCCAAAGCGCGAAGAGATGTCGCCCAAATGCCGCTGAGAAAACCACTCTGCCGGCAGTTTGACCAGGTGCGCAAACACATTGCCTAGCCATTGAATAGAAACGCTTTGACTGAGCACCATGACCCACCAACTGCGCGCGAAGGAAAGCGCAGATTGAATGAGAAGAATGATGGCAAAGCCTGCCACCAAGACCGAAAGCAGTTCGTGGTCACCTGAGGTTAAGACATCGTCTACCACGGCTTGGTTGAACATGGGCATGAAGATGGCAAACAACTCGAGGACAAATGCCAAGGCCAATATTTGAAGAGCAGATTGACCAAAACCTTGAAGTTTGCCGGTGAGCATTGAAAGCGGAAAGGCTTTGGGTGCGGGCTTGGTTGTAAAGTCGGCTTGGGGCGTGAGTTCCAAAGCGATGCCTGTGAAGTGTTGCGAAACTTCTGATTGAGACAAGACCCTGATACCCAGCGCAGGATCAAGCAAAGTAATTTTATTGCCATTGATTTTTTGGAGTACCACAAAGTGATTCAGGTCCCAATGCAAGATGCACGGCATACGCAGTTGGTGTAACTCTTCCAATTCCAAGCGAACAGGCCTGGCATTGAAACCCAAAACAAGGCTGTGATCGATGAGTTGCTTGAGGTTGGCGCCCTTGAGTGATTGTGGAAACTTGTGCCGCAAATCCATGAGATGCCAATGTTGACCATGCGCGTTGGCAATCATGCACAGGCAAGCCAAGCCACATTCGGACGTTTGAAGTTGCAAGATGGGGTTCAAGGCTGACTTATCTCCGAGATAATGACAAACAAGACTGCGCAATTTCTCATTGCGCAGACTTTCAGGTTGCCGGTTTCAATGGCGACTATTTAGCGCTTATCGGGGGCACATGCCGGAATAGTCGCCCATGGCGTTGTAGCCACTGGCGTCGACAGCGCCATAGCTTGAAGGGTCAAGATCAGCTTTTTGAGATGCTGTATAAAAGTTATACATGTCTACTAGCGCCTCACCCAGCCTGTAAGCCCATTTTGCAGCTATACCGCCGCCTTGGACCTCGTCCAATTCGTCAATGTTTAAATTTCTCATTTCAATCTCCTAGTTGTGCTGAAAAAATCGTTTCAGCGGCGATATAAAAATCAAATAAACACAAGACGGAAATCACGGTTGCATTGAGTGCAAAGTGAAGAACGCTGCTTAAAAGCAATGCCTTGCATTTGCCTATTTCCAACTTGTGTAAATCGTATTGCTTTAAAAAAATACAGAAGAAGCCAAAGAGTTCGATGACTCGGATGAATGTTGGAAATGGCAGCTCTTGTGGCGTTCTAAAGTGAAGCGCCATCATCAACAAAGGTGCCACCACAAACAACAAGGTCCGTTTGAACAATTTCTCGTGGATGGCCGCGATCGCAATCAATAACAAATTTTCTAGGAGGGGTGCTACCAACAACATCAAGAAAGCAATTTCCCATAAGGAGATAGAAGGGTCTTCGTCTGGCCCGACGTCTAAATTGCCAAACAACACAATCAAGGTGATGTTGATGGCTTGAAACACAGTGATGCCCACCAAAACATCGATGAAGCCATGCCGGTTGAGGTGCGAAGCCCTGATGCTCTGAATGAAATTCATGATGTTTGTTGGCGTGCGTGAATGGCCAAGAGAGGCTCGAAGACCCATTCCCAAATGCCGCGTACATCGTGGATGACATCGGCTTCGAGTGTCATGCCGGGGCGCAAAGAATGAGCCTGACCAAACGCCATGACATGCTGAGATGCCAACTCGACTTGAATTCTGTAGAGTGGTTCGTTGCTTTGCGTAGAGGCCATGAGGGCCGTACCCTGACCGTGCGGTAAATCTTGCGGTGCAATGGGTGTGCCACTGACCTTGAGCACGCGGCCCTTGGCCAGACCAAATTTTTGATAGGGGTAGGCCGCCAAGCGAAGCCACACCTCTTGACCTGGCTGAATGAATCCGGTGGTCCGGGTGGGCGCAAAAAGGGCCGCAATCAAAGTGTGTGCCGAGTGATCAGGCGTATGTGCGTTGGCTTGGGGTACCAAGCTGGCAATGGTTTGACCTGCTTGTGCCATAGCGCCCAGGCTGAGATGAACAGTGCTGACTTGGCCCGCTTGGGGTGCCAACACACTGCTGGTTTTGCGCGCTTTGATTTCGGCCGTTTCTTGATCGAGGCCGGCAAGGTTGCGGTCGAGTTGGAGCAGATCGATGGCCAACTGTTTTTGAAGATGGGCCAAGTCGGCTTGGGCGGTTTTGTGTTCGCGGGCCAAGGCAACACCATTGCGCAGTGTATTTTCTAGGCGCGATTGAAGGTCAATGAGTTCTTCTTGCTTGACTTGCGCTTGAATGTCAGAGACAAAGCCTTCAGCAGCCATTTGCTCAAATCGTGCAGAAGTTTTTTGTGCCAACTCAACCCTGCGCTTTGACAATGCTTGTTCTTGGGTGGCTTGCGCTGTTTCAAGTGACAAGGAGCGAATGCGATCTGCAAGATGCGCTTCGCGCTGGCGGTTTTGAGCAACGCGCGAGGCGCGTTCAGCCAAGAGGGTGCTGCGTCGCTGCGCTAAATGAGATGCCAGCAAGCTGGCTGTGCTGCCCTCAGCCGAGGTTTTGTCGGTGTTGACCACAAACAAAACTTGACCTTGTTGAACCCAGTCGCCTTCCTTCACCCTTTGCTCAAGTAGCACACCAGAAACGGCGGGACTTAATTCCACCGTGCCCCATTGCGGCATGAGGACGCCAGGCACGCGAACTTTGCGCGCCACTTTGCCCCAAGCGCCAAATGCCAACAAGGCACTCGCAAGCACCAAAGCGATACTGGCCACGATGGTGAAGCGCGGATTGTGTGCAAGGTGAATGGGACCCATCCAAGAGGCCTGCTTGGACAAGGTAACTTCTGAGCGAAAAAGTGGTGTGGTCATGTGTGAGTCAGTGAACAAGACCTCACAATACGAGTTTCTGCATCAAACTTTGTTACATTGCCTTGCAAGCGAAACCCATTGAAATACCAGCATGCTTCAGTACCAAACCATCCCTGTCACGCCGTTTCAACAAAACTGCTCTTTGATTTGGGACGATCAAACCCAACAAGCGGCCGTGATCGATCCAGGTGGTGACCTCGATTTGATCTTGTCGGAAGTCCAGCAAAGGGGCTTGAAACTCGAGCAAATTTGGCTGACCCACGCGCACATCGATCATGCGGGCGGCACGGCCGTCTTGGCGCGCAATTTGAATTTGCCCATCGTGGGACCGCACCCAGGCGATCAGTTTTGGATTGATCGTTTGTCCGATCAAGGCCGCATGTTTCAGTTTCCTGATGCCGAGGTTTTCACACCCACGCGGTGGCTGACCGATGGCGATACCGTGACGCTAGGGTCACACACATTGAACGTGCGACATTGCCCTGGCCATACGCCAGGTCATGTGGTGTTTCACTCGCCTGAAATAAAGCGTGCCTTTGTGGGCGATGTTTTGTTTGCGGGCAGCATTGGCCGAACTGATTTTCCGCAGGGTGATCACGACACCTTGATTGCCAGCATCACGCAGCGTTTGTGGCCCATGGGCGATGACACAGTGTTCATTCCAGGACATGGCCCCGAAAGTACATTTGGCCGTGAGCGCATTAGCAATCCCTACGTGGGTGGAACTTGAAGACGCAAGACCCTGAGACCTCAATTCAAAACTGTTGCAGGCCGGCCTTTGAGCGCTTGCTCGTAAAGCTGCGCAACTTTGGGCAAGTTGGCTTCAAGTTCTTGAATGCGATTGTTGCCACTGGGGTGAGTGGACAGAAAACTTGGTTGGCCTTTGCCACCCCCCGTGGCACCCAACATTTTTTTCCAAAGCTGCACACTGGCCTCTGGTTTAAATCCGCCACGCGCAGCAATTTCAAGCCCCACCAAATCGGCTTCTGTTTCGTCGTCACGGCCGTATTTCAAGGTCAGCAATTGGGTGCCGAGGTTGGCCGCGACATCACCCATTTGACCTAAGCCCAACAACTGCGAGGCCACCGATAAGCCCATACCGGTGGCTCTTGATTTGGCAAGACGCTCGCGTGAGTGTTCGCGCAATGCATGCGCCATTTCATGGCCCATGATCATGGCCACTTCGTCGTCGTTCAGTTGCAGTTGATCCAAGATGCCGGTGTAAAAAGCAATCTTGCCACCGGGCATGCACCATGCGTTGATTTGCTTGCTGCCAATCAAATTCACTTCCCACTTCCATTTGCGCGAATCAGGGTTCCACTGCGCTGTGTAGGGAATCAGTCTGGCGGCGATGGCGCGCAAGCGTTTGAGTTGCGGGTAATCGTCTGGCGCCAACGCACCTTTGCTGTCGGCCTCACCTAGGGTCTGCCGGTATTGTTGCCTGGCAGAAGCTTCCAATGTTTCGGCGGGAATCAGCTTGCGCAAGCTAGACGCTTGGCCTACTTCAACTTGGGCTTGCGCAGTGCCGGCCAGCAAGGCTGTGAATCCCAAGCCAGCCCCGCCCAGTTGATTCAAGAAAACGCGCCGAGAAGGTCCCTCTGCTTCAGTGATTGAAGCCGCCAAGGGATCGTTAGCATTGAAATTTGTAAAACATCGCCAGCACATGTTTGAATGATAGTGCCGCACCCCAATATTTCAAATCAGAACTTTCGCAAAACCTCATCAGAGCTTGGATAATGGCGACATGACAGAAAAGACAGTGACCGATCAAACTACTTTTTCATGGCTCGCTTCATGGCGCGTCTATTTGCAGCCTTCCAGTTTGCGCATGCTGTTCTTGGGCTTTGCCGCGGGCTTGCCTTTGTTGTTGGTCTTGGGCACTTTGAGTTTCAGGTTGCGTGAGGCCGGTATCGACCGCAGCACCATTGGCTACCTGAGTTGGGTGGGCCTGGCCTATGGCTTTAAGTGGGTTTGGGCACCGCTGGTAGATCGAATGCCCATTCCATTTTTGACGCATCGTTTAGGCCGCAGGCGCAGTTGGTTGTTGTTAGCGCAGGCCATGGTCATGCTTGGCTTGGTGGGCATGGCGCTCAGCGACCCTTCTCAAACTTTAGGGCCTGTGGTTTGGTGCGCTCTGTTGGTTGCCGTGGGCTCGGCCACGCAAGACATTGCACTCGATGCCTTTCGAATTGAGTCAGCCGAACCTACACAACAAGCCGCTTTGGCAGCCAGCTACCAAACGGGGTACCGATTGGCCATGATTTGGGCTGGTGCGGGCGTGTTGTGGGTGGCCGCTTGGGTGCAGGGCGAAAATGCCAGCGGCTACATGCATGCAGCTTGGCAAACAGCCTATTTGGTCATGGCCGCTAGCATGTGCGTCGGCGTGATCACGGTGCTGCGTTCTCATGAGCCCAAGCCAGCCGAATTGCCGCCCGCTAAAAATGTAGGTGAATGGTTGCAAGGCGCTCTCATTGAGCCCTTTGCAGATTTTGTCAAACGCTACAAATGGCAGGCAGCGTTGATACTGAGTTTGATTGCGGTCTACCGCATCAGCGATGTGGTCATGGGCATCATGGCCAATCCGTTTTATGTCGATATGGGTTACACCAAAGCCGAGGTGGCCAGCGTCACCAAAGTGTATGGTGTGATCATGACTCTGTTGGGCGCGTTTGTAGGCGGTGTCATGGCCATGCGCTGGGGGGTGATGCGCATTTTGATGGTAGGTGCCTTGCTCAGTGCCTTGAGCAACCTGTTGTTTGCATGGTTGGCAGGACATGGCCACGATGTGCATGCATTGATTGCGGTTATCTCGGCTGACAACTTGGCCAGTGGCATTGCTTCAGCGGCCTTTATTGCCTACTTGTCCTCTTTGACCAACATTCAATATTCGGCCACACAATATGCCTTGCTCAGCTCTATGATGCTGCTCTTGCCTAAATTCATTGCCGGCTTTTCGGGCGATTTTGTCAATGCGCATGGCTATGCAGACTTTTTCAATGCCACCGCTTTGTTGGGCATGCCTGTGCTAATTTTGGTAGCCTTGGCCTGGCATTTTCAGCCACCCCCTCAAGACCCAAGCGTGGACTTCAACGAGCACTGAATGCTTTAAGCGCGGCCCACGTCATTGCTTAGATGGTCTTTGTCGTAATGCAAGGCGGCATATCGAAAGAAAGCCTCTAGCGCCACAAACAGGCAATACAAAAAGCCTGCACCCCCACACAAAAATCCCAAGCGAAAAATATAGAGTCGCAAGAACATGGCAAAGCCAGAGGCCAAGCCGCGCAGAACACCGCCACTTTTGCCCGCTTGCGCGCGCTTGTTAGCGCCCAACATGACGTACTGCGTCAGCTTTTCTAAACTGCCTCGAACCGTTTCGCGCGAGTGGTGAAGCAGCTTGGCAGCCATCACTTTGCGCGGGGTGGGCATGCCTGCCTGCTCGTTGTGCAAAATGGCTTGCTCGTGTACGGCGCCCACATATTCTTTCAGCATGTCGCGCCTAAAAAGTCGCTCCACTTTGGAGCGAGAGATGTAGTATTTGAGCTCGTGCCCATACGCCACCATGCGCCACCGAATTTGCCAAACGGCTTTGGCGTTGGACTGAACAATGGCTTGAAGTTCTTTTTGAAACGCAGGTGTGATGAGCTCGTCTGCATCTAAGAAAAAGATGTAATCACCACGGGCATGGGCAATGAGCCGATTGCGTTGCACCGCAAAGCCTTGCCAATCGGGATATTCAAAAACATCAGCACCCGATTGATGGCACAAAGCCACTGTGCTGTCGGTGCTTCCGCTGTCGACAACCAAGACCTGATCGGCAAACGCTGCGCTGGCCAAACATGCCTCGATGCGGTGGGCCTCGTTTTTGGTCAAGACCGCAATGGTCAGCGTGGGCACCGCCATGAAGGAGTGGGTTGAATCAGTGGCCGTGACCGACTGTTTCGCCCGCTTTCAGTTGGTACACCGTGCCGCAATAGGGACACTTGGCATGGCCTTCACGGGCCACGTCCAAGTATACCTTGGGGTGCGAGTTCCAGACCTTCATGTCAGCCTTGGGGCTAGGGCAAAAAACACCACCTTGTGGATTTAAATCTTTGGCCAGAAGTTCAACAGCTTGGCTCATGGGCAAGATCCTTCTTTGAATTAAACGTGCGTCAACCAGTGCGCGTATTTGGGGTTCTTGCCGTTCACAATGTCAAAGAAACCTGACTGAATTTTTTCAGTGATAGGGCCGCGGCTGCCGGCACCAATTTCAATGCGGTCTAGTTCGCGAATTGGCGTGACTTCAGCGGCAGTGCCTGTGAAGAAGGCTTCGTCGCAGATGTAAATTTCATCGCGTGTGATGCGCTTCTGAACAATCTCTAAGCCTAAGTCTTTGGCAATGTGAAACACCGTGTTGCGTGTGATGCCGTTCAAGGCGCCAGCCGACAAATCGGGGGTGTAGATCACACCGTCTTTGATCACAAAAATATTTTCGCCAGCACCTTCGGACACGAAGCCGGAGGGATCGAGCAACAGCGCTTCGTCGTAGCCCTCATCGAGGGCTTCCATGTTGGCCAGAATGGAGTTGGTGTAGTTGCTCACCGCCTTGGCCTGTGTCATGGTGATGTTCACATGATGGCGCGTGAAGCTGGAAGTTTTGACGCGAATGCCACGCTTCAAGCCTTCTTCGCCCAAGTAAGCGCCCCAAGTCCATGCGGCCACCATCAAGTGGATGGTGTTGCCTTTGGGGCTGACACCCAATTTCTCTGAACCAATCCAAGTGAGTGGTCGGATGTAACCGCTTTCCAAATTGTTTGCTTTCACCACTGCTTTTTGCGCTTCGCTGACTTCTTCTTTGGTGAAGGGCAACTTCATGCGCAAAATTTTGGCGCTGTTAAAGAGGCGGTCGGTGTGCTCGTGCAAACGGAAAATGGCAGTGCCTTTGGGGGTTTTGTAGGCGCGAACACCTTCAAAGGCGCCGCAGCCGTAGTGCAGGGTGTGGGTTAAGACGTGGATCTTGGCGTCGCGCCATTCGACCATTTTGCCGTCCATCCAAATTTTGCCGTCACGGTCTTCCATTGAGGGTGTTGCGGTGCTCATTGTTGTGTCCTTTGTTGCCAGTTTCGCAAGGAGTTTATTTTACGAGCCTTATCGGCCTTATTTTCCTGACTTCCTTGACTTTAAGGGGGTCTTAGGGAGAAGCAGTGGATTCTTCGGTTTCTGCCACTGGGGGCCGAGTCATGTCCCAAGTCTGAAGCTTGCCAGCTTTGAATGTGCAAATGACAAATGAGTCACCTGAATCGGTCCATTTGAAGATTTCGGGCTGGGCGTTTTCTTCAGACAAGCGCACACCCAAAGACTTGGTCATGGCAATGACGTGCATCAGGTTGACGCCTTTTTTGAGTTTGGCATTGAGCATGACAGCACTACTGACATGCCCTACAGGCCTGTTGGAGGCCCGGCTTAAGACGGTGACCATGCGCGTGAAATGCAACAAAATCCACATGACGACGGCGCCAGTCGACACTGCCACGCCCGGCCATTTGTACTGGTGCCAGGCACCCGCGACAAAGGCAATTACCGCGATCGGGATCAGGATTCTTGAAAAGTTCATGGCGGGATCTTAAAGTCCCCGCACACAGTTCATGGCGTCTTCAATGCGGTCAACCGGATAAATGGTGAGGCCTTCAAAGTTCTTGTCGTTCTTTTTGGGCGCGTTGGCTTTGGGCACTACAGCCACGGTAAAACCCAACTTGGCAGCTTCTTTGAGGCGCTCTTGACCGCGGGGTGCGGGCCGCACTTCTCCCGCCAAGCCGACCTCGCCAAAGGCAATGAAACCCTTGGGCAGAGGCTTGCCACGCAGCGATGAAGTGATTGCTAACATTACGGCCAAGTCAGCTGCGGGCTCACTTATTCGAACGCCGCCCACCGCATTGACGAACACGTCTTGGTCCATGCACGCCACACCTGCGTGCCTGTGCAAGACCGCCAACAACATGGCCAAACGGTCTCTTTCTAGGCCCACAGACAGCCTGCGCGGGCTGGGCCCGCCGCTGTCGACCAGCGCTTGAATTTCGACCAAAAGGGGCCGCGTGCCCTCCAAAGTGACCATGACGCAACTGCCTGCCACAGGCTCTTCGTGCTGTGACAAAAAGATGGCGCTGGGGTTTGAAACGCCCTTCAGGCCTTTTTCGGTCATGGCAAATACGCCAATCTCGTTGACGGCACCAAAGCGGTTCTTGATGGCCCTGATCAACCTAAAGCTGCTGTGCGTATCGCCTTCAAAGTACAAGACGGTGTCCACCATGTGCTCCAAAACACGCGGGCCCGCCAAGGCACCTTCTTTGGTGACGTGGCCTACCAAGACAATGGCGGTGCCGGTGGCTTTGGCTGCGCGCGTTAGGTGGGCAGCACACTCGCGAACTTGCGCCACCGAGCCTGGGGCCGAGGTGAGTTGGTCGGAGTACACCGTTTGAATGGAGTCAATGACTGCAATGTTGGGCCGCTCGGTTTGCAAGGTGGCCAGTATTTTTTCCAATTGAATTTCAGCCAAAACCTGAACTTGGCTGTTGTCTAGGCCAAGGCGCCTAGAACGCAGCGCCACTTGCGCGCCGCTTTCTTCACCGGTGACGTACAGCGTGTTCATGCCTTTGCGTTGCAAAGCATCAAGGGCTTGAAGCAGCAGGGTGGATTTGCCGATGCCGGGGTCGCCGCCAATTAAAACCACGCCGCCTTCCACCACGCCGCCGCCTAGGGCACGGTCGAGTTCTTCCAAGCCAGTGGCGGTGCGATCGATGTCGGTGGCTTCGATGTCGCCCAGCTTGGTGAGCTCGGAGGTTTTGGCCAAGGCTTGAAATTGGCTGGTGTATCTGTTTTTTGAGCTGCCGCTTGAATCGACGGTGCTTTCAATGAGCGTGTTCCAGGCACCGCAGGCGGGGCACTTGCCTAACCAGCGAGGGGTGGTACCGCCGCAATCGGAGCAAGTGAAAATACTTTTATCTTTGGCCATGTCGCAAGCCTAACACTGAGCTGTTGCCAAACGAAAAACAAGCCACCTTAAGTCCAACCTTGCAAGAGTTTGTGAGCGATGTCGGCGGCAGGCAAGGCTTGGCAATCGGATGCGTTTTGGCCAGACCACAAGGGCGAATAGTCGCTCTGTCCTTTGGCCTCTGCAGCAGCGCGCAAAGGCGCGACGGCCGAAGTGGCCAGTGGAAAGGCGGGGGCCTCTGGGTTGAGGGGACCAAAGTCGCGCATGAATTTGTTCACAATGCCGCGAGCGGGCCTGCCACTGAACAGGTTGGTTAAAGCGGTGTGCTTTGCTGCGTCTGACATGAGGGCTTGGCGATGCAATGCGCTGGTGGTGGCTTCGTCGCTGGTTAAAAAAGCGGTGCCCACTTGAACTGCGTTGGCGCCCAAAGCCTTGGCTGCGCTGACGGCAGCTGCAGTGGAAATACCGCCCGCCGCAATCACGGGCAACTTCACTGCTTTGCAAATTTGAGGCAGAAGCGCCAGACAGCCCATTTGCGTGCTCAGATCGTCAGAAAGAAACATGCCGCGATGGCCACCCGCTTCGAGGCCTTGGGCAATGACGGCGTCGACGCCCTGTTGTTCTAGCCATTGCGCTTCTTGAACAGTGGTGGCAGAAGACCAAATTTGAATGCCCCATGACTTGAGCTGCTGAACCCACTCCGCTTTGGGAAGACCAAAGTGAAAGCTGACCACGGCAGGTTTGAATTGGCCCATCAGCTTCAAACTTTCTTCGCTGAACGGTGCGCGGCCAAGGCCTGAGCCGACGGACTGTGGGTCTATGCCGTGGGCTTGATAAAGCGGCGTGAGTTGCTGGCGCCACGACGCTTCTTTTTCAAGTTGTTCGGTGGGTGGGGTGTGGCAGAAAAAGTTGACGTTCACGGGCAAGAACACGCCCAGCTGAATGGCCTTTGCATTTGCCTTCGCTTTTTCCGCTGCAATTGCGTCTTGAAAGGCGCTTAGCTCGTCTTGCAGTTGCTCGGATGTGAGCATGGCGGCAGGAATACTGCCAAAGCCGCCCGCAAGAAAGACGGCTGCAGCCAGCCGGTGGTTTTGCGAACCGGCCATGGGCGCTTGAATCAATCGGATGCTGTGTTTGTCAAAAAAAGATGCGTTCATGTCGCAATTATTCACTGGCTTGAAGCTCACCACATGAGGCGCAAAGACGAAGGTGTTTGAAAAAAGCGGGTTTACCCGATTTCCCAGAAGTCTGAAATTCATTTAACATGTTAAATAAATACCATTGCCATGAAAACTCAAGCTTTCGTCCACCGCAACTTACCTCGGCTGCTGCTTCAAGCCCGCGAGGCGGTCATGACGCACACGCGGCCTAGCCTCAGAGAGCATGGCTTGTCAGATCAGCAATGGCGCGTGTTGCGCGTGTTGGGTGAAAACGCCCACTGCGCCGAAGGTGTGGAAACAGGCCGCGTGGCACGCGAAGCTTTTTTATTAGGCCCGAGTTTGACGGGTGTACTGACTCGGATGGCCAGGGATGGTCTGATTGAGCGTCGACGTTGCCCGCAAGATGCTCGCAGAACTGTGGTTCGCGCCACCGCCTTGGGCCTCCGCAAGGTGGCCCAACTGTCAGAGGCCATCGAGGCGCATTACGCCTTCATGGAAAGTGAGTTGGGCAAACAGAAATTAGCCCAGTTGTATCAATTGCTAGACGCAGTGATTCAACTGGAAACTTTGAGTAGCGAATTGAATTCAGAAGAGATGGCGTCACCATGAAAAACAATTTGAAGCCTTATTGGCCGATTGGCACTGTCTACGGCGCGCTGCTCAATTTCAAAAGAGAGTGGAACCTCAGAGCCCCACAAATGCCCGATGCGCCTTACAAAGGCGCACCCAAAGTGCCCGTGTTGTTCATCAAAACAGCAAACACCTTCACCGCTTCGGGCGACAACATC
>Ga0208856_1000174_pt1 | contig 27565 bp, 16 predicted proteins | sample LakMenEpi13Jul12_FD_150690 | JGI IMG/M metagenome (GOLD analysis project Ga0208856, IMG submission 150690) | Freshwater microbial communities from Lake Mendota, WI - 13JUL2012 deep hole epilimnion (SPAdes) | ecosystem: Environmental > Aquatic > Freshwater > Lentic | place: Lake Mendota, Madison...
CGACGGCCGCGAACGTCCCCGCCACGATCGCGGCCCGCAGCCGCGCGACGAGCCGCTGATAGAAGGTCAGGTTGTGGATCGACGCCAGCACCGGCCCGAGCATCTCGCCGGCCATGAAGAGATGACGGAGATAGCTGCGACTGTGGCGGCAGGCCAGGCAGGGGCAGCCCTCCTCGAGCGGCCGCTGGTCGTGCGCGTGGCAGGCGTTTCGGAGCCGCACCTGCCCCGCGAAGGTGTAGACGAGCGAGTTGCGGCCGCAGCGGGTGGGCAGCACACAGTCGAACATGTCGATCCCGGCGGCCACGGCGTTCACGATGTCCTGCGGCTGCCCGACGCCCATCAGATAGCGGGGCTTATCGGCCGGCAGGTGCGGCGTGGTCGCCCGCAATGCCTCGCCCATCGCCTCGGGCCCTTCGCCGACCGAGAGCCCGCCGACTGCGAACCCTTCGAAGGGGAGCGCCCGCAGCGCTTCGGCGCTCTCCTGACGCAGCTCGCCGTCGAGGCCGCCCTGCACGATTCCAAACAGCGCCTGGTCGGACCGTGTGCGGGCGGCGAGGCAGCGCTCGGCCCAGCGGAGTGACCGCCGCATGGCGGCATCGACCCGGTCGCGCTCGGCCGGCAGCGCCACGACCTCGTCGAGCTGCATGGCCACGTCGGCCCCGAGCCGCTCCTGTATATGGATGGCCCGTTCCGGCGTGAGATCGATGGGCGAGCCGTCGATGTGCGAGCGAAAGAACGCCCCCTCCTCCGTCACCTTCACCTGCTTGGCGAGGCTGAACACCTGGAAGCCGCCGGAGTCGGTGAGCGTGGGCCCGTTCCAGCCCATGAACCGCGCGAGGCCCCCGCCCTCGGCCACGATCTCCTCGCCCGGCCGCAGGTGCAGGTGATACGTGTTGGCGAGGATCATCCCGGCGCCGGTCTCGGCCACCCGCCCGATATCGACTCCCTTCACGGTCGCGAGCGTCGCGACCGGCATGAACAGCGGCGTCGGCACGCTCCCATGCCACGTCGCGAGCGTGCCAGCCCGCGCCGCGCCGTCGGTCGCCTCGAGGGTGTAGCCGAACCCTGCCGGTATTCCCATGGCTCAATCCTTGCCAAGCGGCACGAGGGCCCGCGCCCACCATCGACACCCAGTGTGATACACTCAGCGCCCTACAGCGGGACACTCGTGACTGACTTCGTGAGGAGTTTATGCAACGTGACAGTTGCGTAAAAACCGTCTTCCGATTTGCCGTTCTTGCTCTGCGATTCGCGGGGGTGTGCTTCCCTTCGGTGCTCACGACGGTTGCCTGTGCAGCAGAAGGCGTCGATGTGCAGGTGGCCGCCTACTACTTTCCCAACTGGGGCCCCGTCGAGACGTCGGAGTGGGGGCTCATCAAGTGGGCGAAGCCGCAGTTCGAAGGGCACCTCCAGCCCAAGGTGCCCGCCTGGGGCTTCGAGGACGAGCACGATCCGGCCGTGATGGCTCGGAAGATCGAAGCGGCCGCCAGCCACGGCATCGACGCTTTCATCTTCGACTGGTACTTCTTCGATCCGCAGCCCGACGCAGGCAAGGCCACCGGCTCCATGCACTGGGACGGCCAGAAGTATCTCTCCCGGGCCCTGGAGCAGGGATTCCTGAAGGCCCCGAACAACAACGCCATCCGCTTCGCCGTCATGTGGTGCAACCACGACGTCGGCCCGGCCAAGGGCGCGGTAGCTCCGGCCACGTTCGACGCGCTCACGGCATACGTCACCCAGACTTACTTCCGCCATCCGTCCTACTGGATGGTCGATGGCAAACCGTATTTCTCCATCTACGAGGTGAAGACGTTCCTGGAATCCTTCGGCAACGATCTCGATGCGGCCGCCGCGGCACTCGATCGCTTCCGCGAGCAGGCGAAGGCTGCGGGCTTCACCGGACTCCATCTCAACGGCGTACTCTGGGGCCTCCCCAAAGACAGGCGCGATGAGGTGATCCGACGGCTGGGGATCGACAGCACCACGTCGTACGTGTGGATCCACCACAATGCCTTGCCCGATTTTCCGGCGACGGACTATCGAAAGGCGAAGAACGCGTATTTTTACACGCTGGAGCATGGCGGCGGTGCCAACGGGCTGGAGCAGCCGGTGCGGTCGCTGCCCGTGCCGTATCACCCCAACGTGTCGATGGGCTGGGACTCATCTCCCCGCTGCCGCAACGCGCCCGACTGGGCGACCCGCCGCGGCTATCCCTTCGGCGCAGTCCTCGTCAACAACACGCCCGAGTTCTTCCGCTCCGCGCTCGAGCGGGCCAAGACCTTCGCCGCCGACAATCCGCCGGGCCAGCGGATCGTGACTGTCAACTCCTGGAACGAGTGGGGCGAGGGCAGCTACCTCGAGCCCGACACGACGACCGGCCTCGGCTACCTGGAGGCGATCCGCGCGGTGTTTCCACCCGGGCAATGAAGGATCGCAGCGCGGGCCTCACGGCGCCGCTGCCTCCGGCCGCACGAGTTGAACAGGCCCCACGAGGCCCGACGGCAGCAACGGCTCCGTCGGAGAGGCCACGATCGTGGTGCGGGTGAGGCGCTCCTCGGCGGGCTTCGCGGCGTCGCCGATGAGACGGTTTCGCCACAGGTTCACGACGTCGATCTCGAGCCGGTTTTCGCCGGGCTTGAGCGCATCGCCCACGTTCACCCGCCAGGGCGGGCACCACACCGTGCCCAGCGGCTTGCCGTTGAGCCGCACCGTGGCGATCTCTTTGACAGCGCCGAGGTCGAGGGAGAGCGGCGTGGCGGCCTGAAGCATCGACTCGGGCACGACGAGCGTCGTGCGATAGGTGGCCTCGCCGGCGTGATGCCGGATCTCCGGCTCCGGCCTCTTCGTCCAGTCGGCCAGGGCATCGAACGTGGCGGAGAATGACGCGGCTGTCGGCGGCTGCCCCCCCTTGCCCGACACCTGCGGGGCGAACGTCACCTGCCACGGGCCCGCAACCTCGAGCACCGGCTTCCAGTCGGGGGCGTTTTGGTTCGCTGGTGCCGACCCCCGCGTCTCCACTGTGTCGGCTTTGCCCGCACCGCGAAACACCACGAACACGGAACCCGATGGCTCGAGCCGCAGCGGCACGTGCGTCACGGCTCCTTCAGCCGACCACTCCGGCAGATCGCGGCGCGTGCCCGAGAGCGGATCCCACGCCTCCGGCCTCGAGCCCGCAACGCGAAACGACACCACCTGCCGCACGGCTGAGGTGCCCGAGTTCGCCAGGAAGTAGATGTCGGTGCCCGCGTCGCGCCGATGGGCCCACGTGACGTTTGCCCAGCCGCGATCCGCCTCGCCGCGGGCCGCGACGTCGGGCGTGAGCGTTTCTGCGGCGAGAAATTCAGCGAGCGGCACACCCGTGACCACGCGGCCCTTCCCCACCCGTCGCACGCCGCGAGCCGCGGCGGCGTCGCCCCACAGCGTGCGGATGACGCTCTCCCGCTGTGCGCGGTCCGCACCCGAGTCGAGCAACCCCGGCGCCGCCCCCGGCCGCGGGCCGATCACGGTCAGCCCCTCGGCCACGAGGCTGGCGATCTTCTCGAGCATCGGCAGCGTGACGGGCCAGCGCTTGGCGGCGGGCAGCACGAGATAGCGATACGCCTGTCCGTTGGGCAGCGTCGCCAGGCCGTCGCGGCAGGTGAGCCGCGTGAGGATCACCTCGGCATTGATGCCGTCGAACTCGTAGCCCGAAGGCAACGCGGGCTGCACCTCCTTGCGGCCGGGAACGAACTGGGCCGTGTCCTCCCCGAAGAAGTAGCAGCAGTCGGCCACGCTGTGCCCCTGGCGGAGCAAAAACTGGCAGCGGCCGAGGTAGTCGAGAAACGCGTCGCTCCGCTCCCACCAGGTCATGTTGGCGTTGAGGGCGTCGAACGTGAACAGGCCCGGCCGGGCGTGGACGTCGGGCTGATGCGACCAGAGGTGGATCATGGCGGCGTTCATGCCGTTGGCGAACTGCGCGTCGAGCTCGGCCTTCCAGGCGGAGGGCGGATGCCGTGTGCCGTCGGCGATCGTGAGCGACTCGGCCACGACGAGCGGCTTGCCGTAGATCCGGGCGGCCGAGGCGGCGGTGCGCACGGAGTCCACGTAGCGGTAGTGTTGCTTCATGACGACGCCCCACGGACTGCCGTCGTTGAACCAAAACTCCCCCATCGGCTCGTCCACCCGGCCATACGCGGCCAGCCCGTCGATGTGCGGAAATGGATACGAGCCGTAGCCGTTCTCCGCCCGCATCACGAGGCCGTCGCGATGGGCCCGCTCGGTGATCCGCGCGTAGAAATCGAGGTAGCACTGGGCGAGTGCTCGGCGATAGTCCCAGAAGAAGCGGTTGGTCTCGTCGCGGCCGTCGACCACGCGGCGGGCGAGCGCCGGCAGATACGGCACGAGGTCGTAACCAGACTGCTTGCGAAATGTGTCGCGAAAGCCATCCGTCCACGTGCCCTGGATGCCGAACGCCGCCGCGCCGATCTCGTGGCTGTCGAGAAACGCGCCCTTCAAGGCCGGCCGCGCCGCCGAATCGGCATCGGCGAGCACCACGCCGATCGTCTTGTCGTAGAGCAGGTCGGCCGCTGCCGGGCTATAGGTGTCGGCCTCATAGCCGCCAGAGAGCGCCGCGCTCATCACGCGGGGCGGCTCATTCACAAGCGTGGCCCCGAACCGCGCGATCGCCCAGCGGCCGGGCGGCACGTCCCACGCGAGCGCGCCGGCCGCGTCCATCGATGCCGTCAGTTCGATCGTCTGGGCGCTGCGGCAGTCCACAACGTCGGGCTCGGCATGCTCGTCCCCGAGCACCGCCGGGCCCGCTGCAGGCCAGTCCCAAAAGGCCCGCTTCCCCGACTTGAACATCCACCACTTGATCCCGCGGCGGACGCGGGGCCCATCCCCCGCCCGCAGCACGCAGCATTCGGCGAGTTGCACATCGGGCACGTGGGCAGACGTCATCCGCAGCCGAAACGCGCGAGCCTCGGTGGGGGGAATCTCGAGCGCCTGCGTCGCACCGGGCTCGAGGACAAAGTCGGCCACCTTCATGAACGTCGTGCCGTCGGCAGCAGCTTCCAGTTCGCACGTGCGCGGCCCGGCTCCGGCGGGTGACGCGACGTACACGGCCGTTGCCACCAGCGGCGCGTGATACCGCACCTCGACCCACTGCGGCGCGTCGGCTGTGGGGGCCGCCTTCGGCTTCCAGCAGGTCTCCGGATCACCGTCTGCGACGTCCTCGACGGGAAAATTCTTCTCATCGGTGCAGTAGTTGCCCACTTCGGAACTGGCCGTGACCTGCGCCGGCCACAGCGGCGCGTCGTCAGGCTCGCGGAAGGCGACGACCGCCACGTCCTCATAGAACGGCTCGCTTCCGACGGGCTTCGGCAGAGCCTGCGTGATCTTCCCGGGCCCCTGCACCTGGATCTCGGCACAGGCGAGCTTCTTGGTGGCGTGCTTGGCATCGATCCACGGCCCGCCCATGCCCCAGCCGGCTGCGGCTGTCAGCCGCACCTCGATGCCGAGCTTCGCGGCCTCGGCCAGCGTGTGCTGGAAGAGTTCCCGCCACTGCGGCCCCATCATCCCGGCCGGCCCCGCAGGCACGCCGCCGCTGACGTCGAAGATGTCGACGCTGCGGATCCCCTTGCGGGCCATCTCGGCGAGGTCGCGGCTGATGCCCTCACGGGTGACGTTGCCGTCGATCCAGCGCCACCACACGCCGGGCATCGCCGCCGCGGGAGGTTTTGCAAACCCCTCCTCGAGCGACTCAGCCCAGGCGGCCGAAGCGCCGCACAGCAAGAGCACCGCACAACCGACCCGGAGCATCGACATCGCAAGCCCTCGTCGTTTCACCGCTCCACGATCAACAGGCTGGAGGACGGCTCGAGCGAGAGTATGCCGGGCACTTGTGCCGGTGTCACCGTGCCGGTGAGTGGATCGAAGACGTCGGCGGTGAGCCCGCCCCCCGCGGTGGTGCGGATGCCAGCCTCAGCCGGCTCGGGGCCGCCGTTGACGAGGAAGGTGATCCGCCGGCCGTCGCGGACGAACCTGGCCGTGAATACGCCCGCCGGCAGATCCTCGACCGCGACCGCGAACCCCGGCGGCAGGACCGGGCCGATCTCGCCGACGATGTCCGCCGGCGCCGTGATGCGCTGGCCCGCAAACATCGCGCGCACGGCCTCGTGCTCCGCGGGCGCATCGCCCAGAGTGGGCAGGCATTGCACCCAGATGATCCTGCCGCCGCCGGCCTGGAACTCCGCGAGTCTCCGAGCCACCGCCAGCGGCAGGATGTCGACGTCCGGCATCACGATCGTGGAGTACCGTCCGCCCGCTGCGACGAGATGGGCCTGCTCCACGCGGCCATCGCGGATCCAGTCGCCGTGCAGCCAGGTGAAGTCGATGCCGCGATCCGCGAGCGACCGCGCAACCGTGTCCTGTCGCTCGGCCGGCCCCTGCACGCGACTCCAGGCCTCACCCGCGAGGAGGTCGGCCGACGGCAGGAACGCTGCCTGGAACGTCTCGATCGGGTAATACACTCCCACGGTCGCGGCGCTCGTGGCGCCGCGGAGCACGGCCGACACCCGGCCCACGTAGTCGTTGAGGGTGCGATAGACGGCTGGGTCGTAGTGCTGCCACAAGGTGTAGGTCGTGAACTGATTCACGCCGCCGAGCGCCGCCAGGCCCACGAACCGGCGCACGTCCTCGGGGGGCGGCTGCAGCTGGGCGGCAGGTCGATTGATGATCGGGTCGAGCAGTCCCGCGACGACCGTCCTGCCCCGTGCCTGGGCGACCGAGCTCAAGAACTTCGGCATCCAATAATTCACAGAGCCGGTGCGGTCGGGCATCGGCAGGTCGCAGGCGGGGATGTCGAGTTCCTGGACGAACCGGAAGAAGTCGCCGTAGCCGACCACATGGTGAACCATGCTCTCCTCGAGCAGCGGGTGGCCGGCCGAGCGCACGCCCTGCCCCGCGCCCCACCAGGTGATGCGGCGCGAAAAGTTCTCCGCGAGCGCCGTGCCGACGGTCTGGTAATAGTGCCGCCGCGTGAGCCGGGAAACTGAGTCGTTGCCGCCGAAAAGGGCGGGCAGCACCGGGAGGAGGTCATAGCCGTGCTCGGCCTGGAAGCGACGCACCATGTGCTCGTGCCACGGCACGAAGGCCACACCGCCGGGACGCGCGCCGGGCAGGAACCAACACGTCATTAGATTCGGCTCGTTCGTGTACACGACGTCGATCGTTCCGGCGAGCGGGCCGAGCCGGCGGGCGTATTGCTCGTGGGTGAGCGCGACGAACTTCTCCGTCGCGGCCTCGTCGAGCAGGTTGGGATACCGGCCGGTGGTGGCGAAGCCGGCAACGGTCGTGGAGGCCTGCGTGCCCTCGCGGTTGATCGCGCAGGCGAAGCCAAACAGTCGCCACGGCCCCGCGAGCCCCTCCGCCTCGACCCTGTCGGGATGCACGGCGGCCGGCTGCCCCTCGTCGAGCGCCGGCCGGCCATCGACCACCGGATAGAGGCGGGCATGCACGAACGCCTCGGCCCAGGCGGGGCGGTCGAGCCGGACCGGGCCCGGGCCCGCGCCGTCCTGCGTCACTGCGACGAGCCCCCGCGACTCGAAGGCCGGATCGGCCTCGACGACGAGTCCTCCAGCCATGCCGCTCGGGTAGCCGTTGTCGTCGCCCAACCACACCTGCAGGCCGGCCGCCCGGGCCGCGTGGATGTTGGCCTCGAGATTCCGCCAGGCGTCGTCGGAGCGGAGATAGCCGTTCGACTGCATGAACAGCATCACACCGCCGATCCCCGCCTCGGCCATCCGGGCCACGGGCAACGCCGCGCCGTCGTGCGTGCCGTATTGGATGAGGCGAAATTCGGCGGGCGGGCTCGCGAACGCGGCCACGATTTTCGGCCACTCAGAGCCTGCCGAGCCCGCCGCCGGCTCGGCTGCCGCGTGCATCGACCCTGCGCTGGCCACAGCCAAGCACAGCCAGGCAGCGATTTGGGCCCGGTGGTAGATCAACGGCGGCGGCGCAGAGCCCACGCGGCGGCGATGCCGAGGCCAGCAAGGGCGAAGGCACCCGGCTCGGGCACGACCACGAGCTGCAGACTGCCGTTCTGGAAATACGCCGTGCGGCCGCCGCCGATATCGGCTGCGTTGCCCGCGCCGAAGTTCGAGATGTTGTTGAAAGTCGACGTCGTGTTGATCAGCGTGTACGTGCCGTCGGCGATCGAGCCCCAGTCGATGGCCGAGCCGTCGGACTTCACGAGGCTCCCCACGCTGAACGAGTTGTCGAGCGACACTGCCCCTGCCACATCGAGCGTGGCCGCCGAATTGAAGATGAACTGGGCCTGCACTCCAAGCGTGAGACCACCGCCGAGCGACCCATCGCCACCGAACCACGCGCCACTCGCCACGCTCACGAGGCCCAAGCCGGCGTGCACGCCATTAACGAGCAGTCCGCCGGCGTCGACGGCCGTCGCGCCCGCGTAGCCGCTGTTGCCGGTGAGCGTGAGCGTGCCATCGCCGGCCTTCGAGAGGCCTCCGGAGCCGCCGATCGAGCCTGAGTAGGTGAGCGCGTCTGAACGGTTGAAGAGGAGCGATGCGTTGTTCACGATGTCGCCGGCCACCGCGCCCGACGTACCACCCGAGCCGATCGAGAGCGTGCCGGCCGAGATCGTCGTCAGGCCCGTGTAGGTGTTGTCGGCCGCAAGCGAGAGCCGACCGGCGCCCGTCTTCGTGAGGCCGCCGTTGGAGAGCACGCCGGCGAGCACGGCGGCGTCGCCGGCTGAACCAGCGTTGTCGACGACGTTGATTGTCTGCGCCGCGCCGGCGAGGTCGAGCGGGTTTTGGAACGTGACGACGTTGTCGGCCGTCGGGGATCCGAAATAGAGCGTGCGCCCGGAGGCGAGGAAGTTTGTCTGGCCGTAGGTGAGCGCCTGGCCGCTGCCGCCGATGTTGATCGTCGCGGAGGACGTGCGGGCGGCAAACCCGCCATCCGCTGCGGCACTCGTCCACTGGATGTTCGAGGCACCGGTCCCGAGCGAACTTGTCAGCGAGCCGCTGAGTTGGATCACCGTGGCCCCGCTCGTGGCCTCAAACGCGAGCCGCTTGCTCTTCAGCGTGCTTTCGAGCGTGCCGACGATGTCGAGCGTTCCCGCGTTCACGACGATCGCGCCATAAGTGAGCGAACTGGCGTTTCCGAAGGAGGCGATGCCGCTGGCGGCCGTCCCGCCCACGTAGAGAAAGCTCTGCTCACCGGCGACCGGAGCCACGGCGCTCGTGACGGTGATCGTCGTGCCCGCCGCGGGACTCACCTTCGACTGAAACCGCACGCCGGACGCGTTGCCGAGCGAGAGTGTTCCGCCGCTGACGGTCACGGCGCCGGCCCCTGCGGTCGTTGACAGCCCGCGAACGGACTGATTGCCCTGGAGCGCGAGCGTGCCGGAACCAGAGTGGGTGATGTAGCCCCCCGAGGTCGACGTGCCGCTCCAGGTGAATGTGTTGTTGACGGTGAGCGCGTCGCTGCGATTGAAGACGATGTTGCCGGTCGACGCCAGCGCCACGGTGCCGGAGCCGACCGCGCCTGCCGTGCCGCCACTGCCGATCTGGAGCGTGCCACTGCTGACGGTGGTGGGGCCGGCGTAGGTGTTGCTGCCACTGAGCGTGGCAGTACCGGTGCCACTCTTGGCCAGTCCGGCAGCGCCCGCCAAGACGGCTTCAATCTGGCCGCCCTGAATGTCATAGACGCCACTCGACTTGCTGAGTGTCCCGGTGTGTACCCTCCCGCCGGAGATCGTGAGGTTGCCGCTGCGGGTGACGGTGTTGCCCCCCAGACTGACGATGCCGCCCGAAATGGTCAGGTCGGCCGACGCCGAGCCCAACGCATTGGCATTGTCGACGAAAAACGTGTTTGTCCCATACCAACCCGTCGTAGACGCGATCGTGGTCGGGCCCGCGTAGGAATTCGAGCCCGTGATCGACCCGCCGCCGGTCACGTTCATGCCCGCGCTACCGGACACCGGCACCGCCAGCTGCCCCCCACCGAACTGGAACGCGACGCCATTGTTGACGATGGAGCCGGGATTGTTCACGTCGCCACTGATGATCCTGGCATCCTGCCCGACCATCGCGATGGTACCGGTGCGGGTTTGCTGGTTCCGCAGATCCAAACGGACCGCGTCGCCGCTACCCGTGGTGACGGTGACATTGCCGCTGGCTGCACCCAAGGTTCCGGTACCGCTCACATACAGGGTGCCGCCCGTGACTTCCGTGCCGCCGGTGTAGGTGTTGGCTCCGCTCAGCGTCAGGCCGCCAGTGCCGGCGTTCGACGTCACCTTGCCGCTGCCCGTCAGCGCCGACGTGATCGAACTGATGCCGGAGGCCGCACTGTAATTCATCGCATTCGCCACGCTGGCGATGGGCGTCACCGAGACGTTGTCGTAGGCCTCGTAGGTACGAGCGTCGCTGCGAAGCCAGACGCCGATCGTTCCCGTGCCCGCGATGAAATCAACGGTGTAACTCCCAAACGCGGCATCACTCGGGCGGTAATCGAAGCTGGCGGCATTGTAGTTAGTGAGCGCTTCCTGCCGAAGCGACAGAACGCCGAAGGCAGCTCCTTGACCCGATTTGGATCCAGCCAGAAACGACAGCCGGTATGCCGAGCCAGTCGTGAGGGTCACGTTTTGCTGGAGCAGGCTGTACGTGGCACCGCCTGCGTACGCGAAGTTGCCTGTCGCCGCAGCCGCGCTCGTGGGGCCGTTTGCGTTGATCCCGACACTTAATCCGCCGGTGCCCCAATCGGTCGGAAACCAACCGGTCAGACCATTGGTACCACTGGAGAAGTTGCCGTTGGTGATGAGTTCCTGCGCGCTCGCCACGACTGCGGCATGCGTCGCGACGATGGTGACCGCCGCGCACACAACCCGCGCTGCCGTGGAGAACCATGCGCGTCGAACGACGACAACTGAACCGCGATCGATGGTGTGCGAAGCGATGAAGCGTCTCATGGCGACTGCCCCCAGCGACAAAACTTGGTGCGACCCGACTCGCAGAAACTAGCACCAGCGCGGATGCAGGTCAAAGCTCCAGAACACTTTTTCTCGGGACGAAATCCCCTGTGCTCGCAGCCTGTCGCGTCCCGCGGCAACGGTGTCGCAAAGTGCGGTTTTTGGACACGGCCGCTGCCTCTTTCAGATGCTCGGCGAACTGCGGCCCTGCCGCTCCTCCCGCAGGCGCCGCCGGAGCCGAAGCGGTGCCACGCCGTCGGCGTTTCGCACTGCCCTCGTGAGCGAGTCGGCGCTCGAGAAGCCGCTCGCTGCGACGATCTCCGTGATCGAAAGATCCGTGTCGACGAGCAGTCGCCGCACACGATCGAGCCGGCAGCGCAGGATCTCCTCCTTCACGGTGCGGCCGAGCGCTTGTTTGAACCGCCGCTCGAGGGATCGCGACGTCGTCTTCAGTTGTTTGCCGAGCGTGGCCACCGTCAGCTGCAGATGCTGACCGCTCCAGATCAGCCGCAGCGACTCCGCCACGAGCGGGTCGGTGAGCGACTCGACGTCGCGCGGGCCCTGCATGATCAGGTGCTGCGTCTCCTCACCGGTCGCGGCCACGAGGAGCGCGATCAGTTCCACGACATCGGCGGCGATCAGGTGTGGAAAGCCCGGCGGCGCAGACCAGAGGCGATCGATGAGCTGATCGAACGTCGCCTGGAACGGCTGGACGGGCTCGATCTCGAGCACGGGGGCGGAGGCCGAGAGGAAGCGGTGTTGCACGATGCGATCGATCCAGTCGCCGCTGAAGCCCACCCAATACTCCCGCCAGCCGGTGCGGGAATCGGGCCGGTAACGGTGCCACACTCCGGGAAAAAGCAGCAGTACGGCCCCAGCGGCCACCCGCACCTCGCCGCGGGCTTCGATCTCGAAGACGCCGCTCCCCGAGGCGATGAAGACGATCTGGTATTCCGGCAGCCTACGGCCGCGCTCAAACGAAAAATCGTAGAGTTCCGGATGGCCCGGCGGCGGATAGACCGAGCCCGGCGGCACCGTGGCCCAGCCCGCTCCAGACACGTGAAGCCCCCACTGGGCGTCGCGCGGACGCGGCGGCAGATAGCGAAAGCCGGAAGGTTGTGGTTCCATCAGCACGACTCACGGGGTACGTGAACGCCCTCCGAACACGGTACGCACCGCCTCGAGATACGCCATGCCATGCACGGTGTCGGGCTCGAGGTAGCTCCCCTCGGTCCATTCGTTCCAGCAGTTGATCGTGACCACACGCGGGCCCGGGCGCTCGAGCCCCAGCCCATCGTCACGTTGGGGAAAAAGGGAACGGCATACCGTCGCTCGGCCTCGCCCCAATACCACAGGTAACCGTCGCGGACGAAGTCGTAGTCGGTCGCCTGCTCCGGCAGCGGCACATGGTGGATCCAGACATAGCTCGTCACGGAGTCGAAGCCGAGATCCCGCACCAGGGTTGCGGGATCCGACGGGGCCCTCTCGCCCGGCAGGATCGGCCGGCCCCACGCCACCGCGTTGACGTGCACACCGGGGAGCCCGGCAGCGACTGCTGAAGGCCGAAAGTGGAGCGCCACGTTGTCGAGCCCCGGGCCGCCTGCCGCGGCCTGAAAGACGATCGTGAGGGGCGTGCCGGCCGGCACGCCTCGGGCCACAAGCACATGGTCCGTGCCCGGCGTATAGCGTCCGATCGCAAGCGGCCGGAACGCCTCGCCACGAATGAGCCCCGCTGTATCGCTGAAGTCGCCGTTCACGACGCGCAGCTCCGCCGCCGCGCGAACCGCGGGAGCAGTGCACGCCAGGCACCAGAGCATTGCCAGGCACCCCACTCGCCAGCGTCGGCATCCTTGCTTCATCGCCCCCTCCATGCACAGAGATTCCCCGTGCTCGACGCGATACAGCCATCCACGCAACGGCTGTAACTGAATATCGAAAAGACGATACCAAAACCAGCCTGCACTGCTGTCGCGAACTGCGGAAAAACTGTCGCAGTTTGCCGGTCACGACGGGATAACTTCATGTCGGCGCCGCGTTGTGGCTGGGGCACGTGTCGCGTACCATCGATCTCAGGCGGAAGAGGGGCGAGCCCGATCACCCACGACCACGGTCCGACGTGCACTCATGAGAGCTCTTCCCGTTCACCGGCCGCTGCAGCGCACGGGCCGTGCTCCAGCCTGGGCGTGGGCACTCGCGCTGGGGTTCATCGGTTGTACGGCCCGGCCGACCGGGCAGCCGGAGATCGCGCCGGTGTCGGGCACGGTGACGATGGACGGCCGGCCACTTGGCGGAATCGCCGTGGTGTTCGAGTCGGAAGGCGGCGTGCTCTCGTTCGGCAACACCGACGACGAAGGCAGGTACCGCGTTTCCTACATCCGCTCGGCGCGGGGCGCGGGGCTGGGCAGGAACGTCGTGCGGATCAGCACGCCGACCATGGGTCCGTCCAGCCCTCTGCGGAAGGATACGATTCCGGCGATCTACAACACGGCATCGACCCTCGCGGTGGACGTCACGAAGGGAAGCAACGTGTTTGATTTTCCTCTCGAATCGAAGCCCACCATAAAATGATGACGGGAACGGCAATGCATCGAAAAGGCACCTTGTCTGAGAGTCGGTGCGGCTTCACCCTCGTGGAACTCTTGGTCGTGATCGCGATCATCGGCGTGCTCATCGCCCTTCTCCTGCCGGCGGTGCAGGCAACGCGGGAATCATCGCGCCGCTCTCGCTGCCAGAACAATCTCAAGCAGCTCAGCCTCGGCCTGGTGACCTACGCCTCCGCGCGCGGCGGACTGCCGCCGTCGATCCTCGACAACGTGAAGGCGGGAATGAGCTCCGTCGCTTCAGCAGACAACGCACCGGGCTTCGCATGGTCGGCGCTGATCCTGCCGTTCGTCGAGCAGGCCCCGATGTGGGACCGCCTCCAGGCGGCCACCAATCGCGGCACCGTCAACTGGCAGTCCGCCGGTTCGGCGGCCACGTCGCTCGCCAGCCTGCCGGTGAACGTGTTCGAATGCAGTTCCAACGAGGGATCGGGCAAGCCGAATACCAAGCGGGATCATTTCAAAACCGGAGTGGCTTTCGGCCAGAACAACTACGGCCCCAACTCCGGCTCGGCGGCCAATCGCTCGACCATGGAGGAGCTCGTGAGCATCTGGGGCGTGCCGGCAGCCGATGCGCCGACGCTCTGGGCGGCCAGCGCCGGCGTGTTCACCATCTCCGACAGGGCTGTCAACATGAAGCCGGCAGCCATCACCGACGGCCTCTCGAAGACGCTGATGCTGGCGGAGCGGTCATCGACCACTGAAACCGGCGGTGGAAGTTGCGGCGGCCAGCCATGCGACAATCCGGGCGGTCTCTGGATCGGCCCTCAGCTCATGCAAGCTCTGGCGGGCTGGTCGGCCGGCATGGTCACGCACGACGTCGAGAGCTACGGCGGTGGTGACGTCGCCTACATGATCAACCGCTCCGCTTATAGCTGGGGCGACGACTGGTCCAACAGCAGCCCGCACGCCGGCGGCGGTATGAACGCCTCGATGTGCGACGGCTCGGTCCGCTGGATCAGCGAGAACATCTCCATGACGACGTCCGCCCGTCTCCGCACAAAGGCGGAAGGCAATGACGCCGGCGACTTTTGAAATCCCGAGGAAGCGATGGGGTTGAAACGCACCTCCCGAACGAAAAAAAGCGGCTTCACCCTCGTGGAACTGCTCGTCGTAATCGCGATCATCGGCGTGCTCATCGCGCTGCTCCTGCCGGCGGTTCAGGCGGCCCGTGAGTCGGCCCGCCGAAGCAGCTGCCAGAACAAGCTCAAGCAGCTGGGGCTCGGCATGCACAACTATCTCGACGCGAAGCAGACGTTTCCGCCGCGGGGCGCGTGGGGGATCAAGAAGGGTTCTCCACCCTTCACGGAGAACCACCATACGTGGATCACATTCATCCTCCCCTATGTCGAGGAGCAAGCCCTCGCGTCCGGCATCAAGCTCGACCAGCCGGCCTGGGGCAAGCCGCACGTGAATGCAAGCCTCCCGGTGACCCGCTGCCCGAGCGACCCCTTCTTTCTCAAGCCGAGCGAGACCCGCGACCTCACGATCACGAACTACGCTGGGTGCGAGGGCTTGGACTGGTGGTACAACCGCGACACGGCCGGATTCGGTGGCGTGACCGGCTGGGTGACGGGCGTGCTCGGGCAGTCGCAAACGGACACCGGCCCATTCGGGGAACCGCACGCTTTGAAAGTGGCCCAGATTCCTGACGGCTTGTCGAAGACACTCCTCATGGGCGAGGTCACGAGCGTCGGATTTTTCAATGCAACCGGTGCTCTTGACCAGATGGCAGACGGTGTCCCAGGCATGCCGTCGCGTGCCTACACCCGGGCCGCTTTGATCGACCTGACAGTGGACGGTGCGACGGCTCAGTCCCCGTGGAAGAAAGCGGATGGCAGCGGAAGCGGCGCCTGGATCTACCCACCGCCCGCAACCTCTGGGCCGCCGGGCATGAGCGGCCCGGTGTTCATGACCCGCGGCGGGATCAACAGCCATTTCCTCGGAGCCGGTAGTTTCCACCCTGGGTTCATCCACATCACCACGTGCGACGGCGCCGTGCGACCAGTGAGAGAGGGGATCTCGTGGGTCACGTGGAACTACATGTGCAGCGCCAACGACGCCCAACCGATCAACGAATGACCTTCCTGGAGGCCTTCCCATGCGTGCGATTCATACGAACCTTTCCTGTCGGCGTAGCGGGAGGGCTTCCAGTCGCTCTGGCCTGGCAGCGGCTCTCGCCATCGCATCGCTCGTTTGCTTGACGGCCGGCTGCGGCAAGCACGAGCCGTCATACAAAGACCGGATCGGCACGGTCGATCCGGCGACAGCCCCCATCATCATGCCCGGAGCGCCTAAGCCGCCGACCAAGAAACAGTAGCGGCTTTTCTCAGAAGATCCCGAGCGCCTCGAGCGAGTAGCGGACGATGAGGCCGGCGACGACCACGCTCACCATGCTCATGAGCTTCACGAGGATGTTGAGGCTCGGGCCGCTCGTGTCCTTGAAGGGATCGCCCACCGTGTCGCCTACGACGGCGGCCTTGTGGGCGTCGGTACCCTTGCCGCCGTGCACGCCGCTCTCGATGTACTTCTTGGCGTTGTCCCAGGCGCCGCCCGCGTTGGCCATGAACACGGCCACGCAGAAGCCGGTGGTGAGGCCACCCACGAGGAGGCCCATCACGCCGCCCACGCCGAGCAGGAGACCCGTGACGATCGGCACGAGCAGTGCCAGCATCGACGGCAGCACCATCTCCTTCTGGGCCGCCTTCGTGCTGATGGCCACCGGGGCCGCGTAGTCGGGCATCTCGGTGCCCTGCATGATGCCCGGCTTCTCGCGGAACTGCCGGCGGACCTCCTCCACCATGCCCTTCGCGGCTCGGCCGACGGCCTTCATCGTCAGCGCACAGAACACGAACGTGCTCATGGCCCCAATGAAGAGCCCCACGAGTGTCTTGGGGTTCATGAGCGTGACATCGTAATGCCGCATGTAGTCGGCCATCCGTGCCTTCTTCACCGCCACGATCCTGTTCGATTTTTCGAGCTCATCGAGAGCCGCCGCGGACGGAGCATTTTCTACGAGCGTCTTGGATCTGAGCGCGCCGAAGTCGGGGATCGCCTTGTCGTCGAGCACCATCCAGGTGGTGTTCTTGGCCGGCTCGGTGCCGAGCTGGACGGCGATGCCGTTGGCGAGCTTCACCCACTGGCCCGCGGTGAGCTGCGTCCGCTTGCCGCCGATCGTGAGGTATTGGTCGGGCGTGCCTTCGATGTTCTCCGCCACGGCCTGGCCCCAGCGGTCGAACCCGATCCGCACCTCCTCGATGTAGGCGGCGAGCAAGGCGAGCGCCGTGAGGGCCGCCGAGCCGATCGCAAAGCCCTTGCCGGTGGCGGCCGTCGTGTTGCCGAGGGCGTCGAGGGCGTCGGTCCGCTCGCGGACCACCTCGGCGAGGCCGGCCATCTGGGCGTTGCCGCCGGCGTTGTCGGCGATCGGCCCGTAGGCATCGGTGGCCAGCGTGATCCCGAGGGTCGAAAGCATGCCCACCGCCGCGATGCCCACGCCGTAGAGGCCGAGCGCGAAGGCGTTGGGATTGTCGAAGTCGAAGCCGTTGGCGAAGCCGAATGCGAGCAGCGTGGCCGCGCCGGTGATCAGCACGGGAGCCCAGGTCGAGAGCATGCCCTCGGCGATGCCGCCGATGATGATCGTGGCCGGGCCGGTGAGGGCCTGGTCGGCCAGTTCCTTCGTGGGGGCGAATTCGTTGCTCGTGGAGTACTCCGTCCACTTGCCGATCAGCCAGCCGGCCACGAGGCCCACGATCACGGAGATCGCGACGCCGAGATGGCTCCAGCCCATCAACAAGAAGGTGATCACGAACGTCGCGCCGATGATTGCGATCGTCGAAAGATTGATTCCCTTGGCGAGGGCGGCAAGGAGCGCCTTCTGCGACGAATCCTCCTTCGTGCGCACCTGCCAGATGCCCCAGATCGAGAGCAGCGTGCCCACCGACGCAATCGCCATCGGCAGGAAAAGGGCGGCCATCTGCATCCGGTAGTCGCCCGGGAATGCGGCCACGCCGAGGGCCGCCGTGGCGAGAATCGAGCCGCAGTAGCTCTCGTAGAGGTCGGCGCCCATGCCGGCCACGTCGCCCACGTTGTCGCCCACGTTGTCGGCGATCGTGGCGGGATTGCGGGCGTCGTCTTCCGGAATGCCGTGCTCCACCTTGCCCACGAGGTCGGCACCGACGTCGGCCGCCTTCGTGAAGATGCCGCCGCCCACGCGGGCGAAGAGGGCCTGCGAGCTCGCGCCCATGCCGAAGCAGAGCATCGTCACCGTGATCTCCTCGAGCGAGAGCGGCGTGAAGCCGAACATCGGCACGAGCCAGTAGAGGATCGCGAACCAGAGCATGATGTCGAGGAGCCCGAGGCCGACAACCGTGAGCCCCATCACGGCGCCCGAGCGGAAGGCAACCTGCAGGCCGTCATTGAGCGACCGCTCGGCGCCGGCGGCGGTGCGGCTGCTGGCGAGCGTGGCCGTCTTCATGCCGAACCAGCCGGCGAGGCCGGAGAACAGGCCGCCCGAGATGAAGGCGAACGGCACCCACGCACTCTGCACCTTGAGCACGAAGGCGAGGATCAGCAGCAAGAGGAAGATCACGAGAAAGAAGCCCGCCACCACCTTGTATTGCTGCTTCAAGTAGGCGTCGGCACCGGTCCGCACGTAGCCGGCGATGTCGATCATCTTCTGCGAGCCGGCGGGCTGGGCCTCCATCCACTTGAAAAACTGCCAGGCCTGGACGAGAGCGAGCACGGAGCCTGCCGTGCCGACAAGCCACCAGAATCCGTAGGCACCGAAGAACCACACCGGCGATCCGGCATCGGCGGCATCGGCAGCCGAGGCCGTGGCGGCAGCCAGGAGAACGGAACACACAGCGGCACCAGCAGCGAGGAAACGATTCACGGTCGGAGAACTCCAAGGAAGGTGTGCGGGGAACGCAAAAGCCGGCCCATCGGCTTCGCAATCGTGTGCGAAATCTACTTCCGCGAAAAAACGCGTGTCAAACCGCGGTTGCAGAGCACGGCCGAAGCGCCCTCTTCCGGACCCTGAGAGAAAACGCGCAGCGGCGTGACGCCATCATCCATGCCCGACCGGCACCTTGCCGATCGAGTGATACGTAAACCCACGGGCCCGCATCTCTGGGGGCGAATAGAGGTTGCGGCCGTCGAAGATCACCTTGGCCTTGAGCCGGCGGGCGACATCGTCGAAGTCGGGCCGCCGGAAATCGCCCCACTCCGTCACGATCGCGAGGCAGTCGGCCCCGTCGAGCGTGTCCATCACGCCCGCGGCATACTCGAGCCGATCGCCGTAGATCGCCCGCACATTATCCATCGCTTCGGGGTCGAACACCCGCACGCTCGCCCCGCCCGCGAGCATCCGCTCGATCAAGTCGATCGCCGGGGCATCGCGCACATCGTCGGTGCGCGGCTTGAAGGCGAGGCCCCATACGGCCACCTTCTTGCCCCGCAGGTTGCCCCCGAAGTGGACCACGATCTTTTCGCCGAGCACTTTTTTCTGGGCGAGGTTCGTGTCGTGCACGGCGGCGAGAATTCGTGGGCTCACGCCCTTATCGCGAGCCATGGCGGCGAGCGCCTGCACGTCCTTCGGAAAGCAGCTGCCGCCGTAGCCGACCCCCGGGAAGAGGAACGCGAAGCCGATCCGGCTGTCGTGGCCGATGCCGCGCCGGACGTCGTCGATGTCGGCCTCCATGCGCTCGCAGAGATTCGCCACCTCGTTGATGAAGCTGATCTTCGTGGCGAGAAGGGCATTCGCCACGTACTTCGTCATCTCCGAGCTTTCTGGCGACATGACGAGAAACGGGTTTTCCGTGCGCAAAAACGGCAGATAAATGCTCCGCAGGATGTCGCCCACATCGGGCGACCGCACGCCGACGACCACACGGTCGGGCTTCTGAAAGTCTTCGATCGCGGCGCCTTCCTTGAGAAACTCGGGGTTGCTCGCCACCCGGCAGTCGCGGCCCGTCCGTTCTTTCAGCCGCTTCTCGATGCCGGCACACGTGCCCACGGGCACGGTGCTCTTCGTGACGACGACGGCGCGGTCGTGCAGGTGCGGCGCGATCGTGTCGACAACCTTCCAGAGGGCGGAGAGATCGGCCGACCCGTCGGCTGCCGGTGGCGTGCCGACCGCCAGAAAGACCACTTCCGCGGCATGAATAGCCGCGGCCGTGTCGGTCGTGAATTTCAGCCGGCTGGCGGCCACGTTCCGCTCGACAAGCTCTTCGAGGCCCGGCTCGTAGATCGGCACCTCACCCCGGTTGAGCCGGGCGATCTTGTCGGCGTTGATGTCGAGGCAGGTGACCGTGTTGCCGCTGTCGGCGAAACAGGTACCCGTGACGAGGCCCACGTAGCCTGTGCCGACGACGCCGATTCGCATGATAAGCAGTCCTTGGTGAGAGATCGTGACAGGCTGAAGCCTGTCCTACAGATCGTCGAACGTGAGTCGCTACTCGGCGGGCGGGGCCTCGTCGGCCTCTTCCTGCTCGCTCGGCGGCACCGGCACGACGGCCGCGAGCGCGTCGCTCTCGTCGAGCCGCATGATCCTCACGCCCTGCGTGTTGCGGCCGATCGCGTTGATCTCGCGGACGTTCACCCGCTGGATCTTGCCACGGGCGGTCATCATCAGCACCTGATCTTCGGCCCGCACCGCCACGATCGACACCACCTGCCCGTTGCGGGCGGTGGTCTTGATGTCGCGGATGCCCTTGCCGCCGCGGTGCTGCGTGCGATACCGCATGCCGCTCGAGCCCTCGCCATCGGCCTCCTCACCGGCTTCCGCCGGCTCGGCGGGCTCGGCCTCCGGGGCTTCGCCTTCTTCGCCCGGCGCCGGGCCGGTCAGGGGCGTGCCGGCTCCAAACGGCGTGCGCTTGCCGTAGCCCTGTTCGCAGACCGTGAGCAGGGTCGCATCGGCGTCGGCGACCACCATCCCCACCAGCCGGTCGCCGGAGCCGAGCTTGATGCCGCGCACGCCGCTCGTGTCGCGGCCCATCGGCCGCACGTCGGACTCGGGAAAGCGAATCGCCATCCCCTTCCCCGTGGCGAGCACGAGTTCGTCGCCCGGCTTCGTGACGACGGCATCGACGAGCTCGTCGCCCTCGCGGAGCTTGACCGCGATCAGGCCCTTCGTCCGCCGGCGGCGATACTGCTCGAGCGCCGTCTTCTTCACCATGCCGCTCCGCGTCGCGAGCATCAAAAACTGGTTTGGATCCTCGAAGCCGCCCACGGCGCGGCAGTCGGCCACCTTCTCGCCGGGCTCGAATTCGAGCAGATTCACGAGTGCCCGCCCCTTGGCATCGCGGGCCAGCTCGGGCAGCTCGAACACCCGCATCGAAAACACCTTGCCGAGCGTGGTGAACACGAGCAGCCAGTCGTGAGTGCTGGCCACGAAGAGGTGCTCGATCGGATCTTCTTCGTCGGCCGTGGCACCCTTGAGGCCCTTGCCGCCACGCCGCTGGGCGCGATACGTGTCGGCCGGCGTGCGTTTGACGTAACCAGCCCGGCTGATCGTGACCACCATCGTGGCCTCGGTGATCAGCTCGGCCATGTCGCGGATGTCGCCCACCTCGCCGCTGATCTCCGTGCGCCGGTCGTCGGCATGCTTGCTCTCGACCTCGACGAGCTCCGCGCGGATGAGCGCCTTGATGTTGGCCTCGCTCGAGAGAATCCGCCGAAACTCCCCGATCTTCGCGAGCAATTCGCGGTGCTCACCCGTGAGCTTCTCCTGCTCGAGGTTCACGAGCTGCCCGAGCGTGAGCCGGAGGATCGCATCGGCCTGCACCGGCGAAAGGCCGTATGTCTCGGCCGCCCCGCGCTCCTCCGTGAGGACCGCGAAGCCTTCGGCGCCGAGCGCCCGCTCGAGCAGTGCCGCCGGCGTCTGAATCTGGCACAGCCGCTCCTTGGCCTCGGCCTGCGACTTCGAGCTGCGGATGATCCGGATCACCTCGTCGATGTTGGCGAGCGCGACGAGCAGACCCTCGAGCGTGTGCTTGCGGCTGCGGGCCTTCGCGAGCAGATGCTGCGTGCGGCGGCGGATCACCGTGGTGCGGTGCCGGAGGAACTCGTCGAGCATGCTCTTGAACGACAGAATCCGCGGCTTGCCGTCGACGAGCGCCAGGAAGATGAGCGAAAACGACGTCTGGAGCGGCGAGAACTGGTAGAGCTGATTGAGCACGACGTCGGGGTCGGCATCACGCTTGAGCTCGAGGATCAGCCGCACCGGCTCCTTGAGATCGCTCTCGTTGCGGATCGCCGAGATGCCCTTGATGCGGTCTTCATTGACGAGTTCGGCGATCTTTTCCTCGATCGCATCGCGGGTCTGCTGATACGGAATCTCCGTGACCACGATCCGGCTGCGGTTCTTGCCGAACTCCTCGACATGCGCCCGGGCCCGCAGCGTGATCGTGCTCCGGCCCGTCAGATAGCCGCGCACGAGCGACTCGCGGCCCATCACGATGCCGCCCGTCGGGAAGTCGGGGCCCGGCACGATTTCCAGGATCTCGGCCATCGTCGTGGCCGGATTGTCGATCAGCTTCACGAGCGCCCGGCACACCTCGCCGAGGTTGTGCGGCGGGATGCTCGTGGCCATGCCCACGGCGATGCCGCCGGCGCCGTTGACCACGAGGTTGGGAAACCGGCTCGGCAGCACGACGGGCTCGGTGTTCCGCTCGTCGTACGTCGGCACGAAGTCGACCGTGTCGAGCTCGAGATCGTCGAGCATGAGCGCGGCGATCGGCGAGAGCCGGGCCTCGGTGTATCGCATGGCGGCCGCGGGCAGACCGGCGATCGAGCCGAAGTTGCCCTGCTTGTCGACGAGCACGTGCCGCATGTTCCATTCCTGGGCCATGCGCACGAGCGTGGGATAGATCACGCTCTCGCCGTGCGGGTGGTAGTTGCCGCTGGTGTCGCCGGAGATCTTCGCGCACTTCACGCGGGAGGCGCCGGGCGACAGATTGAGATCGTTCATGGCGACCAGGATCCGCCGCTGCGACGGCTTGAGCCCGTCGCGGACGTCGGGCAGGGCCCGGCTGACGATCACGCTCATTGCGTACGTCAGATAGCTGTCTTTGAGCTCCTGCTCGATGGGCAGCTCGATCAGCCGCCCGCCCGAAATGTCACGGAGCGTCCCGTCCCCCCCGGCTGCGCCGTCCCCCGGCGTTCCCTCGCCGTCCAATTTTTCATCATCTGCCAAGGGGCACTCTCCCGGTCGTTCCCTGAGTCGGTTCGTCCCTGATTTCGGGCTGCGTAGACCGACTGAACATACCCGTCCTCCGGCACCGGTCAACCGGCCTGAACCCCGTGGGAAACAACGACTTCCGCACGATGGGAACGCCTTGACCGCCGCCGGGCAGCCCCCTAGTCTCCCGCCCCGATTCCAGGCCGCCCTGCCGCGGCCGATCGGGCCTGAGTCTCAGCCGGCCGAACGAGGCGCACGAGCGTGATGCAAACCCGTCTGCATGCCCCGCTGATCTTCGCGGCAGCGGCCTGCACGCTCCTCCTGAATCTCGGCCGTCCCGCCCTCTGGGATGACGACGAGCCGAAGAATGCCGCCTGCTCGCTGGCGATGCTCGACTCGGGCGACTGGCTCGTGCCGACGTTCAACGGCCGCCTCCGAGTGGAGAAGCCGCCACTCGCGAATTGGGTGCAGATCGCCGGCTTCACCCTCTGCGGACGCAATGAAACCGGCGCCCGCATCGGCTCGGCCCTGCTCACGATCGGCACCTGCCTGCTCACCTGGCAGATCGGCTGCCGGCTGCTCGGATCGGAGGCCGGCTTTCTCGGCGGACTGGCGCTGGCGACATGCGTGTGGACCGCGGTCGGTGGCCGCGCCGCCACTCCCGATGCGCCGCTCGTATTCTGCACGACGCTCACCCTCTGGCTCTTCGTGCGCGGCACCGCCGGGGGGACGCAGGGGCTCGGCCGGACGGCTGCGATCGGCGTCGGGGCCGCCTGTGGCCTCGCAGCGCTCGCGAAGGGCCCGATCGGCATCGTCCTGCCCCTGGCATCGTTCATGATGTTCGCCGCCTGGCAGGCGAAGGGCCGGATCATGCCCTCATGGGCCGCGGCCTTCGGCGGCCTACGCCTGCCGATCGTACTCGGCACGGCGCTCGCCGTGGCGCTGCCGTGGTATGCCTGGGTGGCCTATCGCACCGACGGAGAGTGGCTGCGCGGGTTTTTCCTCGTGCACAACGTGGGCCGCTTCACCGCGCCGATGGAAGGGCATGCCGGATCGCTCCTCTATTATCCGGGCGTGGTCGCCATCGGCCTCTTTCCCTGGTCGGCGGTGCTCGTGGCGATGATCGCCCATGCCGTCGTGATCCTCCGCTCGCGCTCGGCACACCCGAGCCGGCCCGGTGTCGCCCTGCTGGCCGCGTGGGCGGCCGTCTGGTTCGGCGCGCTTTCATGCGCGGGCACGAAACTCCCCGGCTACATCTGGCCGGCCTATCCCGCGATCGCCCTCGCGACAGCCCTGTTTCTCGTCGATTGGTCGCGGGGCGCCGTCTCGTTCGCGCTTCCCGACCGCAATCCGGCCCGTGCCCGGGCGGTCGTGATGCAGATCGCCTGGGCATCGCTCGGCTTCGGTGGGCTGGCGATCGCCGTCGGCCTGCCCGTGGCCGCACGGCTCTTCGCGCCCGGCAACGAATGGCTCGGCTTCATCGGGGTGGTGCCGCTCGTCGGTGCGTTCGTCGCCTGGAGAGCCGACGCCACCGGCACTCCCGCGCGGGCGCTCGCGTCGCTCGCGGTGTCGGCGTGCCTCGTGGTGACGCTCCTGGCGGGTGTGGCGACGCACCGCATCAGCCGTGGGACCGGCATGCGCGAGCACGTGGCGCAGCTCGCCGCACACGGCAGCGGCCCGTGGGCCTGCTTCTGGAACGTGCCGCCCAGCCTCGTATTCTACGCCGACACAGCCGTCGCAAAACTCGACACCCCGGCCGACGCGGCCCGCCATCTCGCCAGCCATCCGCAGGCGCGGCTGGTGGTCGACAGCCGGCACGAACATCTCGTGCAGCCAGACCTGCCGGCCGATTGCGCGGTGCTCGCCAGAATCCCCACGCTCGGTGACCGGCACTACGTGGTGCTCGGTCGCTCCCCAGACCCGGGGACGTCGTTGGCACTCGCCCCCTGAGCATTCATTGTGAGCATTCATTTCATGCCCCACGCCACCCCCACGGAATCGTCTTCCATGCTGCCCCGTCATTCCCTCGCCGTCGTGCTCGGCGCCTCGATCGTGAGCATGGCCGTCGGCTTCTGGCCGACCCCCTTCTGGGACGAAGACGAGCCCCGCTTCGCGGCCATCGCCCGCACGATGCTCGAGACCGGCGACTGGACCGTGCCGATCTACAACGGCACGCTCGCGGTCGACAAGCCGGTGCTCATGCACTGGTGCATGGCCGCCTGTTTCGCCCTCTTCGGCACCACGGAGATGGCCGCACGCCTGCCCTCCGCCGTGGCCACGGTGCTCGCGGCGCTCGCGCTCCTGCGGGCGGGCACGCGCTGGTTCAGTCCCCTGGCCGGTGTGCTCGCGGCGCTCGCCTACGTGGGCTGCCTGCTCGTGGCGATCGAAGCGCACGCCGCCACCCCCGACGCGATCCTCACCGCACTCACCACCTGGGCGACGGTGCTCGTGGCGGAGGCCTTCCTGCCGGCTCCGGGCGCGGCCGCCCCGGGCCGCCTCACGCTTGCCCGCGGGGCCCTCGTCGGCGGCCTCATGGGCCTGGCCGTGCTCTGCAAGGGGCCGATCGGATTCGTAGGCCCCCTCGCCGTGGTGCTGCCGTGGGTCTGGGGCGTCGAACTCCAGCGTCGGCTGAAACACTGCGAACAGCAGAACATCGGCGGCCTCGCCCGCCAGGCCTGCGGCGCGGTGCTCGATACGCTGCGGGCCACACGGCTCGCCACGGTCACGCTCACGATGCTCGCCGTCGCGGCGCCCTGGTATGTGGTGGTGGGCATGCGAACGGCCGGCGCGTGGCCCGCCGGATTTTTCTTTATCCACAACGTCGGCCGCTTCGCCGCGCCGATGGAAAAGCATGGCGGCAGCGTGCTCTATCACCCGCTCGGCATGCTCGTCGGGTTCTTTCCGTGGTCGTGCTTCCTGCCGCTGGCGGTGGTGCTAGCCGGCTGGCGGCTCTGGAAGCGGGCATCTCCGCAGCCTGAAGCGTCGGCGCTCGCGCTCGCGCTTCTGTGGCTGGCCGTGTGGGTGGGCGCGTTTTCCGCGGCCGCCACGAAACTGCCCAACTACATCATGCCGGCGTATCCGGCGGCGGCCCTGCTCGTGGCGGCCCTCGCCGCCGATGCGGTCAGCCGCGCCCGCTGGCCGCATCCGGGCTGGCTCGCCTCCGGCCTGGGCTGGCTGGCGTTCGGCGGGCTCGCCACGTCGGCCACGGTGATCGCGGCCGCCTCGTTCGGCCTCACGGGCGGTGCACCGGCAGCCATCGTCGGGCTCGTGCCGGTGGTGGGAGCGATCGCGTGCTTCATGACGGCCCGCCGCAGCCGCCTCGAGCCGCTGTTCATCTTCGCCGCCACAAGCCTTGCGTTCACGGCGCTCGCCGTCGGACCGGCAGCGGGATGGATGGCCCGGGCGAATGCGCTCCCGACCCTCGTGCGCGAAGCCCATCGCCATGCCGGCGGGCATGCGCGGCTCGGCGCCTTCGGCCGCAACACGCCCAACATCGTCTTCTACGCCGACGGCCTCGTGCAGGAATGGCTGCCGGGCAAAGAGGCCGACGCAGCCGCGTTTCTCACGACCGGCCCCGATGCGGTCGTGATCGTGCCCGAGCCTGACTACACAAAACTCGTTGCCCGCCTCCCGGCCGGCTCCGAGATCGTGGGCCGTGCTCGGCCGTTGTTTCAAAAACATGACTATCTGCTGATCGGTGCGCCCAAGGCCGACGATCGCACAGCCAACGCGGGGAGCCTGACGCGATGACCTCCGACGACATGCCGCTTCGCCTGCCAGCCCGCACGCCGATTCGCCGGCCTTCCCGCGGCCTGCTCTCCGTCGTGATTCCCTGCCACAACGAGGAATCGGTCGTGGAGGCGACACACGCCCGCCTCGTGCGCGTGCTGCCCGACACAGGCATGGAATTCGAGATCATCTACGTCGACGACGGCAGCCGTGATGCCACGCTCGCCCGTCTGGAATCGATCGCGGCAGGCGACCCGCGGGCCTGCGTGATCGAGCTCTCGCGCAACTTCGGCCAGCAGGCCGCGATGTCGGCCGGGCTTGGCATCGCGCGCGGCGACGCCGTCGTGATCATCGACGCCGACCTGCAAGACCCGCCCGAAGTGATCCCGGAAATGGTGGACCGCTGGCGCGCCGGCATCGACGTGGCCTTCGGACAGCGCCGGTCACGCGAGGGCGAAACGGCGTTCAAGCTCGTCACGGCTAGCCTCTTCCACCGCTTCTTCGCGAGCCTCATGCCCTACCCCGTGCCGGTCGACACGGGCGACTTCAAGCTCCTCGACCGCGCGGTCGTCGATGCCGTCGCGAACCTGCCCGAGAAGCGCCGCTACCTGCGGAGCCTCGTTCCCTGGGCCGGCTTCCGCCAAGAAGCGGTGTTCTACGACCGCCACGCCCGGCTCGCCGGCGAGACCAAGTATTCGGCCCGCCGGCTCCTCGGCCTCGCCTTCGACGCCGTGATGATCTCGTCTGACAAGCCGATGCGGCTCACCTGGGCCGGTGTCGCAGCCCTCGCCGTCGTCGGCATCATCGCGGGCGCGACGGCATGGGCACGGCCGAGCACCGAATCCACAGGAGTGTCTCTGGCATCCGTCATCGCCGTGGCCTGCCTCGTGGCCACGATTCCGACGGCGGCCGTGGCGATCGTGGGTGAATACGTCGTGCGGGCCTACCGCGAAGCCCAGGGCCGCCCCACATGGGTCGTCCGCCGCACGCTCAACGCCCCCGCCGCGGACCGCGTCATCGACACAGCGCGTGCCGCCTGAGTTTCGGGTCGCCGGCTCGGGGTGACCCCGTACCGTCTCGCCGGAC